>Ga0209160_1005431_pt1 | contig 10055 bp, 8 predicted proteins | sample GraSoiAngelo_153_FD_186167 | JGI IMG/M metagenome (GOLD analysis project Ga0209160, IMG submission 186167) | Grasslands soil microbial communities from the Angelo Coastal Reserve, California, USA - 14_1009_12_40cm (SPAdes) (version 2) | ecosystem: Environmental > Terrestrial > Soil > Grasslands ... | reverse complement strand
TGCTATGCTTTAGCTTGGAGATCCCTATGGCAACGCTATATGTGGAAAACATCCCTAATGAGCTTTACCAAGCCTTGCGCGAACGTGCCCGGCAACACCGTAAATCGATTGCGGCGGAGATCCTTACCTTGCTGGAAGAAAATATCCCCACGGCCGCAGAATTGAAGAAACGCCAAAAAATCTTCAAGCAGTTAGAGCGCCTTCGCTCCTCGAATCCCGCCGGCCCCGGTCCCTTCCCCACTAGTGAACAAATGCAGAGAGAGGATCGGGAACGTTGACTTCGGTCGTTGTGGACGCCAGCGTGGCGGTCAAGTGGTGTCTCCCAGTTGCGAATGAATCTTTAGTTTCTCAAGCCCAGCGAATCCTCGACGCCCATAGCCGGGGGGAACTTCATTTTCTTGTACCCGACCTATTCTGGGCAGATCTGGGAAATGTCTTGTGGAAGGCAGTCCGGATCGGTCGAACATCAAGGGCAGCGGCGATGTCCGGCCTAGCATCCATCAGAGACCTCAAGATCCCGACTTCCGCTTCCGTAGATTTATTGCAGCTGGGCCTGGAAATTGCGTTCGCTCATGACCAAACCGTATATGACAGCCTATACGTAGCGCTGGCAGTGCAATCGGGCAGCGTCGTGATGACCGCGGATGAGAAGCTGGCGAACGCGCTAGCCGCGTACTTGCCAGTCAAATGGCTCGGCTCATTCTTTTGAGGGTAGCGCTCACTTCCACTTGCCAGTCCCCTCCACGATGGTGATGTAGCGATTGAGAGGCAGATCGGTAAAACGCTCGACGGCGCCGCTTGGCTGCGGCCATTTGACCTCCACCCAATCGATCTTCGAACGATTTCCAATTCCCAGCACCACTCGAGGATCGTGGGAAGATAGAAAACTGCCGCCGCCCACTTTCATTCTGTTTCGCTTCAGATCGCCGGCCTGATATGCGATCCGGGCGCCCACCGCGTCAGGATTTGATTTAGTGCCTACCAGTTTTACTCCGAGCCAATGGTTCTGAGTTCCAATGCTATTGCGGAGCAGAACGGGAGCGCCGTCGTTGACTGAAATCAGCACGTCAGTGGCGCCATCGTTGTTGAAATCTCCAATAGCCAGACCACGAGCTGAGAATGATTTGGCAAAGACCGGTCCACTCTGCTCACTTACGTTCCTGAAACCGCCGCCTGTGTTTTGGAAGAGCAAGGGAGGCTCTTTGTATTTGACCTGACTCGAAAACTCTTCTACCAGATCATCAGGAAATCCGTTCGCCAAAAACAGATCGACGTTGCCATCGTTATCGTAGTCGAAGAATTTTAATCCCCAGCCACTCATCCAGCGTGTAGCCATGCCGATCCCTGCGGTCATGGCTTGATCATCAAACGTCTGATCGCGGTTATTTTGGTATAGCGAGAAAATCTCTTCATCAATATTGGCGACAAACAGGTCCATCCATCCATCTTCATTGAAATCGGCGGAATCCACTCCCATTCCAGAGCGCGCTCGCCCCTCGGCGCTGTAGCCTACGTCTGCTTGCAGTCCCATCTCCTCGAATCGTCCGCTGCCCTGATTCACAAATAAGAAATTGGCGACGGTGTCATTCGCCACGAAGAGGTCCATGCGTCCATCGTTATTAATGTCCGTGGCTACCACACCCCAGCCTTTGCCCAGGTGCTTTGCTATTCCGGATTGCTGACTTACATCGGTGAAGGTTCCGTCGCCATTGTTGTGAAACAGCCAACTCGGCATCGGTTTGAAGATGCGTGGAATGCAATAGTGACGTTTACCGTCTTTGGCTATGCCACAACCGCTGGCCTTATCGAACTGAGCAAATTGACAGACGAATAGGTCGAGCCGGCCATCATTATCGTAATCGAACCAGACGGCGCTCGAAGTCCAGCCGGGTGCGGCGACGCCGGCTTTGTCGGTGACATCGGTGAAGGTGCCATCCCCGTTGTTGTGATACAGAATGCTTTTGCCGTATTGAGTTACATAGATGTCGGAGAAGCCATCGCCGTCATAGTCGCCGACTGCCACTCCCATTCCGTAGCCGTCCGCACCGACGCGGGCCTTCTCGGTTACATCCGTGAAAGTGCCATCGCGATTGTTGCGATAAAGCGCGTTTCGCAATGGGCGCGGAGGATTGTAGAAATCACATTTGCCGCTGTTGACCAGGTAAATATCCATCCAGCCGTCATTGTCGTAATCGAGAAAGGCGCAGCCGGCTCCCGTGGCCTCAGGCAAATACTTCTCCGCAGATTTCCCTGCAGTGTGGACCCAGGTTATGCCACTTACCGATGACGGAATTTCCTCGAAAGCGTAAGTGGCGGGGACAGCGGCAGCCAAACGAGAAAGCCCGCTGAACGCGATGCTGCCGGCCAAGCCGCGCAGAAAAAGGCGGCGGCTAAATGGGAATGATTGTCGGAATGGCAACGAACTTTTTTACCACATCCGGCGTGATTTCGGGCCCAGTCGTGTCAAGACGCTGAGTCACATGCTAACATTTCTTTCTATTCTCCAGCCGTGACGCACAACCATGCCAGCGCTTAGATTCCGCCGACATCCCAGGTTCCAGTTCGGTGTAATTTTTGTCGCTTTGATGTTTGGATCAGCAGCCTTGGCGCAATCGGGTTCCTCTTCCGCAGACGACTTTCAAAGAATTGCGCAACAGGCGGCCACGGCGCGAGAAGGAGGCATGTCCGAAGATGCCATCCGCTTCTATCGGCGCGCCGTGGAGATCCGGCCCGACTGGGATGAAGGCTGGTGGTATTTGGGCAGCCTGTACTATGACACCGATCATTATGCCCAGGCGATTCCGGCCTTCCAGAAGCTGATTGAACTGAATCCCAAACTCGGACTGGCTTGGGATCTCTTGGGACTTTCTGAGTATGAAACCAAAGATTACACAAATTCGCTGGTCCATCTCAAACGTGGGCAAGAACTCGGACTCGAAGACAACCTCGAGGCGGTGAAGGTTGCCAAGTATCACATCGCGTTATTGCTCAATTTGAATGGACAATTTGTGAAGGCAACAGAGGTGCTCAAATCTGGATTCGAGCCAGAACACTTGCCTGACCAGATCAAGATTGCGCTGGGAATGGCGCTGTTGCGAATTCCACTTCTGCCAAACCAGGTGGATCCTTCCAAGGATGCGTTGATTCACGCAGCGTCGGAAACCGCAGCGCTTCTGGCTCAGAACAATCTCGAGCAGGCACTGAAGTCGTTTGAGCAAATGTTGAAGGACTACCCCGACACGCCGTATCTGCACTACGAATATGGTTCTACGCTGGCTTCAGCTTCTCGTTATGACGAGGCCGAGACGCAGTTGCGTGCCGAAATGCGAATTATGCCCCGCAGCGCGCTACCTCATATACGGATGGCGTCGTTTGCTTTGCAACGGAATCACCCACGAGAGGCGCTTCAATCTGCCGAGCAGGCAATAGGGCTCGCCCCTCAGTCCCGCGCGGCGCACGAAATGAAGAGACAGGCTCTGCTCGCGTTGGGGAAGAGTGAAGAAGCAGCAAAGGAAGCTAAAACTTTAGGCGATTTACCATCCGAAGCTGGTGAAATTGATGTCGATGTAGCTCGCGCCTACGCACGCGGAACAACGGGTTCTCAAACCCGGCCAGAACAGACCGCAGAAAAGAATCTGGTCGGTGTCGGTAACAATGCGGACAAATCTCGCGAATTTGCAGAGCTTGCCGATCAAGCAAGGGCCGCCCAGCAAGCCGGCAGGACCGAGGACGCCATTCGTTTTTGCCAGAGTGCGCTCAAACTGCGACCTGATTGGGAAGAAGGATGGGCCAATCTCGGGATGCTGTATTTCAGTTCTTCCCAATATGCCGAGGCCATTCCCGCTTTAGAAACTACTGTGGGACTGAATCCCAAGCGCAGCGAGGCTTGGGCGCTTCTCGGCTTGTCGGAATTTGAGCGCAAGGATTATCAAAATTCTCTGCTTCATCTGACGCGAGCGCAAGAATTAGGGCTCGCGGGCAACGCGGCGGCAGTGAGAATTGCCAGGTATCACATTGCCGCGCTGCTTAATCTGAATGGCGAATTCGAGAAAGCGATGGACCTGCTCGTTCCGGAGGTTGGCCCCGGTCCCGCAGCGGACAAAATCAAGCTGGCATTAGGATTAGCGTTGCTGCGCATTCCGCTCCTGCCCGACCAAATCACTGCTGACAACAGCGGGCTGATTCAGTCGGCAGGCGAGTCGGCCGCACTCCTCTCAGAAAGCAGATACGACCAGGCCTTTCCCGTACTCCAGCAGATGTTAAGAGAGAATCCCGCCACACTGTATCTGCACTATGCGTATGGCTCGGCTTTAGCTTCGCTCTCCCGTTACGATGAAGCCGAAGCACAACTGCGCGAGGAGACTCGAATTAATCCCAACACCGCGCTGCCCTACATACGGATGGCGTCGATTGCTTTGCTATTGCACCGTCCCAAGGACGCTCTACCGTCTGGCGAGCGCGCGGTGGCGCTGGCCCCGCAATCCGCGGAGGCACACTATGTGCTCGGACGAATCATGATAGAGATGGGAGAAGCAGGGCAGGCGGTCAAAGAGCTCGAAAGCGCAAGCAAGCTCGCTCCCAACAGTCCCGAGGTTCACTTCAATCTGGCGCGTGCTTACACGAAAGCCAAACTTCTTGACCAGGCCGAAAGGGAACGCGCCATCTTTACTCGTCTGAACGCGGAGGCGGAACGGCAGAAGAACATGCGCGGAGATCAGGCGCACGTCGTGGGCTCTCGTGACCGAGGAGGATTGACACCACCTGAGACGGGAGTGGCGGGGCCTCTGCCGGAATAGCAACTCACTGCAAAATGTTCGCCTCAATCGCAGCACTAAAGTGCTGCGACACCCACAAAACGAACACCGCTTGAGAGTAAATGCATAACCAAGGCAGGCGCCAAAAGATGCCTGTCTCCTATGCGCTGCTACACTAACCGCCTATGTTCAAAGGGCGCGCCACGGCTGAGGGGACGGAACGTTACTCCAATCGCTTTCCGCGACTACGCGCTGCCGGACACTTTCGGCGCTCTGAAAACGTACCCGGCGTCAGCGATCTGTGGCTGTCGTCCATCGGGCTCGGTACATATCTGGGTGAGCCTGATGATGGCACCGATCAGGCTTATGTCGAGGCGATCGTGACGGCTCTGCGCTCGGGCATCAACCTTCTTGATACCGCAATCAATTACCGTCACCAGCGTTCTGAGCGCAACATTGGAGCCGCTCTCGCTCAGTTATTTCGCACCGGAGAGTTGAATCGAGACGAGGTTTTTATCTGCACCAAGGCGGGATATCTTTCCCTGGATGGCGCGATGCCGGAAGACCCACGGGGCTACTTCGCGCGCGAATACATCGAGCCTGGGATTCTGGATCCAAAGCAGCTTGCAGGTGGGATGCACTGCATGGCTCCTGCCTATCTCGAAAATCAGATCGAACGTTCGCGACGGAACCTGGGCGTCGATACGATTGATCTGTTTTACATTCACAATCCGGAGTCGCAGCTGAGTGAAGTTTCGCGCGACGTTTTTCATCAGCGATTGCGACAGGCTTTTATCATGTTGGAGGAGCAGGTGAAGGCCGGCAAGTTGCGTTATTACGGACTGGCGACGTGGAACGGGTTCCGCACCGCCGAAGATGCGCGGGACCATCTCAATCTTTTCGCCATCGCGAAACTGGCGCAGGAGGCAGGTGGTGAGCGCCACCACTTCCGCTTTGTCCAGCTTCCATTCAATCTCGCCATGACCGAGGCGTATGCGCTAACGAATCAGATATCGGGCAAAGAAAAGATGCCGCTGCTCTGCGCGGCCTCGCGCCTGGGTATTACCGTAATCGGGAGCGCGACTCTTTATCAGGCACGCCTTACCCATGGACTGCCGGAATTCGTAGGCCAGACCCTGGGGATGAACAGCGACTCCGAAAATGCCATCCAGTTTTCCCGCTCGACGCCGGGATTGACCTCGTCGCTGATCGGGATGCGCCACAAAGAACATGTGCAATCGAATCTGAAGCCAGCTTCGATTCCAATTGCGCCGTTTGAACAATGGACCAAACTGTTTACTCAGCGCTGAGATTCCACAGACCACGTAGCGACAGGCGACTCGCCTGTCGGGTTGGGAATGCGTCGTAAATTCATCCCAGCCTTTTGGCATCAGGCCTCGCGATGTAACTGCAACAGTCGAATACTGCGGAGCTTTGCTCCGCTGAACAGGCGAGGTCGCCTGTCTCTACGTGGGCTGTGCAGCTTCAGGAGATTGCTGGAGGAAAGCTACTTCAGCTCTTGTAGCTTCGCGGAAGCAATCTGGGATGCTTCGCTGGAGGGATTTTCTTTCTGCACCTGCTCGTAGAGTTTTTTCGCTTCGGCCGCCTGGCCGCCCGCCTGATAAGTGGCAGCAAGTTCCAGTTGAGCGGTCACTTTGCCTACGGTGCGCGTCGGCTTATCAATTAATTGCTTGTAGAGGTCGATAGCTTCCTTGTTTCGGTTAAGGTTGCGGTAAACGGAAGCCAGAGCGAACTTGGCCAAAGCCGAGAGGTCATCATTGTGCGTCGAGGCGACTTTTCTGAGCTCACGTTCGGCAGTCGCGTTGTCCCCTAGCTGCGCGGAGGTGAGACCCAGAAAGTAGCGGGCAACGTCGCCTGACCTGGTGTGCGGATATTTATCCACAATTGCTTGAAATTGCTTGTGGGCTTCAGTCGCCCGTTCTTGAGCGGAAGCAAAACTGGGCGAATCGGGCTGGGCGGGCACTCCCGCGGGACGCAACGGTGTATCGAGAGTGCGAACTGCCTTGCTCAAGTCGGCGCTGGCTTTCTCATCCTGCCGGTTGAGGTAATACCAGCCGCCAATAGCGGCCGCGACCACAACCAATATCACGATTGCAGCAATGGCCAGCTTGGTTTTGTGCTCGACGGACCAGTGGACTGTCGCTTCCGCGGCGCCGATGGTGGCACCCCTGAAGCGGTCTTGTTTAAGTTGATGGCGAGTTTGTGCGCGCACTAACTTCCCTTCTGATGACAATGTTGGGCTGGCAGACTCTCAGTCTAACAGGCAAAATTTGACAACGTCAAAGCAAGGTTCGCTAAACGCTGTATTGGTTCTTCTTCTTTTCTCGGTGTCTTTCGAGTCCGAATTCGATGAGTCGCTCGATTAGATCCGGATACGCCAGGCCTGAGGCTGCCCACAGCTTGGGATACATGCTGATAGCTGTGAAACCAGGCATGGTATTGATCTCGTTGACATAAATCTTCCTGTTTTTTGGGTCCATGAGGAAGTCCACGCGCGCCAGGCCCGAGCAGTCCACTGCCTGGAAAGCCTTGATCGCCAGTTCTTGAATTTTTCTGGTCTCGGCGTTGGTGAGTTTGGCGGGGATGATCAGCTGAGAGCCTTCGTCGAGGTATTTGGCAGTGTAGTCGTAGAATTCTTTGCCGGGAACGATTTCTCCGGGCACGGAAGCCTTGGGTTGATCGTTGCCCAACACCGAGCATTCGATTTCGCGGGCTTTCTGTTTGCGTCCACCGACGCCTCGCTCAATCACGATCTTGCGGTCAAACCTGGCCGCTTCTTTAATGGCTGGTCCCAGCTCCTTACCCTGGCGTGCTTTGGAAATTCCGACGGACGATCCCAGGTTCGCCGGTTTTACGAACACTGGATACTTCAACTTGCTCTCGATCAAGCGCTCAACCTTCTTCGAATTTGTTTCCCATTCACTACGTAGAACGGTCACGTGCTTCACGATGGGAAGTCCAGCAGAACGGAAAAGGGATTTCATAATGTCTTTATCCATTCCCGCGGCTGAGCCCAGCACTCCGGCGCCCACGTACGGAATGTCCGCCAGTTCGAGCAATCCCTGAATGGTGCCGTCCTCGCCAAAAGTTCCGTGCAGCACCGGGAAGATGATGTCCACGTTAATGGCGCGATCTGCCGCGCGGCGGGTTAGGCCCGCGGCCCGCTCGTCGGTCTCGAAGGGAGTGGCTTCAGGATCTCCGGCGCGGAGCTGCCGTGAATCCTCGCTCGACGCTTTTCCCTGCAGCAGACGCTCCGCATCGGCCGAGGTCCGCCAGCGGCCTTCCTTGGTGATGCCAATCGGCACAACTTCATATTTGTTTTTATCGATGGCGTTGAAAACCGAGGCGGCGGAGAGTAGAGAAACCTCGTGCTCGCCACTGCGTCCGCCAAAGAGAATGCCAACGCGAATTTTCTTCATGCAGGCTGACCGGACCTCAGCGTAATTCTTATCACATTGCATCCACCTGTGAGCGGCGGCGCGCGCAGAACGGGTTGACAAGGGCTGCACCCCGGGGTAGCCTTCGACAGATTTGGTGGAGCTTCCTCCCCTGCCGGGCGATTTCGCATCGCTGGCGCGGAACATCATTCCGCCCGGGGTTCCACTGCAAAAATGTCTGAGCGTGCGTAGCTGCTTTGAGCCTAGGAGTGATCCCATGTCCCACAAACAATTTTGCGTAGCAGTACTCATCTGCGCAGTGCTGTTTATCGGCTTTGCGCTCGCCCAAAACAATACAAAACCGCTGACAAATGATGACGTAGTCGCTATGGTGAAGGGCGGACTTCCCGAGAATACTGTCATCAATGCGATCAACGCGCAGGACTCTAATTTCGACGTATCGGCAACGGCTCTGATCAAGCTGAAACAGCAGGGCGTCAACTCAAAGATCATGGATGCGATGCTGGCTGCGGCCAACAAAAAACACAGTGCAGCTCCCGCTCCTGCGCCAGCGGCCGCTCCTGCTGCGGCTCCTGCGCCGGCGGCGGCCGCTGGCCAACCTTCAGTCACGGTGCTTAAGGGCACGACACCGCAGCCTATTCCTGTATCAAAGACTCAGATTGCCCAGACCAAGACCAAGGCAACGTCTTTGAACGCACTAAGCACCGACAACGCCCTCGGCCAAGCCATGCAAAGTGTCGCTATGTCGGCTGCACAGGAGGCGGCGTATCGGAGTGGTTCCTATACCGGTGCTTCGGCGATTGGCGCGGCCGGAGGCGTCATGGGAGGCCTAATGGGTCACCGGAAACCCACTGTCACGGACGTGTGGGCGCTACCGGGGCAGAAGTCGGATCTGGTGCTAGATAGTAACCAACCGAGTTTTGAAGTCCATTTCGCCAATATTCCAGGAGTCGTTGCGGACGAATACGAGCCTGCGCTGGTGAAACTCGCGCCCTCGCCGAACAATTTCCGGCTGGTCGGCGCCACCCAGGCTAAGCAGGATGTTCTTGAGTCGTCCACCTTGGATTGGGAAATCTATTCTTCATTCATCGAAGAGCGAGTAGGAGCCCAGGCCACCAAGGTTTCTTCCGGAGAGTATAAGTTGCAAGCCGCAGCCGCATTGCCCGCGGGAGAGTACGGTGTGGTGCTGCGTCCGCTGAATAAGTCGAAGAAGTTTTCCGGCAGCAGCGTTGCCCAGAATTCTGGGGAAGGCCTCCTGTTCAATTCGGTGTGGGCCTTTGCCGTGAAGTAGGCTAAAAAGGGAGTTTGTTTACAGAATTTTCTTACCGAAGGCCGAGAGCGTAAGCTCCACTGCTAATTCCGCTGTGCGGTTGTGTTCATCAATCACGGGATTAACTTCCACGATCTCGAAGCTCAACATGCGGCCGTGGTCCGCGATGATTTCCATGGCGAGGTGCGCCTCACGATAAGTGGCGCCGCCACGAACCGGAGTGCCAACCCCAGGCGCATCCTCGGGATCGACCCAGTCCATATCGAGTGAGATGTGATACCCCGCAGTACCGCGTCCGGCCATGCGCAACGCTTCTTCCATCACGGTACGCATTCCCCGCTCATCGATGTCCCGCATGGTGAACACTTCGATCCCGGCTTGACGTACGTTTTCCTTCTCCACCGCGTCAATATCGCGGACGCCCACCAAAACGCAATTTTCCGGGCTGACTTTGGGTGAGAAATTCAGAATGTTGGCCAGTTCAGGAGGTCCCAGCCCCATGATGGCAGCCAGCGGCATACCGTGCACGTTGCCGCTCGGAGAACTTTCTGGAGTATTGATGTCACTGTGTGCATCAATCCAGATCAGCCCGATTTTCTGATTCTGCCGCCG
>Ga0209160_1005430_pt1 | contig 10056 bp, 7 predicted proteins | sample GraSoiAngelo_153_FD_186167 | JGI IMG/M metagenome (GOLD analysis project Ga0209160, IMG submission 186167) | Grasslands soil microbial communities from the Angelo Coastal Reserve, California, USA - 14_1009_12_40cm (SPAdes) (version 2) | ecosystem: Environmental > Terrestrial > Soil > Grasslands ... | reverse complement strand
GCGCGCGCCAGCCCGGGCACGTACTTGCGCTCGCCGCCCGACCGGTCGCCCGCCGCCCCCGGCAGCTGGACGGAATGGGTCGCGTCGAAGACGACGGGATAGCCCAGCTCGCGCATCTCGCCGAGGCCGCGCATGTCCACGACGAGGTTATTGTAGCCGAAGGACGTCCCCCGCTCGGTCAGCAGGATGCGCTCGTTGCCGGTCGACCGGATCTTGGCGACGACGTTCTTCATCTCGGCCGGCGCCAGGAATTGGCCCTTCTTCACGTTGACGGGCTTGCCCGTGCTGGCGCAGGCCAGCACGAGGTCGGTCTGCCGGCAGAGGAACGCCGGGATCTGCAGCACGTCCAGCACGTCCGCGGCCGGCCCCACCTCCGACACGTCGTGCACGTCCGAGAGGACGGGCACGCCCACGCGCTCCCGGACGAGGCGGAGGATCCGCAGCCCCTCCCGCAGCCCGGGACCCCGGTACGACCCGACCGAGGAACGGTTGGCCTTGTCGTAGGAGGACTTGTAGATGAAGGGCGTCCGGTGGTCGGCCGCGATCCGCGCCAGACGCTCGGCCGTCCCGAGCGCGTGCTTCTCGTTCTCGATCGCGCACGGTCCCCCGATCAGCGCGAGCGGCTGCCCCGGGCCGATACGCAGCGCGCCGACGGCGATGGGCTTCACGCGCGTCGGTGCTCGAGCGCCGCCCGGACGAAGGCGGCGAAGAGCGGGTGGGGCTGCCACGGCCGCGAGCGGAACTCGGGATGGAACTGGCCGGCCACGAACCAGGGATGATCCGTCAGCTCGACGATCTCGACGAGCTGCTTCTCCGCCCAGATGCCCGAGATCCGGAGCCCACCCTTTTCGAGCGTCTGCAGGTAGTCGTTGTTGACCTCGTACCGGTGGCGGTGACGTTCGAGGATGATCCCCTGCCCGTAGGCACGCGAGGCGAGGCTTCCCTCGGAGAGGAGGATCGGGTAGAGCCCGAGCCGCATCGTCCCGCCCTTCGCGTTGACCTCGCGCTGGTCGGGCAGGAGGTCAATGACCTTGTGCGGCGCCACCGGGTCGAACTCTGCCGAGTTCGCGCCGGAGAGGCCGCACACGTTCCGGGCGTACTCGATCACCGCGCACTGCAACCCGAGGCAGATCCCGAAGAACGGGAGCCCGTGCTCGCGCGCCCAGCGGACCGCCGAGATCTTGCCCTCGATGCCGCGGTCGCCGAAGCCGCCCGGCACCAGGAGTCCGTCGACCCGCCCGAGGGGACCGGCGGCGCCGTCCCGCTCGATCTGTTCGGCGTCCATCCACGCGAGCTCGACCCGCGCGTCGTTGGCGATTCCCCCATGGACGAGCGCCTCGGTGAGGCTCTTGTACGAGTCCTTGAGGTCGATATACTTGCCGACGACCGCGATCCGCGTCTGGTGCTGCGGCGACGTCACCTTCCGCACGATGTCCTCCCAGCGCGAGAGGTCGATCGAGCGCGCGCCGAGGCCGAGCAGCTTCAGGATGATCGCGTCGAGCCCTTCCCGGTGGAACACGAGCGGGACCTCGTAGACGGTGTCGACGTCCTTTGCCGTGATGACGGCCTCCTCCTCGACGTCGCAGAAGAGCGCGATCTTCGACTTGATGCCCGGGGGCAGGTAGCGGTCGGTCCGGCAGAGCAGGATGTCGGGCTGGATCCCGATCGCCCGGAGCTCCTTGACCGAGTGCTGGGTGGCCTTCGTCTTGAGCTCGGCCGCGGCCTGGATGAACGGCACCAGGGTGAGGTGGACGTAGGCGACGTTGTCGCGCCCAACATCCTTCTTGAGCTGGCGCGCGGCCTCCAGGAAGGGCAGGCTCTCGATGTCGCCGACGGTCCCGCCGACCTCGACGATGACGATGTCGACGCCCCGCGCGACCCGCCGGATCGCGGCCTTGATCTCATCGGTGATATGCGGGATCACCTGGACCGTCCGCCCCAGATAGTCGCCGTGGCGCTCCTTCTGGATGACGGAGAAGTAGACCTTGCCGGTCGTGACATTGTGGTCGCGGGACACGCGGGCGGAGGTGAACCGCTCGTAGTGGCCGAGGTCCAGATCGGTCTCGCCCCCGTCGTCGGTCACGAAGACCTCGCCGTGCTGGTACGGGCTCATCGTCCCCGCGTCGATGTTGATGTAGGGATCCATCTTCTGGAGCGTCACACGGTAGCCGTGCGCCTCCAGGAGGGCGCCGATGGAGGCTGCCGCCAGACCCTTGCCCAGGGAGGACACGACACCTCCCGTCACGAAGATGTATTTCGTCGCCACATCAACCGTCCTTTCTCTCGGTCGAGTCCGGCCGCTCCTCGGCCCACTGCCGCACCAGCGCCGCCTCGTCCGCCCGAGAGCGCGCCCGTTCGTCAAGCCGCGCGTCCCGAAGCCGGCCGAGCACGAGCCCGACCGCCGGCCCCCGCGGCACCCCCAGCGCGATCAGCTCCTCGCCGCGCAGCACGCCCCGGACCTGGGCGGCGCCGCCAAGGTACCAGTCGAGGGCGGCCCGCGCCGGGCGGTCCCCGCCGAGCCACGCCCAGGCGAGCTCGATCGCCGCGCGGCCGCGCAGCAGCGCCGCCCGGCGGCTCGCGGGGGCCCCGGACAGGGCGGCCAGCCGCTCGGCGAGGAGCGGCCCGGCCTCCCGCGCCCGGAGGAGCCGGGCGAGCGGCTCGCCGGAAAAGCCGAGGCCCCGCAATCCGGCGGCGGCGACCTCGGCCGCCTGGTCGCCCACGATCGCGAGCGCCGCCAGCTCGAGCGGCGGCGCCGCGAGGCCGCGCTCGCGGAGCCAGCCGAGCGCCGCGGGGAGCCCCTCGAGCCGGGCGCGGGTCACGCGCGAGAACCGGAGCCGGGGATCGAGGAGCCGGAAGGCGCCCGCCGCGCCCAGGCGCGCGAGCGCCGCCGCCGGCGCCGCGTCGTCAAGCACGCGCTCGATCTCGGCGGCGATGCGCCCGCCCGAGAGCGCCGGGTACGGAGCCAGGCGAAGGGCGAGCGCCTGCGCCCGGAGCGTGGCGCGCTCGAGGGAGAAGCCCAAACGCGCGGCGTACCGGGCCGCTCGGAAGATCCGGGTCGGGTCCTCGACGAACGACAGGGGATGCAGCACCCGGAGGCGGCGGCGGAGCATGTCCTGCCGGCCGCCGAGGGGATCGAGGAGGCGGAGGGCGCCCGAGTCGAGCTCCACGGCCATCGCGTTCACGCCGAAGTCCCGCCGCGCAAGGTCGTCGAGGATCGTCCCGGCCCGGACCGTCGGCAAGGCGCCCGGCGCCGCGTAACGCTCGGCGCGGGCCGTGACGAGGTCGAGGCGGCCCGGGCGCAGTCCCTCGATCGAGGCCGTCCCGAACACGGGGTGGACGGTGAGGGTCCCGCCGAGCGCGCGCGCGACGCGCCGCGCGACGGCGATCGCGTCGCCCTCGACGACGACGTCCAGGTCACGTCCCTCCGCCCTCGCCGTCCGCGTGCCGTCGATCAGCGCGTCGCGGACGACCCCGCCCACGGCGAAGGCCGGGGCGCCGGCCGCGTCGGCCAGGCGCCCGACCTCCGCCAGCAGTCGCACGACGAGGGACGGGCCGGCGACCGCGGCGCCGGCGAGCGCCGCCCGGCCGACGGCGCCGATCGGCCGGAACCGGTCCAGCACGAGCACGGCGGGAGCGCCGGCCAGCAACCGGCGGCGCACGCCGACCTCCGAGTCGCCCCGGAGCACCGCCGGGACCGGGCGCGCCAGCTCAGCCACCCGGAGCGTCTCGAGCCCGAGGGCCATCGCCCGCGCCAGGTCGCCCGGGAACACCAGCGCCTTTTGCCCGGCGAGCACGAGCGCCCGCCCCCTCCCCGTCCCCAGGAGCGCACGCCCCCGAAGCACGGAGGCGTCGGCGGGACACGGGACCACGCGCACGTCGGTGAGGTCGCCCGCCCGGACGTCGACCTGCGGATAGGCGTGGGCGCGCCGCGCCGTCACGCGGATCTCCCCCGCGAGCCGGCCCGGGGATGGAACTGGCGGTACATCCGGAGCACGGCCGACGACGGCAGGTGGGTGTAGATCTGCGTCGTCGCGATGTCGGCGTGCCCGAGCATCGCCTGGACGGACCGCAGATCCGCCCCGCCCTCGAGCAGGTGGCTCGCGAAGGAGTGGCGGAGCGTGTGCGGCGAGATGGCGCGCGTGAGGCCGGCCCGGCGGGCCCACTTCCGCACGACGAGCCAGAGCGCCTGGCGCGTCAGCGGGCCGCCGCGCGGTCCGAGGAAGAGGGTGCCGCCATCCCGCCGGCGCGCGAGGCGACGGCGCGCGGAGGCCAGGTAGGCGCGCGTCCACTCGAGCGCAGGGCCGCCGACGGGCACGAGGCGCTGCCGACTGCCCTTGCCGGTGCACACCACGTACCCGGCCGCGAGGTTGACGTCCTCCAGCCGGAGCGAGAGACACTCCGACGCGCGCATGCCGGTCGCGTAGAGCAGTTCCAGGAGCGCGCGGTCGCGCACACCCTCCGGCCGTCCCACGTCCGGCGCCTCCACCAGGCGCGCCGCCTCCTCCCGCGTCAGCGTCCGCGGCAGCCGGCGCGCCGGCCGCGGCGCCTCCAGGTGCTCCGTGGGATCCGACCCGCGCCGGCCCTCGCGAAGGAGAAAGCGATAGAGCCCCCGGACGGCCGACAGGTGACGGGCCACACTCGCGGGAGCGAGCCCGGCGCCCCGCAGAACGGCCACGTACGCGACGACGTCGGCCGCCTGGGCCTCCATGAGGCCCCGGCGGCGCGCCGTCAGGAATCGACTGAAGCCCGCCAGATCGCCCCGATAGGCCGACAGCGTGTTCTGGGAGGCACCCTGCTCAGCCTGGAGAGCCCCGAGGAACTCCGCGGTCGCGTCCATCACGCGTGGCCGCGCGGCGAGGCGGTCGGGCGGAATCGGCGAAGTGGAGACGGGTCGAGCAGCGGGCGCGTGCGATCTGATCGACTGATCAGAGTGACCACGACGGAGTATATCAGCCCGCCCCGCTCGAAGGCAAGGAGCGGAACAACGCGGCGCGCTCGGGCGAGCCGAGCGCGCGGCTCGCGAACCAGAAGACGAGGCCGCCGCCGCCGATCGCCGCGCCGAGCCAGCCGGCCTCCGTCCAGCGCCCCGTCGCGTGGGGCCAGCGCAGGAGCAGCGCGCCGCACCAGACGCCCAGCGCGGCCGACGCGAGGGCCGTGCGACCCAGGCTCCTCACGAGCTCGCGCCCGCCGAGGCGCCCCAGGCGGCGCCGCAGAAACCAGACGAGGAGCGCCAGATTCGCGTAGGCGGAGGCCGAGGAGGCGCACGCGAGCCCCGCGTGCGCCATCGGCTGGAGGAGGGCGACCGCGATCACGACGTTGACGCCGACCGCCGCCGCGCCCGCCGCCACCGGGGTCCGGGTGTCGCCCATCGCGTAGAAGGCCTGGGCGACGATCCGGGTCGCCGAGAACGCGACGAGGCCGAGGGAATACCAGGCGAGCGCCCAGGCGGTGGCGGCCGTCTCGACGGGGCCGAAGTGGCCGCGTTCGAAGAGCAGGCGCGTGATCGGCAGGCGGAGCACGAAGAGGCCGACCGTCGCCGGCAGCGCCGTAAAGCAGGAGAGGCGGAGGGCGAAGTTCATCGTCCGCGCGAGCCCGCGGCGGTCGCCGGCCGCCGCCTGGCGCGACATCGGCGGCAGCGCCGCCGAGGCCAGCGCGATGCCGAACACCCCGAGCGGGAACTCCACGACCCGGTCGGCGTAATAGAGGTACGAAATGCTGCCAGAGCGGAGCAGCGAGGCGAGCAGCGTGTTGATGAAGATCGTGACCTGTACCGCGGCGAGCCCGAAGATCGACGGGACCAAGAGGCGAAGGAGCCGCCCGAGGGCGGGATGCCGGACCTCGCGCGACGGCCGGAGCGGAATGTCGGCGCCGACGAGGTCCGGCACCTGGACGACGAGCTGCCCGACCCCGCCCACGAGGACGCCGACCGCGAGCGACACGATGGGCGGGTCGACGTGGCGGGTCAGGGCGAGCACGCTGACGACCATCCCGATGTTCATGACCGCCGGGCCCAGCGCGGACGTGAAGAACCGCCCGTGGGCATTGAGGGCGCCCATCACGAGCGCGGCGAGCCCGACCAGGACCAGATACGGGAACATCAGCCGGGTCAGCATCACGGTGAGCGCGAGCTGCCCAGGCTCGCCGGCGAAGCCGGGCGCCATCAGGCGGACGATCCACGGTGCGAGCAGACTGCCGAGCGCGCTCACGGCGCACAGCACCAGGATCGCGGCCCCGAGGAGTGCCCGGAACAGGCGTTGGAAATCGGCACGCGGACGCGAAACCAGGTAGTCGCTCAGCATCGGCACCACCGCGGTCGAGAGGGCGCCCTCGCCCAGGAGGCGGCGGAGGATGTTGGGGATCCGGAAGGCGACGAAGAACGCATCGGTCACCGGCCCGGCGCCGAAGGCGCGGGCCACGACCACGTCGCGCACGAAGCCGAGCACCCGGCTGGCGAGCGTCGCGACGCCGATGCTCCCGAGCGCGCGGACGACCTGTGCCTCGTGGTCAGGTCTTGCAATCATCGGAGATTTTCCGCACTATGAGCGGACCCAATCATCCGGAGGAGTGAGCTCTTGGCGAACATCAAGTCGGCGATCAAACAGGCGCGGCAGAGCGAGCGGCGGCGCCAGCGGAACCGCACCGTCCGGTCAACGGTTCGGAGCTCCACCAAGCTGGCGCGGACGGCGCTGGGCGAGACGGCCGCCACCGCCCGCGCGGCGGTCCGGGAGGCCATCCGCGAGCTCGACAAGGCCGTCACGAAGGGTGTGCTCCACCGCAACACCGCCGCCCGGAAGAAGTCTGCGCTCGCGCGGCGCCTCGCGGCGCTCGGCTAGCCCGGCGCGTCCCGAGCCGCTCGAGCAAGTCCGCGGCCGCCCGCGCCACCATCTCCCCCGCCCGCTCGCCGTAGAGGCTCGCGCACTCGATGTAGCCCCTGCGGTGATAGGCGTCGGCCGTGAGCAGGTAGCCGAGGTAGCCGTTGGAGAGGCCGGCCACGAAGGCGACGGGAAAGTGGCGGCGGCCGGCGGCCTTGACGACCCGCCCGAGACGGGTCTCGAGCTCCCCCGGGACCGTGACCCAGGCGCTCGGGCCGAGGGCGACGGCGACCAGCTCGGCCGACCGCGGCAGCGTCGAGCCGAGCGGGACGGTCAGCCCGCCCGGCACCCAGTGCCCCAGGCAGTTCCGCACCGACACGAACGGCGGCGGGAGGTCGATCCGTCCGTGCAGGGTCTCCAGCCCTGCGTCGCCCGCCACCGGAACCCGCGCCCAGGCGGCGCCCACCGTCGTCGCGAGTTGTCCACCGGCATCGGCGATGGCCGCCTCGCCGTGCCCCCGCGGGCTCACGTCGCCGACCGCGCCGTTCACGAACAGCGCCGGCGCGCCGAGGGTTCGCTCCAGGCGGCGCGACGCCTCGCCCATGACGTCCGCCGACAGCCTGAGGTTCGACGCCGGGAGCGTGGTGCCGTGGATCGCGTAGTTCCAGACGAGCGCGACCGCTTGGCCGCCGGGCCGGACGAGCTTCAGCAGCGCGAGCTCGGGATCGAGGGGTCGGTCGAGCCGGCTCTCCGTCAGGGCGGGCGCGGTCGTGGTGCCGGCGCCCACGAGCGCCGGCGCCTTGTCCCGCTCCGCGCGCTCGACCGCGGCCAGGATGCCGTCGAGCACCGCCCGGCGGACACCGGCGTCGTAGCGATCGGTCGCGAGCGCCCCGAAGACCTCGGAGTCGATGTAGGCGCCGGGGCCCGAGTGCGTGTGGGACGCCGAGACGATCACGGTGGAGTAGGCAAGGCCCACGGCCGCCGCCCGCGCGCGGACCTCGCCGACGAGCGCCGGATCCGCCGCGACGAGGTCGACGGCCACCCAGAGGAGCCGCTCGGCCGCCGTGTCGAGGACGAGCGCCCGAGCCATGATCGGATCGCGCACGCCTGTCGACGGCCGGAGCCAGAACGCGTGCGGGTGGCGGTCGAGGAGATCGGGCACAAGGAGCCGGCGCGCCGGGCTTCCGTAGCCCGCGACCGGCACGCCCGCCGGGAGCGCCAGCTCAGCCACCGCCGCCCCCGCCCGCAAGGTCGGCGAGGACCGGGCCCCGGCAGACGAGGGCAGCAGCACGAGCACCGGGAGCAGCGCGACGGCGGCGCGGCTCAACAGAGATCCGCGATCAGGATCGCCATCTCCGCGCGCGGCTCGCCGCCGGTCTTGACCGCGAACTCGACCTGCCAGCAGCGCCAGAGCCGCCGCGCAAGGTCCGCCGTCTGGAGCGACTCTGCCCGGGCCAGCACCCGTTCCGTCACGGGCAGGGGGCGCCGCAGACGGCGCGCGATCTCGGCGGCTGGAATGCCGCGGCGCGCCCACTCCTTGACGGCCCACGTGGTCCGCAGCTCCCCGCCGAGGAAGCCCAGGAGCCTGAGCGGCTCCTCGCCCGCGCGTAGGAGCTGGTCGAGCAGTGTCTGTGCCCGGCCGCGCTCGCCCCGCTCGATCGCGCGCACGAGATCGAACAGATCGCTCACCCGGTGGTCGCCGACGACGGCGCGGACCTCCCCCGCGCCGACCCGCCGGTTGTCGGGCCCACCCGCGAGCGCGGCCTTCCGCACCTCGCCGAGGAGCAGGCCGAGATCATCGCCGACGAACTCGACCAGCATCCGGGCGGCCTCGTCGGCCACCTCGAGGCCGTCGAGGCGCGCGCGCTGCTGGAGCGCTCGCTCGAGGGCCTGGCCCCTCGGGGGGAAGAGCTCGATCACGCTGCTCGCCGGCACCGCCCGGAGGAGCCAGTGGTCGTTCTTGCGGACGCGGTCGGCCCGGAGCGACTCCGCCGCGAGCAGGAGCAGGCACGTGGACGGGCTCGGCCGGGCGAGGTAGGCCAGGAGCGTCTCGTGGTTGCCCGCGGCGAGCGCCTCTGCGTGCCTGACGACCACGAGGCGGCGCGCCGCCAGGAACGGCAAGGTCATCGCCGATCGCGCCACGGCCTCGGTCGTCGTCTCGCGGCCGTCCAACACCTCTCGGTCGAAGGCGCCGCTCGCCGGGTCGGCGAAGATCGCCGCCGAGAGCACACCCACCGCGTCGTCGAGCAGGAGCGGCGCGGGACCGTGCAGGAGCGCGACCGGGGGCACCGTGCGGCGTTCGGCATCCCGCAGGAGTCCCGGGTAGTCCACGCTACAGGCGTTCGATGGCGAGCTCGCCGAGGGCGGGCCCGCGGGCGAGGCGCTCCCCGGCCGCGATGCCCGCGGCGAGGCGGCGGGCCGAGCGCGGGCAACGGCCCAGGACCCGGCCGACGAGCCCCCGCGCCGGGATCCGACGCTCCCCTGCCTCAGGTCGCATGGGTCACGATATTCACCAGCCGGCCAGGCACCACGACCACGCGCGCCACCTGGCGCGAGGCGAGCCACGGCCGCACCCTGTCGTCGGCCAGCGCCAGCGCCGTGACGTGCTCCGCGCGGGCTCCGGTCTCCACGGTGAGCCGACTCCGCACCTTGCCGTCGACCTGGACCACGACCGTGATTTCCTCCCGGATGAGGGCGCCGCTGTCGGCGCGCGGCCACGGGCGCCGGAACAGGCTCTCCGCATGGCCGAGGACGCTCCACAGCTCCTCCGCGATGTGCGGACAGAATGGCCCGAGCAGGAGCAGCAGCGTCTCGACCGCCTCGCGCATCAGCGCCGGCCGCTCCTGGCGCGGTTCCTGGGCGGGGGCGGCCTCAAACGCATGGAGCTCGTTGACGAGCTCCATGATCGCGCTGATCGCGGTGTTGAAGTGGAAGGCGTTCTCTATGTCTGCGGTCACGCGGTCGATCGTCTCGTGGACGCTCCGGCGGAAGGCTCGTCCGCGGTCCGAGAGCGCGTCTGCCCGTGCGGGCACCGCCTGCCGGAGCTCGTCCACGTGCGCCAGCGTGAACCGCCACACCCGGTTCAGGAAGCGCGAGGCGCCCTCGACGCCGTGATCGTTCCAGTCGAGATCCTTCTCGGGCGGCGCCGCGAACAGCGAGAAGAGCCGCGCCGTGTCGGCGCCGAGCGTCCGGATGAGGTCGTCGGGATCGACGACGTTGCCCTTGGACTTCGACATCTTGGCGC
>Ga0209160_1005419_pt1 | contig 10067 bp, 7 predicted proteins | sample GraSoiAngelo_153_FD_186167 | JGI IMG/M metagenome (GOLD analysis project Ga0209160, IMG submission 186167) | Grasslands soil microbial communities from the Angelo Coastal Reserve, California, USA - 14_1009_12_40cm (SPAdes) (version 2) | ecosystem: Environmental > Terrestrial > Soil > Grasslands ... | reverse complement strand
GACGACCATTACCACCTCGAATGGCTCAAAGACATGCTCAAGGAGGAGAAGGTCTACGGGATAATCTCGATCGACTCGACAGAGGCTGGGTTGGGAATCCTCAGCGGCGACCGTCTTGAGGTCGTCGATGTCATCACCTCAGGGGTCTCGGGAAAGACTAGGAAAGGTGGGCAATGCGTAAGCTCCGACACAATCGTCCAGCTTGAGGACGGGAGACTCGTCCCCGTATCCCGTCTGTCGCCCGGGAGCAGGATTGCGAGCTACAACTTCAGCAATCACACTCAGGGAATCTATGAATGTGCCGACACGTTCACTCTCATCCCGAAAGAATACTGCCAGGTCGAGACTGTCAACCCGAAGTTGACCGTCAACGTCACGGGTGAGCACAGGTTCTTTACTCTCACAGACGGAGGTGTCTCCACAATCGAAGCGTCGGGACTCGGGAGGGGTGATAGAATTCTCGTGTCGCGGAGCCTCCCTGAGCCTGCGAACCCGGTCCTGTGGACGAGGTTCCCGGCCAATTACACGTACACCGTCTCTCTGGAAGGCAGGGAGTCCCTCAAGGCAATGCGGCTTGAGAGAGGGTTATCGCAGCCGAGGCTGGCCGCGATGCTCGGTCTGCATCAAAGCGAGATTTCGCAGTTCGAGAGGGGAGAGAGAAACCTTGCGTGGACAAAACTCCGCAAGATCGTCAGTTTCTTGTACGGGAACGTCGATGAGTTCCTCGCCAAACATGTGGAAACCAAACGAGCTCTACCAGAGCTATTCACCAACGACCTCCTTCAACTCCTCGGCTACATAACCGGAGATGGCAACCACTCCAAGAACCGCATTACGATGTATGAGCAGCGGGTTGAGGTGGCACGCAGATACTCCCGCCTAGCGAGCAAGGCTCTGGGAATGCGAAATGTTCCCATCCTGACGATTGATAAGACGAGACATAGGAACTCGTTTGCGAAGCACCCGTATCTTGAGATTAGGATTTACAGTAAGGAATTCGCCGAGGCGCTCGGGCGGTGCTATCCCACGGTAATCTCTACAGAATCGAGGGAAATCCCCGAACAGATGCACCGCCTCGATAACAAGCACCTTGCCTTCTTCTTGAGAGGGCTGTTCGATGCGGAAGGCCACGCGCGCAGCAAGAGGATAGGAATAGCAATGAAATCTGAGACTTTGATCAAGCAACTCCAGCTGCTCCTAATGAGATTCGGGATCGTTTCATCATACAGCCACAGCGTCAACAGATATGGTTCAACCATGCATGCGCTTGACATTAGCGATTTCGGCTCGCTTGAAGTGTTTTACGAGTCGATTGGCTTTTCGGCTAAAGACAAAGAGCGCAAGCTCGAACGAAGGGTAGCGAAAGGTCGGGCGAGGAGTAGCTTCCTTAACGTTCCTGTGATTGGGTCTTGGGTGGGCAGTAGGGCAAAGGAGTTGGGGATAAAGCGAAGACAGTTCCCCGGAATAACGAATTTCTTTCACGATGAGAGAGGGATAAGCAGGTCTGTTTTCAGCGGAGTTGCCCGAACCTTTGAGGACGAATTAGCGAGGGCGAGGAGTTCGAGCGACTCATCATATGATAGATCAGAGTGAGCTGATTCTCGCAAAAGTGAAGAGGGTTCGGTGGAAGAGGAATTTGCGCGACGACAAGTTCATCGATATCGAGCTTCCCGTAACTCGTAGTTTCATTGGCAACGGTTTCGTGTTGCACAACAGTGCTCGTCGCTATGAGAGGGCGAGAGAGATGGAACTCACCTATTACTTCAACAGGGTGGGCGAGCACACTGCGAGGGTCTTCGTCAATGACACCAAGGTCACGGGTCTGATCGTCGGGGGCCCCGGACCGACGAAGGAGGACTTCCTGAAGGGCGGGTATCTCCACTATCAGTTGCAGAAGAATGTCCTCGCAGTCATTGACTCCTCGTACGCGGGGAGGGAGGGTGTGAGGGAGCTCGTGGAGAAGGCAGCCGATACCCTGCAGGACGTGAGGCTGATTGAGGAGAAGAAACTCGTCCAACGATTTCTGACCGAGGTCAACAAACCTGGCGGTCTCGCGATCTACGGCCTCCCCAGAGTCCTCGACGCGCTGCAGAAGGCGATTGCGGATACCGTCTTGATCTCGGATGATATCGAAACGACCAAGATAACAATGAAGTGCAAGAACTGCGGGACGACAAAGGAACGTGTCGTCCAGAATCAGAGTAAGATGCAGGCGACGCAAGAGATGATCTCCACCCCTTGCGAGAAGTGCAGGTCGACCGACTACGAGATTCACGAGAAGGACATCGTGGACGTCTTGGAGGAGACTGCCTTTCAGGTCGGAGCCAAGGTAGAGGTCATCTCATCCGGCACGGAGGAGGGAAACATGTTCAGGTCCTTCGGCGGCGTCGCCGCCTTCCTCCGCTACAGACCTCAGTGACATCCTATCGGACGGAGGGGTGGACTTGCCCTGTTTTGGTAGGTGGGCGCTCGGGTGGAAGTAACCGGGATGCTCATTAGTGTGGCCATCTCTCACAATGAGACACCGTTTTGGACTGGTTGAGCAGGTTCGTCTACATTTTTGAATGCGCTCGGAGCCCGTCTTGCTGTTGGGTATGAGCGACGTCAATGTAGATGCGCAGTTGAAGGGCAACACTCTCAGGGTCTACGTCTACGCCCTGAAGAAGAGGAAGGTGGGAGTGAGAGAGGTCCAGCGCGCTCTCCGCCTCTCCAACCCATCCCTGGCTCAGTATCATCTCAACAAGCTGAGGGAACTAGGACTGCTCAGGGAGGAGGGAGGAGACTACGAGGTCGCCAGCGAGGTGAAGGTTGATCTGATGCGCGACTTCCTGAGAGTCGGGACGATGATCGTGCCGCGGTTCGTCTTCTACGCCGTCTTCTTCACCGTCTTCGCCGTCTACTTCGCCATCATCACCTACCAGATCTACGTCTACGTGCCGGTCGTGCTCTGGTTTACCGGCTTCCTAGCTCTGGCCGCCATAATCTTCTGGTATGAGGCGCAGAGAGCTTGGAGGTCGGCTCCCTCCCCGTAGCCCATCGGGAATTTTTTTATCTCGGTAGGCCACCGCCCCAGTGGCGTCGAGATGGTTATAAGAATAGGAATTGTTGGGAAGACAAACGCGGGGAAGACGACCCTCTACAACTCGATGACGCTTCTCTCTGGTGAGGTCTCCAACTACCCTTTCACCACCAAGACGCCCGAGACGGGAGTCGCGAGTGTAGTAACGATCTGTGTACACAAGGAGTTCAACGTGCAAGACAATCCAGCAAATTCGCGCTGCGAGGACGGCTGGAGGTTCGTGCCAGTCGAGGTCACCGACCTGCCGGGGCTGATAAAGGGGGCCTGGATGGGGAAGGGGCTGGGCAACCAGTTCCTCTCCGTGGCGGCCCAGTCCGACGCACTGCTCCACGTGGTGGATGCGTCCGGGAGCGTCGATAAGGATGGGAAAATCACGGAGCCTGGGACGGGAGAACCAGTAGCCGACTTGGCGGACGTCGAGCTCGAACTCGTCTTGTGGTATGTCAAGCTCTTCACCAGCAACATAAGCAAGATCTCGAAGCTGGCAAGGATGTCTGGTTCGAGCCTCCCGGACGCCGTCGCCCAGGTCCTGCAGGGCGTGGGGGTGAGGAAGGAGCATGTTCAGAACTCTCTGAGAGAGTCCCTCCTCGAGGGGAAAGACATCGATAACTGGAGCGAGAAGGAGATACAGAACTTCTGCTGGGTGCTCCGAGAAGTCTCGAAACCCACCCTGATCATAGCGAACAAGATGGACCTTCCCTACTCGAGCGAGAACTTCAAGCGACTTAGGGAGAAGTACAAGGGCTTGATCGTCGTCCCGACGAGCGGGGAGGCCGAGCTGACCCTCAGGAGGGCGGAGGCGAAGGGCCTGATAAAGTACATCCCGGGGGAGGAGAGGTTCGAGATCGTTCGGCCTCAAGACCTCAACGACGCTCAGAGGGCTGCCCTCGCCTACATCAGGCGCAAGGTCTTCGGGGAATACCTGAGGACGGGTGTCCAGTTCGCCCTGAACATAGCCATCTTCAAACTTCTCCGCATGAACTCGGTTTATCCCGTCTCGGACCCCGAGAAGCTTACCGACAAGCAAGGGAGGGTTCTTCCAGACCTTTACCTCATGCAGGCTGGTTCCTCCGTGACAGACCTCGCAAAGACGATACACACCGACTTGGAGAAAGGGTTGCTCTATGCCGTCGATGTGAGGACCGGACTGCACCTACCGACAAACTATGTTCTGAGAGACCGAGACGTCCTCTCAATCGTCTCGACCGCGAAGAGGGGTTGAAGGGGCAGAGAGCCTTAAAGCGTCGGGCGAGATGATAGAGGGGAATGCTGTCGCAGAAGGAACCCGTACTTACGGACATGATGCTGAGATATCCGTTCGTCCACCACTCCCGGAGGTTCTTCGACTCAATCCCAATCGAGGAGAGCTTCTCCAGCAGAGAGGTGGTGAGACAGGCGGAGATGAGGCTGATGAGCGCACTCGGAAGAGCGAACTACGAGCCTCACGTCACTGAGCTGGTGGAGTTCTCGAGTTTCTTCGTATCAGCGTTCGTGGCAAGCCAGGAGAGCCTCCTCGCGGGCAGGTTCGCGAAGAGGGAGGCGGAGAGGTCGCGAGGATTGTACGAGCGGGAAGACGCAAGGGACAAGGCTACAGTGATCCGCGAGTGCTTCGGAATCGGAATACAGTATGGTGGGGATTCGCGATACGGCTATTCTGCTGGCGTGGAGGAATACCTCGCCCTGGTCAGCAAGTACGAACTTGCGAAGGCCCAGAGGTGGAAGCTTGTCAGACAGGCCCTCTCTGCGGGGCGCGTCTACTTCACCGATAACGTGGTCAATGACCTCTTCGGCGACTCGGCCCAGAGAGCGATATCGGATGGTCTGAAGAACTTGAGGAAAGCGCCGTTTCCAAAGCAGCTTGTCGAGCTCAGGTCGAGAGTCCTGACATACGTCCCCGTCCCCAGAACGAGGACAGGGCGGAGCTACAACTACATCGACGAGCTTCTGAAGCATCCGATCGCGGACGGGAGACATAGATTCGTCTGGCTCGTCCTCGCGCCATTCCTGGTTAACGTCAGGAAACTCGATGAAGAGGATGCCATCGAGAAGATCAAGGCCTACGTCTCCAGATCTGGCGACATGAGCGCGATGAAGCGTTTCGTCGAATACAACGTGAAGCGTGCAAAGCGCAATGGGCTGATGCCGCCAACCCTCACCAAGCTGAGGTCGGAGCACCCGGACCTCTTCTCCCTGCTGCCCAGAGAGGTGTCGGCGATGGAGGAACCTCCGAAGACAGCGAATCCCAAGACTTCGAAATAGGAAGTGGTGGTACCGGGTTGAAGTGCCGGATTGAACGTCCTGGGCCTCCCTTCTTCTTCTCTGCCGAAGTGAAGAGAGCCCGCACCTGGGTTTGAAGCGCTGAGCGAGTTCCTCCAACTTTTTCAGGAAAGAGTCAAATCGAGAGAGTCGGCGGCTCGGCAGATGAACTTCAAGGAGTTCTGGCGAAGCGGTCGGAAGGTCTCTGAGGTAGGGATGGGGACCTACTACGACCCGCTCTGGATAGCGACCGCGACTCCCGGGTGGAGGAGAGACGCCACCCAGAAAGTCGAGGCGATAAAGGCGGGCCTCGATGCCGGGATGACTCTGATCGATACAGCAGAGATATACGGCTCAGAGCCGCTGGTGGCGAAGGCGATAGAGGGCCGGAAGAGGGAAGACCTGTTCATAGCGACGAAGGTCTGGCCCAACCACCTTCGCAGGGACGCGGTCGCGAAGGCGCTCCGACAGAGCCTTCAACGGCTGCGACTGGACTACGTCGACCTTTACCAGATACACTGGCCGAATCCCAGCGTTCCAATAACCGAGACGATGGGCGCGATGGAAGAGCTGCTGGCTCAGGGGAAGATAATGAGTGTGGGCGTCAGCAACTTCTCGCTGCAACAGCTTGTGGAGGCAAACGCAGCTCTCAGGAAATCGCGGCTGGCATCAAACCAGATGAGCTACAGCCTGCTCGACCGCTCCATCGAGAGAGGCATCCTGCCGTACTGCGAGAGGGAAGGAATCGCAATCGTGGCTTACTACCCACTCGCCCACGGAAGGCTAGCTTCCGGGGAGAGGAGGCTGGAGGAGTTCGCAAGGAAGCGTTCGAAAACGCCCTCCCAGGTCGCCTTGAATTGGCTGACCTCCAAAGCGAACGTCTTCCCGATTCCGCGGGCCTCGGACCCTGCCCACGTCCTTGAGGACACGGGTGCGAGTGGATGGAGGTTAAGTGAAGTGGAGATCGCCGAACTCGAGAGACTCTTCCCCGTTAGATAGACACGCTGTCGCTGGGGCGGGTCATGGGGGCTATTATGGCCCACGCGGATTGTATTGGGGTGGGCGAAAGTAGCCGCGCTCGCGGAAGCGATAGACCAGATGGTCAAAGACCCGGTTAAGGCTTGCAGGCTTTGCTACGATAGCTCGGAGAGCGCGCAAACCAAATCCCTCTGTGTCGACTGACGAAGAGAAAAGAGCTCCTCTAGACAAGCTAAGTGAAGTCTTCTTTTCAGGTTGTCCTAGGCCACCTAGAGCCTATTTGACGAAAGATTAAGACCTCCACCCGTTCCGCCCAATAAACCCCGGTGTTGGAGGAGATGGAGAAGACGAGAAGAAGCAGGTCGAGGAGCATCGCCCTCGCAGCGATGCTTGCGGCGCTCTACGCAGCAGACGTCGTCTTCTTCGCGCCCATCAGCTTCCAGACCATCCAGGTCAGGGTGGCGGATGCGCTCCTTCCACTCTCCGTCTTGTTCGGGTTGCCAGCGGTCATCGGCTTGACTCTTGGGGTACTCGCGGGAAACCTCTTCGCAAGCCCATTCGGTGCGATAGATGTAGTGGGAGGCACCATCGCGAACTTCGTGGCCACACTCCTGGCTTTGCTGATAGGGGAGAGGAAGTTTAGGGGGGCTTGGGTCGCCGCCACTTCTGTCGAGATTCTTGTGATAACCTTAGTTGTAGGAACATATCTCGCATTCCTGACGGAGACTCCGCCGTTATTCAGCCTCCTCTACGTCATGGTAGGTGAAGTTCTTGCGGTGGGCGTAGGAGGTTACCTGCTTCTGAATGCGGTGAACAGGGCGCTCAGAAGGAGTTCTCTATAGCTGCTGAAGCTGGGGTTCAGAGACCTCCTCCTCCCCTGCCTTCCTCGCTACCCGGAACTGGTCGCCGATGATCGCTCTCTGGTTGAGGAGGCCTATCAGCTCCCCGTTGTCTGTTACGACGAGCGTTCGGATGTGATGCTTCGCCATCAGCCTGATCGCCTCGGAGAGTAGGGTGTCCGCCGCGACCGTTATGAGTGGGGAGGACATTATCTTCCTCACCAGGACCTTTGAAGCTGGGAGGTCCTCTGCCGCGACCTTGTTGAGTATGTCTCTCTCCGTGACAATCCCGACGGGGGCTCCCTTGACGGTGATGAGGACGTTCCCCTCGCCGTTTTCTCTCATCATTCTCGCCGCGTCATACGCAGACTCGTTCGTATCGATGGTGAGCGGGTCAGTCTTGACAAAGCTTCTGACCGTTGATGGCCTCTCTTCGACGTGCTCGATCCAGAAGGTCAGCGAGTAGTGGCAGTTGGGGCACTCCTCCGGTGTGCTATCCCCCTCGAAGACGTAGGAGCAGCGGTAACATTCCCACTTCGCCATCGTCGACTCCTGATTCATCGCTGAGCTTCTATTAATGCTTAATCGTTTTGAGCGAAAAAATGCGGGTTACGCCGTCTTAACTTCAAATACCCAGAGGCCGGTAGTGGCTGACACCATTTGCAGAACCAGTTTCTAGCCAAGATTGAAGCGACGGTATGGGACCCCAAGCTGGAAGAGGAGATCATGCGACTCTGGGAGTCTGAAAAAATTTATGAATTCAAGCCAAAGAAGAACAAAAATCGTAATTTTTCGATAGACAACCCACCGCCGTATCCCTCAGGCAAACCGTGGCATCCGGGGGCTCTGACACAGTATGCGATGATTGACGTGATTGCCAGGGCCGCTCGGATGAGAGGGCTGAGCGTCCTGTATCCGATCGGGATAGACCGCAACGGCCTCCCAGTGGAGATCTATGCTGAACGGAAGTACAGGGTTCAGATGAGGAAGACGCCTAGGGAGGAGTTCATCAACCTTTGCAAGTATGCGCTCGATGACCTCGAAGCGTATATGCTGAACCTCATGAAGACGCTTGGAATTTCGGGCGACTTTCAGAACAAGTACAGGACGGACTCGGAGGAGTTTCGGAAGCTGACCCAATGGTCATTCATAGAACTCTGGAAGAAGGGGCTCATCTATATGGCGAACCGTCCGAACAACTACTGCGTCGATTGCAACACCACGATAGCCGATGCCGAGATAGAATACGAGGAGCTTCCGACCTACTTGGTGACGAACAGATTCAAGGTCAGAGGAATGAAGCAGGACCTGCTGGTTGCCACGACACGCCCGGAATTGCTCGCCGCCTGCCAGATGATTATAGTGCATCCGGGCGACCCACGTTACAAGAAGTATGTCGGGAAGACGGCTATCATCCCGATCTACAACGGGGAGGTGCCGATAAGGACGCATAGGAGCGTGGATATGAAGTTTGGGAGCGGGGCTGTCATGGTCTGCAGCTATGGTGATTATCACGACGTCATGCTGTTCAGGGAATTCAGGCTGAAGGAAGTCGTCGCGATCGACCTGGACGGTAAGATGACCGAAGTCACCGGCAAGTACGTCGGGATGGCCGTGAAGGACGCCAGGTCGCAGATAATTCAGGACCTGCAGGAGGCCGGCGTCGCGGTCAGAGTCGATCAGATACAGCATCGAACCCCTCTGTGTGAACGCAGCCGTACCCCGATAGAAATCATACCGATGGAGGAGTTCTACCTGAAGCAGCTCGAGTTCCGCCCCATGCTCAAGAGCCTGGCCAGGAAGATAGAATTCCATCCAGATATGCACAGGCAGATTCTTATGAACTGGATCAACAGTCTGACGACAGACTATCCAATATCGAGGAGGAGGTACTATGCTACGGAGATTCCGATCTGGTACTGCACGAAGTGTAGCACCCCTCATCTGCCGAAGCCTGGTAAGTACTACAGACCGTGGAGGGACCCGGCTCCGTTCAAGAGGTGCAAGAAGTGCGGGAACACGAAATTCGCAGGCGAAACTCGGACCTTCGATACCTGGATCGACTCGAGCCTCTCACCGTTGTTCATCACTAGGTTCATCAAAGACAGGCGGTTCCACCAGTTGACCTACCCGGTCACTTTGAGGACGCAGGGAAAGGACATAGTGAGGACCTGGCTCTACTACACCCTTCTCAGATGCTATCTCCTGACGGGAAGGGCGCCCTTCAAACACGCCTGGATAGGCGGGCTGGGGCTCGACGCAGATGGTCGGGCGATGAGGAAGAGCCTAGGAAACTTTCTCGACCCTGAACCGCTCTTGGAGAGGTATGGCGCCGACGCCTTCCGGTTCTGGGGCGCCGGAGAGGCAGGGCTTGGCTTTGATTTCAGAGTAAGCGAGGACAGGATAGCCGGGGCTGGAAAGTTTCTCACCAAGCTCTGGAACACGGCGCGCTTCATCAGCTCCTTCCCTCAGCCCGGGTCGGCCAAGCTGACACCCACGGACAGGTGGATGCTTTCAGAGCTGGGGAAGTTGATCACCGGGTGCGTCAGAAGCTATGAGCAGTTTGACTCCTTTGGCGTTGCCACGAGGTTGAGGGAGTTCCTCTGGAACGTCTTCGCTTCGCACTACATCGAGATGGCGAAGGGGAGGGCGTACGGAGACAGCGCGTCGACCGAGGAGCAGGAGGCTGCTTGGTACACCCTTCACGAAGTTCTCAGGGGCATGCTTCTCCTCCTCGCACCGATAACCCCGTACCTAACGGAGCAGGTCTGGAGGAAGATCTACGGAGTGAAAAGCATCCACCTGGAGATGTTTCCGAAGCCGATGAAGTTTGCGATAAATCAGAAGGTGAGCCAAAGCATCCTGGAGTTCAACACGCAGCTGTGGAAGGTGAAGAAGGACAAGGGGCTGGCGTT
>Ga0209160_1005413_pt1 | contig 10075 bp, 6 predicted proteins | sample GraSoiAngelo_153_FD_186167 | JGI IMG/M metagenome (GOLD analysis project Ga0209160, IMG submission 186167) | Grasslands soil microbial communities from the Angelo Coastal Reserve, California, USA - 14_1009_12_40cm (SPAdes) (version 2) | ecosystem: Environmental > Terrestrial > Soil > Grasslands ... | reverse complement strand
TATACTGCTCGGCGGTACCTGAACCGGGGAACGGTGTATCCCTTCATTCATATCGGCCCTTTGACGCTGGGGACTTACGGAATCATGGTCGCTACCGGCCTGATCTGTGCGTTCTTTGTGATACGTGCGGACCTGCGCCGGAGGGGCTTCGGAGCCGAGGCGGAAAATATCATCGGCACAACAGGTTTGGCGGGTCTCGTAGGTGCGCGGCTTTATCATCTGCTTGAAGCCCCATCGGAGTTTTTTGCCCATCCCTTGCCGTTGCTTTTCAGCACCATGGGTTTCGCCTGGTTTGGCGCAGTGATTGGCGGTTTCGTGGCCCTGGTTTTGCTGGCGCGCCACTATCAAATGAAAATTCTATTAATGCTGGATATCGCGTCCCCAGCCGCCGCGATCGGATATGGCATTGGGCGCATCGGCTGTCTGATCTCGGGAGACGGAGATTACGGTATCCCTACAGCGCTCCCTTGGGGCATGAGTTTTCCGAATGGCCTCGTACCCACGACCGAGAAAGTTCACCCCACGCCAATCTATGAATTTCTGGGCGCGATGTTGATCGGCTATATTTTATGGCGTGTTGGCGCGCGCGCCATTGGTGGGCTGCGGCCCGCCGGCGAAGTCTTCGCTCTTTACCTGATTCTGACGGGCGTGGCGCGTTTTCTGGTGGAATTCATTCGCATCAATCCGCGCTCGTTCTTTGGTTTGACGAACGCGCAGGCGGCAAGCATCGCTTCGATTATCGCGGGAGTGTTCGTGTTGCTTGCCTTGCTGCGCAGAATCCGCCCGCAAACGGTCATCTAAGGCTCGGCGTACCCAGCATCTCAGTTTCGCCGCGTACCGAGCCTAGAGCATCTGCCGCAACACGTAGGGCAGGATCCCGCCATGGCGGTAGTAAGCGACCTCCTCGGGTGTGTCGGCGCGCGCCACGACTTCAAAAACCTTCTCCTTGCCTCGATCGTCGCGCGCCTGCACGCGAAGCTTTGCCCGCGGCGCGAGCTTGCTTACGCCTTCTATCGTGAAGGATTCGTGACCGGTAATCCCGAGCGATTCCGCAGTTTCGCCCGGCTTGAACTCCAACGGCAGCACGCCCATGCCGACCAAATTGCTGCGGTGAATCCGCTCATAGCTTTCCGCGATCACCGCACGTACGCCCAGCAGCAGCGTGCCCTTGGCAGCCCAATCGCGTGAAGAGCCTGCGCCGTACTCCTTTCCCGCAAGCACCATGAGTGGGACACCTTCCTGTTCATAGCGCATCGCCGCATCATAAATGGTCATTTTCTCGCCGCTCGGCTGATGCAAGGTCCAGCCGCCTTCAGTGCCGGGGGCAAGCTGATTCCTCAGGCGAATATTTGCGAACGTGCCGCGCATCATCACTTCGTGATTGCCGCGGCGAGCACCATAGGAATTAAATTCCGAGGGTTTGACGCCATTGGCGATCAGATACTTGCCCGCCGGCCCATCGGGCTGAATCGAGCCTGCCGGTGAGATATGGTCGGTGGTAACGCTATGTCCGAGCACCGCCAGGACACGCGCGTTGCGAATATCCGTGAGTTCAAGTGGCTTCTTGGGCATTCCGTCGAAAAAGGGCGGGCACTTGATGTAGGTGGATTTGGTGTCCCAGGCGTACAGATTGCCTTCGGGAACATGCAGTCCCCGCCAGCGCTCATCGCCTGCGAAGATTTCGCCGTACTCCTTGCGGTACATATCCGTGGTCACCGCTTTGCGCACGGTTTCTTCCACTTCTTTGGGCGTCGGCCAAATATCACGCAGGTACACCGGCTTGCCGTTGCGATCATTGCCCAGAGAATCGGTCGCCATATCGAAATCCATATGGCCGGCCAGTGCATAAGCGACCACGAGCGGCGGCGAAGCCAGATAATTGGCGCGGACCAGCGGATGAATGCGGCCCTCGAAGTTACGGTTGCCGCTGAGCACAGAGACGGCGACCAAGCTGTTTTCTTTAATGGCGGAGCCGATCGCCTCGGGAAGCGGACCGCTATTCCCAATGCACGTGGTGCAGCCAAAACCAACCAGATGGAAATTCAATTTTTCGAGATACGGAGTGAGCCCGGCTGCCTTGAGATAATCGGTTACGACCTTCGAGCCGGGCGCGAGGCTCGTCTTTACCCAGGGCTTGGATTCTAATCCACGTTCCACAGCCTTTTTCGCCACGAGTCCGGCACCCAACATCAGCGAAGGATTCGACGTGTTGGTGCAGCTGGTTATCGCAGCAATCACCACCGAGCCGTTGGAGAGCTCGAACCGGTCCCCGTTGTTTTTAACCGCGACGTGCTTGGATGCAGTGCCCTCCATGGATTTGGCAAAGAAGCTTTTGGCCTGCCGCAGCGGAACGCGGTCCTGCGGCCGCTTGGGCCCCGCCAACGTGGGTTCAACCTTGCCAAGATCGAGCTCCAGCGTGTCGGAGAAAAGCGGGTCGGGAGTCTGGTCTGTCCGGAAAAGACCCTGCATCTTGGTGTAAGCGTCGACGAGCGCCAGGCGCTCGTCGCTTCGTCCCGTAAACCGCAAGTACGCCAGCGTTTCCGCATCCACGGGAAAAAATCCCATCGTCGCGCCGTATTCGGGCGCCATATTGGCTATGGTGGCGCGATCGGGCAGCGTGAGATTCGAGAGGCCTGTTCCGTAGAACTCGACGAATTGTCCAACTACACCCTTCTTGCGCAGCATCTCGGTCACGGTGAGCACCAGATCGGTGGCCGTTGACCCTTCGGGCAGGCGGCCATGCAGCTTGAAACCGACCACGTCGGGAACCAGCATTGAGAGCGGCTGGCCGAGCATGGCCGCCTCGGCTTCAATGCCTCCCACCCCCCAGCCGAAGACGCCGAGCCCATTTACCATCGTGGTGTGGGAATCGGTTCCCACCAGCGAATCCGGGTAAGCCGCCGGGCGGCCATCCGGCGCGCGGTCGCAGACCACGCGAGCCAGATATTCGAGATTTACCTGATGGCAGATGCCCATATCTGGCGGCACAACCTTAAAATTCCGAAAGGCGTTCTGGCCCCAACGGAGAAATTGGTAACGCTCCACATTGCGCTGAAACTCCATTTGGGCATTAAACGCGAAGGCCATGTCACTGCCGAATTTGTCGACCTGCACGGAGTGATCGATCACGAGTTCAGCGGGAAGCAGGGGATTGATCTTCTTGGGATCGCCGCCCATCTTCGCGATGGCGTCACGCATGGCCGCAAGATCGGCAACAGCCGGAACTCCCGTGAAATCCTGCAGCAGCACCCGCGCCGGCATGAAGGCGATCTCCGCACGGCGGTCGGTCAACGGCTGCCATTCCGCGAGCGCCTCGATATCTTTGGCGTGAACGAATCGGCCGTCCTCCTGGCGGAGCAGGTTCTCGAGTAAAATGCGAATGGAGAAGGGGAGTTGGCCCACGTGGCCGATTCCCCTGCGCTCCAGCGCCTCGAGGCGATGGACCTCATAGCCCTGGTTACCCACCGTGAGCGTGTCGCGGGCGCCCAACGAGTTTTTTGACGCGGCAGGCATGTTGGGAATCCTCTCTGACCACTGGCCCTATGCGGATCGATCTAACAGTGCATCATAACGCAAACAGCGGGGTATGTGTGGACCCCGAGGGGCGGCGTCTCAGGGCGTGCTGCCCTTTTTCAACTGCGCTACTACAGATCGTCTAGAATGATATGAGCGCACTGCTGGCGAACTATCGCACGCAGCCGTATGCTGGGTAGACTTTAGGTGAAGATCGTACTGATCTCGACTTATGAGCTTGGCCACCAGCCCTTTGGACTGGCTTCGCCTGCCGCTTGGCTGCGCCGCACCGGCGCCGAAGTCACCTGCCTTGATTTGTCTCGCCAGCCCTTACAAGAAGACGCCGTCCGTGCCGCCGACGTCGTCTCTTTCTACGTTCCCATGCACACGGCCACGCGGCTCGCGATACGTTTGATCGAGCCAGTCCGACGCTTGAATCCACATGCGCACCTCTGTTTTTACGGCTTGTATGCTCCAGTGAACGAGGCGCATCTGCGCGAGCTGGGCGTCCAGACGATTGTGGGCGGCGAGTTCGAGGCGGCGCTGGCGGACCTAATTACGTCGCTTGCGCACGAACGAAGCTCTACGAACGGGACCGACACCAACGGGGCCGATGGAAACGCATCGCGTACGACGTCCCGCCCTGCGGCTGGGCTTCGCGACACCTCAATTTTCCTCGATCGCCTGAGGTTCATTCCGCCCGATCGCAGCCAGCTTCCGCCTCTCCGGCAATATGCACACCTGTTAATGCCCGATGGAGGCTTCAAAGTCGCCGGGTATACCGAAGCCAGCCGGGGATGCAAACACCTTTGCCGCCACTGCCCCATCGTTCCTGTCTACAACGGAATTTTTCGTATTGTGCAGCGGGACGTCGTGTTCGAAGATATCCGCCAGCAGATCGATGCGGGCGCCGAGCACATCACCTTCGGTGATCCCGATTTCTTCAACGGTCCCGCGCACGCACTCGCAATCGTGGAGGCCATGCACCGGGAATTTCCTCAGCTTAGTTATGACGTCACGATCAAAATCGAGCATTTGCTGTGCCGTGCTGAATCGTTGCGCAAACTGCGTGATACCGGGTGTCTTTTTGTTACCAGCGCCGTCGAGTCCATCGATGACGCCATCCTCGCGCTTTTGGCAAAGGGCCATACGCGCGCGGATTTTCTCGCCGTCGTGGCGCTTTTCCGCGACGTGGGTTTGATCCTGCAGCCCACCTTTGTGCCTTTTACGCCGTGGACCTCGCTTAGTGGATATCGCGAGTTGCTGGCGCTCGTAGCCGACCAGGATCTGACCGAAAATGTGGCGCCCATCCAGCTGGGAATCCGCCTGCTGATCCCGGCGGGCTCGCGCCTGCTGGAGCTCGATGAGGTTCGCGGCGCAATCGGCAATTTCGATTCCTCCGGCCTCGTCTATCCATGGAAACATGCCGACGGCCGCATGGACATGCTGTCGGAGTGCGTTCAGGAATTGGCCCATGCCGGCGACCGGCTGAAGCGTTCGCGCACCGATACGTTCATGCACATTTGGCGCGCTGCGACGCTGGCCGGAGAGAATGCTGTCTCTGCTGATGCCATGCCGAAGGCTTCCATGCGCAAGATTCCCCACTTCTCGGAACCGTGGTATTGCTGTGCAGAGCCAACTCACGATCAATTTGTTTCGATTACTTCGGATGCCCGGCCGCAGACGCAATCGGATGCGTTCTTCTGAAATTTTGCTCCAGTTCAATGATTTCCAAAGAACCGCCATCGCTGCTTCTGCTCGCAAGCAAGCTGGGTTATCAGACGCGTAGCTTTGCGGAGGCGGCGCGACGGCTGGGCGTCGGCGTCATCATCGGCAGCGATCGCTGCCATCAACTCGAAGATCCTTGGGCCGATGGAGCAGTCCCGCTTCATTTTGAAGAGCCCCGAAGGGCCGCCGCACGCCTTGCCGACGCCGTTCAGGGGCGCCTTCGTGAACATCCTTCTTGTGAACCAAAGATCGGCGCGATTCTGGCGTTGGGCGATCGCCAGACGGAGACCGCCGCGCATGCCGCCCGCCTCCTGCAGCTCACCTATAACTCGCCCGAAGCCATCGAGAATTGCCGCAGCAAGCTGCGCCAGCGTGAGGTTTTGCAAAGCGCCGGTTTGCCGGTTCCGCAGTTTTTTTCCTTTGCGCTTCCGGAGCCGCTGGATTCTGTGCTGCCCCGCGTCATTTTTCCGTGCGTGCTAAAGCCACTGAGGCTTGCGGCAAGCCAAGGCGTGATTCGAGCCGACAATGCCAGTGAATTTGTCGCCGCGGTCGAGCGCATCGCACGATTACTAGCTTCTGCTGAGCTGCAGGTCACCAGGGAGGCTGATCTCGATCGCTTGCTCGTCGAGCGCTATATTCCGGGAGCCGAATTTGCCCTCGAGGGGCTTCTGGAAGCCGGCCACCTGCGCGTCTTAGCCTTGTTTGACAAACCCGATCCGCTCGACGGACCCTATTTCGAGGAATCGATTTACCTCACGCCTTCGCGGCTGGCTTCCGGAACCCAGGAACAAATCTTTCGATGTGCCGCCGAATCCGTTCAAGCTCTGGGGCTCAGCGAAGGCCCGCTGCATGCGGAGTTTCGCCTGAATGACCAGGGGCCCTGGATACTCGAAGTTGCGCCGCGCCCCATCGGCGGCCTGTGCTCGCGGGTGCTTCGTTTTGGCCCGCAGCGAATCTTCTTGGAGGAATTGCTGATCCGTAAAGCGTTGGGGATGCCCGATGCGGACGTGCAGCGGGAACCAGACGCCGCAGGAGTGATGATGATCCCCGTGCCCCGCAGCGGCGTTCTCGAAAACATAGAAGGATTGCAGCGGGCGCTCACGATCCCGGGTATTTGCGAGATCCAAATCACGGCGCGGCTTCATGACTTCATCGCCGCATGGCCAGAAGGCTCGAGCTATCTGGGATTCATTTTTGCCCGGGGCGGAACGCCAGATTTCGTCGAGGCCGCGCTGCGCGAGGCACACGGCGCTTTGCGATTTACGATAGCCCCCAGGTTGCCGGTGGCGCACCCGGTCTCCGGCCAGACTGGTTCTTGAATGGTTACGGCAGCTTTCGCCCTGGTTTGCTTGAGACTTGCCGGAAGAACGCTGTCGAGGCCTACGCTTTCGCTCGCGGCGGAATATAACCCTCGGGCAGTTTGGCTCCCTCGCCAAAAAAGAACTGCTCCATCTGTTCTTCCATAATTTTTTGTGACTGCGGGTCAAGCGGATTGAGCCGGTATTCATTCATAATCATCTTGGAATGTTCGATCCATAGCTTCCAGGCCTCCTTGGAAACGTTTTCGTAGATGCGCTGACCGATTTCGCCTTTCCAGGGCACGCGATCGAGGCCTTCCATCTTTTTTCCGAATTTCACACACGTCACCGTGCGCGCGCCGGGTTGGCTGGCAGCCGTAGCTACAGGCTTCGGCGGACCGCAACTCTCATCAGCCATCTTGGCCTCCGATCGAAACAACCAACGCTTAAGTTCCGTCTCTAAACATACTGCATTGCGCGAGAAATTCCTAGGAGCCGCCTTGAGGCGGGCTCTTTCCGGAATGGCCGAGGATGTCGGGGCGATGCGCAGAACTTGCGATATTCGTTTATTCTCTGAAAAGAGGTAATCTCGTTCAGGGCTCAATCCCGCGGCCCAGAGGATTCCCATGCCTCTCACAGTACAGCGCATTTCACCCGGTTATTTGGCAGAGGCGTATCAGGAAGAATCGAATCGGCTTCGAGCCGGGGAGGCGCTTCAAAAGATGTGGGCCCGGCAGCCGGGCCTTTGGAAGGATGACCCCGAACACGCCCGCATCATCGCGAATCGGCTCGGCTGGATTGGCGTGCTTGATTCCATGCGGGCGGAAGCGGCCGCGCTGCAGGATCTGGCCCGCGACATCAGGGACTCCGGTGTGAACGACATCGTGTTGCTGGGTATGGGCGGCTCGAGCCTCGCTCCTGAGGTTTTTTCGCTCATATTCCCGGCGCCCTCAGGGAGGCGCTTTTTCGTGCTGGACTCGACTGATCCGACCTCGATCCAGCAAGTGGATCGCTCGATTGACCTCGCCCATTCCTTGTTTATCGTCGCCAGTAAGTCCGGTAAGACCATCGAGACGCTCTCTCAGTTTTTTTATTTTCACCACCGGCTCACTCAGGCGGGCATTCGCCCGGTGGGCCGGAGTTTTCTGGCCATCACCGATCTCGGCTCCTATCTCGACCATTTGGCCGACGAATACAATTTCCGGCTGACGTTTCGCAATCCCCCTGACATAGGCGGGCGCTACTCGGCGCTCTCCTATTTCGGGTTGGTACCCGCAGCGCTTTGGGGCATCGATATCGCTGCCATGCTGGACAGCGCCATCGAAATGCGCGCAGCTTGCGGTCCGGAAGGCCAATCCGATGCCAATCCGGCGTTACAACTGGGATCATTGCTGGGTGCAGCGGGCAGAAGAGGCGATGACAAGCTCGTCTTGCTCTCCACGCCTAAGTTGACGCCGCTGGGAAACTGGATCGAGCAGCTCATCGCGGAGAGTACGGGCAAGGAGGAGCGCGGGATTGTCCCGGTTGCCGGAGGCGTTGCGCCGCCACTCGCGGTACTGGCGCGTGGATGTGTCACCGTTGCTTTGCTGCTCGAGGGTGAAGACCAGGCAAAATTGGGACCAACTCTATGCGCGCTCGAGCAGCGTAACGCGCCCTTTGTGGAAATTCGGCTCAAAAGTCCGGCGCAATTAGGCGCCGAATTCTTCAAATGGGAAACGGCGACTGCATTGGCCGGGGCTTCGCTCGCCATCGATCCTTTTGACGAACCGAACGTCCAGGAAAGCAAAGATAATACTGCCCGGATTCTGGAAGGCTTCGAGATATCAGGGGAGATGCCGCTCGGCTCTCCGCGCCTGGCGGAATCGGGCATCGAGGTTTATGCCGACGGCGCCGTGCGCGGCTCCATTTCTACGCTGCAACTTACGGCCGCGCTGCGCACTTTTTTTTCCGAGCGCCGTCCCGACGACTACCTCGCGATCCTCGCCTACGTGGCACGCGATGCCGCCAACGGCGCGGAACTCGACACGCTCCGCGCAACGCTGGACGAGCGTCTTGCATTGCCGGTGCTGCTTGGTTATGGGCCGCGATATATGCATTCCATCGGTCAGCTTTATAAAGGCGGACCGGCCTCCGGCATGTTCCTGTTGATCACTTCGGAAAAGCCTGAGGACTTGCCCATTCCCGGTGCGAAATACACGTTTGGCCAACTGGAAATGGCGCAGGCTTTAGGAGACTTGCAGTCGCTGGGAAGGCTGGGCAAGCCGGCGCTGCGACTCCACCTCACCGAAGGCGTTCCCGCGGGTCTAACTGCCTTGCGCCGAGCTATCGACCAGGTGTTCTCCGCTTCGCGATCGGCAATTTGAGAAGAGGATATGCCGACCAATCCGCTCCTGGGAAGGACCGGGGAAATCCGAAACCAACGGGCTTGCTAGCCCGCCGATTAGCCCATGGCCAATATAGTTGCATTATTCTGGGATGTCGGGGGAGTGGTCCTCTCGAATGGATGGGATGCATCTGCGCGCGCCGAAGCCGTGCGACGCTTTTCTCTGGATGCCGCGGATTTCAGCGAGAGACACCGGCGCGCGGAGGGCGAGCTGGAAACCGGGAAAATAACCCTGGAGGCCTACCTCGACCGAACGGTATTCTTCCGCGAGCGGCCCTTCGCCAGAGATGAATTCACGAACTTCATCTTTGCGCAATCGCGCGAGAACAAAGAAACGCGCGTTCTTCTCGACGAGCTGACCGCTACCCGACGTTATTTCCTGGCCACCCTCAATAACGAATCCGGGGAGCTAAATGCCTATCGCATCCGCAAATTCGATCTAACGCGAAACTTCACTGCCTTTTTAAGCTCTTGCTATCTGCGAGCGCGCAAACCCGATCCGCTGATCTATCAACTTGCGCTGGGAATCACGCAGCGCGTTCCCGAGGAATGCATCTTTATCGATGATCGTCCGGCGAACCTTGAACCGGCCAAAGCCCTGGGCATGCGCGCGATTCTCTTCCGCTCTGCTGAAGAACTGCGCGCCTCGCTGGCGGAGAGTGGCGTCAGGCCGGTATTTGTAGGAGGATGATCTCATGGCGTCCATTTCCAGTGACATTGCCGATAAGCTGGATCTCGAGCCACGGAGTTCGGTAGCGGCCGCCGATCCCTGCGCCATCGTGATTTTTGGCGCATCCGGCGATCTCACCCGCCGGAAGTTGATTCCGGCGCTGTTTGAATTAGCCGCTTGCGGGTCGCTGGCGCGGCGGTTTGCCATTATTGGTTTCGCCCGGAGCGAAATGAGCGACGCCGCTTTTCAGGATTCCGTGGCAGAGGCCGTGCGCAGGAATGCGGAAAGCTGCCAGGTCAGTAATGAGAGCCTGCGCACTTTCGCGCAGTCCTTTGTCTACGTCGCGGGAGATTATGACCAGCCGGACGCGTTTGAGAAACTCTCGCGCCGCCTCGAAGAACTCGATCAGGAACGCCACCTGGAGGGCAATCGCCTGTACTATCTCGCGACGCCCCCGGCCGTCTATCCCAAGGTGATCGCGCA
>Ga0209160_1005412_pt1 | contig 10076 bp, 9 predicted proteins | sample GraSoiAngelo_153_FD_186167 | JGI IMG/M metagenome (GOLD analysis project Ga0209160, IMG submission 186167) | Grasslands soil microbial communities from the Angelo Coastal Reserve, California, USA - 14_1009_12_40cm (SPAdes) (version 2) | ecosystem: Environmental > Terrestrial > Soil > Grasslands ... | reverse complement strand
CGCACAGTCCCGAAGAGTTCCTCGAGTTCCTGAAGATCGACCTCTATCAAGATGAGATCTTCGTGTTCACGCCGCGGGGTGACGTGAAGCGGCTGCCCAAGGGCGCGACGCCGATCGATTTCGCCTTCATGGTCCACACGGAAGTCGGGCAGCACTGCAATGGCGCTCGCGTGAACGGCCGGATCGCGCCGCTGCACCGGCCCCTCCGCAACGGTGACACGATCGAGGTGCTGACCAGCCCGCAGGCCAAGCCGTCTCGCGACTGGCTGGCGCATGTGCAGACGGGGCGGGCGCGACAGAAGATCCGCCAATGGATCAAGCAGGAAGAGCAAGAGCGCAGCGTCACCCTCGGCCGCGAGATACTGGCGCGGGAAGTGCGGCGCCGGCGGCTCGATCCCCCCACGGCTGATCAGCTCGCACAGGCGGCGCTCACGCTGTCGCTCGGTGGGGCGGAGCAGGTGGAGGCGGCGATCGGAGCGGGCGACGTGCAACTCGGTCAGGTCATGAAAGCGCTGTATCCCGACCTTCCCGCCCCCCCCGAGGAGGTCCAATCCCCGAAGCCGACGGCTTTCGGCCGGGTCATCGAGCGGTTGCGCCTGGGGCGGGGCATCAAGATTCACGGCGTCGAGGGGCTGATGGTGCGCTACGCGCAGTGCTGCCAGCCTGTCCCTGGCGACCCGGTCGTCGGTTACGTGACGCAAGGCCGCGGCATCTCGATTCACCGCAACGATTGCCCCAATCTCCTGACGCTGTCAGGCGATGACGAACGCCGCGTCGAGATCGATTGGCGTGAGGTCGAGGGGGAGACGTTCGTCGTGCGGCTGGGCGTGAGTGGTGAAGACCGCCGTGGGCTGTACGCGGACATCTGCGAGGCGATCAGCGGCACTGGCACGAACATTCGTAGCGCCGAGCTGGCGTCGAAGGATGGCGTGGTGTACGGATCCGTACTGGTCGAGGTCGAGAATCAGACGCATCTCCACAAGGTCCTCAAGGCCGTACGCAAGGTGAAGGGCGTGACGGAGATTGCCCGGCGCGATTCGGGCTCCGCTGAAGTCGTCCCCAGTTAAGTTTCCTGTCTATGCCGTTTCAGCTCGGATCCGCACCGCCGCCGGCGGGAGATCAGCCTCGCGCCATTCGCGAGCTCAGCGCCGGGCTGCGCCGGGGCGACAAGTACCAGACACTGCTCGGCGTCACCGGCTCGGGCAAGACGATGACGATGGCGCATGTCATCGCCGACCTCGGACAGCCGACACTCGTCCTCTCGCACAACAAGACGCTGGCGGCGCAGCTGTACGGTGAGCTGAAGGCGTTCTTTCCGCAGAGCGCCGTGGAATTCTTTATCTCGTATTACGACTACTACCAGCCCGAAGCGTACGTCCCCGCAACGGATACCTACATCGCCAAAGACTCGTCGATCAACGACGACATCGAACGACTGCGGCTGCGCGCCACGTCCAGTCTCATGGAGCGCAACGACGTCGTCATCGTGGCCAGCGTCTCCGCCATTTACGGCCTCGGTGATCCGGAGCTCTACCGCGAGCTGCTCGTAACGGCGCAGCAGGGGCAGGCTCGCGGGCGCGATGCGTTGTTGGCCGACCTCGTGGCAGTACAGTACCAGCGCAACGACGTGGGCTTCGAGCGAGGCACGTTCCGCGTGCGCGGTGATACGGTCGAGATCTTTCCCGCCTACGATGAGCAGGCGGTGCGCATCGAGTTCTGGGGCGACGCAATCGAGCGCATCGCGAAGATCGATCCGCTCACCGGCACCGTCATTGTCGAGCTGGAGCGGTGCGCCATCTATCCGGCGACGCACTTCGTTACGCAGCGCGCCACGATCGAGCGCGCCGTGAGCTCGATTCGCGCCGAGTTGCATCTGCGGCTCGCAGAGCTGCGCTCCCAGAACAAGCTGCTGGAGGCTCAACGCCTCGAATCCCGCACCCATTTCGACATCGACATGCTGCTCGAGGTGGGGCGGTGTGCCGGGATCGAGAACTACTCGCGGCATTTCAGCCAGCGACTACCCGGTGAGCGGCCGGCGTGCTTGCTCGACTATTTCCCGGACGACTGGCTCTGCATCATCGACGAATCGCATCAGACGCTGCCCCAGCTCGGCGCCATGTACGAAGGCGATCGCTCGCGCAAGCAGACGCTCGTCGATTACGGCTTCCGGTTGCCCTCGGCGCTGGACAACCGGCCGCTCCGCTACGACGAATTTATGGGGCTCGTTCCCCGCTTGCTGTTCGTTTCGGCGACGCCGGGAGAAGATGAGCTCCGCCTCTCGGGCGGCGTCATCGTCGAGCAGATCATTCGTCCCACCGGGCTCGTCGATCCCAACGTCGAGATTCGTCCCGTGGCCGGCCAAGTCGACGATCTGCTGAGCGAAATTCGCCAACGCGAGAAGAAGAACGAGCGGGTGCTGGTCACGACGCTCACGAAGCGCATGGCGGAGGACTTGACGGACTACCTGCAGCAGCACGGCGTGCGCGTGCGCTACCTGCACTCGGAGATCGACGCCATCGAGCGCGTCGAGATCATCCGCGGCCTGCGGCTTGGCGAATTCGACGTCCTGGTGGGCATCAACCTGCTCCGGGAAGGGCTGGACTTACCCGAGGTCTCCCTCGTCGCCGTCCTCGACGCCGACCAGGAAGGCTTCCTCAGATCGGACCGGTCTCTGATCCAGACGGTGGGCCGCGCGGCGCGCCATTTGAGCGGCAAAGCCATCCTCTACGCCGACCGCGTGACGGGCTCGATGGAGCGCGCGCTCAACGAAATGAATCGCCGCCGGGAGACGCAGCTCGCGTATAACCAGGAGCATGGGATCACACCGCGGTCGATCGTCAAATCCGTGCTCGACATCCGCTTCGTCACGCGCGTGGCCGATGCCCGGATTGCAAAACCGGCGGCCGGCGCCGTCCGCCGTCCTACTGACGCGCGGGAGCGCGATGCGCTCATCCGGCTGCTCGAGCAGCAAATGCAAGCGGCGGCCGAGGAGCTGGATTTCGAGTTGGCGGCGGTGCTGCGCGATCAGCTCCTCGAGCTCAAGGCCGATGCGCCTCTCCGCGAGCGAGCTCAGCCGGTTCGGTGAGGAGATCGGCGCTCGCCTCACGGCTCCCGCTGTCATCGGGTTGTCGGGTGAGCTGGGTACGGGCAAAACCACGCTCGTGCAGGCGATATGCCGTGGCCTGGGCGCGCGATCGCGGGCAACAAGTCCGACCTACGCTCTCGTCCACCACTACGCTGCCGGCGCGACCCCGGTCTACCACGTCGACTGCTACCGGCTGCGTCAGCCCGATGAAGCACGCGACCTCGGCTTCGACGACATGATCCGTGACCGCGCGGTGATTCTCATCGAGTGGCCGGAGCGCGCCGGGAGTTGGGCGCCGGCGCTCGACCGGCATTTTCAACTGTCGTACGATGCCGATCCCGCGCGTCGAGTGCTCGAGGAAGCTGCGTGAGCCGGACGCCCCCTCCCCCTCCGATGTGGCTGGCGATCGACACGGCGACGGAGATCGGGAGCGTAGCGGTCGGTACGCCCGAGCGTGTTGTTGGTGCGCGGTCGATGCGCGGTGCGCGCCAACATGCCGCCCAGATCGTTCCACTCATCCAGGAAGTCCTCGAGAATTCTGGAGTCCAGCTCGCGCAGATCTCAGGGCTGGTCGTCGGGGACGGCCCCGGTAGTTTCACTGGTCTGCGTATTTCGTGGGCAGTAGCAAAGGGGCTCGCTCAAGAGCGGGAGCTGCCACTCGTCGCCGTGCCATCACTGCTTGGCGCGGCACACGCTGCTGCAGGCGGACAAGCCGGCCCGATCGTTGCCTGCTTCGACGCGCTGCGCGGGCAGGTGTTCGCCGCGATTTACAAATTCTTCCCCGGTCGCGTCGAGACAGTCGTCGCGCCTGGTCTCTTTGAGGTTCGCGACCTTGCACAGATTGCGCCTCCCCCCGATCGGCCGTTGCTCGCCGTTGGCGACGGTGCGCAGCGTTACACCGCGGAGATTCTCGACTGGATCGGCCGGTTGCCCGTCGGCCTGGACACCGTGCCGCCGATTGCGGCATCGTTGCTGACGCTATCGGCGCTCGAGACAGCGCGGCGCACCCTCGACGCCTCGAGCGAGCCGATCTACGGCCGGCCCGCGGAAGCGCAGGTCAAATGGGAGGCCCGCCACGGTCGTCCCCTCCCTCATTCGTCCCGCTAAGCTCAGCGACGTCCCATCGGTCCATGCGATCGAGCAAGGCGTCTTTGCCGACCCGTGGTCGACGCAAGATTTCCGCGACTGTCTTTCGTCCGATGCACTGTTTCGCGTTGCGGAAACGAAGGACCGTGTCGTCGGCTACGTCGTCGCCCTCGACGCCGCCGACGAAGGAGAGATTCTCAACGTCGCTGTGGCTCCCGACGTCCGGCGCGGCGGGATCGGGCGCGCGCTCGTTCAAGAGGTCATCTCGGCGCTCGCTGAGCGAGGCGTCCGGCAGATTTATCTCGAGGTGCGCGAGTCCAACGCTGGCGCCCGGGCCATGTACGGCGCCCTCGGCTTCCAGGAAGTCGGTCGGCGTCCGGGCTATTATCGCCGGCCGGTCGAGGATGCCATCGTGCTCCGAGTTAACGCATAACTTTGGTACAAGTGGCGTATCTTTGATTGACAGAACGACTTGCGATTTATATAGTGTTGGGCACCCCTTGGACCCAACCCGCATTATCGCCGGAGGTTGTTGTGAGCCGCAGTCTCAATAAGGTCATTCTGATCGGGAACTTGGGTGCCGATCCCGAGGTGCGTAGCACGAATAGCGGTTCCCGAGTCGCCACCCTCTCGGTGGCCACCAGCAGGCAGTGGACCGGCACCGGCGGGGAAAAACAGGAAAAGACCGATTGGCACAGGGTTATCTGCTGGAATAACAAGACCGGATCCGGTCTCGCTGATGTGTGCGAGAAGTACCTCAAGAAGGGTGACAAGGTCTACGTCGAGGGGCGGATCGAATACCGCACCTGGGAAGACCGTGAGAAGCAAACGCGCTACGTCACCGAGATCATCGCGCGCGAGTTGATAATGCTTGGGTCCAGAGGTGGAGCCGCCCCAGTGGGGGCGGGGGCCGGAGCTGGGAAGGGGGCCGCTGAAGTCGGAGGGAAGGCCCCAGAATCGCTCGACGCGTTCCCGGAGGCGCTGGATGAGGAGGACGACGATCTGCCGTTCTAGCCGCGCCATACTACTGGCCCTGGCGGCGTTGCCGCTCGCGTGGACCGTCCTGCCGGCGCAGGACACCACGCAACATCGGGATACCACGCAGCAGGACACGACGCAGGCGGCCGCCGCCGCCCAGGGACAGCTTCCCGCGAGCCATACTGTCTCACGCGGTGAGACTCTTTGGTCCATCGCCCAGATGTATTTCAACGACCCACTGCTCTGGCCCGAGATCTATCGGCTCAATACCAATGTGATCGAGGACCCGCACTGGATTTATCCCGGTGAGGTCCTGAATCTCGCCGATGTCGTGACGGTCGCGCAGGGCGGCGACACCGTCACCGCCGTGCCACAGGATACGACTCACGTTGCGGCGGATACGGTGCGCGCGGCTCCCGGTGACACGGTCGCGGCGACGGTGCCGGTCGATACCGCGCGCGCGCCGATCGATACGATTCCTGCCGACACCACACAATTCGTCGTCGAGGCACCGCCGCCGACCGTCGCCGAGTCGTACGAAACGATTTTCGATCGCCGCCCCACCAAGACGCAACAGGTGCGGGATGTGCTGCGGGCGTATAGCCATCAACCGTACCACCCGGTGCGCGCCGGCGAGTTCTACGCCGCGGGCTTCCTCAGCGAAAACGAACGCCTGCCCTGGGCGCATGTCCTGGGAGCCACGGCGACACCGGCCATTCATCGTCTCACAGAGCGCACGAGCGCAACCACGTTCGAGGAAATCGCGATTCGGCCGCCGAGGAACGCCTCGTATCACGTCGGCGACTCGCTGCTGCTCGCGCGCATCGACCGGACGCTCGAATTTGGGCGCTGGGGCGACGTCGTCGTGCCGCTCGGGATCGTTCGGGTCACGTCGGTCCAGGAGCAGCAGGTGCTCGCGCGTGTCGTGAGGCAATTCGGCCTCATTCACGACGGCGAGCTGGCCATGCCGCTGGAGCCGTTCCACGATCCTGGTCAGGTTCGCGCGACACCAGTCGAGAAGGGCCTCGTCGGAAAGCTATTGGAACCGCGGGATCCGCATCCGATCGCCGGAGCCCAGCAGTTCTTCTTCATCGACAAGGGGCGCAGCGAAGGTGTCTCGCTCGGCGACGTCTTCGAGATCTACAAGCCGGCCGAAGGTTTCATCGGATCGGCGTCCGAAGAGACCCGCGCCGTACTCATGGTGGTCCATACCCGCGAGCATTCGGCTACGGGTTTATTGCTCCAGATCCTGCATCCGGGGCTCGATCGAGGTCTCCCCGTACGCCTGATCAAAAAGATGCCCTCCTGATAGGCGACCGGGCCCGCGGCCAGCGCGGGTCCGGTTCGTACCGGCCGTGATTGTCACCCTGCATCTCATTGTTCTGGCCCTGTACGGATTGGGCACAGCGCTCGCCTTGGCGCCCTTCCTGAGGCTGCCACCGTCGCCACGCGCGCTGAACATTGCGCTGCCGTGCGGCGGTGCCGCGGTGCACGTGCTGGCGATCTCACAACTCACACTCGTGGGACTGGGCCCGGCGCTCTCGATGTTGGCGTTGTGTCTGGTGCTGCTGCAGCTCGCCAGCGAGCGATTGCTGCGTGGATCGGCCGTCGCGCTGTTTACAGGACCGCTGGCCACGGCGCTCGTCGGACTCGCGCTGTTGAGCGGGCTCACGGGGGGAGGGGGCGCGGAAGCGGCGGGCAGCCGCAACGCATGGTTCATTCTCCATGTGGCGCTGAGCGTGTCGGGTGTGGCGCTGCTGGCGCTGGCCTTCATCGCGGCGGCGCTCTACCTGCTTCAGTTCCGGGAGCTCAAGGCCCGGCGGTTCGGGCAGGTCTTCCAGCTCTTCCCGCCACTCGAGCGGCTCGATCAGCTGAATCGATTCGCACTCATCGTCGGCTTTCCCACGCTGACGCTCGGCGTGCTGTTGGCACTCGGCTACGGCGCGCGCTTCTCCGGCGGTCTCCACGTCGCGAAGGCGCAGATCGTCTGGGGGATGTTCACCTGGGTCGTCCTCGGATGGGCGGTCTGGGTGCGCGTGGTGCGCCATTGGGCGGGCCGGCGCGCGGCATTCGCCAGCATCGCGGGGTTTTCTGCCGTGCTGCTCGTCTATGTCGCGCTGAAGCTTGCCCAGCCAGGCGTCGAACGGTTTCTATGAGCGACCACAGCGGTGTCGGCATCAAAGTCCTCGGCGTCAACCACCGCACTGCACCGCTCGACGTGCGTGAGCGCTTTGCGCACGGCGCGCATGAGGTGCCCGGCGCACTGGCGCGTGTCATGGCGGCGGGCGCGCAGGGTGGCGTGCTGCTCTCGACGTGCAATCGGACGGAGTTCTATCTCGTCGGCGAAGAGGAACCCGCATTCGAAGCCGTCTGGTCGCTGCTCGGGGAGCGCCTGCCGGCGGCGCCCGCCGGTGGAGCACGAGAATACGGATATGTCGTGCGCGATCGCGAGGCCGTTCGCCACCTGTATCGCGTCTCTTCCGGACTCGATTCGATGATCCTCGGTGAATCGCAGATCCAGGGACAGGTCCGTGAAGCGTGGGAAATCTCGCGCGCTCAAGCTGGTCCGGTGCTGCACCGCCTGTTCCAGACGGCCCTGCACGTGGGGTCGCGCGTCCGCACCGAAACCGGTCTCGGCATGGGCACCGCGTCCGCGGCGTCAGCCGGCGTGGCGGTCGCCGGAAAGATTTTTGGCGATCTGGCGGGCCGCAGCGCACTGATTCTCGGCGCCGGGGATATGGCCGAGCTCGCGGCGACTTGTCTGAGCGACGAGGGGGTGCAGATCACGCTCGTCGCCAACCGCACGCAGGAGCGCGCGCGGGCCATCGCGGAACGCCTGGGTGGCCGCGCGGTGTCGCTCGAGGAAGCGTGGGCACACTTTGCGACGACGGACATCGCGCTCTGCTCGACGGCCGCGCCGCACGCGGTCGTCACCTGGGAACGCGTCGGTCACATCATCGCCGGCCGCGGTGGGCGACCGCTGTGCGTTCTCGATCTGGCCGTGCCGCGGGATGTCGATCCAGCCGTCGCGCAGCTCGAAAACGTGTTCCTCTACGATGTCGACGATCTGCAAACGGTAGCGGCGCAAGCCACCGCGCGCCGGCGCGACGAGATTCCGGCCGCCGAGCGAATCGTCGAGGAGGAGACCGATCTCTTCTGGGTCTGGTACGGCGGCCTCGGCGTCGTCCCGGCGATCAAAGAGCTCCGCAGCCGCATGGAAGCGCTGCGCGCGGCCGAACTGGAGCGAGCATTGCGGCAGCTGGGGACACTCTCGCCCGAGGATCGCGCCCGCGTCGAGCAGTTCAGTCAGGCGCTCATGAACAAGTTCCTCCATCAACCCACGGTGGCTTTGAAGGCGGCGGCCGAAGAAGGTCGCGGTTACGGCCTCCTCGAAGCGCTGCGGCGCCTGTTCGGGATGGAGTCCTTTCCCCCGTCGTGACGCGACGAGTCCTGGTCACGGGTGGAGCAGGGTACATCGGTAGCGTCATCGTAGATCAACTTCTCGAACGGGGATTGAGCGTCTTCGTGCTCGACGATCTGAGCACAGGACACCGCGATGCCGTCGCACGTCGCGCCAGTTTCGTGCAGGGCAATGTCGGCAACGGCGAGTTGGTCGAGGCCCTGCTCGGGCAGGAGCGGATCGACGCCATTATCCACATGGCGGCCTTCGCTCTCGTGCCGGAGTCGGTGGCGCAGCCGGGCAAGTATGTGACCAACAACGTGACCGCCGCCCGTGTACTGTTGGAGGCGGCGGTCCGGGCCAAGATACGCCGGTTCGTCTTCTCGTCGTCATGCGCGGTGTATGGGCATCCGGCGGTTATTCCGATTACCGAGGACTCGCCGCAAGCGCCCGTGAATCCGTACGGTGAGACAAAACGCGATTTCGAAAAACTGCTCGCGGACTATGGCCCGCGGAACGGACTTGGGGTGGTGAGTCTGCGCTACTTCAATGCAGCGGGCGCCACGGAACAGCGGGGAGAGGACCACGACCCTGAGACGCACCTGATTCCGAACATCCTGGCGGTGGCGCTCGGCAAGCAACCGGCTGTCTCGATCTTCGGGACCGACTATCCAACGGCCGACGGCACCGCAGTTCGCGACTACATCCACGTCGTGGATATCGCGGACGCGCACGTGCGCGCGCTCGAAGTGTCACTCGACAGCGGAGCGCCCGTCGCGGTGAACCTTGGGACGGGAGCGGGTCAATCGGTGCGTCAGGTTGTCGAAGTCGCGCGACGCCTCACCGGCCGCCCGATTGCAACCGTCGAGCGCGCGCGCCGGCCTGGCGATCCGCCCGCGCTGGTCGCGGCTGTGCAACGCGCGGCCACGGTACTCGGATGGCGGACGAAGCACTCGAGTCTCGAGGAAATCCTGGAGAGCGCCTGGCAGTGGCATCGGGCGCATCCGCAAGGCTACCGAGGGGGAGGGGAGGGAACCTGATGCTGCTGCTACAGGTCCGAGGCGCGATTCCCACGACACCGTGGGAATTGGTGCTGACGTCCAGCCGCGAAACGCAGTTCGTCTTGGCCATCCTCGCGGTCTTCTCCGTCGTCTCGTGGTATTTGATCGTGCTCAAGTGGTGGCAATTCCGCCGGATGCGGACCATGGGTGATCGCTTTCTGGCGGAGGTCGAAAAGGCGCCGCGCCTCGAGGACGCCTACCACGCGGCAATGCGCCTGCCTCCATCGCCGTACAATCGGTTGCTGCGGGAAGCGGTGCAATTCTTCTCGGAGCTTAAACCCGGCACGCTCAAAGGCACGAGTGGGGTCGTTCCCGCCGCTGCGGCATCATCGGCTGCGTTGACGACGACCCAGCTCGAAGCGTTGCGAATGGTGCTTGCCAAGGAAGTCGCTGCCGAGCGCGACGGGGCGGCGCGGTTCATCCCGTGGCTCGCCACGTTCGGCTCGGTGAGTCCGTTGCTGGGGCT
>Ga0209160_1005405_pt1 | contig 10083 bp, 10 predicted proteins | sample GraSoiAngelo_153_FD_186167 | JGI IMG/M metagenome (GOLD analysis project Ga0209160, IMG submission 186167) | Grasslands soil microbial communities from the Angelo Coastal Reserve, California, USA - 14_1009_12_40cm (SPAdes) (version 2) | ecosystem: Environmental > Terrestrial > Soil > Grasslands ... | reverse complement strand
ATCCGACGGAATCGCGAGCAACCTCACACGTGTGCCTTTTTTTCCGCGGATCATCTCGACAACTTTGTCCAGTCGCATCTCGCGAACATCGACGTAATCCGCCTGACCCTGTGCCACAGCAGTAATCCGGTCGCCCACCTTGAGCCTTCCATCGACTTGCGCGGGTCCGCCAGGCACCAGGCTTTCAATTTTCGCATAACCATCTTCCGACCGAAGCATGGCGCCGATGCCTACGAGCGAGAGACCCATGTTGATGCTGAAATTCTTCATATCAGCCTTGCTCAGGTACTCCGAATGCGGGTCGTATGCCTGGGCAAGCGCATCGAGAAAGAGTTTGATTTGCTCGTCCTTGTCTTGCTCGTGGACGTTGCGGGCGAGGCGATCATAGCGACGACCCACCAGTTGCGGTGCGGGCTCAATCGGATGCTCGCTCAGATGCTCCTGCAACAGCTCGTTCGTGATACGGCCGCGCCAGAGCTGATCGGCTTCCGCTTCATCTTTCGGCCATGCCGACTTTTGGCGGCTCAACTCGACGGTCGCATTGCTCTTGAAATCGACCGGCTGCTTCAACAGTTCTTTTATCTTTGCGACCCGATCATCAACGCGTTTCGTGTATAGAGCATAAATGTCGTAAGCCGGTTTCAGTGTGCCAAGGAGAACGTCCCCCGCCATCGAGTTGCCGTACTTTGCGTTGAGCGCGTCAACGTCTTGTTGCGTGAAGAAGAGGTGACTGAAATCGAGCAACTCCAGATACGTCTGCAGGAATTTTTTCGAAACTTCCTCATTCAGTTTTTGCCGCGTATAGTGGCCTTCCTCCAGCAGCCGCCCGACCGACATGGCGATTGTCTCCTTCGACGTCGCTACGGCGGGTGGACCGGCAATCGCGGCTGCCAAAATGATGGCGCACAATGCCAGGCTTTGCTGGAAACGTGATCTCATTGGTAATTACGCGGTTTCCCATCTTGGCAGATTTCAGCGCGAAACGCAAGATGATCAAACAAGGTCGACATGTGAGTAGGAATGAGACAATCAAGAACAGGGAACATTCAATATTCGTAAAAAATCTCGCCTTCAGCCGTAGCGATGCGCCGATACAGTGAATCACAATGATTTACGACACCTTTTGCGGAGGCATTTTCGAAACGAATTGCTATCTGTATAAGTCACCAGAGGGCTGGATTCTCTTCGACGCGCCCCAGGGCGCTTGCGAATGGGTGCGTTCGCTTGCTGTCGATCTCAAACTTTTGCTCCTGACACACGGACATATCGATCACGTCCAGGATGTTGCGATGATCAAGCGCCAGTTTGGCTGTCAAATCGGTTGTCACCCGCTCACCGCGCCAATGATTTCCGACCGGGAATTTTTTCGCAACTTCGGTTTCGAACTCGAAATCGAATCGGCGGAACCGGATTTTCTCATCGAAGAAACGCCAACCCGAAATTTTCTCGGCGCCGAATTCCAAGTTCTGGAAATTCCCGGCCATTGTCCGGGCAGCCTTTGTTTCTTTTCGCGCAAAGACAAATTGCTCATCGGCGGCGATGTCCTTTTTGCCGGAAGCGTTGGGCGAGGCGATTTGCCCGGCGGAGATATCGATCTGCTCATAAGCGGGATCCGAAAAAAATTATTTCAGCTCGGAGACGAAGTCACCGTGCTTGCCGGCCACGGCCCGCCGACGAAAATCGGAACTGAACGCAGAACCAATCCGTTCGTCGGGGAAGAGTAGCCCGACCTATTTTCTACCTTGCCGGCCCACTGTTTTCTTAGCGAAGCTCCTCGAGGAAAGACGCGAGCGGTTTAAGGTTGTCAATCTTTGCGACGATAACACGCAATGAGCGCACGGCTCTTGGGATGTATTGGAGGAAACTTTTGTGTCCCTTAACCAAGCCGAGGAACCCATAAGCACCCAGCGCCTGCATCAGGCGCTGCATCGCGCATAGGCGTAGTTTGGAATCGAAATCTTCGTCACATGTGACTCCGCTTTTGCCCCGCCCCTCGCGATAGTACCTGATCAACTCGGCGCGCTCTGCTCCTGTGATATCGACGTACGGATCATAGAGCAACGACGCAAGATCGTACTCTGCCAAGCCAGGTCGCATTCCCTGAAAATCAATCAGATTAGCCTGCCCGTTTTGGATGATGATGTTTTGCGATTGAAAATCGCGGTGGACCAAAACCCTTGGCAAACTGGCAAGATGTTTTGCGATTTCGCGCAGAGCGGGAAGGGCTGCCAGCTCTTTGCCTTTTGATTCGGCGACCTTGAAACAGCGGCCGAGGCAATTCTCGAAAAAGTATTTCTGTTCCCACCGGTAAAGGGCAGCGTTAAACTCGGCCGGCAAATGCCCCTTCATCTGTACGCAGACCCACTCTGGCAGAATGTGAAGCTTGATAATTTCGTCGAGCGCTGATTCGTAGAAGGCACGGCGGACGAGCCAGCTCTCGTGCTGATAACTGTAGAGATCGCGCTCTCCTAAATCTTCGATCCAGATGAGACCTTCCGCCGGATCGTGAAAATAAATTTTAGGGACTCGAATTCCGTGCCCGTCGAGAAATTGCGCGATCTGGACGTAATGCTGGTTTTCTTCGAGCTCCAGATTGTATTTAACAAGGATCAACCTCTGATCCGCGGCGCAATTAATTCGATAAAACTTCCGGTCCGAGCCTCCTTTTTCAATTGGGCTGATTTCTATCTCATCGAGATTCAAACGCGGAAAATGCATTCGCGTTCGTCGGAGAAGCAGCGCCGTTCTCATGGGTTGGAATTAGATGTCGATGTTGCGATGGATGCCGCTGGCCTTTTTTTGGGAGCGGACAATACAACCCTGAAGCTGACTTTGGGAAGCAATTTGTGCGCCCGGCCACAAAATTGTGTCTTCAAGGATCGCTTTCGCTCCGACTCGGCAATGTTCTCCAACAACTGAGCAACCGCGTAACTCCGCGCTGGGATCGACGAACGCGCTGGAGTGGATCGGGTCCGGCCACCCCACGGTTTTCACGTACCGAGGGTGCCAGTGCTCCGTCGCAATCACACGATGAACTTCCAGATACTCTTTTCGCGAACCAATGTTGAACCATTGTCCGTCATCAAGGAGAACGCCTCCAATCTTTCCCCCCTCAGCAATCCATTTGGTAAGAATGGGAATGAACGAGACTTTTTGACGGGGCGGAAACTTCTGAAAAATCTCGGGATTCCAAACAGACACGTTCGCATAATCAAAGTTCTCGTCCGGGTTGGATTCCTTCAAAATCGCGACGATCCGATTGTCGCGCATAACCACGCCTGCACCCAAGCCAGTATTCCGCCGCAAACCGAGGGTCACATGATTTTGGGCACGGAAATGATTTTCGATGAGCGGCTCCAGATCGACATCACTCAAGATGTCGCCACTGTAAGCAATGAACGGTCTGTTTTCGATAAACGCCTCTACATTCTTCATTCCGCCGCCCGTCTCGAGCAGCTCCGGCTCATGAGCGAGCATGACCGAATGGCCTGCATATTCATTGTCGGGAAAAAAGTTTCGAAATGATTCCGGAAGCCTATGCGTGTTAATGACGAACTTGTTCACTCCCGTGCCAATCAAATGGTCGAGTGCAAAAGTGATGAGCGGCTTTTGAAAAATCGGAATGAGCGGCTTGGGGAGCTCATCCGTCAAGGGACGCAAGCGCGTGCCGAGCCCAGCGCCCAAAACGAATGCCTGTGTGATTTCGTTCACGAGCAAAAAAATGAGAGATTCTTCGACTTCGCTCGGGATGGAAGAAAACCCCGGCCCCCTCGCTATCTTAAATAAAGCGTGCGCGTGCCGAAGTCGATGATGCCGTGGTGACGTCTCAACGTTTCTGCGCCGAGCAGACCGGCGACCGGCGGGGAACCTTCCAACAAGCCGTTGTGAATTAATCCTTCAAGGTCAATCACGCCCACGTCCTTACCAACAATATCTACCGAGCCGACCGACAGCTTGCGAATGTAAGCGACACGCACGCCTCGCTCTTTCAGATTCACAGCCGACGAACTATATTGTGTCTCCCGAGTGGCGATTCGCATTCGCCGAAGGAAAGAGCGGTGCAACAGCGTGGTGAACGAACCCGTATCGACCATCAGCCTGGCAGGTTTTCCGTTAATGGAACCATTGACATACAGATTGAAGCCATCGCTAACTTGAATCGGAACAGCCCGCAATCCGCGCCGATCGAAACCAGGAAAGCTGCCGAGGACGGCGGGATCGGTCTTTAGAATAAGCAACTGCCGCTCACAATCCAGCACCGCTTGCGTGGGGAAAAGAATGTCCGCTCCAATGATCCCGTCGATTTCCTCTTCGTGAACCAACCGCGCGGCACGAGCGGAGTAGCCAAGATCGACAGTAACCACTGGTTCATCGACCAGAGTTAGCCCTCCCATCCGCAGCTCACGTGCGATCGCTACATTATTGAACGCACCATTAATCTGAACACGTGGCGGTAACTTCGATTCGGCCGTGGTTGGCTTCAGCCGAAAATACTCGCGACGATTCAAAGCGATTGCGCTTACCGGCGCACCGGTGTCGACTGTAAGCCACGCCGCCTTCCCGTTAATAAAAGCACGCACGAGTAAATGATTTTGTCGCGAACGCACCAGTGGTAGCGCTTCAAACTGCGTGGTTCCTCGCGCGTAAGCGCCCGCCGGCGCGGCAGCCAATTCGATAATCAGCGCCCCAGCAGCACAAGAAATCCAGAAGCACTTCCGCACCAAGGACAGGTGATTAGAGATCATCGCGCCGCGGAGATTAGCACGGTTTTTTTTCAGGCGTAAACATTTTTGCGTTTCAAAATTGCCCGGCTTTTAGCAAAACGTAAGACGTGCAGTTTTTTGACATTGCACGACACAGTCGAGTGATGATTAACTCTCCGCCAAATCCAGGCCGTTCAACATGACAAGCGCAACAACCGAAGCACCTGTAGCAGAGCAAAAATTGGTTAGAGGACTCGGCTTGCTCGACTCAACCATGCTGGTCGCCGGATCGATGATCGGCTCGGGAATTTTCATTGTTTCGTCGATCATTGCCCGGCAGGTCGGCTCGCCGGGATGGCTGCTCGTAGTTTGGATCGTCACCGGGTTACTGACGCTGACGGCTGCACTGTCGTACGGTGAATTGGCGGCGATGATGCCGAAAGCTGGCGGCCAATATGTGTATCTCCGTGAAGCTTTTTCGCCGCTCTGGGGCTTTCTTTACGGTTGGACGCTTTTCCTTGTCATTCAGACTGGCACGATCGCAGCGGTCGCTACATGGGCGTGCTTCTTCCCTGGGTTTCCGAGAGCAATTATCTGATCGCTCCTATCCGTTTTGGTGGGTATGCGGTGTCGCTTTCGACTGCGCAGTTCGTCGGGTTAACGTTGATTGGTTTTTTGACGTTCACGAACACCCGCGGCCTGGAAGTTGGCAAAATCATCCAAAATGTCTTCACCACAGCGAAAACTGGCGCCCTGATCGCGCTCATTATGCTGGGGATTATCGTCGGGTTGCGATCGGGCGCAGGCGCGGAAAACTTCCAGCGCTTCTGGGCGGTGCGCGGAAATTTGCAGGATGTGGGCGCGGGTCTAACCGCTGCGACCGCATTTGGCCTCTTCGTCGGAATTTGCGTGGCCCAAACAAATTCGCTTTTCTCTGCCGACGCGTGGAACAACATCACATTCACGGCGGGCGAGGTGGTCAACCCGCGCCGCAACGTGCCGCTCTCACTCGCGTTCGGCACGTTCCTCGTGATTGGCCTTTATCTGCTCGCAAACGTTGCTTACCTCGCCACACTGCCTTTCACCGCGATCCAGAACGCGCCGAGCGATCGCGTCGCGTCTGAAACTGCGAACGTAATTTTTCCCGGCGCCGGCGCCACGATCATGGCTGTGGCGATCATGATCTCAACCTTTGGATGCAATAACGGGCTTATTCTTGCGGGGGCACGCGCGTATTATGCGATGGCGCGCGACGGCTTGTTCTTCCGATCGGTCGGCGATCTGAACAAGTTCCATGTGCCAGCCTGGGGTTTGGTCATTCAAGGCATCTGGGCTGGCGCGCTCGTCCTGCCGCGCACGGTTAAAACCGACGCCACCGGAGCCGTGACCGGCTACGGCAACCTTTACGGCAATCTGCTCGACTATGTCATTTCGGCCGCGCTCATCTTTTACATCCTGACGATCATCGGCATCTTCTTGCTGCGCCGAAAACAACCCGACGTGGAACGACCCTATCGGGCATTTGGCTATCCAATCGTGCCCGCTCTATACGTCGTCGGCGCGACCGTGATTCTCGTGGTGCTGTTCATGTATCAGACGGCTACGACCTGGCCGGGCTTGATCATCGTGCTGACTGGCGTGCCCGTGTATTTTCTGTGGGAATTTCGGCGCAAAAGATCACGGACAGCTTGACTTGCTTGGCTCATCCCGATTAGCACAACCAAAAAACAACTTCGCTCATGAACTTGCTTCGTCGAAAAAGCGTCACGCAACTTCAAGCTGATGCGCTGACGGATCAGCGTTTGAAACGCGCACTCGGAGCGACCAACCTTACCGCGCTCGGCATCGGTGCAATCATTGGCACCGGCATTTTCGTGCTCACGGGCACCGTCGCCGCGCAGAACGCTGGGCCGGCGGTGATTTTATCGTTCGTGCTGGCAGGCGTAGCGTCGATTTTTGCGGCGCTCTGCTACAGCGAGTTCGCATCCCTGGTGCCGATGGCCGGCAGCGCGTACACCTACGGCTACGCTACGCTCGGCGAACTTTTCGCGTGGATCATCGGCTGGGATTTAATTCTCGAATACGCTCTGGGAGCGGTCACGGTTTCTATCGGCTGGTCCGGCTACGTCGTCTCGTTTCTGCGCGATATCGGCATTCACATCCCGCCCGAATTATCCGCGGCGCGCGGGACCCTCATCACTTTGGCGGATGGAACGCAGGTCACGGCCATCTTTAATCTGCCGGCGGTCATCATCATCGGTATCGTCACCCTGCTGCTGGTGATCGGCATCAAAGAATCTGCGAACACCAACAATGTGATCGTAATGATTAAGGTGGCAGTCGTGCTGCTGTTCATCATCGGCGCGGCTCACGCGGTGAATCCTTCCAACTGGCATCCGTTTATTCCGCCCAGCACCGGCGGACGCGGGCAGTTCGGCTGGAGCGGCGTCATGCAGGGCGCTGGGATCGTGTTTTTTGCGTATATCGGTTTCGACGCAGTCAGCACGGTGGCGCAGGAAGCCAAGAACCCTCAGCGCGACATGCCGATCGGCATTATCGGCTCCCTGTTGATCTGCACGGTGCTCTACATTCTGGTTTCCGGCGTCGCGACGGGCGTGATGTCGTACCGCGACTTGAACGTCCCCGATCCGATCGCGGTCGCGGCGGATCACGCCGGGCTCGGCTGGATGTCCTCGCTAATTAAGCTTGGTGCCATCGCGGGCCTCAGCTCGGTCATTCTGGTGATGCTGCTGGGCCAGTCGCGGATTTTTTGGACGATGGCCGACGACGGCTTGCTGCCGGAGTTTGTGAGCAGGGTTCATCCAAAATTCCGCACGCCGTGGATCACGACGATAGTGACCGGTGTGGTGGTTGCATTCTTCGCTGCCATCTTGCCGATCCGCGATGCTGCGAGCCTCGTTTCTATCGGCACGCTGCTGGCCTTTGTGATCGTCTCAATTGGTGTGCTGGTGCTGCGGGTGCGCGAGCCGGAGTTGCCGCGCAGATTCAAGACGCCAGCGGTGTGGTTCGTCGCCCCCATGGGCGCACTGTCGGCGTTGTACCTGATGATCTCGCTGCCGTGGCGAACATGGGAACGGCTACTCATCTGGTTCGTTATCGGCATGTTCGTTTACTTCCTCTACGGCATCCGCCGCAGCAACCTAGCCCAGCCGCGCCTTTAGGCGGATGTGGTGGCGACGGCAAAACGCTCTCCGGATTTGAAATCGAGAACAGACTTACGAGCCGGCTGAGGCCCACTCGCCTTCGAATCCGCGCGCTGGACTTGTCGAGCCGAATTCGAGGAGCGCGGCAGTGCGCCGCGTGAGCTTTTTGGTATCGACCTCGTTAAAAGCGCGCCACGCGGCTGCGATCTCGGAGACCGAAACCTGTAGCGTGCGAAGAATTTTTTTTTCATCTCCGCTCAGCGCCTTTGGCTGCTCGCTGCTCAATGCGCGCTTTTGAAGTCGCGAGAGCGCCGTTGCCAATCGAGTCTCAGTCGCCGGTCCAAACAGGTTGAGAAGCTGTTGAAAAGCGACGTGAAACGGAATCGTAGCAAGGTCGACGTCTGCGGTTTCGGCGACGCCGGTAGGCGGCATCGCGATCTCATCCGATATCGCAACGGAATGCCAAACATCTGCTGGTTGATAATATCCGATCTCAACACGGTAAGAGGCATGCGATCCCGATGTCGTCACGTAATGCATCGCGGCCATAGGCTCGACAGCCACAGTTTTTTCTTCGAGACCATCGGCGCCATACAGCCGAAGATGGACCTGTCGATCCACTGGTACCACTCTTTCGAACAACGATGACCAATCGATATTCCAGCTAGCGAAGATGGTGCGCGGGTCCCGTGCGATGGCGAACAGGATTCGCGCACCATGTTCGCGCGTGAAGTCAACGCTATCGCCGACGTCAGGTGGTCGGTCGACTGCAATGAGACCTACGACTGGTTTCCTGGAAATGTGGAAGCTGTCGCGGGCATTCGATGTTTGCACGTTGCGGTTTCGTTTTCTTTCGGCCATTTTTCTCAAGGGTCGCTCAAATCTGTGAAAGGCCAACCGCGAACATTGCGCCACCGTTTAGTAGCGAGCGAAATTTTTTGCAGTTCACTTTTGGGACTTCGCGGTCTTTCCAGCGATTAACCGGTATTTTCTCGCCTGAGTAAGAAAACCATGAGCCCAAAAATCGTCGAGCTTGAGCAAGTTTTTTATCGCTGTGATAAGTTGCGTGCTGCTGGAAAAAGGCTGGTGGCTACAAACGGCTGTTTTGATCTACTGCACGTCGGCCATGTGCGGTATCTACAAGCTGCGCGCGCGCTTGGTGATTTCCTGGCAATTGGCTTGAACAGCGACCGTTCGGTTCGCGAGTTGAAAGGAAGCGGACGTCCCATTACAAAAGAGAGCGATCGCGCGGAGGTTCTTGCCGCTTTGCAGTGCGTGGATTTGGTTACGATTTTTCCGCAAATCCGGGCGACGCGGTTTATTGCCGCGGTCAGGCCTGCCATTTATGTAAAAGGTAGCGATTACAGGTCCGAAACGCTGAACGAAGAGGAGCGCGCAGTGTTAAAGGAAATCGGCGCGGAGATTCGCCTCATTCCATTTGAGACAGGCTATTCGACTTCGCGCTTAATCGAACAAATATGCAAAACCAGGCGTTGAAATTTGTGACTCGTCGCAATTCGCGTCCGGTAAATGGATAAATCAGAATCAGTAGGTGAAACGGTTACCAATTGGAATTCTCGGATCTGGAAAAGGAAGCAACTGCCGGGCGATTCTCGAGCGCATCCGCTCGGGCGACCTGGCCGCGGAAGCGCGCATTGTAATCTCGGACGTGCTGGACGCGCCGATCCTTGAGATCGCGCGCGAGTTTTTCGTTGCAAATGCGTATTTGCCACCCGGTCAATTTCGCACGCGCCTAGAGCCGGAAGCAGAAGAGGAGCTTGTGAAAATGTTGCGCGAAGCCGGTGTTGATCTTGTGGTCCTCGCTGGTTTCATGCGGGTGTTGCACGCGCCAATGCTCAAGGCGTTTCCGCGGCGCATCATCAACATCCATCCGTCACTTCTGCCAAAATTTCCGGGCCTTGAAGCGTGGAAACAAGCTCTCGCAGCGGGCGAAACCGTGACGGGCTGCACGGTGCATTATGTCGATGAGAAAATCGACCACGGCCAGATCGTCGCTCAACGGGAGGTCGCGATCTTGCCTAATGATACGCCGGAAACACTGCATGCGCGGATTCAAATCGCTGAGCGCGAATTGTACCCGGCGGTAATCGCTGAATTCTGTGAAAAGTGTCCGGCACCAGACCTGTAGTCTGGGAGACGGCAAACAATCGAGGGTTGTAAACTGCTCCACTACAGTTGTTCCGCTTTTTGCTCGC
>Ga0209160_1005403_pt1 | contig 10085 bp, 9 predicted proteins | sample GraSoiAngelo_153_FD_186167 | JGI IMG/M metagenome (GOLD analysis project Ga0209160, IMG submission 186167) | Grasslands soil microbial communities from the Angelo Coastal Reserve, California, USA - 14_1009_12_40cm (SPAdes) (version 2) | ecosystem: Environmental > Terrestrial > Soil > Grasslands ... | reverse complement strand
AATTCATCGAACACAAGTAAGCGGCGACCCACATTACACGAACTGGTGGAGACGGTAATGGAACGGAAGTCTGCTTGGCTGGTAATTGGCGGCCTGCTGTTGGTGGTTTTCTTTTTCTTCGCACAGCACATACCAATCATGAAGGGGCTGACTGTTGCTGGACACACCGTCGCTGGGGATGCCGGCCGTGGGCAGGCCACCACTCAATCAGGAAAAGAAACGGAATCAAAACTACCCGGGCTGGAAAATAAAGATGTAGTGGTTACTGGACCGTTGATAAGCTGGATGCGAGAAGCAGATAGAGAGGCGCCGAAAACCAACACCTTCCCAACCCAGGCGCCAGGAGCCTCTGACCGCGTCGCTTTTGCCCCAAGGCCAAAGCCCAAGAATTTTCTGCACACCGTATTTCCGGTAAAAACCTATGCCCAGTTCGCATTTATTGTCCCGCCCCACACCCTGAGTCCGAAACTGCGGGGAAACTTCCGCTCGTTTACCAGGACTGCGAATTCCAGTTCCGACGAAGCTGCTGACGTTGACGTGGTGATATTGAACGAACAAGAGTTCAATGACTTTTTGCACCATCGAGCCGGCACAGCAACCTTCGAGTTGGATTCTTCTCACAATCAGGCGGTGGATTACGCCGTACCCCCGACACAGGACGAGCCACAAAAATATCACCTGGTATTTCGCAATTCTGCAACCAAGCGAGGCACGTTCGTCGAAGCCGACTTTACCGTGTACTACGAGTAGCGTTGGCTTCGGGCTGTCTATTGGATTCGCTGCATCTTTCATCCTCCGCATTCCAAACCATCCGCGACATTTAATGTGCCAGGTTCTCGAGCGCGTCACCGCCGGCATCATTGGATCTGTTTTAGTAATTCCTCATAGGGAAAACGGTTGCCGGGACACAGTGTGTAGGCGATGTCGCTATGGCGAACGACGCGGGTGATGGGAATGTTGTAGCGATCCCGCAACTGCCGGGTGAGTGAAACCAGGGCGTGCATCTGTTCCACGGTAGGCTTGGCGAGGGCCTTATCGCCGGTCGGATTGCTCTTGCTGCTGAAGTCCCCGATCAGCACGATTCCAAGATAGGTATTGAAACCTTTGGCGTGCGCGCCCACACAATGTTCGGGCCGTCCCGACTTTACCGTGCCGTCGGGAAAGATCATGTAGTGATACCCGAGATGGTAAAAATGTCCCCAGTAGAAGACGTTGAAGCCGCGGATCCGGTGGAACTCGTCCCAGGCCTCGGGATCGGCAGGAGTGCGTCCGCTGGCGTGCGGTCCCAAGGGAATGACCGTTGGCATAACCGACGAGTGGTGAATCACAATGCCCTGTGGGGTGATGGTATTGCTAGCGGAGATTGCCCATACGATAACCACGGTCGCCAGGAGGAATCCTCCGATAGCCATGCGATCGAGGGTTTTTCGGCTTAGATCGGCTCGTCGAGAATTCCGTCCGCCATGCTCAAGTACTCCCGGCTTATCTCCTTCGGGATCCCGTACTGCGGTCCGCCTGACCGTCGGCTGAGGAGTGGGAGTGTCTTTGGGCATTGGTTAGTTGTGGCTGGCGGCGCGCCGTCGCCCCAGAGGTTCGCGGCATAAAGGATTCAGGTAGGCGGCAAAACGTTGTCCCGATGGGCCCGGGGTCGTTTTTAGGTCTTTGCTTTGAAAGGCTTGCCGAAAGCGCGGTTTGCCCATTCACGGGATCGGGTTTTTGCTTTAGAATTAAAAGACTGCGCCCCGTCTTTGGTAATTCTTATCTTTCAGGACGAGTTAGGATCAGCATGTCCCGATTTTCCCCAGGCAGGAAGCTTCGCCCACGCATCGATAATGCCCCAGCCGGGCCCGGTTCCCACCATGCCAAGCGCGACGAATTGCAGTTGAGTGTGGTAAGAAAAGGATCAGTTAGGGCGCCTACAGCCGATCCTGCACTGCAGGAGATTCTAGAGCAGGCTCTGGGGAGCGTCACCACCACCAGCGCGGCCATCGCCCTCAACACAGAAGACGGCGTGCGCTGCCGCGCTACCATCGGAGCTGGCGTCCCTGAGGTCGGTACCCGCTTGTATCCGGGTCGCGGCTTAACCGGATGGTGTCTGCAATCGGGCAAAGTCGAACTCTGTAACGACACCGATGCCGATTTGCGGGTAAATTCCGAAGCATGCAAAGAGCTGGGCATCAGGTCGGTCTTGGTGTTGCCCTTGAAGAAAAATGGCGCCGTTCTAGGAGTTCTCGAAGTGGCCTCCGCGAACCCCCAGGCCTTCACTCAACCTGAAGTCGGTCGCATGCGGCAGTTGGCTGACCAGATCATGGATTGCATCTCGGGAACAGCACCGAAACAGGATTCCGCACAAGAGCTATGTCAGCCTGAGGTCGTTCCCTCTACCGTGGATTTGCAAAAGCTTTTGGCGTCGGCCTACGTGCTTCAACAGCACGGAGACCTGCTACTTCCTGATATTCCTGCGACTACATCGCCGGACGACCGCGTGCCCAACAGCCCACTCTCGAACATCACGGCGAATACTCCTGCCCTGACTATCCCTGAAAACGACGAATTCCAGCCGACTGACCTGCCTGCTGACTTTGGTCAGGAGTACCCTACCGGCGCGCACTGGTCGCGAACGTTAACCGCGGTTGTGCTGGCCGTAGCCGGAATGTTGGCCTATGGCTACTACAGTAATCGCTCCGCCAGGGCGTCCATGCAGGCCGGCACGGTTCGCACGTCTGAGACGCAGCGCGCCAGGCAGGCTTCTCCTGATCCATCTAAGTACGATCAATCTAAGTATGACCAACCTAAGCATGACCAACGTCGATTCGAACCGAACACCGACCGGACTCTGAATGCCTCTGGCGAACTGGAGGACGATGGCGGCGATCCCAATGCCGAATACGAAATGGGCGTCCAATACGCCGACGGCACCGGCCTGCCGCAGGATTTCCGCCAAGCCATGACATGGTTCGCCAAGGCCGCCGCCAAGGGCGACGCCCGCGCCCAGTCGGAACTCGGTCAGGGATATCTTGAAGGCATCGGCGTTCCGCAAGACGACACCAAAGCCGCCGAGTGGTTCAAAAAAGCTGCCAACCAGGGCAATGTTGAAGCCCAGAGCGCGCTCAGCGAGCTCTACTTCAACGGCTGGGGAGTTCCCCGCGACTACGTTCGCGCCTATACCTGGAGCAGCATCGCGTCCGAATCGTCTGGCGATCAGGATGAACGCTTGCAGGAAATCGCATCCTCGATGACCCAGCCCCAACTTCACGACGCCCAGCAGCGCATCTCCAATTGGCGAATGCACTCGGAACATCGCGCCGAAGATCGTCAGAGCCAATAGTCCGCCACATCAGTATTTCTAATAGATTCGCATCCCGAGCCAAGTGGAGGGATACTGCTGTTTTTCGCGCTTGTTCAACGAACTCCGCACTTGACGCCCGCCTCGCCTGCGAGTAGCTTGTCGTCGCCAGAAAAATCCCGAAAAAACTAAGGAGGTTTTCTATGCAGCGGAAAGCCATATGGACCGCCGTCGCAGTAGTGTTGCTAGCGGTGCTGGCGGTCGGCCAAGCTCAGCAAGCGCAGGAAGAATATCTCGACGTATTTACTGTCCAGGTGAAACCGGAAAAACGCGCAGACTTCGATGCCATCAACAAAAAGATCGCGGCCGCCAATCGCCAGAATAAAGGCGACGCCTGGCTGGCGATGGAAACCGTCTACGGTCCCGGCGATCGCGTCACCTTCGTCAGCACGCGCCACAGCTATGGGGACATAGAAAAAGCCCAGGGCGCATTTTTCGAGGCCCTGCAAAAAACTTACGGCAAAGCCGCCACCGACAAACTGTTCCAGGATTTCAGTCAGTGCCTGGTGAGTTCGCGGTCGGAATTCCGCCGTCGCCGCTACGATCTGAGCAGCAATGCGCCGGCCGACGCCGCTGCCATGGCCAAGTTAGTGGGCGGCTCTCGCTGGCTGCGCACCACCGTGGTGCATGTCCGCCCCGGACAGGTAGCCAATTTCGAGGTGCTCCTCAAAGACATGAAGGCGGCGCGCGAAAAGGCTTCCCCGCCGCAGACCGTGCTGGTATCGCAGGCGGTCGCCGGCCAGGAAGGCACCGTCTTCTACGTTTCCAGCCTGCAAAACTCGTTAGCAGGATTTGACGCGATCCCCACTACACAGCAGCTCTTGGGAGACGAGGGATATCAGAAGTTTTTGAAAACCAATGCCGAGGCCGTTTCAAATTCCGAGACCATGATCAATCGTTTTCTGGCCGACGCCAGCAACCCACCCGAGGAGATCGCGGCGGTCGCCCCAGATTTCTGGACGCCGAAGCCCGCCGCGGCTATGAATGCCAAGGTAACCACCGGTAAAAAATCGCTGGTCAACGCCACCTCCAAAAGCAAAATGGACCAGAAAGCAGACGACAAAGAGAAGCCACAACAGTAACGATACTCCGGGTGCCCCACCCTCGCGGCTTCTCGCAGGGTGGGGGTTTTGACTTGCCCTTCAGCACAAGATTTGAAGGGGTGCCCTCGTTCTTGCGTTTTTCGCGTAATGCTATCTCTGACATCATTATTCGGCGAGGCCATCTAAACGCCTTGGAAGAGCCGCTCCAAACATTCATTAAGGAGTTGCGATATGGGATAAGGTGAATCTTGCAGTTCCTCATCCTGTCCGTTTTCTGTAGGATTTCAAAGATTCATGCTCCGGCGGCAGCAGTACGCGCTCTTGATTTCCGGCGCGTTCTTGGTGGCTTGTCCTCAATTATTTCGAAGCGAAAGCGCTTCCCAACGCGGCGCGAGCTGCCTGGGCAACTCTTCCGATACTTACGCCCACATACGCTGGATCAAGAAGACGATTCACTTGACTTCTACTTGTGTGCAATTGTTGGGCCAGCTGTGTTTTGGAAACGTGCTTAGTGTTCATAGCAGTTTTCAATTGCCAGGCAATGACACGTTTGAGCGCTACGGCTTCGGCTTCCTCAAGCAAGTTTTCTTCCGCGAGAAAACTGTCAAATGCTGAACCGGTATGATCTTTTTTCACTTCAATCCCCTTTCATGATTCGATCTGTTTTTCCGCGCCAGTTCAAGGTCCTGATGCGGCAACTTAAGTGTCTTCTTTATTAGCCCGTGAAGAAGAACCAACCGTCCCTTTTTGTCGATGTAGAAAATTACTCGGGAGATGCGGCTATCTGAAAGTTTTGTCCGTACCTCATGAAGGCCGCCGCCCAGAGGTTTTGATACAGGCATTCCAATCGGCCACCCACCTCACACGTCTTTATATCTTCTCCGATCGACTTCTTTCGTCTTTTGAAAGACCTTTGAGCCATTCGCGTACAGGTTCTCCACCTGCTTCCGTTTTGTAGAAAAAAGCCGCTACCTTATTGACCAGCGGTGGTTGACGGCGCTTTGCGCTCACCGTACCAAATATGGTACATCAATGAGACGGCGGCAAGCCCTGGTTGTATCGGCGAATAAAAGGCGAATAGTATACGATTGTCGAGATTGTGGAAGGTAGGAAGAAGGCACTGCCGATTGTGCCAGGAACCATCGTAGGCCGTCTAGCCCACCCTTTCACCAGCCGACACGATATCGAGGTTGCCCCACCCGTGCTCTTTTCGCAAGGATAGGCATGCTCATATCCTTCTTGGGATTGGTCCCTACAATTTTCGCTGGCAGATGGCCCCCAGCTTTCACTATGCCGACGCTCGGGGATTGGCAACCTGCCGGGACCTTGTTATAAAGGGAAACCAAGTGGAGCGCATCCCCATGCCGCTCGATGCCGCGTCAGTTAGCGTCATCAATCGTGTTGTTGGTCTGATAGGTCTTGTGGCTGGGCTGACTTTCATTCTCGGAGGCGGCTTCATGATCCATCATAACCACCTTGACGAATTTCTCCTCAACCCTGCCGTGGCTGAAGGCCAGGTGGTCGAAAATAAGTCAAAGCAGAATTATCCCGGAACCGGTTCAAGAATCCTCCCCTTTACTTCTTACCAGGCCATTGTTCAATTCACTGATCAGCAGAACCAGACTGTAACCTATCGTGATACGTTTGGCTTTAATCCTCCATCGTTCCAAGTCGGGCAGAGCGTGCGGATATTTTATGACCCGCAAAATCCTCAACGGGCGATGATCGACCGAGGCCTGAAGAACTATTTAATACCGGCAATCTGTCTTGGTTTCGGGGGACTCCTGATTTTGGGAGCTCTCCAACGTCTCCGTTATCGTACCTGATCGCTGAGTCGCGGATGTCGATCTGCATCTGTGCGGCCAACAAAAAGGAAGTCCAACATGAAACTCACCACCATCTTCCTCGCCCTCACCCTCTCATCCACTCTCGCCCTCGCGCAGCAGGACGAAGTCCCCAAGGGCATCGCCGACAGTATCGGCGGATCCCTGCGTTGGACCGAAGGACAATTCCTGACCGCCGCCGAGGCCATGCCCGAAGCGAAATATTCGTTCATTCCCAGCGCTGGCGAGTTCAAAGGCGTGCGCTCCTTCGCCGAGCAGGTCAAGCACGTGGCCTGCGCCAATTTTGCTTTCTTCAATGAGATTGAAGGCAAGACTCCGCCCCAGGGCTGCGAAAAAGGCGGGCCCGCTTCCGCCAAAACCAAGGCGGAACTGGTGAAGTATTTACAGGATTCGTTCGACTACGGTCACCACGTGCTTGCCACCATCAACGAGAAAAACGCACTGGCGCGCGTAGAAGGTCCGTACGCCGGACCCAACACCCGCCTCGGCATCGCAGTCGCGGCGGTCTGGCACATCGCAGATCACTACGGACAGATCGTGGAATATTTAAGGATGAACGGCATCGTCCCGCCCTCCACCCAACAATACGGGCTCGCCGTGCGCTGAGAGTGGAGGGCGCGACAGGCTCGCCCTCCACTGACCTAAGCTATAGCTCGGCACCGCAAACACCCTTGGTGACGATACCCGCGAAGGGCTGCAATTCCCGCATGAAGTTTACCCGGATCAGACGTTCCGTCTGCGGGTCGTTCGCACCACAGTGTCCGGGAGTCACCGAACTGCACAACGGGTGTACTAAGTGATCGTCAGACGAAGCAACGATGGCCCGGTGTTGCAGGTCGAAAGACACCTGGAAGTAATCCGCCAGGTTTCGATTGGCTGACCCACCCAACCCGCCGGTGGATACCGTGCCACGATGAATGACGTGGTCGCTGGCTATCCGCTGGACGAATATCGGAGGATCGACTCCTGCTCCGTCGAAGTCTTCGTTAGCATTCACGCTCTCGGCCACGAACACCTGCCATTTGGCCCAATTGGTCATGCAGGTCGTGCTGCCAGACGCGCACGGTTCCATGACCGCAGCGTTGTTGGAGTTGCCCACACGATTGGCGCCCAGCCACACCACGGCCACATGTCCGTTGGCATCCGCCTTGACCCATGGAAACACGTTTGCCCTTCCCACCGTAGCGCCTTGGTTGACGACTATCGCCGGCGTCCACGTAGTGCCCTCGTCGCGCGACGAAGAGAAAAAGATGTTTTTATTGTCTGACCAGACCGCGTAGACGTATCCGAAATCGTCCACTGCGATGGAAGGAAAAATGTTGTTATTCGCCGAGCCCACCGGTCCGGTAAAAATCTTATGATCGGTGAAGGTGAACGCCGCCGTCATCTGTTTTGCGTCCTTGGACACCCCGACGTAAACCGAACGCATGGGCTGTCCCGTGGCGTTTTCGGCGGCCGAATCAGGGGCGGTGAAGATCTGATAGACGTTGCCGCTGCTGCTGGTACATTTACTTTTGTCGATAGCGATCTCACCGAGGAGGTTCGCGGTGGAGATTTCAGTTGTATTTCCGGCGGCGGGAAAAGTAGCGGCGTCAATCGCCTCACCTGCTCCCGAGACATAGGTCAGGCCTCCGTCGGTCGAGCGCTGCACGTGGATGTTGAAAGTCACTACGTCGTGGTACGAGAGATAGACCGTGCTGGCGCCAGTCGCATCGATCCACTGGCGATCATCGCCGGGGATCAGGGCCGTCACTGGATTGGCTTGGCTGAAAGTTTTGCCGCGGTTGGTGGAGTGCGTGCTGGTGATTCCGGGCGCCAGGGTCAGACTGACCAGGGCGAGATTGGGGACCGCCGGGAGAAGAGCGGAGTTTACCGCGATATCTACATCGCCCCCGCCTGGGGCGAGACCAAGGTTGTCACAACCGTTCGCCAGGATGCCGCAGCCATCCGGCTGACCGAGGTAATGGAAGGGCAACGTTCCGTCAGCATTGGGCGGAGGATCCAGAATCGGGGACCAGCGGTGCGCATCCACTCCTCCGGGAACGCCGCGAATACTGCTCACATAAATTGTGCCCTGATTGTCGGTGCGGTTGCTGGGTTCGAGACCGCGCACGATGAATTTCACTTGCAGGTTTCCTGCGGTGAGAGGAAGCTTCAACGATTGATTCTTGCTGAAACCGTTGACTTGCGCTGTAGCAAGCTGGGCGGTCAACGCCAACGTCGCCGCTGTAGCCAAAAAAAGCGCGCCAAAACGTCGCCAGGAAAGCGTCATCTAAAATCCTCCTTATATTTACATTGCTACCGCCTTACAGAGTTCGGGAAATCGGGCCTGGGTGGTCTGCAAGCTCAGAAGGACGAAGGTGGAAGAGCAACCAGGCCGGAGCACTGGCTGTGTTGCACAAGCTAAGAATTTGGTTGCCTGGAATAGATTCCGACTATTGCCTGGATTATGTGGCGCCTGGAGTAGGTTAGCGAACGACGGCACGTCAAAGCTGCCCTGCGCGAGGCCGTTTCAAACCACAGGTTATGGGATTTCAAGACGCGGTGATTGCTTTCTTACCGAAGGTACTAGCGGTTGCCGAGGGTCGCAATTTCTCCCAGCCTCAGCAGATCATTATCTGCGGTCACCAGGGTCAATTGCTTTGGATCTGCCCCGTTGGCTCCCTCCGTGACTCCGCGTCTCTGTGGCAAAAAGGTTTGACTCGCCCCACAAACAAAAAGGCCGCGACCGTTGTCGCGACCTTTTCACGTGAAACCTAATTTAGTGCCGCGGTCCACCGTGTCCGCCGCCGCGTCCATTCGGACCGCGACGACGACCACCACTGCCGCCTCCACGCCCACCGCGTCCACCACCGCCGCCTCTGGGTCCGCGGTCGCGTCCCCGATCGAAGCCGCGTTCAGGCCCACCGCGATCTCCTACCGGAGCCGGTCCTCCCGGTGCCGCTTGCGTGGCTGCGTCGCGATTGAAATTCGGTTCGCCTTCTTCCGGCTCATCGAAATCCCCACCACCTTCGATCGTCATAGACGCAGTCCCCGCCGGAGCTGGCGCTTCACCGCCGCCCATCTTCGCGCGCTGTTCCTTCAAAATTGCTTTGCGAGATAGGCGGATGCGATTGCCTTCGACCGCCAACACTTTCACCAGCACCTGGTCGCCTTCCTTAAGCTCGTCGCGGACATCCTTGATGCGATGTTCCGCCACTTCGCTTATGTGCAGCAAACCATCCGTCCCCGGAATGATTTCGACGAAGGCCCCGAAATCCGCCAGGCGCGTAACCGTCCCCAGATAGGTCTTCCCTACTTCAGCGGTCGCCGTCAGGTCGCGAATGATCTGTAGCGCTTTGTTCGCGGAAGTTTCGTCGTTCGAAGAAACATTGACCTTGCCGGAATCTTCCACATCGATCTTCACTCCCGTCTGCTCGATGATGCTGCGAATCATCTTGCCGCCGGGCCCAATCACGTCGCGAATCTTGTCCACCGGAATCTGCAACGTGTAGATACGTGGCGCGTAGGTCGAAACCTTCTCGCGATGTTTGCCCAGCACTTCTTCCATTTTGCCCAGGATGAACATCCGCCCGCGTTGCGCCTGGGCCAGAGCCTCCCGCATGATCTGCGCCGTGATTCCCCCCACCTTGATGTCCATCTGGAGGGCGGTAATCCCGTCCCGCGTGCCGGCAACTTTAAAATCCATGTCGCCGTAGTGATCTTCCGCGCCGGCGATGTCGGTCAGGATGGCGTATTCGTTCCCTTCCTTCACCAATCCCATCGCCACGCCCGCCACCGGAGCTTTCAGCGGAACTCCGGCATCCATCAACGAAAGCGCCGCGCCGCAAACCGTCGCCATCGAAGACGAAC
>Ga0209160_1005399_pt1 | contig 10092 bp, 13 predicted proteins | sample GraSoiAngelo_153_FD_186167 | JGI IMG/M metagenome (GOLD analysis project Ga0209160, IMG submission 186167) | Grasslands soil microbial communities from the Angelo Coastal Reserve, California, USA - 14_1009_12_40cm (SPAdes) (version 2) | ecosystem: Environmental > Terrestrial > Soil > Grasslands ... | reverse complement strand
ATTTCTGCGTTTTTCTTTTTCATTCAAAATTCTCAAAGTTTAAATGCATTTTTAATAGGAGCTTTGTTTGGGTCCATAGTCCAGCTGGTTATGACGTCGCCCTTACACGGCGAAGATCCAGGGTTCGAATCCCTGTGGACCCATTTTACAATATTGTGCTGGAACTTGTAAGATTCAGAAGAACAATTGTGGCTGGTCAGATGGATTCATCTACCAACATGGTCTTATTTTGGACCTAATTTTGTAAAAATAAATACACTTTAAGAATCAAAGTCTTACAGGACAAACTATAAGGAACGATGCTCTAAGACACACTTAATGTTACGATAACTTTCAGCAGTGATATAACAGTCAAGACTCCCATTTGTTTTTAGCAACGGTATTTTCCCAATGTAACGGACGCAAGTTTGAAAGATCATCTGTACCTCCATCGGATACTGGTGTTATGTAACCAATTTCCCAACCATATTCTGAATCTCTGTTGCCGTAATGACTTCTTAAGATCCAAGCACCATATTCATCCTTTCTCCATAAAACAGGATCATTAGCACCTATGACTATTCCCTTAGACCAGACCTGCCAAACGATATCCAATGTCATTTTTAGTCGTATAATACTACGATATTGATTTACTTAAATTACCATGTAAGAATCTTATATTTTGTGCGATCTGTTCAGAACTCGGAGTTTAATGATAAGATAGAAACTGTAGGTTTATAATTGCAGTATTGGGGTTTGGATTTGATCATACATACCAAAACCTACAGTTCTAAAATATGATCATAGAACCAATAAATAAATTGATTGTAACATTGTTCTAGAAGATTCTTACATAGACTCGATTTATAATAATTTTATTAATGACTAAGGTGCTGTTCTATAAACTGCAACCTAGCAGTATACGAACTCCGGTAAGAGTAATACCATCGGTAGCTTGTTGTACTAACTGTTAGATGAGAGATTGTACTGGGAGCTGGAGTGGTAGCAGAAGCAGTGTTAGATGGAGCACTTGTTCCAACATGTCAGAACCACACCAAATTATGGCACTCTTGTAACGTTCTAAATTGTTTTAAAGTAAGAGTATCAATTTCTTCGTATAGATAACCACATATTGCAGTATTTTGGAAGATGAATTTTTGTCCTAATTCTGATTCGTAATGTACTAATTCTCTGACAAATCCATGTTTAAAAAATGAGCTAGTGTCTTCAAACACACGTAAATTATTTCTTCCATTTTTATTAGAGTAATCAATCAAATTGGACCACTGATCTCTTATTTTATTAGCAGTAAATGAACCATCTGGGAAATACCATTCTTTGGTAGTCTTAATGATAATATCATTTTCTGCTTCTAGCTTGTCGACATCGACTTTGAATATGGTTTTCATTTTTTTACGAATTTCAGTTTTTGACAAGGCTTCTGTTACCAACATTACAGTCTCATTTCTTTGCAGACCATCTTTTAGAAACTCAAACGCTAGGTCAAGTTCTATTTCCTTATTTGGATAAACACCAATAATGTGATCTCCTTTGTGTATCAGATTGGAGTACGAGGTCAATTGTGTTGTTGTTCGCATCAATATTATACCACGTGTCATTGCCGTAAGAATTTTTGTTTGTTTTTTAAGATAACTTATCATCTTTTATAATAGAATAATTTTCTATAACAATAATCTATAACAATAATCTATAACAATAATCTATCACCTTATAGGTAATTCATTTAACTCGAAGTAGATAGAAAATGAAAACTTTACATCTTTCAATTACCTATAATTTTGTTTTCTGTACTTCATCACAAAGTATTCTTCGGATGATTTCAAGGTACTCTATATATCCTTTGTACTTCGTGTTAAGGTCCAGAATGTTTGTCATTGAATAAGCATATTTTGAAAATCATTTATGACTAGCTCAAGATTGCTTTAGAAGACTGATTCGTTTCCGTTCTAAGCAAACTTTATTTAATATTCAACTATTGTGAGATTGAAACTGTAGGAAGGAACATGTCAGCTGGTTTTACTATATACTGCTGTTAGACTAGTTGTTGTACCAGTTCCAGTAGTTACACCATGCAATCTAGTTGTGACACCATCACTCCAGTGGTTAAATGTATAGTTACCATAATCAGCTACAGCAACCTGATAGGTCTGACCGTTACTTACCGCAAATGTTACAGACGAAAACCCTTGTTGTATTTGTGCTCCGTTTTGCCATAGTGTAGTGTAAAATCCAGATAGTGTCTTTCCTGTCAAGTCTGTGGTACTTGCAAATATCATCGACCTACCTTGGGGTGGCTGACTAGTAATATTTCGATAAACAGCAACAAGCTGAGTATCTGTCGATAAAGAAATAGTTCTGGACCGTGAGCTAGAGGCAGTATCCTGCCAATGATCAAACGTATAGTTACCTAAATCTTGAGATGTGAGATTATACGCCTGATCAATATTGAGAGTAAACGTAGCTGGTAAGAAGCCTTTTGCCAAGTCATATCCGCCAAATTGAATTGCAACAGGAAGACCACTGACAGAATTGCCAACTACGTCAGTTGACTTTATGGTGAGAGCTACAGATAATGGTAACGAAGCAGTTAGATTGTAAAGGTATGGAGGCAAACCAATCCATGGATTTGGTGATGTGTAGTTGGTCATGTACAAGTAACCTACATGATTTGATAGTTCTTTTACAAATGTTTTGTTGAGATTATTTATTCCATAAGAGATTGCAGAAAAATTATTCTTGTTGTAATTTGTATACCATCCGCCAAGAAATGAAATAGGTGGAAGGCCTTTGTTATCGTATATCACTATATTGTCAACCGTACCTATGTAGCTTGGTAACGTATCAGTGCCGGAATTTCCTATAGTCATTGTAAATCCATGTGATTTGGCATAATTGCTAAGGTTTGAGTAATAATTTTCGTTACCAGAAATGTTTGACATTTCATCAAAGAAAACACCATTAAGATTGTTCCAGTTCTTGTAATTGTCAATTTCAGCTGTAACAGCTGTACTATTTCTTGTGGCATAGCTTGTGTATACGTATCCCAAGACAACTATGCCACTTTTCTGAAGTTCTTGTATCGCCATAGCATAATCGGCATCTTTTGATATACTAGGACCATTATCAGGATTAATTATGACAAGCATAGGAACCGATGGATGTGCTATTTTTTCTTGTATAACGGCATTCCATATTGTCCCAGGATGGGTGTATAATGAAATGATAAGACCAGTAGATGTTGCACTGGCGTCTGCTGACTTGGATGGAAATATAAATAAAATAGAAAGAAGCAATGCCACTAAAAAAGATCTGTAACAAACATCTAAAGTCTTCACTCTTTTATACCATTTTCATTCTTTAAAAGGGAATTCTAAAAAAATTCTAGTACCTTGATACAGTTATATGAAAATGTGTAAATGCTAGACTATGATTCCTTTCTGCCGGGAATAATTACAAGGTATTAGAAAAATGTAAACTCTATCTCTTTTAATATCTAATGTGGATTTCCTTAACCAAATCTTGGAATCTCTGGAGTTCTTGAAAAAACTTGATACCACTCTCAGTGATCTTAAATAACCTGTTTCTGTCAACCTCCATTAATTCTACTAATCCAGCATCTATCAGTTTCTGGCACTTATCTGAGAGTGCACAATGAGAGAGGTTTGCTCTTCTAGAAATGGCAGAGACATTCACTCCTTGTAACCCGCCATCCATGGTTACACCCAATATATCAGTAATTATACCCATTTCGGTTCTGTATTTAATAAGAGGAAAGGTTCCTGATACTTCTCTCTGATTTTATTTCTTTTATGTTAGAAAAAGAATTCTTTTCATGATGTTGAGATTGCAATCTAATTCTCAAACTGGTTTTTGTGATCTATCATCCTAAATGATATTAATGCAAGAAACTCAATTATTATTACTATTCAATACCTGTGTTCATACAAGCTTGAAGAATATCTCTAGTTATAACCAATGAACCTCTGTTTTGCTGTTTTAAGAAAGACTTGATTGTAGACGTTGTCATGCTTATATCGAATAAGTATTTTCTATCATGTAATTTCTTGTTTGATATACATCCAGATGTACATAACACTGATGTAACATCACTTCAGACTTTGAATCACACTGTATACAGATGTGTTGCATGGCTTGCTTGCATACTGCACACAAGGAATATTTTGTGAGAGTTCCTCCGCATCGCCTACACGATTCATCTGGCAAATTCCAGGGTTTCACATTTTTTATTTGAGATGATTCTTTCATTTTATTTTGTTTTTGTTTAATGATTAATAAGTCACGCTTACTCTTATGATAAGTCTGATTGTTAGATAGGAAAATTCTATAAGATCAATTCAGTTTAGGAAAGATTCGCCAATTTTTTTTATTTTGAATTTCCTATTAGGGAATGTATGCTATGCAGCGACTAGATCTAAACTTTTAGGATTTATTTTATATTTGTTTATCGTGTATAGTGCTTTGTCATCACCTTCTGGTATTGGGTTGGCACATTGTCCACATTTTGAAAATACAACTATTGCATCACATTCAATTTCACCTATGAACTTGTCGCACTTGCAACAATGAATTGATTTCATATCATACAAGTTCAAACTTGGTCACCTTCCAGTACGGGCGTTTCTCTGTTATGGCCTTTAAAATTTCTTATTACCTTCTTAATCTTGTTAATCAACACAGTATGGTTTATACCTTTTTTCATTTTAGCTAATATGATATGAGAAAAAAATGGTATTGAAACAAACTTTGAATTCTCCCTTTCGGTTATGGTATAACCAACAGGTCCAAATTCCTCGTCAAAATCTCTAGCCATAGATATTTGCAATGCGCATTGCATAAAGTACATTTCATTTTTGTTATCTGGGATTAGTAGGTTAGAATTACCACGAGTCTTTTCTTCAATGGCCCTGCCATTTTTATTAATAACCGCAACTGATTGTATATCCTCACTAGTGTACAAGATTGATTTGCATAAATTCTCTAGCGTCATACTATTATCATCAAGGACCATCTGAGCATTTGTACTCATGTTCCTATCATATGGGAGATTTTTCCTAATAAAGATGTTGTAACATTGTTCTATACGATCAATCCATTCGGCGATAATGATTGAATTTTCAATTAAGATTGCATAGACAGCGTATGCACCAAATAGCATTTGATTTGCATAGGAGTTTTGTGGTTTAAGAAATAAAATTGAATGGAGCAGGGGAAAAGATCAAACACGCTATCTAATGATGACATAACAAATCATTTAATTTGTATGTCTTCAAAACATCTTCAAAGTTTCGGCAATAATTAAGAAAAGTTCTGCCATCACTTGTCAGCCTGTATTTTCTGTTATTGTCCGAGATATTTACCTCTATCAGGCCCCCACCAATTAGTTTTTCGCAATTCTGAGTTGCAGGACAATGTGACATATTTGCATGTCTTGCTATTGAAGTGATTATGGTTTCTCCCGAGGATCCAATGTATTCTAAAATCTGTATGAGCTGACCCAGCTCAGTTCTCTTTTTTCTACCTTGGTATATGACACTTTGTGCAAGTTGTAAACGCATCGATTTTGTGGGATTCATCTATTTTTCTTATTATTTTGTTGTGTAACTCATTATAATTTACTGGTTTGTGTTAAAATGTTACATACATGTTTTAATGAATATATAATATGGAATAAGAGAATCTTTTTTCAGGATTAGAATATTTTTGAAATGATGTTGTATTATAAAAATCAAAACTCATATTTTTCTATTTTGTTAAACGTCTAATTATGATACTATTAATCATGTTGACAGCCATATTCTACATCTTCTCGAATCTAAAAATCATGTGTTCTAACATATTTGGTGCGGTCAAGTCGGAGTCTCACCGCTGCCTTGGGGCTGATAGCCTAACGTGCAATTACCTACACTATAACCGGATAATTTTATTTTGGAGTAATTTTTATTAAGACTTGTCCAAGAATTTTAAGTAAGAATGTTCTAACGCGTCACTATTTGGATAACAATGCTTCTATTTTAATGACATATAGTCCAGTATTTGGCCAGATTCAAAATCAACTCTCACCTGCAAGATGTGTTGATTTACAAGTCCTACATCCATTGTTATGATCCAAGTTTTTTCAGACAATTTGATTTCTCTAAATGTAATCGCAGAATGATATTGCTCCAAAAATTTTCTTGTTTTCTCTATAGCTCTGCTAGCACTAATATTTACATCAATAAAATCAATATTATCTACACTATCTTCATTCTCTGAGTCATTTTGCATGATACTCTATTTATTCTCCATAGTTTTTATTAATTAGTATAAATGCTTTCATATAATTTATCACTAACAATCGTTACTAAAATTAAAAGAAAACTTTGTGCAAAACTAGATCCTTAAACTGCTAGTTTCTCGTTTTTGTTTGAGGAAACCATTTCATCAATCTCAGTGTACACGTGGATGTACTTTCTTCCTTTATCAGTTATTCGATAAAGCTGTGTTCCCTCTTCATATCTTATCAGGTCATTTTCTGCCATGTACGAGAGATATTCTTTCAGCTGGGTGTAAGACAAGAATGCTTTGTACATTATCTTTGTCTTCGTGGCACCTGCCGTCACCGAATCTAGAATCATGGCTACTATTTCAGTTCTGGAACGATATTTCATGTTGGTATTAATACTAATGATGCTATAAAAGTAAATTGTTAGATTCTTCTAGTTTTTCAGTATAGAACAATATTGACCTTTAGATCATTCATCTTTTTAATAGTCCTGCCTCTAGCCAGGCACATCTAGGACAATACACGTACTTTTCTGTTCCACTGCAAAGACTCTGATCACATTCCCATTCTCCTTTGTGTTTTGGGCAGTAATGGTAACTCATTCTAAATTATGTACATGGTTTTCAATAATAACAATTGCTCATGATTTCCATGAAAGATTGTTATATAATATTTTTTAAGAAAACTTATACCAATATCATAAATCAAATAATGAATAAAACCAGTCATGAGAAGTTGCTATATTTCCATGCCTGGAAGTGATGAAAAAATTACTTGCAATACTTGTGGTAAAATAATTCCAGTTAAAAAAGTAAAAGAACATGTTTTTGGATGTGTAGGTAAAAAATAATGAAAATAGGGATTAAACTCATACCTGCTTTTATTTTAATTCTTCTGGTGCCATTAACATCATATGAACAGCAAACAGGTACACTTGAAATTGATTTGAAATCTGTGAGTGGTGAGATGACAGATTACCACGGAATGACCCTGAAGATATATCAAGACAATCAAAAAATTCCATTTAAAATAATAGATTCGCTAACAAGCAATCCATACAAAGTTTCTTTACCTATCGGATATCAATACAAAGTTGAAGTCTATGCAAGCAGCATGTATGCTAACCTTGGTTACGTAGATCTACAAGATAGTAACGAAAAGCTTGATCTTATCATACCAAATCCAGGAAGTATTCTTTTTACTGCTGTCTACAATGACGGTCTGACCCCAATAACTAATGCAACAGTAGTAGTAAAATCTAGTAATGGTACATATGAATATTGGACTCCAAGTACAACAAATGAGGATGGTAAAACCATTAGGTTTTGGTTACAGCCTACTATTTCAAATGATGACTACTATATCGCCAATATTTCAATCGGAAAAAATCTATCATATAATTACTATCCAATCAATATTTTGCAAGGTGCATCAAATAACATCAAAATCGTTACACCATGGCCATCTGTGGCTCCACCACTAGTTGCCACCGTCTATAAATCATCGCTTCAAAAAGTTTCAAAATCAGATGGGAATCTTGTGCTACAATTATACGACAACAATGATAACAAAATTTCTGAATCCAAAGTAGATGTTAGAGGAAAAGGATATTTTTCTAATCTCAAAGTTGGCAGCTACATTTTACGTGCAATTGATCTAAATGGTGGCAATAACAGAGTATGGGGTGTTACCAATATCATACTTGATGGAAAACAAACGTCAGTACAAATTTTTAAAAATCAAACTAATAATAAAATTTTGAATACAACTCAAACTGTATTGTATTCAAATGAAGGCTCTGTTAATTCTGATCCAATTACTATTTCACAAAATGTGCAAACAGTAATCTCACATGATCTATTAATTGATATTAAAGCATGGAATGACAATTCATCTACTATTTCCAACTCAAAACTTCTCTCTGATGTTGGAATTAAAGCCAATCATATTCCATCTTGGATAACAAATAATGCCAAGTGGGTCATGGATGGAAAAATAACTGAGATAGATTTTGTAAATGCAATCATGTATCTGCATACAAGTGGAATAATAAAATAAAAAATCTAGAGCATTGAGTTTACGATATTTTGTGCAGATTGTATCAATTGATTTGCCTGATCTTGTGATATCTTCTTTCCAGTCTGTGCGTTAACTTCATGGATAAATGCATTAAGTTGATTCTTGGTTTCAGTGTTGTTGTTTGAGTCAAATGAATTAATTGCCTCCTGAATCTTGGAATTCAAGCTTGTTGTTTCACCTCCCTGCAGATTCATTACCTTTACATCGTTGATCAGATTGTTCATGGCGGGGGTTACATCTAAAGATGAAAGGTCAGTAAGATACTGGTTAAAGTACGATGGAAATACAGTATATGGGTTTGGTTCTGTCTGGTCTGTGATATAGACCCACTTCAAGTATTTTGTAGCAATGTGAAGCCAAGTTGAATTATATGTTGGCTGAGAATGTATTGTGGCACCAAAATCAACGATCGAATTTGAATATTTAGGATAGAATGTTCTTGATTGAAGTGTTGATTCATCTGGATATCCTGAAGATTCGTATATTGCGATATGGTCAAAGAATGGCACATCGCCTTGATATATTGGACTTCCCGGGTTTGCTCGTATGTATGAGAAACCTATGGACCTTGCATAGTTTGAGATTGTCTGATAAAATGTGAATTGTGATGAAGAGCCAGACACTTCATCAAACATTATCCCATCTAGCTTTGGGTAGAACTGATGATATGCAGATATCATATCTTCTACATTTGCAACAGTCCTTGTTCCGTATCCTGTAGGCACATAACCTATAACTACGGCACCAGTACTTTTGAGCTGAGTGATTGCATCTGCCCAATATGTTGAAGGTTCAGTTCCCGGCCCAGATGCTGGATTTATGTTTACATTGAAGGGCACTAAGGGGAAAGCCTTCTTTGCTGCAAGTACTTGAGGAAGTTCGCTGAGACTATACATTGGATAATAGACGCCTGTAGTATTCCCTCCAAGCCTCGTAGTCAAGTCTTCTGATTTAGTTGTACTTGATGTCGATTGGTTGTTTGAGTCTGGTTGTTGAGTTAATGCTGTATTAATAGTAAATATCATAATGATAAATATTCCACAAATTATTCCAAAGTATAGAGTTTTCAGTTTTGAATCACAATCATTTCCCATTAAAGGTTTAAAAAATTGAAGTAGATTTGTGCTGTAACAATCTTCATAGTAATATTAATTAGATAAAACTTAATGAGATCGAAATTTTGGATTAATGGTATAATAGTCCTGTATTGTAACATGAAGTAAATATCACGCATTACAAATTTTGGCATTTAGGTTTCTGTTACTATGGAATTGTATAGAAAAATATTCTAGTAAATTTTGGTGAGAATGTGTTCAACAATTGATTTATAATTTAAGAGAGAAAACTGTACAGTTATGGTGTAGACATCACTATAAAGTTTATCGCCTATTTGAAACTGTAAGCATATCATAGAAGAGTGTTAGCCTATTCAAATAGCCAATGAAGGAAATTAAGGAAATAGATTGAGAAAAGTATATTATTATTTGGTTACAATTGTAACCTTTGCTCTTTTAATATCTCCATCATTGGAGAATCTATACTCTGCAAATGCACAAATACCCATCGCTCCAAGTCCTCCGACAAATCTAACTGCAAGCGCGGTTTCATCATCTGAGATTGATCTGAGTTGGACCGCTCCATCTAACCTTGGTGGCTTGTTACTATCAGGATACAAGATAGAAAGATCACAAGATAGTGGAACCACATGGTCTACTATCGTATCCAATACT
>Ga0209160_1005394_pt1 | contig 10098 bp, 8 predicted proteins | sample GraSoiAngelo_153_FD_186167 | JGI IMG/M metagenome (GOLD analysis project Ga0209160, IMG submission 186167) | Grasslands soil microbial communities from the Angelo Coastal Reserve, California, USA - 14_1009_12_40cm (SPAdes) (version 2) | ecosystem: Environmental > Terrestrial > Soil > Grasslands ... | reverse complement strand
GTGAGCTCGGCCGCGACTATAGCCGTGACCAGCGCGTGATGGTGGCGGGCACCTCGCCCATGGAGGGCAAGGACGCGAGCACCGGCACGCCGATCAAGGATCCGCGCGCGGCGGCCGAGGTGTGGCTGAAGGGCGAGGCGATCAAGCCCTACGCCTCGCTGGCGGTCATGATGGCCGCGCTGCGCGAGGCGGAGTCGAGCGGCCGCATCGTCAACGCGGCGTACGTCTTCGACTACTCGACCGGGCTCAAGCTCTTCGCCCATCGGGCCTTCTACGTCGCCGGTGGCAGCGGCAGGGCCGTGTCCGCCTCGCTCGTCGCCTTTGCCTGGAAAGAGGAGGCGGACGCTTTCGCGACCAAGAACGGCGGCAGGGTCCTCTCGCTGGAGGACGCCAAGAGGCTGGGGGCCGCGAGGTAGATGGCCTCGCTCGTCGGCGCGGCGACCGCCCGGTCGTGCGCCGCGGCTTCCGCGCGCGTGGCGAGCTTGCGACGGCCCGCGCTCCGTGCCTCGTCGATCGGGCTCTTCCTGCTCGCGTGGCATGTCGCCACTCTGTGGGACGTCGACTTCTACGTGCGCTTCCAGAACATTCCCTCGCCCGGCGACGTCCTCGCGGAGGCGATCGAGCTCTTCGGCAGCCCGGGCTTCTACGTGCACATCCTGGCCAGTCTCGAGCGCATCTGGCTCGGCTTCGGCATCGCCACGGTGCTCGGCGTCGGGCTCGGCCTGCTCATCGGGCGCTTCGGGCTCGCGGAGGACACCTTGTTCCCGCCCATCGAGCTGTTCCGTCCGATTCCCGCGGTGGCGTGGGTGCCGATCAGCATCATGCTCTGGCCGACCGAGCGATCGAGCATCGTGTTCATCACCACGCTCGGCGCGTTCTTCCCGATCGTGCTGAACACGATCCACGGCGTCGAGGGCATCGACCGTCAGCTGGTGCGCGCGGCCACGAGCCTCGGCGCCGGACGGGCCGCGATCTTTCGCGAGGTCGTCCTGCCCGGCGCCCTGCCGTCGATCGTGACCGGGCTGTCGGTCGGCATGGGCGTGTCCTGGATCTGCTTGATCTCGGCGGAGATGATCTCCGGGCAATTCGGCGTCGGCTACTTCACGTGGGTCGCGTACGGCATCGTGAAGTACTCGCAGATCGTGGTCGGGATGCTCACGATCGGGGTGCTCGGCATGCTGTCGAGCGCGCTCATCCGGTGGGGCGGCGCGCGCTGCATGCCGTGGCTGCCCCGACGGGAGAAGGAAGGAGCATGAGGCCGTGGCGGTGAACGGCGGCCCCACCGGACGCATCGAGATCACCGATCTCGGCATCGCCTTCGGCTCTGACGACCGCCGGGTGGAAGCGGTCCGCCGGTTCACATTGATGACGACACCGGGGGAGTTCGTGGCGCTGCTCGGGCCGTCAGGGTGCGGTAAGACCACCGTGCTCAACGCGATCGCGGGCTTCGTGCCGCCGACCGTCGGCCGGGTCGTGGTGGACGGGGAACAGGTGACCGAGCCCGGTGCGGATCGCGGGATGGTCTTCCAGCAGCACTCGCTGTTCCCGTGGAAGACCGTGCTCGGCAACGTCGAGTTCGGCCTCAAGATGCGCGGGATCGGGCCGAGGGAGCGGGCGTCCCAGGCTCGCGCCTACTTGAACCTGGTCGGGCTCACCGGATTCGAGCGCGCGTATCCCGGCGAGCTCAGCGGGGGCATGCAGCAGCGCGTCGGCATCGCGCGCGTCCTCGTCAACCGGCCGCGCGTGATGCTCATGGACGAGCCCTTCGGCGCGCTCGACGCTCAGACGCGGCTGGCGATGCAGGAGCTTCTGCTCGGCGTCTGGCGCGAGGTGAAGACGACGGTGCTCTTCGTCACGCACGACATCGACGAGGCGATCTTCCTCGCCGATCGGGTCGTCGTCATGACCGCGCGCCCCGGCCAGATCCGCGATCTCATGCCGGTGAAGCTGACGCGGCCGCGGCCCGCCGAGGTCATCGCCACCACAGAGTTCATGACCCTCAAGGCGCGTGTGCTCGCCCAGGTCCGGGAGGAGAGCGGCCGCGCGTGGATCGAGCCGCGCCCGTGAGCGCGCTGCGGGCGTTCTCGACGAGGGCCCGCGCGAAGCGATCGACGGTGGCGGCGGCGACCCTGGCCGTGTTCGTCGTCTATCAAGCGCTGATCCTCGGTGTCCTGGTCGGCGGTCTCGGCGGCGCGCCGAACTACGTCCGGCTCTACCCGGCGTGGGAGAACGCGCGCCGGATCGTCAGGCTCACGCCGTCGCTGACGGACGCCGCTGTCCTCATCGGGCGTGAGCCGATTCTCGAGTACGGCCGCCGGCATCCCGTGTTCGGGGTCGCGGTGTGGAGCTTCGAGCTCACGTGGTCGAGCCTGCTCTTCTTCTTCTCCTTCTCTGCCCTGGTGGGGCTGTACCTCGGCATCGGCGGCCTGGCCGCGCGCTGGGGCGCGGTGGGTTCGCTGAGCGGCGCCGGCGTCGTCGGCCTGCTGGGCGCCAGCGTGTCCTCGCTCACGCACTGCGGTCTGGGCTCCTTCGGCGTGCTGCTCGCGGTGGCCGGTGTCTCCACGACCACGCTCCAGTGGTTCGGCAACCTCGAGCCCGTGTTGATTCCGGCTGGATACGCGCTGATCGTGCTCGCCATCGTCGCGCGCGCGCGCGGGCTCGACCCGGCCTGGTCGGTGGCCACAACGTGAGAGCGCCGGCGGCCGCGCTCGCGGGCCTCCTGCTCCTGGCCGCCTGCTCGAGAGGCCGTACGGAGATGATGCCAGCGTTCGCACTGGTCGATCAGGCGGGCGCGGTCGTGAAGTCGGAGAGCCTGCGGGGTCGGGCCGTCGTCGTCAGCTTCGTCTTCACGACGTGCGTCGAGGCGTGCCCGCTCATCACCGCACAGCTCGCCCGGACCCAGACCCGCGTGCGCTCGGAGAAGCTCGACGACCGCGTGCGCTTCGTCTCGATCACGCTCGATCCCATGACCGATCGGCCCGAGGTGCTGCGCCGCTACGCGGACGGGTACGGGATCGATCTCACGACCTGGCACTTCTTGACGGGCGCATCGGACGACGTGGGCCGCGTGGTTCGCGCCTTCGGCCTCAGCGCCGTCGCGCACGAGCGCATCGTCCACGGAAGCCTCGTGGTGCTGGTCGACCGCGAGGGCCGGATCGCCGAGCGGCGCACGGACCTCGAGCTCGATCCCGAGCGGCTCGTGGTCTCGCTGCGCAAGCTCGTCGGCTGAGAAGCCTCCTCGGCCGAGAAGCCGGAGTACACTAGCGCCCGGCATGCGGCTGGGCATTCTCATTCCGACCCGTGGTGTCGTCATGCAGTCCGCACGGCGACCTCCCGTCGAGGAGTGCTGGACGATGGCGCGCCACGCCGATCGGGCGGGCTACGACGCCGTGTGGGTCGGTGACAGCATCGTTGCCAAGCCGCGACTCGAGCCCCTGACGACCCTGGCCTACCTGGCTGGCATCACGAGCCGGGTGAGGCTCGGCACGGCCGTCCTCCTGCCGGCGTTGCGTCACCCGGTCGTGCTCGCTCACCAGATCGCCAACGTCGACCAGATCTCGCGCGGACGCGTCGTGCTGGGGCTCGGCGTCGGCTGGAGCCTGCCGTCCGCCGAGCGGGAGTGGGCAGCGTGCGGCGCCGATCACAAGCGGCGTGTCCGACGCCTCGAGGAGCACGTCGAGCTCTGGCGCATGCTCTGGCGCGGGGAGCCGCTGACCCATCGTAACGGCGACGTGGAGCTGACCGATCACACGATCGGTCCGCTCCCGTGGAATGCCGCCGGTCCGCCCGTGCTCATCACGGCGGCCAATCGAGGGGAGATGCTGGCCGCCCAGTTCACCCGCTTCGGACGGCTCGGCGACGGGATCATCACGACCTACGTGCACGCCGAGGAGTGCCGGCTGGTACGCGAGCGCGCCGAGGAAGCGCTGGCCCGACACGGGCGCGCCATGGCGAGCTTCGAGCTCTGCGTCTATACGACCGTCCGGATGGAAGACGACCCGCGCACGGCCGAGCGCGTCACCGCGGAGTTTCTCGCGACCTACTACGGGGGTGGCGTGCACTCGCGCGGTACGATGGGCCTCGGCCCGGCCGACGTGGTCATCTCCGCGCTCCAACGGTATGCTGCGGCCGGAGTCAGCGACCTGTGTGTTCGATTCGTGGGCGACGATCAGCTCGCCCAGCTGGAGCGGTTCACCGCCGAGGTCCTGCCCGCCCTGCGCGACTGAGCGGCGCTCAGGAGAGAGAGCACGATGAAGATTCGATTCGATCAAGCTGCGCCGTACGAAGTCGAGGAAACCGACGTGCCTTTCGCCAGAGCGGAGGGCAAGGAGCTCCACGCGCGTGTCTATCGGCCCAGAGGCCAGGCGGACATTGCGCTGGCGGCGCTGGTCGACGTCCACGGCGGAGCGTGGAGCCGGGGCGATCGACTGACCGGCGCGTTCCACGGTCGGGCGCTGGCGGCGTCCGGCTTGCTGGTCTTCTCGCTCGACTTTCGACAGGGCTCGGAGGCCAAGCACCCCGCCGCGAGCGCCGACATCGCCGCGGGCGTGCGCTACGTGCGCGCGAACGCGCAGCGGCTCGGCGTCGATCCGCGGCGCATCGGGATCGTCGGGAGCTCGAGCGGCGGTCAGCTGGCGCTGCTTGCCGGGGTCAAGCCCGGCGCTCCGGAGCACGCCGGAACGCCGATCGTGCGGGCGGACAGCTCGCTCGACGCCGGGCCGGGCGACGAGTCGGTCGCGTTCGTCCTGGCACTCTATCCGGTTGCCGATCCGCTCGCGCGCTTCCGCTACGTGATCGGCCGCCAGGACGATGGGTCGGGCTTCGACGCCCAGCGCCTGATCGCCGCCCACCATGGCTACTTCTCGAGCGAAGCTCAGATGGCCGAGGCCAGCGTGACGCGCATCGTGAGAACGCGCGAGGCGCGGGCGCTGCCGCCGGTGTGGGTCGCTCAGCCGGAGCTCGACGACAACGTGCCGGCCGCGGTCACCGAGGCGTTCGTCCAGGCCTATCAGCAAGTCGGCGGCTCGGTCGAGCGCGTCCACTTCCCGGGCGCTCGCCACGGCTTCATCGGGCAGCCCAGTGCCGACGCGGACAAGGCGATCGCGCTGATGCGGGACTTCATCGGCCGCCAGCTCGCGCGATGAAGCTCTTCGCGGTCGCCGTCGCCCTGCTCGTGGCGCCCGCCGTCGTGGCCGGCGCCGCGCCGGAGGGGCGCTCGGAAGCGCCCGCGGGGCGCTCGGAAGCGCCCGTGGGACAGATCACGTGGGCGGTGCACACGACCCTGGTGCCGACCTATTTTGATCCCGCGGAGACGACGATCATCACGTCGTTCATGGTGCTCTACGCGCTTCACGACGGGCTCGTGAAGCCGATGCCCGGCAAGCCGCTCGCGGGGAGCCTGGCCGAATCGTGGTCCGCATCGCCCGACGGGCTCGTCTACGACTTCGTTCTGCGCCGGGGCGTGAAATTCCACAACGGTGACCCGGTCACCGCCGAGGACGTGAAGTTCTCGTTCGAGCGCTATCGCGGCATCTTCGCCCGCGGTCTCAAAGACAAGGTGGCCGACGTCGAGACACCGGACGCCGGCCGCGTGCGGTTCCGGCTCAAGCAGCCGTGGCCCGATTTCATGACGTTCTACGGGACGCTCGCGACCGGCGCCGGCTGGGTCGTGCCGAAGAAGTACGTCGAGCGCGTGGGGGAGGATGCCTTCCGGAAGGCTCCCATCGGCGCCGGACCGTACCGCTTCGTCTCGTTCACGCCGGGGATCGAGCTGGTGCTGGAAGCGTTCGAGGGCTACTGGCGCAAGAGCCCGAGCGTGAAGCGGCTCGTGCTGAGAACGATCCCCGACCCGGCGACGCGCCTGGCCGCGCTCAAGCGCGGCGAAGCCGACATCGCCGTCTCCATGATCGGGGAGCTCGGCGACGAGGTGCGGCGCACGCCGGGGCTCAGCTTGAAGGCAGTCTATCCGTCTACGCACTGGCTGTCGTTCGTCGACCAGTGGGACTCGAAATCGCCGTGGCACGACAAGCGTGTCCGGCTCGCGGCGAATCTCGCGATCGACCGGCGCGCCATCGACCAGGCCAGGACCTCCGGGCTCTCGCGCATCACGTTCAGCATCGTCCCGAGCTCGTTCGATTTCTTCTGGCAGCCGCCGGCCTATGCCTTCGATCCCGCCGGCGCCAAGCGGCTGCTCGCCGAGGCCGGGTACGCGGGTGGCTTCGATGCTGGCGAGTATTTCTGCGACATGACGTCCGCCGACGCGGCCGAGGCGATGATCGGCTATCTGCAGGGCGTGGGGATTCGGGCCAAGCTCCGTCCGCTCGAGCGCGCCGCCTTCAACAAGAGCATCGCCGAGAAGAAGCTCAAGAACCTCGTCCAGATCATCCGGGGCGCGTTCGGGAACGCCGCCACCAGGCTCGAGGCGTACGCGATCTCGGGTGGCCAGTTCGCGTACGGCGGATACCCGGACGTGGACGGCCTCTTCCGCGAGCAGGCGACCGAGCTCGACCGCGCCAAGCGCGAGGCCATGCTGCATCGCGTCCAGCAGCTCGTGTCCGAGAAGGTCATGGTCGCGCCGATGTACGAGCTGGCTTTCGTCAACGGTGTTGGCCGGCGCGTGGACGAATCCGGTCTCGGGCTCATCGCCGGCTACGCGTTCTCGGCCCCGTACGAGGATCTGAAGCTCAAGACCAAGTAGCGTCGCGGCCCGCGTTGACCGCCGCCGCGCCGCGCGCTACTCTCGCGACACCTCGACCCAGGAGAAACCACGATGGGCACGACGAAGACTCCGCTGTCGCAAATCATCTCGCTCAGCGACCTCGCGTGGCAGGAGCGCCAGCCCGGGGTTCGGGCCAAGGCGATCTGGGAGCATCCGGAGAGCCAGCGCAAGGCCGTCATGACGCGCATCGCCCCGGGCGCCAAGCTCCCGCTTCACCGTCACGTCGGTGACGAGCTGGTCTTCGTCATCGAGGGGGCCCTGTCGGACGAGTTCGGCACCGTGACCGCCGGGAACATGGGCTATCGGCCCAACGGCTGCGTCCACACCGTCTCGGCGCCGAACGGCGCAACGGTGCTGGCGATTCTCACGGGCGGCGTGGAGCCGCTCGCCCAGCGAAGCAGTGGGCCCGCCTCGCAGATCTTCGCGCTGAGCGAGCTGCCGTGGATCGAGGCGCGGCCGGGCGTGCGCCAGAAGCGGATCTGGGAGGACAAGACGAGCACGCCGGAGCGGCGCGCGATCGTCGCGCAGTTCGAACCTGGCGCCACGCTGGCTGCCCATCGCCACGTAGGCGACGAGCTGATTTTCGTCATCGAAGGGGCCAACGCGGACGAGTCTGGCCCCGTGACCACCGGCAACATGAACTACCGCCCGAACGGCTGCGTGCACACGGTGACGACCAAGAACGGCGCCACGGTCCTGGCGGTCGTATGGGGTCGCACGGAACCGGTCTGAGGCGCGCCCTGATGATGCACCGACTGAAAGGAAAATAGCGAACCCAAACCAGGCACGCCAACACTGGAGGCTTCCATGAGATACGTTCGAGGCCTCTTCGCTTCGTTGTTTGTCTTCTCGATCGCGACCGTCGGCGCCTCACCGAGCGCCGCGGCAGCGGACGCGCCCGTAAGTCAGATGACCTGGGCCGTTCACGTCTCGCTGGCCCCCACATGGTTCGACCCGGCCGAGACCTCCGGCATCATCACGCCGTTCATGGTCCTCTACGCCCTGCACGACGCGGTGGTGAAGCCGCTGCCGGGCAGCACCATGACGCCGAGCCTCGCCGAGTCGTGGAGCACGTCACCGGACGGGCTCGTCTACGAGTTCGTCCTGCGCAAGACAGCGCGCTTCCACAACGGCGATCCGGTCACCGCCGAGGACGTGAAGTACTCGTTCGAGCGCTACCGCGGCGCGTCCGCGAAGCCGCTGAAAGACAGCGTCGCGGCGATCGAGACGCCGGATCCCGGTCGCGTGCGATTCCGGCTCAAGCGGGCGTGGCCCGACTTCATGACGTTCTACGTGGGGGCGACCGGGGCCAGCTGGATCGTGCCGAAGAAGTACGTCGAGAAGGTCGGCGACGAAGGCTTCAAGAAGGCGCCGATCGGCGCCGGCCCGTACCGGTTCGTCTCGTTCACGCCGGGCGTCGAGCTCGTGGTCGAGGCCTTCGAGCAGTACTGGCGCAAGACGCCGAACGTGAAGCGCCTGGCGTTGAAATCGATCCCCGACGAGGCCACGCGGCTGGCCAGCTTGAAGCGCGGCGAGGTCGATATCGCCTACGCGATCCGCGGTGCCTTGGCCGAGGAGATCCGCCGGAGCCCGGGGTTGACGCTCAAGCCGAACATCGGCCAGGCCACCTTCTGGGTCAATTTCCCAGACCAGTGGGACCCGAAGTCGCCGTGGCACGATCGACGCGTCCGTCTGGCCGCCAACTACGCGATCGACCGGCAGGCGATGAATCAGGCTGACTCGCTGGGGTTTTCCAAGATCACCTGGAGCATCGTGCCCTCGAGCTTCGAGTTCTACTGGCAGCCGCCCGGCTACTCGTACGATCCGGCCAAGACCAAGAAGCTCCTGACCGAGGCCGGCTACCCGAACGGATTCGACGCCGGAGACTACTTTTGCGACGCCGCGATCGCCTACGTCGGCGAGCCTGTCGTCAACTATCTCAATTCGGCCGGCATCCGCGTGAGGCTCCGCCCTATCGAGCGCGTCGCGTTCTTCAGAGGATGGTCCGAGAAGAAGTTCAAGGGCCCCATCCAGGGTGGCAGCGGCGCCTTCGGCAACGCCGCCACGCGCATCGAAGCGTTCGTGGCCGCCGGCGGCGCCTATGTGTACGGGAGCTACGCCGACATCGACGGGCTCTTCCTCGAGCAGGCCGGCGAGCTGGATCCGAAGCGGCGCGAGGCGACCCTGCACCGCATCCAGCAGCTCATCCACGACAAGGCGATGATCGCGCCGATCTGGCTGAACGCCGGGCTGGGCGGCTTCGGGCCGCGGGTGGAGGAATCGGGGATCGGGCTCATCTCAGGCTACGCGTTCTCGGCGCCGTACGAGGACGTGAAGCTCAAGGCCAAATGAGAACGGGCTATCGCATGACATACGCCCGATGCATCTTCGCCTCGCTGGTGGTCGTTGCGGTCTTAGCGCTCCGGCCCACAACGGGCGGAGCGGCCCCCGAGGGGCGCGCGGACGCGCCCGCAGGTCAGATGACGTGGGCCGTTCACACGACGCTGGTGCCGGCGTGGCTGGACCCCGCTGACAACATCCAGCAGACGCCGTTCATGGTCCAGCTGGCCCTGCACGACGCCCTCGTGAAGCCGCTGCCGGGAAAGAGCATGGCGCCCAGCCTCGCCGAATCGTGGGGCATGTCAGCCGACGGCCTCGTCTATGAGTTCGTGCTGCGCAAGGGGGTCAAGTTCCACAACGGCGAGCCGGTCACCGCCGATGACGTGAAGTTCTCCTTCGAGCGCTATCGAGGCACCTTCGCCAAGACCCTCAAGGAGCGGGTCATGGCGGTCGAGATCCCCGATCCCGGCCGCGTCCGGTTCCGGCTCAAACACCCCTGGCCCGACTTCATGACCATCTACGGGAGCCGCGTGTCGGGCGCCGGGTGGATCGTGCCGAAGAAGTACGTGGAGAAGGTGGGTGACGACGGCTTCAAGAAGGCGCCGATCGGCGCTGGCCCCTACCGCTTCGTCTCGTTCAACCCCGGCGTGGAGCTGATCCTCGAGGCCTACGAGCAGTACTGGCGAAAAGTTCCCCACGTCAAGCGCCTGGCCTTCCGGGTGATGCCCGACCACGCGACGCGGCTGGCCGCGCTCAAGCGGGGAGACGCCGACGTCGTCTACCTGATCAGCGGCGAGCTGGCCGACGAGGTCAAGCGAACGCCCGGGCTCACGTTGAAGGCCGTATTTCCATCCAACCATTGGCTGGTCTTCGCCGACCAGTTCGATCCGAAGTCTCCCTGGCACGACAAGCGTGTGCGGCTGGCCGCCAACCTGGCGATCGATCGCAACACCCTCAACGAGGCGGCGACGCTCGGTCTGTCGAAGATCACCGGGAGCATCGTGCCTTCCAGCTTCGACTTCTACTGGCCGGCGCCGCCG
>Ga0209160_1005391_pt1 | contig 10105 bp, 8 predicted proteins | sample GraSoiAngelo_153_FD_186167 | JGI IMG/M metagenome (GOLD analysis project Ga0209160, IMG submission 186167) | Grasslands soil microbial communities from the Angelo Coastal Reserve, California, USA - 14_1009_12_40cm (SPAdes) (version 2) | ecosystem: Environmental > Terrestrial > Soil > Grasslands ... | reverse complement strand
CAGACCGGGCAGCGAGATCATGGTGTCGCGGCCCCAGTCGGTGAACCAGGGATAGCCGGCGATGATGGTCGGCGTTCCGTCCGCGCGCCGGACCACGAACTGTTCGGCGGCGAGATCGAGCCTCGCCAGGAAGGGATCGGTGCTGCGCGACCGTCGCTGCTCGCGGGCGGCGGCGGCAAGATCCGCGACCGCTGCGGCGTCGAAGCGGCGCGGGCCGATCGATGCGGCGACGAACACCGGCTTGCCCTGCTCGAGCTCGAGCTGCAGCGTGCCGAGCTTCCAGAGGTCCTCGCGGAAGTCGAGCCCGCGATCGAGCTCCGCCAGGTATTCGTTCGAGTAGTACCAGGTGCTGTCCCGGACGAGGCGCGCGCCCGGGCTGGTGTGCAGCGTCAGCTCAGGAAGGCCGGCGTACGGGCGGGTGCGCACTACCAAGGCGCGGTCGGTGCGCTCCTCGCGCAGCGCGCCGTCGAGCGAGGCATTTGCGCGGGCCAGCGCATGGTAATCGCGGAAGGCGACGAACGGCGAGATGGCGATGTTCCGGGGCCCCGACGCGCGGTAGACGACGACGACGGTCTGCTCGCCTTGCACGAGGAAGAGCTGTTTTTCGACGTGCGCGCCGCCGACGTCGAAGACCCAGGTCGGAAACGGATCCAGCCGGAACTCGATCAGGTGCGCATCCCCTCGCGGCGAGAGCGTGCCCGGGTACTGGTTGGTCGCGAGCGCGACGTCTGCGACGCCTCCGCCGGAGATCACCTCGTCCAGGCGCGAGAGCAGCACGTGGCGGTCGATCGGGGGCCGCAGCGAGGCGACGAGGAGCCCATGGTATCGGCGCGTGTTGGTGCCGGCCACCGTGCCCATGGCGAAGCCGCCAGCGCCGTTCGTCTCCAGCCATTCAAGGCGCGACGAAAGCGCATGGTCCTGCAGGATCTTCCGGTTCACCGCATCTCACTCTCCGCTCTGCTGCAGCAGCTTCGCGACCAGTCCCGTCCAGCCCGTCTGGTGGTTCGCGCCCACGCCCGAGCCGTCGTCGCCGTCGAAGTACTCATGGAAGAGCAGGTAGTCACGGAAGTGCGGATCGCGCTGCAGCTTCTCGGTCTTGCCGAACGCCGGCCTGCGGCCCTCATGATCACGGAGGAAGACGGAGGAGAGCCGCCGCGAGATCTCCGCGGCCACCTGCGCCAGCGTCAGCTGCCGGCCGGAGCCAGTGGGAAAGTCGACGGTGAATCCCTCCCCCAGGTAGTGGTGGAACTTCTGCAGCGCCTCGATGAGCAGGTAGTTCACCGGGAACCAGACCGGGCCGCGCCAGTTGGAATTCCCGCCGAAGAGCCCGCTGGAAGACTCCGCCGGCTCGTAGCGCACGCCATATTCGGCGCCGTCGACCCTCAGCCTGTACGGTCGGTCGCGGTGCACGCGTGAGAGCGCGCGGATCCCGTGCGGCGAGAGGAACTCGGACTCGTCGAGGAGCCGCTGGAGGATCCTGCGCAGCTTGTCCGGGGGGACCACGGAGAAGAGCCGCCGCTCCATGGCGCCGAGCGTGCGCATGCAGGCGACGCCTTCCGTCAGATCAGGGCGGTGGTCGATGAACCACTCCAGCCGGCGCGCGAACGAAGGAAACTTCTCGATCAGGTCGGCCGGGATCGGCTCCACCCCGAAGAGGGGGATCAAGCCGACCATCGAGCGGATCCGCAGAGGAATCTCTTCGTGGTCGCGGTGCAGGACGTCGTAATAAAAGCCGTCCTGCTCGTCCCACAGCCCCATGGTGTTCATCGCTCGGGCGATGTGGACGAAGTGCTCCCAGAACTTGCTGGCGACGTCCTCGTACTCCTCCTCCTCGCGCGCCAGCTCGAGCGCGATGGAGAGCATGTTCAAGCAGTACATCGCCATCCAGCTTGTGCCGTCGGACTGCTCGAGATGTCCGCCGCCCGGCAGCGGTTTGCTGCGATCGAAGACGCCGATGTTGTCCAACCCGAGGAACCCGCCCTGGAACACGTTGCGGCCTTCCGCGTCCTTGCGGTTCACCCACCAGGTGAAGTTCAGCATCAGCTTGTGGAAGACGCGCTTGAGGAACTTGAGATCGCCCGAGCCTTGCCGCTTCTTCTCGATTTTGTAGACGCGCCAGGCGGCCCAGGCGAAGACCGGAGGATTCACGTCGCCGAAGGCCCACTCGTAGGCGGGGATCTGGCCGTTCGGATGCATGTACCACTCGCGCAGGAGCAGCAGAAGCTGCTCCTTGGCGAAGTCGCTGTCGACCAGCGTGAGCGGGATGCAGTGGAAAGCGAGATCCCAGGCCGCGAACCAAGGATACTCCCACTTGTCCGGCATGGAGAGAACGTCGGCGTTGTAGAGGTGCCCCCAGTCGCTGTTTCGGCCGTTTTTCCGCTCCGGTGGCGGCGGCGGCTGGGCGGGATCGCCCTCCAACCAGTCGCGCACGACGTAATGATAGTACTGCTTCGACCAGAGCATCCCCGCGAGCGCCTGGCGCATGACGTTGCGGGCGTCGGCGGACAGACTGGTCGGGATCACCGAGGCGTAGAACTCGTCCGCTTCCGCCTTGCGCGCTGCCAGGATGGAATCCTCTGCATCGACCCGCTGCGCCCTGCTGCCGCGCCACAGGCGGAGCCGCACGACCGCGCTGCTTCGCGCGGGGATCGTCAACTCGTACCGCGCGGCGCACTTGGTGCCGGTGCGGTCCGGATTCACGGTCTGCGCGCCGTGAATCACGTAGTCGTTGATGCCGTCCTTGGGATAGCGCGGGCCGGCCACTCCGAAGAGCCGCTGCGAGTTCGTCTCGTTGTCGCAGAAGAGCAACTCGGGTGCGCCTTCCCAGATCAGGTGGTAGTCGCTGGCGTCCACGGAGGACCGACCCCTGGCGCGCAGCGAAGGGCGGCGCTGCTCCCGACCCCAGCTCCAGGTATTGCGAAACCAGAGGGTGGGCAGCACGTCGATCGCCGCAGCTTCGGGCCCGCGGTTCGCCACCTCGATGCGGATGCAGAGATCTTCCACGTCCGCCTTGGCGTACTCGACGAAGACGTCGAAGTACCGGTCCTGCTCGAAAACGCCGGTGTCGATCAGCTCGTACTCGCGGCCTGCACGGCCGCGCCGGCGGTTCTCCTCGAGGAGCTGCGCGTACGGGAACTCCGCCTGCGGATACTTGTACAGGTACTTCATGTACGAGTGCGTCGGCGTCGAATCGAGGTAGTAGTAAAGCTCCTTCACGTCCTCGCCGTGATTTCCTTCCTGGCCGGTGAGCCCGAAGATCCGCTCCTTCAGGATCGGGTCCCGGCGGTTCCAGAGAGCGAGGGCGAAGCAGAGAGTCTGGTGGCGGTCCGAGATCCCGGCGATGCCGTCCTCGTTCCAGCGATACGCGCGCGAACGGGCGTGATCGTGCGGCAGGTAGTCCCAGGCGGTGCCTCCAGGACTGTAATCCTCGCGGACGGTGCCCCAGGCTCGTTCGCTCAGGTACGGTCCCCAGCGCTTCCAGTGGTCGGTGCGATCGCGCGACTGCAGAAGTCTCTGCTCCTCGCGCGTCGGCATGGTCCTCCTCCAGTCCGCTTGCGGAGCCCGGTGGCTCCGATCCGCCCTACACGGTTGCCGCGCGCGGGTTCCCTTCTGGAGCGTGGCGCGGGCGGCGGAGCCAGTGCTGCATCAGCCGGTCGAGGGAGAGCGGTCCTGGGCCGGCCACTGCGATCCAGAGCGCCAGGACGATATAAGTCCACTCCTCGAATCCGAGCAAATCACTGATCCCGTGCAGGTTCTCGAACTTCGCGATGAGGATGGCGACGGTCATCACAGCGATCAGCGGGATCGCCGCCAGCCGGCTGAGGAGCCCGACGAGGAGCAGCGCGCCGCAGATGAGCTCGGCCGATGCAACCAGGACCGCGTTGAATCCCGGCGCGGGAATGCCCAGCTCGGTGAAGAAGTCGGTCACCTTGTCGAGGCCGTGCAGTTTGCCCCATCCCGTACCGATGAACACGACACCGAGCGTCAGGCGCGCCAGCGTGGGACCGAGAAAGGAGAGGCGCTCGGCGATGGAGAGAATGCGGGTCTGCAGGCGCGAGATGAGGTTCATCGGTTTGCTCCGGAGAGTTGAGGAGACGCCCCCGGCGGGCGATTCCGTTACGCAGAGTACCGCGGGTGGAGCGCTTCGGTTACGGCCAGTAACGCCGCCCAGCCTTGGAGCGTACGTGGAGAGGTATTTTTGGCTTCCGATGAATCGGACTACATTACGGGCACGAGCATGTACGTCGACGGTGGCATGACCCTTCCTCCAGAGCTCGCGTCCGGCGGCTGACAGGTGCCTGCGCCGCGCGTGACCCTGTTGGGAGCGTTCGTCGCGGCGCTCGCGCTGATCGGGATGCTGCTCGCGGCGCTGGCCGCCGTTGTGCTCGAAAGCTCCAGACGGTCCATCCTCGCCAGTGCGGAGAAGCTGCGCGATGCCGCGGCGCGGCGCGTGGAGGCGCAGGTGCGCGCCGAGCTCGACGGCGCTTCCAGCGCGATCTCCGACCTGGAGCGCGAGATCATGCTCGGAGTCGTGCGGCCGCACGATCTGGCGAGCGTAGAGGCGGCGTTGTTCCGGCAGGTGGTGCGCAACCCGGCCCTCGCCGAGGTGACGCTCATCCACGCGCACCGCACCGGATACGACGCCGAGGGCAACCCGATTCTCGCGCCGGCCGGACGCTGGCAGCTCTCGGTCTTCCGCTCCGGCTTGCGCGGCGACTCTCCGGTACTGACGCGAAGGATCGAGCCCGGTAGCTCGGAGGTCCGCCAGCGTCAGATGGGTGGCGCACTTACGGATGGTGCGTGGGTGAAGGAAGGTGGTGCGCCGGACCCGACCAGGCACCTCACGTTCATGTCCGCCGCCTCGCGCGACGTAGCCGGCGCGCCGATCTGGACGGATCTGGCATGGTCGCAGCTCGACCAGGGGATTCCCGCGGAGCGCCGCCGCGTGGTGGTCTCCGTGCAGAAGGCGGTGGAGGACGGGAAGGGCAGGCTGATCGGCGTGGTCCGCGCGGCGCTGCTCGCCTCCGCCATCGATTCCGTCTCGGAGTTGCGGCTCGGGCCTGGCGATCCCCATCGCATCTTCCTCACGGACGCGGATGGAAGGCTCATCACCCGTCTCTCCCCAGACGATCGCCTGACGCTGATGGGAGACGACCTGCGCATCTCGCCGGCGCGGCTCCCCGCCGCCATCGCCCTCGCGCTCCGCGGCCCGCTGCTCGACCAGGAGCAGGGGGTGGAGCGGAAGGGGGAGCTGACCGTCGACGGCGAGCGCTGGTTGGCTACGTTCCGCGCGCTCGCCGGATCCCAAGACTGGTTCGTCGGGGTGGTCGTGCCGGAGTCCGCGTACACCCGGGAGCTGCACGCGCTGCGCTGGCGGCTCCTGGTAGCGTGCGCGGTGATCACGGCGCTGGTGCTGCTCGGCGGCGCCGCGGTGCTGATCGCGCTGCGCCGAGGCCTCGGCCAGATCGGGGGTGGAGCGGCGCGGATGCGCATATTGGACTTCGCGCCTTCCTCGACGGAAACGGCGTTCCGCGACGTCCAGGATGTCTTGTCGGGCCTGGAGCAGGCGAAGACCGCGCTGCGCGGAATGGGCAAATACGCGCCGCTCGATCTGGTGCGCGAGCTGTACGCGCAAAACCGGGAGCCGGCCCTCGGCGGCGAGCTGCGGGAGCTCTCGATCCTCTTCAGCGACCTGGAGGGGTTCACCTCGCTTTCGGAGCGGCTGGGCCCGGACGAACTGGCCCAGGTCCTCGGCTTGTACCTGGAGGCGATGACGGCCGCGATCCGGTCCTGCGGCGGCACCATCGACAAGTTCATCGGAGACGCGGTGATGGCGCTCTGGAACGCGCCCTCCCTGCGCCCCGACCACGCACGGCTTGCTTGCTCCGCGATCCTCGCCTGCCGGTCGGCCACGGCGCGCCTTTACGCGTCGTCCGCATGGAAGGACCTCCCGCCCTTGCGGACGCGGTTCGGCGTCCACCGCGATGTCGTGATGGTGGGCCACTTCGGCGCGCCCGAGCGATTCAGCTACACGGCGCTCGGCGACGGCGTGAACCTCGCGTCGCGTCTGGAGGGCCTGTGCAAACAGTACGAGGTGGACGCGATCGTCAGCCAGCCGGTCGTCGACGCCGCTCAGGGAGAGTTCTTGTTCCGGCGCCTGGACTGCGTCGCGGTCAAGGGCAGGACCGCGGGCGTCTGGGTCCATGAGCTTCTCGGCGCACCGGGCGACGAGATCGGAAACCTCCGGGCAGCGCGGGCGTACGAAGCGGCGCTCGACGCGTACACCACCCGCGATTTCGCCGCCTCGATCGCGGTGCTCGCGCAGCACCCCGACGACGGACCTTCGCGTGTGCTGCTGGCGCGGTGCCGGGAGCTGCTCGAACGGCCGCCTCCGCCACACTGGAACGGAGTACACGTCGCGGTTGCCAAGTAACGCGAGCCTGCTCGCCTCAAGCTCCGTTGCCGGCGGCGATCCAGCCTTCCGCAAGCCAGCTCTGCAGCGCCTCGGTGGCGCGTTGCGGATCGTCCAGGGCCGCGCACACGTCGGCGAGCGAAGCGCCGGCGAGGGCAAGCCGCACTGCGCGCGCTTCGTCCGGATTGACGGCGACGTGGAACACGTCGAAACCGGAGCGCCAGACGACCCACTGCGTCGGCAGCTGCGCCGCCTTCGCGGCCGTTTCGTCCCAGAGCGGTCCGATGTCGTGCTCGAGCTCGAGCAGCCGCAGCGCCGGGATCAGGCGCACGCGGTAGTGCATGAATTCAACCGGATCCTGCGCCAGCGTGGCGAATTCCTCGGGAGTCAGGGATTCGGCGGGAGGTGATTCGAAGACTTCGCCGCGCGCCCATTCCAGTCGGGCCAGGTCGCGCAGATCCGGGCGATCCAGGAAAGCCGCGAGCTTGCGGCCGAGCTGTCCCAGGTCCGGATGTTCCGAGGGATGCTCGCGCACGTACCGCGCCGCCGCTTCGAAGAAGGCTTCGTCGCCGAGCGCGGCAACCACTTTGGGAAACATCTCGCGCAGCGCGTCGACCTGCCGGTGAAGGAACATGCGCGCATAGATCGCGACCCGTTCCTGCGCGGGCAGGTCCGCCGATCCGACGAAGACGCCCAGCGGACGCTCGCGACCCTGCAGCAGCTCCCAGAAGAGCTCCTGGGTCTCGGCGAGATTCATCCGAGGACCTCCGTCTCGATCTCGCGGGCGCGGCGGCTCTCTTCGACGACGCCCTCGAGCTCGGGAATGTGATCGTCCCACTCGATCAATGCAGGCACGCGGCCGAATCGGCGCAGCGCGGACCGGTAGAGCTCCCAGACGCTGTCGACGACCGGAGCGTCATGCGTATCCAGTACGTGCGTTCCCTGGTCGCTGTGGCCAGCCAGGTGGAATTGCCCCACGCGGTCCACCGGGATGCCGGCGAGGTACGCATCCGGATCGAATCCTTGATTGCGCGCGCTCACGTAGACGTTGTTCACGTCGAGCAGGATCCCGCAGTCCGCCTCCTCGGCGATGCGGGCGAGGAACTCCCATTCCGTCATCGTCGACGAGGCGTACGCCACGTAGCTGGAGACGTTCTCGAGGAGCAGCTGCCGGCCCAGCACGTCCTGGACCTGGCGCACGCGGGACACCACGTGCGCGAGCGCTTCTTCCGTGTAGGGAAGCGGCAGCAGATCGTGCGCGTAGCGGCCGCCGTGCCGTCCCCAGCAGAGGTGGTCCGAGACGTACGCGGGCTCGATCCGGCCGGCGAGCTCGCGCAGCCCTCGCAGCAAGCGCTCGTCGAGCGGATCGACGGACCCGATCGCGAGGGAGACACCGTGCAGCACGATGGGAACGTCGCGCCGGACTTTTTCCAGGACCGCGATCGGACGCCCACCAGGGGCGAGGAAGTTCTCGCTGATCGCTTCCACCCAGTCCACGGACGGCTGTTCGGAGAGAAAGCGGCCGTAATGCTTCGGGCGCAGCCCGATGCCGTGTCCCAGGTCCTTGCGCGCGAAAGACATCCTCGCCCCGGCGGACTACTTCTCGGCGACCTCGACCTTGCCGCCCTTGGCCTTGCAGTCCTTGGCGTTGGTCTCCTCCAGGCCTTGACCCTTGCAGCCGTTCTGGCCCTTGCAGGCGTTGGAGGCGCTCTTGCATGCGCCGTGCCCCTTGCACTCGTTGACGCCGGCACACATGACCTTGCTGGCGGCCTTCTTCTCCTTCTTGCCCTCGGCGAACGCCGCGCCCGATACGAACAGGGAGGCGACAGCGGTGGCAAGGACAGCGTTCTTCATCGACATGGACTTCCTCCAGGAAAGTGGACTTCGCACACAGGTACGTTCGGCCCGCGATTTCGTTACATGCGTGACCTTCGAAACTCAAGAAACTTCCCGCGGTGGTACCCTGCAGGCATGTCTCGTGAGAAGGCGGAAATCCTGCGGCGGCTCCATGCGGGGCCCCCTGTGCTCTTCCTGCCCAACGCCTGGGACGTCGCCAGCGCCCGCATCGTCGAGCAGGCCGGATTTCCGGCGGTTGCAACTTCCAGCGCCGGCGTGGCGCACGTGCTCGGCTATCCGGACGGCGAACGGATCAGCCGCGCTGAGATGCTGGACATGATCCGGCGCATCTCCGCAGCCGTCGGCGTGCCGGTGACCGCGGACATGGAGGCGGGCTACGGGACCACGGCCGAAGCCGCGGCGGAAACGGCGCGGGGAGTGGTTTCCGCAGGTGCGGTCGGAATGAACCTCGAGGACGCGACGCCCGACGGCGCGCTGTTGCCGATGGAGGCGCAGGTCGGGCGCATCCGCGCCGCGCGCGCGAATGCGGGCCATCTGGTGATCAACGGCCGTACGGACGCATTTCCCAAAGCGGGGATCGAGGAAGCGATCCGCAGGGCAAACGCGTACCTCACTGCCGGAGCGGACTGCGCGTTCGTACCGTTCGTCAGCGACCAGCAGGTCATCGCCCGGCTCGCGCGAGAGATCCGCGGACCGCTCAACATCCTCGCCACGCCGGCATCGCCGCCCCTCGCCGAGCTGGAGCACATGGGCGTGCGGCGCGTGAGCGTCGGCTCGGGACCGGCGCGCGCCGCGTACGGCCGGCTGCGGCAGCTCGCCTCGTCGCTCAAGTCCGGCGGCAGCTGGGCGGTCCTGGGCGAGGGCGCGTTCACGTACGCGGAAATGCAGGCGCTCTTCGGCGCCAAGGGCTGAGCTCAGTCGCTGCGCTTGCGAGCGAGTCCCCGAAGATATGCCACCGCGAGCACGGCCAGGCAGACGCAGCCGAGCGCGACGTAGCGGTGCACGATCTGGTCCGTCGACCACCCAAAGGTCTCGCTGAGGACGCTCGGGTCGCTCAGGCCAGCGCCCTCGTTCATTCCGAATGGAATGCGGTCGAAGTCCGTCCGCGACGCCCACCACTGGACGAAGACGTCCACGAACGCGCCTGCCCCGATGCCGAGAAAGCCCCAGCGCAGCCAACCGCGCTTGAGCGCGCTCTCCCCGGGCGCATAGACCGTGAGCATCAAGAGAGAGCCGAGCACCAGACAGCCACCGTCGCCCATGAAGACGATGAGCTGCTTTGCCGTGGCCGCGGAGAGCGCGACGGTGCAGAAGAGTTGTACGGCCAGCAGCCCGGCGAGGGCGGCGCAGAGGCGCCAGCGTTCCCTGCGCCACGCCCAGAATGCGCCCGCGGCGATAGCCCCGAACACCATGAAGCCGAAGAAGGGCGATCGCGACTCTGCCATCGGCGTGAGCCAGGGACCCGGAAATGCGGGAAACCCGCAGAGCCAGGCCATCGAGGCGTGCCCCAGCTCGTGCACCCACATGCTGAGAAAGATGCGCAAAAGGAAGCGGCCGGCCCCGGTGGAGACGAGAAGAAACGCGCCCGCGAGCGCCCCCGGAATCGCCCAGGTGCGCAGCCGCGTCTCGAGCTGCGACTCGGCCAGCTGCCATTCGGTTTGCACCAGCTTCGTTCCTACCCACCGCTGTGCACCCGGCGCAAGAAACGCTCCTACCAGACGGTGCAGCGATTCTGCGGAGCCATCGGGGCGCCGGCCTGGCAGGAGAAGGCCTTTGCGAAATCCGGGTTGTCGGAGACAGGACCGTTCACGCGCCACTGCGACGTCGAGTGCGGAT
>Ga0209160_1005390_pt1 | contig 10105 bp, 10 predicted proteins | sample GraSoiAngelo_153_FD_186167 | JGI IMG/M metagenome (GOLD analysis project Ga0209160, IMG submission 186167) | Grasslands soil microbial communities from the Angelo Coastal Reserve, California, USA - 14_1009_12_40cm (SPAdes) (version 2) | ecosystem: Environmental > Terrestrial > Soil > Grasslands ... | reverse complement strand
GCTTCCTACAAAGTTCGTGAATGAAAACTTCAATTTCTTTTCCAAGACCTTGGTCGGAACGAAAGAGCTAAGCCCACGCTGGAAGCGCTGCGTACGCTATACCAATGGCGATTTAGGAGAAGCGGTTGGGCAGAAATACGTAGAACTGACCTTCGGCGCTGAAGGCAAAGACCGCACTCTAAAAATGGTGCAGGCGCTGGAAAAAGCCTTGGGAGAGGACATTCAGAGCCTCTCCTGGATGAGTCCAGAAACCAAGAAACAAGCCGTGGTTAAGCTGCAGGCTATTAGTAATCGTATCGGATATCCCGACAAGTGGCGCGATTACAGCAGCCTCAAGATTGCGCGTGGCGATGCGTTGGGCAATTCATTACGAGCGAATGAGTTCGAGTTCCAGCGCCAGCTAAATAAAATTGGCAAGCCCGTGGACAAGAATGACTGGCCCTATCCACCCAGCACCGTCAATGCCAGTTACAATCCGCAACTGAATAACATTACCTTCCCGGCGGGAATTTTGCAGCCTCCGTTTTACGACAACCAGGCAGACGATGCTATGAACTTTGGCGGCATCGGCGCTGTCATCGGTCACGAACTCACTCACGGCTTCGACGACCAAGGTAGCCAATTCGACGCTCAAGGCAACCTGCGCAACTGGTGGACGGAGCAAGACAAGAAGGAATTCGATCAGCGGACCAAGTGCGTTTCAGACGAGTATTCCAACTTTACCGCCATCGACGACTTGAAAGTAAACGGGCCTTTGACTTTGGGAGAAAACGTGGCTGATAACGGAGGGATGCGCATTGCTTACATGGCGCTTCTGAGCACACTGGCCGGCAAGCAACCCGCCGCAATCGATGGCCTTACTCCGCAACAACGCTTCTTTCTCGGATGGGCCAATGGCTGGTGCCAGAATCGCACCGACGCTTTATCGCGCATGCTGGTTACAGTCGATCCTCATTCTCCAGGAAGATGGCGAGTAAACGGTGTGGTTTCCAACATGCCTGAGTTTCAGGAGGCATACCACTGCAAGCCGAATGCAGCCATGGTTCGGCAGAATGCCTGCCGTGTTTGGTAGCGGGGTTTGAACCTGGCTAGATAATCGTCGAAGTGGCTTCGGCCTGCTCGTGCGCATGATAACTGGAGCGCACCAGCGGGCCGGATTCGACATGACGGAAGCCGAAGCGCAGCGCTTCGCTTTTCAGATATTGAAATTCATCAGGCGTATAGAATCGCGCGATCGGAAGATGGTCGCGTGACGGGCGCAGGTATTGGCCAACCGTCAGGATGTCCACCCCACGCTGGCCAAGATCACTAAATACTTCCACTAATTCCGTAATAGTCTCTCCCAGCCCGACCATCACCCCTGACTTGGTGACCATCCCAGGAGAAATTTTCTTCGCGTTCTCCAATAGCCTGAGCGTGCGTTCATAGCGCGCCCCAGAGCGTACAACACGATACAGCCGCGGAACCGTCTCGGTGTTATGGTTCAGAACGTCGGGGCGTGCATCGAGCACAATCTTCAGCGCCTCATCCAGACCCTGAAAATCAGGAATCAGGACTTCGATACGACACTCAGGCGAAAGCTCACGAACCTGACGAATGGTCCCGGCAAAAATCCGCGCGCCGCCCACATTATCGTCATCGCGATTCACGCTGGTCACAACCGCATGCTTCAATCCCAACTTCGCAACCGCTTCCGCAACACGCCGTGGTTCGTCCAGATCGATTGGCCCAGGTCTGCCTTTGGGCACAGCACAGAATCCGCAGCGCCGGGTGCAGATATCCCCGAGCAGCATAAAAGTTGCCGTGCGGTGGTTCCAGCACTCACCAATATTCGGACATTGCGCCGACTCGCAAACTGTATGCAATCCCAAGCCGCGCGCCAGCTTCTTCAAATTGTGAAAGTTATCGCCAACCGGAGCCTTGGCTTTCAGCCATGCTGGTTTTGCCTGCCGCGGCACAGGGTAAGCTTCAATCTGAATCAGTTGGGAAACGCCGGCCATTGCTGGATTTGATTCTACATGCGCCGCGCGGATTCATGAAGGGACACAAACATCCAAAAAAAAGGGAGCCGCGCCGGCGACTCCTTTGTGGGGATTTATTGACTAGCTGGCCTTACGTTGCCGCTCAGCCTCCGCTTCCCGCATTTCAGCATCTCGATTCACTCGATTCCACTCATCCACTTGCTTTTGCGCTTCGTCTTTCGCGATCCCATATCGTTCTTGGACTTTGCCGACCAATTGATCTTTCTGTCCTTCAATGACGTCGAGATCGTCGTCGGTCAGCTTGCCCCAGCGAGACTTCAGCGCACCCTTCATCTGTTTCCATTTGCCTTGCACTCGATCCTCATTCATGAGTGATGTCTCCTTTATCAGAGATAAGTCTTCATTCAGGACTCCGCTCTCGCCATCGGCAGACAAAACCGGAGTCCTATTTCAGGGTAGACTGTGCTTAAAGGCGGAAACAATACAGTGATGACCTGATTTATCCATTAACAGTTAGGAGAATTTTTGTATCGCGCGAATTGGAAATATGAGGCTTACCGGAGATGAACGTTTTAATCTGCCAGATAACCTTCGATCCACTCTTTGATCCGCAGACGTCGCTCATCCTGGAGATCGAAGCGAATGCCGAAATTCTTACTGGAAGGTTTGGCCCAACACACGGTACCACGCACCCATATGCGGGGCAGCGTGAGAAGCGCAAATGAAATCTCCAAAGCTTGATCGAGCGGCACTTCCTCGTCGCTCCTAATGGACATGCCTCCCGAACTGACTTCCTGGCTAATGGCGTTAAAGCGCCGCTTGTTGTCAGCAGTTGCAACCGAAATTTCCGTAATCACCGGAATCCTCAGATAACGTCGAAATTCGTGCGCCACAAGCATCTGCGTGGCCCGCACCACTTTCAGCACTGCCGGGCGCTGCACCGGCTCGTGAAAAACTGCGTTTATTCCGTACTTGGAATACTGCATTGCTTCTTGCGCACTGCCGCCCAGCCCGTAGATCACCATCTTGCCATTGGACGCAGATCTTCGCACTGAGTCCATGACCAACTCGGCTCCTGGGCTAAGCTTCAATACGCAGGCTTCGAATTTTTCCCGAGGCAAACGCTCCACAGCATTGTCGGTAACAACCAGCGTTTCAATGCCAAACTGTTTAAAACAGTCACGCAGAACTTTTCCAGTCGATTCCTTGAGGTCAACCAGGGCAACCCGGGCGGAAAATTTCCTGCTGCGAGGTACGGCAGAAACAGCGGTTTCCAGCGATTCGTCCATAACCGGAGTCATTCGTGCCGTGAAACCCTATTCTGGCTTGGCTTTCGGGCCTTGGCAAAGGAGCAAAAGGCCAATCCTTGGGTACAAAAGTATCATTACCAGCAATGCCCAGACGGCCCACGGGGAAGAGCAAATCGGTCCTTGCAATCTTCATCGGCAACAAAGGCTAAAAACTTTACAGCAGGGAAGAGGCGCGTTTCCCGCCGCAGAAGTATCCTCATTTCCAGCCGCCGTCATTTCCAAATCCCAGTCATCCCGGTAGCTTTGCAATCCCCGTAATTCAATTGCACCAAGCCAAAATTATTCTCAACCGTCCGCAGCAGATCAAAATGATCATAACGAGTATTTATCTTTTGCCCCTTTTTCACCATGTCGCCCAAAAATATGGTGTAGATGTGATTCGACTCCTCCTCCGGCGGCTCGCCTTCATCAAAGGTGATGACCGTCAAGGTGCCGCCGCGAGCCTCGGGAGGAAACCAGTTTTCAAGAAAGTTCTTCAACCAGCGGGACGCTGTCGCAAGATTCGTATCGTGTCCATCATCGTCCATGTTAGGCGTATACAACATGAAGGTAGGGAGATTCTTGTGCTGGCTGTCTTTCTGATCTTTACGTGAATTGCTCACATCCGTGACAAAAGCGTTGTTGGGATCCTTGGTGTCTACCCCGACAACATTCTCGTACCCCTTTTTCTGGATCTTCTTAAAACTCAGGAAGGGCACATGCTTCCGCGCATACTTTCTAAAAGTCGATTTTAAATAAGGCGGCTGTCCAGGTTTCGCCGGATAATCCTCCGCATAATTCTTCCACTCAATCAGATCCCCGATCGTTCGGTGTTTCTCATCGTCGGGAAAATTCTTTTGATTATCCCCAAACCACCCATGAAGACCGAAAGTGCTCCCCGCTATCATTGCCAGATAATTCGGATAAGACGGATGCTCCACCCCTCTGTAATTCGTGAACTCAAGCCCTTCGTCAGCCAATTGTTTCAGGTAGGGATCCTTAATACCCGATACATAGGCCTGATTTTCCAAAACCACGATCAGAATCCGGTCAAAATGTTTCTCCGCCGCTCCATGATGGCAATCCATGGGAGCAGTTGGTTGTTGTTGTCCGCTGCCCGGCTGCGCCGCTGCAATCAGTAATAGAAAACTTATCAACACACGATTCATGATCACCTCACTAGCATTCGATTCTAACCTGCGCTGACTCAGCGAGCTGCTCTCGACTTCACCACGGTAGAATCGCATCGAGAATGGATTCGCCAGTAAATATTGTGATTCGTACCGCTACGAGCGAAGATGCGACGGCGATCTTAAAATGCCTGTCGGCCGCTTTCGAGCAATATCGCAGAGACTACACGCCGCCCGCTTTTATAGATACCGTCCTAACCAATGAAACCGTGCAGCTCCGTCTACAGCAGATGCATGTCCTGGTCGCCACGGTGGCCGGAAATGTCGTCGGAACAATCTCCGCGACGTGGCATCCCGACATCGCAGAAGCCCACCTTCGCGGCATGGCAGTCCTACCTGAGTGGCATGGCCGTGGCGTTGCCGCAAAACTGCTGGCAGCCATCGAAGCCTGGCTGCTCTCTCGCGGCTGCAAGCGAATCACTCTGGACACAACTTTGCCCCTCGAAGCCGCCATGAGGTTCTACGAGAAGCACGGCTACCGTCGCTCGGGAAATATCGGGGATTTCTTTGGCATGCCGCTGCTCGAACATGAAAAGCGGCTCTAGCTGGTGTGCCGCCCGCGTAGGCCCAGGCGACTCGCCTGGGCGGTTTCATCTCAAATCTTATCGCCCCGCGTGCTGGTTTGGACAGGCGAGGTCACCTGTCGCTACGTGGGCAATGCCCAGATTGGGACGCTACCTCCGCAACTTGGCATGAAACAAACGCCGACCGGCAATAGCTTTGACACAGCCAGCACGCATCTCTACACTAACCTTAATGAAAGTGAACTTTAGTCCGGAAACCGAGTCCCGCTTACAGGAGCTCGCCGCGAAAACCGGCCGCGCCCCCGACGACCTCGTCGAGGATGCACTGGCCGGATACCTGCAAGAACTCTCCCAAGTGCGTGAAATGCTGGACAGCCGCTACGACGACCTCAAGAGCGGTCGCGTGAAGCCGCTTGACGGCGAAGAATCCTTCGCCCGCCTCCGGCGAAAAAGTGAAGGCCGTCGCACCAGCCGTTCGTGACCGGATTTGTCCTCCACCTGGACGAAATCTGGGAATACATCGCAGCCGACAATCTTGTTGCTGCCGACCGTGTCCTCGACGAGATTTACCAAATGCTCCGCTCCCTCGTCGCCTTTCCTCAGCAGGGCCACAGCCGCCCCGACCTCACCGCACGGCCGTTGCGGTTTCAATCAGTACGAGACTATGTGATTGTCTACGCTGCGGACGAAAAACCGCTCATCGTAATTGCCGTGCTGCACGGCCGCCGCAGCCCTCGCGTGATCGCAGCCATACTCCGCCAACGAGACTGACATTCTGCATCCTGAGCTATGAGACCGAGTGAGCCACAACCACGATTCGTCGTCTGCGTGAAGAACAAGGACTATCCCGCTTCGCTGGAATTGCGAAAGCTGTATCAGGTCGTCGCCGCCCCTGCCGCCGCCAAGCACCATCATCTCCGCGTGATTGACGAGTCGGGCGACGATTATCTTTATCCCCGAAGAATATTTTGTCCCTGTCGAGTTGCCCGAAGCCGCCGAGAAAGCTGTTCTACGCACGGCAAACCTCACACCTATTAAGTAACTGCAGGTTCACTTGATGGACTTACACGAGCTCCAGGTATCGCTGATTCCAAATCGCACGATATAGAAATCCGCACCCTTTCACAAATGAGGCCCGCGAGCCTCCGAGCTTCAATGGTAGGCCATTTCCTCTGTGCACCCCCGAGTTAAACTACAGTGTCGTTGCGAGGAGCACCCATTGGGAAACGAAGCTCTCAACCCGATTCTCACTCCAGAACAATACGATCAGGCGGTACGGCTGGCAAATATTTTTATGCCGTATGCGGCGAGGCAAAGGCGTGCGCTTTTCGAGAAGGAACCAGACCAAATCACGCGAGGTTGATTCACTATACGACCGCGGAGTCGGCGATAAGCATCATCAGGAGCAAACGCTTCTGGATGCGAAATACGAATTGTATGTCCGACTATCGCGAGGTACAGCACGGCTACAATATTTTGCAAACGTTCTTTTCTGACCAGGCGAAGCATAACGCATTTACAAAAGCTCTGGACGTGTGCACTCAGGGCGTGGCATTGGAAGCCATTAAGATGTTTGATGACTGGTGGACTCACATTCGATTTAGCACTTACATCTCTTCTATTTCGGAGCACGATGACCTAGAGAGGATCTGCACGGTCGGCTATCAATGTGGCGAGCTTTTGGCGGAAGCGCCGCTCGTGTTGGTATCGTTCTCAATATTCCGACAATGTCACAAGTAACTCTCGCTCTGGGCCTTATCTTCAGCCCCGTCGCATACTTGGCCGAATCATCGGTGCACAAAGGCTTAGCGGAAATCATCGAGAATATTCACGCCAACGCTGATTATCTTCGTACAGTTGAGCGATCTATTCTTGTCAGAACTGTCTTTCATGATGCTGCTAGCTGAAGGCTTTCGCGAAGAACGGGAATGGAGGGCTATCTACGCGCCCAAGTTTTGGCCTTCCACGCTCATGGAATCTTCAACCGAAATCATCAGCGGAATTCCACAGATTGTTTACAAAATTCCTCTAGACGCAAAGGTTTCGGATCGCTTCACAGACTTGGATTTCCCGAGGATATTTGACCGCCTAATCGTAGGACCGACCTCCTATCCTTGGCCGATGTACGAAGCCTTCGTGGACGCACTTAAGAAGGCAGGGGTTGATGATGCCGAGAAACGACTGTGCGTTTCAGGCATTCCCATCCGCGCTTGAGTCGGCTATGAGTTTCTTGAGACGGTTTGATGGGAGAGCGGAATGCGAGAGACGCAACGCTTAGCGCCTGTTGTTCCAAACAGAAAAGGCCATGCTGATTTCTCAGCATGGCTTTTATTTAATGCCGGCAACGACCTACGCTCCCACACACTTTCGCGTGCAGTACCATCGGCCCTGCGGGGCTTAACTTCCGTGTTCGGGATGGGAACGGGTGGAACCCCCGCGGTAAGATCACCGACAACTTGAGGCGTCTGCGCGGCGTCTGAGCCGCGCGCCGAAATCCTGAGCGCTTGTCAGCGAAGGATCTCTACGCCATCTTGTCAGCACCAAACCTTCAGCAGCTAGCAAAAGCCTCCAGGGGCTAAATGCTAAGTGCCAATTGCTAAGTGCCAGATTCTCAAAGATCATCCTAAGCAAACCGAGGACGATGCCTCACAACTGAATAGATTGGTTTTTACTGATCACTGGACACTAGCCAGTGATCACTAGCTTTTACTTCGGCTTTTTCGTCGGCGCACAGCGCGTCAGTTCTCTCGTCTCACCGCTGCCCAGGTTCTGGCAGCGTTAGTGAAATTTGCTTTCAGCCCAGTCCAGGTTCTGGCTGAGCGCTGAAGGCTGAGTGCTGACGGCTGTTTTAATGCACCGAGTAAATTTTATGGTCAAGCCGAACGGGCGATTAGTGCGGGTAAGCTTCACACATTACTGCGCTTTCACTTCCCGTCTATCAACCAGGTAGTCTTCCTGGGCCCTTCTTATCCCTTACGGGTTGGGAGATCTCATCTTGAGGAGTGCTTCCCGCTTATATGCATTCAGCGGTTATCACAACCGAACTTCGCTACCCAGCTATGCCATTGGCATGACAGCTGGAACACAAGAGGTTCGTCCATCCCGGTCCTCTCGTACTAAGGACAGGTCCTCTCAAATCTCCTGCGCCCACAACAGATAGGGACCGAACTGTCTCGCGACGTTCTGAACCCAGCTCACGTACCGCTTTAATAGGCGAACAGCCTAACCCTTGGAACCTTCTACAGCTCCAGGATGCGATGAGCCGACATCGAGGTGCCAAACCGGAGCGTCGATATGAACTCTTGGCTCCGATCAGCCTGTTATCCCCGGCGTACCTTTTATCCGTTGAGCGATGGCCCTTCCATGCAGAACCACCGGATCACTAAAGCCTACTTTCGTACCTGCTCGACTTGTAGGTCTCGCAGTCAACCACGCTTATACTTTTGCATTCGACGGCTGATTTCCAAACAGCCTGAGCGTAGCTTCGCGCGCCTCCGTTACTGTTTAGGAGGCGACCGCCCCAGTCAAACTACCCGCCTTACTATGTCCTTCTCCCGGGTAACGGGAGTAAGTTAGAACCACAGAACTCGCAGGGTGGTATCTCACCGTTGGCTCCCCCAAGCCCGAAAGCCTGGGTTCAAAGCCTCCCACCTATCCTGCGCAGCAAGTGCCATAGTTCATAGTAAAGGTGTAGTAAAGGTGCACGGGGTCTTTCCGTCTAGTTGCGGGCAACCGGCATCTTCACCGGCACTACAAGTTCGCCGTGTCAGTCGGCAAGACAGTCGCACTTTCGTTACGCCATTCGTGCAGGTCGGAACTTACCCGACAAGGAATTTCGCTACCTTAGGACCGTTATAGTTACGGCCGCCGTTCACTGGGGCTTCAGTTCGAAGCTTCACCATCTTGCGACGGTTGACCTCTCCCTTTAACCTTCCAGCACCGGGCAGGCGTCAGCCCCTATACGTCGTTTTCGACTTTGCAGAGACCTGTGTTTTTGTTAAACAGTCGCAGTGCGCATTTCTCTGCGGCCTCTTCGGGCTATGAACCCTAGTGAGGCACCCCTTCTCCCGAAGTTACGGGGTTAATTTGCCGAGTTCCTTACCAACTGTTCTCACGAGCGCCTTTGGATATTCTCCTCGTCTACCTGTGTCGGTTTGAGGTACGGTTCCCTTTTGTTCTCCTTAGAGGTTTTTCTTGGCAGCGTGGAATCAGCAGCTTTCCTCCATACGGAGTACTGCTTTGCGTCTCAGTGATAACTTTCCAACGGATTTTCCTGCTGGAAACACCTTACACGCATCGACCGTCATAGCCATAGGACGGCCTGCTTATCCTTCTGCGTCACCCCATCGTGATAACGAACACTAGGGAGGTCCGGAATATTAACCGGATGTCCATCGGCTACGCCTTTCGGCCTCGCCTTAGGGACCGCCTGACCCTGAGCGGATTAACCTTTCTCAGGAAACCTTAGACTTTCGGCGCGGAGGGTTCCCACCTCCGTTATCGCTACTTATGCCGGCAGGGTCTCTTCTCAACCGTCGACCAGTCCTCTCGGTCTGGCTTCAAACTGTTGGGAATGCTCTCCTACCACGCACCACAGTGAAGTGATGCATCCGCTGCTTCGGTACCAAGCTTGAGCCCCGTTATATTGTCGGCACCGGGCCGCTTGACCAGTGAGCTATTACGCTTTCTTTAAAGGATGGCTGCTTCTAAGCCAACCTCCTGGCTGTCTGGGCGTCCCGACTTCCTTTCCCACTTAGCTTGGATTTGGGGACCTTAGCAGGCGATCTGGACTGTTTTCCTCTCGACGACGAAGCTTAGCCCCCGCCGTCTGACTCCCGTGCTGGTTGTTCAATGGCATTCGAAGTTTGATTGGATTCTGTAAGCTGGAAAGCCCCATAGTCCATTCAGTTCTCTACCACCACGACAAATCACACGAGGCTAGCCCTAAAGCTATTTCGGAGAGAACGAGCTATCACGGAATTTGATTAGCCTTTCACCCCTACCCTCAGCTCATCGGAGCTTTTTTCAACAAACACCCGTTCGGCCCTCCAGTGGGTTGTACCCCACCTTCAGCCTGGCCAAGGGTAGATCATCCCGCTTCGCGTCTATTCCTGCCAACT
>Ga0209160_1005389_pt1 | contig 10106 bp, 8 predicted proteins | sample GraSoiAngelo_153_FD_186167 | JGI IMG/M metagenome (GOLD analysis project Ga0209160, IMG submission 186167) | Grasslands soil microbial communities from the Angelo Coastal Reserve, California, USA - 14_1009_12_40cm (SPAdes) (version 2) | ecosystem: Environmental > Terrestrial > Soil > Grasslands ... | reverse complement strand
ACGTTTCATCGGCCACGATCGTCAAGCCGAGATCTTTCGCCACGTGCGAACGGATGGGCTTCATGAAGCTGACCACGGCGGCCGAGTTGTCGCCGACGAAGGCCACCTTCGTCGGGCGTCCGCTCCCGGCCTTGGCCGCCAGGTCGACGACCCGCGGTAGCAGCGCGGTGGCCTGGGCATCCGCTGTGGGGGCCGACTGGAAGATGTATTTGAAGCCGCGTCCGGTGATCAGGTCGGAGTAGGACAGCGTGAGCCACGGGAGCTCCGCGCGCTCGGTCACCTCGGTCACCGCCAGGGTGAAGCTCGAGAGCCAGCAGCCGATGCCGCCCACCACGTCGGGCTCCTGCGCCACTAGGCGCTGCGCGGCGTTCTTGGCCTTCTCCGCGCTATCCCCGGTGTCGTAGAGGACCAGCTTCAGCTTGGCGCCACCGAGAGCCTTGACGCCACCGCTCTTGTTCACGTCCTCGATCGCCAGCTCGGCGCCCATCTGCTCCAGAATGCCCTGACGGGCCCAGGGGCCGGACAGCGGCACGACCAGCGCGATCTTCACCTCTTTCGGGTTCTGCGCGCGCGCGCGACGCGGCGTGAGCGCGGTGGCGGCACCAGCGAGGCCCAGCTTGATCGCGGCTCTGCGTCCAAACGTCGAAGGCTTGCTCATTGCCATCGTTCTCCCGTGTGGTTGACTTTCATAGACCGCTCTACGCTTCCGTCAGACCGAGGTACGAGCGGCGGACCCGATCGTCGGCCAGCAACGTCTCGTACGGCCCCTCGAGGACGATGTGGCCCGTCTCCAGGACGTAGCCATGATCCGAGCGCTCGAGGGCCTCGGCCACTCGCTGCTCGACCAGCAGGATCGTCAGCCCATCTTCCCGGTGGATCTGGGAGATTCGTTCGAAGATCATGTCGGCCACGCTCGGGGCCAGCCCCATCGACGGCTCGTCCAGCATCAAGAGGCGCGGCGCGCAGGCCAGGCCGCGGCCGATCGCCAGCATCTGCTGCTCGCCCCCCGAAAGTGTGCCCGCCATCTGGCCCGCTCGTTCGGCCAGGATCGGGAACAGCGTGTGGATCCGGTCGAGCGTCTTCGTCCATTGCGCGCGCCCGGTCTTGGGGTACGCGCCCATCTCCAAGTTTTCCCGAACGGTCAGCGTCTTGAACACCTGCCGGCCTTCCGGGACATGAGCGATGCCCAGATGCGCGCGGTCCGAGGCCCGACGCGACAATAAGTTCTCACCCCCAAAGGTGATCATCCCGGAAACAGGGGGAACGACGCCGCTGATCGTCTTGAACAGCGTCGATTTTCCGGCGCCGTTCGGTCCGACGAGGGTGACGAATCGGCCCTCGGCAACGGACAGGGTCACGTCGGTCAGCGCACGCAGGCCGCCGTAGGCGACGGAGAGATCTGTTACTTCGAGCACGCCGCGCCTCCGATCCTACGCATTCTGGCGTGCCAGCCATTTCTTGCCGAGGTAGGCCTCGATCACCGAGGTGTCCTCGACGACGGCGCGCGGCAGGCCCGTGGCGAGAACGCGGCCGTGGTCGAGCACCACGAAGCGGTCGGCGAGCCGCATCATCGCGTGCATTGTATGCTCGATGATGCAGATCGTCATACCCTGCTCCCGCAACTGCGCGAGCACCTCGAGCACGTTGTCGCATTCCTCCCGGGCCAGGCCGGCCAGGGTCTCGTCGAGCAGCAGCAACCGCGGACTGCCGGCCAGCGCACGCGCCAGCTCCATCAGGCGCAGCTGCTTGTTCGTGAGCTGGCCGGCGGCCACACCCGACTGATCCTGTAACCCAACCTGATGCAGCGCCCGCACGGCCGACGCGATCGCGTCGCGATCCGACAGGCCGGCGCCGTAGGCGCCGACGATCACGTTGTCGAGCACGGGGAGGCGGGGGAAGCTGCGCACCACCTGGAACGTGCGGCCGACACCCATGCGACAGACCTCGAAGGTCTTGCGACCGAGCATCGGCTGGCCGGCGAGCTGGGCCGAGCCGTCGTCGGCCGACAGGACGCCATTCAACACGTTGAACAACGTCGTCTTGCCCGCGCCATTCGGACCGATGATGCCGAGGATCTCACCCTCGGCGATCGAGAAGCTGACTGCGCTGACGGCTTTCAGGCCACCGAAGGCGCGCGACAGGTTCTCGACCGTCAGCAGCGGCGCGCCCGCGCGAGCGGATGCGGGACGAGCCGGAGGCGTCATCACGGGCATCAGATCGGGGATCGGGGTGGACGCCTTCTGACGAAACCATCGGTCGCGGATGGTCCAGAACAGTCCGTCGGGCGACCGCAGCATGATCGCGATGATGGCGATGCCGTAGACGACGCCCTGAATGCCGGGCAAATAGGTGCCGAGCTCGGCCTGCAGCGTTTCGGCGAGCGGCACCAGGATGGCGGCACCGATCAGCGGCCCCCAGACCGAGGCCACGCCGCCGAACAGTGTGACCACCACCGCCTGAGCCGAGACGAGCATGCCGAACACTGAATCCGGCGTGACGACCACCAGTACACGGGCGTAGAAGCCGCCGGCAACGGCGGCCATCATGCCCGACACGACCAGGGAGCGCATCTTCCAAAGGCGGGCGTTGATACCGGCGGCCTCGGCCGCGAGCTCGTTCTGCCGGATGGCCAGCAAGGCCAGACCGAAGCGCGAGCTCTCGATGACCAGCGAGACGACCACGCCGCCGACCAGCAGGCACACCGCGATCAGCGTGTAGAGGCGCGGCTCGCTGAACTCCATGAACACCACCGGATGCTCCCGGTGCATGGGCATGGACACTTCCTGAAAGCCCAGATACTGCAGGACGTAGAGAATGGCGAGCGGGTAGGCCAGCATCGACAGCGCGAAGTAGTGCCCGCGCAAGCGGAACGTCGGCAGCCCGATCGCGATGGCCGCCAACCCGCCGAGCATCATCCCGAGGAGAATGCCGAGCCAGGGAGAGAGGCTCCAGTAGACGACGGCGAGCGTGACGGTGTACGCGCCGATGCCGAAGAACGAGGCGTGGCCGAAAGACAGCTGGCCGCCGTAGCCGGACAGGATGTTCCAGGAGACGCCGAACAGCGCCCAGACCGGTACCAGGGTGAGGATCAGCTGGTAGTAGCTGTTGGCCACGAAGAGCGTGACCACCAGGTAGGCGACCGACACGACCGCGAGCGCCGTCAGGTTTCGCCTCAGCTGGCGGCCGGTGCCCTGTCTCATGCGCGCTCCGCCGAACGCCCGAACAGACCTTGGGGCCGCAGCAGCACGATCATCAGGAACACGACGAAGATCGCCGCGTTCTGCAGCTGCGGGGGCAGGATCAACGCCGAGAACTGCTGCACGAAGCCAACCGTCAGCCCGCCCCAGAAGGCGCCGAGGATGCTCCCCATCCCACCCAGCACGACGCCGGAATACATGATGATGACGTAGTCGAAGCCGACGAACGGACCGAAGGAGATATAGGTGGCCATCAGCCCGCCGGCGATCGCCGTGATGCCGGCGCCGAGACCGAAGGCGATCCGGTAGGCCGTGTCGACCTCGATCCCCATGTACGTCGCGGCCGTCGGGTTGTCCGCCGCGGCGCGCAGCGCTTTCCCGAGGCGCGTGTATTCGAGGGTCAGGTACAGCACGATCGCGACCAGGATGGCGACGAAGAACGCGATCAGCTTGGCCTTGTTCAGGAACACCGTCGCGGCGCCGTAGACCGGACCGATCAGGTAGGCCTCGGCGGACAAGGGCGTGCGGACGGCGACGGGCGTGGAGCCGAACACGATCTGCCCGCCGTTCTGGAGAATCAGCGAGATGCCCAGGGTGACGACCAGCTGACCGAAATGGCCCTCATCGAGCGAACCAGCCGTGCGCAGGCCCGACACGCGGGAGATCAGGAATTTGTGCAGGACGGCGCCGCCGACGAAGACGGCCGGCGCGGCACAGATCGCACCGATGAATGGCCCCCAGTACGGACCAAGGAAGGCGAGCACCTTGCCCCCGGTGACCAGGTAGAAGCTTGCGAACATGCCCAGCATGAGGAACTCGCCCTGGGCGAAGTTGACGATCCGCATGATGCCGAAGATGAGCCCGAGGCCGATGCACATCAGACCGTAGATGCAGCCGATCGTGATGCCCGCGGTGACCGCGTTCAGCACGTTCTCGATCAGGATTTCCAGGTCCACCGAGCTTGCGCTGTCCTCCCGTTCGCCGGCCCGGGAGAGGTGGCGCCTTCGGTTGCTTCGCTACTTCCCTGGGGCTGAGCTCGCTCCCGACCGCAACGCCGCGACTCTAGCACGTCGCGGCACCACTTTGAAGAAAGGGCGATCACCGATCGCGATCTGATTCATTGTTCCTGGTCAGGCGGCCCCGAGGCGCCCCGGGACTCCGCGCCCTTCCGGGGAAGGCGGCGTCCGGCTCCGCAGATGTGCGATATTAAGCCTCGAACGCGCAGAGGAGGGACCGTCGTGACACCACCGCAAGAGAGGACCAACGGGCTCGAGAGCGGCGTGATTCCGAAGCTGAGCGGCGACATCCGGCCTCTGATCCCCAAGCTCGGTCTTCGCAACTACTGGTATCCCGCCTTGAAGGACCGCGCGGTGGGCCGGCGCAAGCCGGTGCAGGTCTCGCTGCTCGGCGAGGACATCTGCCTGTTCCGAGGCGCCGCCGGCAACGTCGTCGCGATCCAGGACGTGTGCCCGCACCGCGGCGCGCGCCTGAGCCAGGGCGACTGCCACTACCGGGGCACCGTGGCGTGTCCGTACCACGGCTGGGTGTTCGACGAATCGGGCAAGAACACGATGGTGCTGTCCGAGGGACCGCTCTCGGGAGTGTGCGGCAAGCCGGGCTCGGAGGCCAGGATCTACCCGACGCGCACGCTCAAGGGGCTCGTGTTCGTGTGGATGGGCGACGCCGAGCCCGCGCCGATCGAGGAGGACGTGCCCGAGGAGTTCTTCGACGACGCACTCGTCCTGATCGGCCAGGTCGTCTGGCGCTGCAACTGGGAAGTCGCGCTCGAGAACTCGATGGACTCCCACGTCAACTACGTGCACCGCAACGCCCTCGTCGTCGCCCGCTCCGGCTTCATCGCGCGCGGGGCGCAGGGCGAGCACCCGATCTTCGTCGGCAACGGCTTCGCCGGCGACGTGGGGGAAAGCAACTACCTCCGCAAGAGCCCGAAGTACGACGTGTACCCCGACGGACGCCGGTGGCCGAAGACGAACTATCGCCGCTACTGGACCTGGCTGTTCCGGCCGCTCGCCGAGCGCGCCCGGCGTCACATCCCGGCGCCCCGGACCGCGCGGTGGGCCGGCGGGCATCGGCTCCCCGGCATGTTTCGCACCGAGTTCTCCTGGGATCTCTACACCCGCATGTGCGTGCCGATCGAAGAGAACCTGACCCGCGTCTGGTACTACCACTGCCTGCGGCCCAAGGGAACGCTCCAGCGGCTCTGGCAGCGCTTCCTTTACGGGGCGGTGCACCGGTGGATCATCGAGTACAACTTCTCGCGCCAGGACGAGCGCGTGATGCTCGATCAGCGCTACGACGCGCCGGAGAAGCTCTCGGGCACCGACGCCGAGGTCATCCAGTGGCGGCGCCTGGTGGTGACCAAGCACTTCGGCGGCCGCGACGCGCCTTACGAGTACCGGAACCCCGACGGCCTCGCGCCGGAGCAGGTGCCGCTCAGCCGCGTCTCCGTGCGCTACCTGCAGGAACAGGCGCGGAAGTCCTGACCGCGAGCTCGACGATGAAGCTCGCGGGGAAGGTCGCGATCGTCACCGGGACCAGCCCCAACATCGGCGGCGGCATCGCCGAGGGGCTGGCCGACGAGGGGGCCTCGGTCGTGTGCGTCGATCAGGTCGCCGAGAACGCCCAGCGGTGCGCCGAATCGATCAAGCGCCGCGGCGGCCAGGCGCTCGGCGTCACCTGTGACGTCACCGACGAAGCGCAAGTGGCGGCGATGGTCGCGCGCGCCCGCGAGAGCTTCGGCGGCGTCGACGTGCTCGTCAACAACGCCGGGATCCTCGGCGGCCTGAGCGTGCTCGAGATGCCGCTCGAGCGCTGGAATCGCCAGCTCGCCGTGAATCTCACCGGGACGTTCCTGTGCACCAAGCACGCGGCGCGGCTCATGGTCGCCGACGGGCGTCGCGGCAGCATCATCGTGATCGTGTCGACGGCGGGCCATCAGGGGCAGGCCGGAAACATCGGCTACTGCACGAGCAAGAGCGGCTTGCTCAACTTCACGCGCGCCGCGGCCATGGATCTCGCGAAGCACGGGATCCGCGTGAACAGCCTGACGCCCACGGCGACCGACCGTGCGGAAGCCGCCGAGCGCGCCGTCGCATGGGGCCGCCCCCGGCCCGAGCGGCGCGAGGGCGCGATGCTCGACTTCCAGAAGATGGTGCCGGCGGGCCGGCTCCCGAGCCCGCGCCACTACGCGCGCGCCGCGGTGTTCCTGGCCTCGGACGACGCCGAGATGGTCACCGGCTTCGATCTTCGTGTGGACGGCGGCGCGATCGCGAAGTACTGGCCGTGGGTACCTAACGCCTAGCGGTCCCGAGCTGTCCGGCGCTCGCTGAGCGCATCACCGGCCCGGCACCACGGTCGCGTCGAACTCGAAGAGCCAGCGCAACGCTTCGGGCGAGCGATCGCCCGCCCTCGCCCATTCCGCGTCGCGCGCCTCCTGCGCCGGGCCGTCCGGAAGATGGAAGCGAATTTTGTTGGCGCGCGACATCTCCTGCAGACGCGTGACGCGAGGGCGGCGCAGCTCCTCGTAGCGACGCAGCCCCGCAGCCGGATCGCCGGCGACGAGGCAGGCCGCCAACGTCGCGCCATCCTCGATCGCCTGCGCCGCGCCCTGGCCCATGAACGGATACATCGGATGGCAGGCGTCGCCGAGCAGGGTGATGTGGCCGACAGACCAGCGCTCCAGCGGCTCGCGATCGAACAGCGCCCATATGAAACACGTATCGGCCGCGGCGATGATCCGGCGAATCTGTGGATGCCAGCCGTCGAACGCGACGAGCGCGCGCTCGATCGTGGCGCGATCGGTCCAGTCCTCGCGGTTCCACGTGTCGTGCTCGGTCCACCCGACGAAATTCAGCAGCCGGCCGCGCGCGACGAAGTAGTGCACGAAGTGCCCGCCGGGGCCGACCCACGACTGCGAGCCGATCTCGAGGTCGAGCCCGGCGAGACGCTCGGTCGGGACCAGTCCGCGATACGCGACACAGCCGGCGAAGCGCGGCGCTTCTTCGCCGAGCAGCACGGCGCGCACCGTCGAGTTGATGCCGTCGGCGCCGACCAGGATGTCGGCCGTGATGCGCTCGCCGTTCTCGAACGAGGCCGCGACGCGGTCGCCCTTGCCGTCCAGCCCGACCAGGCGGTGACCGAGGTGAACGCGTTCGGCCACGAAACCCGATGCGATGATCGCGAGCAGGTCGGCGCGGTGAACGGTCAGATGGGGCGCGCCGTAGAGCTCTTCGCAGCGCGGATTGAGCGGCGCGCGCTGGAGCGTGCGGCCATCTTGCCAGCGCCGCTGGTGGGTGCTGAGGGGCCGCACCGCCTCGCGGTCGAGCGCCTCGCCGAGACCCAGGCGATACAGGACGCGCGCCGCGTTCGGCCCCATGTTGATGCCGCCGCCGACTTCGGTCAGCTCGGGCGCCTGCTCGTAGACGTGGACGTCGAAACCGGCCTGGTGCAGCGCCACCGCGGCGGTGAGCCCGCCGAGGCCGCCGCCGATGACCGCGATGCTGAGCGGCGCGATACGCGGCATGACCCTAGTCCCGCCAGTGCTCCGGAAGAATGCTCTGAGAGTCACCGATCCCGCACCGCGCGGCCATCCACTGTTCGGCATAGAGGCCGTCCCGGTAGAGCGATTGCTCGGATTCGTGGACCGTCACCCGGCCCGCGAGCGCGTCGATGAGCGGCTTCAGCGCCTGCTCGTCGAGCAAGGTGCCCGGCGCGCCTGTCATCAGGAGCGTGGGGGCCGCGACGCGGGGAGCAAAAGCGCGGAGGTCGTAGTAGGCGAGGGTGCGGCGTACGGCCTCGGCGCGCGCCGGGAACAGCCGAATGTAATCGTTGATCTCCTCGAGAGGATACGTCTGTGTCCGGACGGCCAGCTCGGCCGTCTTGTAGAAGAGCGCCGGGGTGGCCACCACGTAGGGCGCGCCCCCCGTCAACGCCGCCGTGATGAGCGCCACGTCGTTGCCCACCACGACCACTCGCGTCGGATCGAGCTCGCGCCGGGTCAGGAGAAACTCCAGGCCCCTGACACTGTCCGCGAGGATGCCCCGGAAGACGTACGCCGTGGGATCGCCGATCCCCTCGGTGAGCAACCCCGGAAACATCGCGGCGTAGGGGGTGTCGGCATTTCGCTGACCGCGTCCGGCGAGAGAGAACGTGATGTACCGGCTGCGCTGCAAGTTCGCGGTCCCCTGCGGAATGATCTCGTGGACGCTCTGGTACTTGGGCGTGTAGTAGATCGCCGGAAACGGCCCGGTGCCCGTCGGGATGCTGAGATACCCGAACAGCCGGTAAGGGCCGATGCTGGTGAGGCGCAGACCGTACAACGTGGCAAACGCGGTGCTCCGCAGGGGGATGGCCTCGAGCTCGGGACACGCGGGATAGCGCGCCAGACCGGCGAGCGTTTCCTGCCAGTACTCACGAAAATTCTTCGGCGGCTCATCCATCGATCGCTCACCTCTCATTGAGGAGATGCTGGGCGAAGAAGCGGTCGACGATGGCGCCGTGGCGAGAGCGCCCGCCATCGTGGCCGTGACCGTCGTAGGGATCGAGCTGCTTGTCGCTGGCGCCGATCCGGTTGAACAGCGCGTAGCCGGTCTCCGGCGGGCACACGTTGTCTTGCAGGCCGATGTTCACGACGATCGGGCAGGTGATCCGTTCGGCGAAGTTGATCCCGTCGAAGTAGGCGAGAGTGGCCTCCACCTCGGTACGACGTTCGGGATGGAGACGTAGATAGTCGTTGATCTCTTCGTAGGGATAGGTGTGTGTCAGCTCGATGGCATCCATGATGCCGCAGAGGTAAGGCACCCCGGCGGCCGCCGCGCGCACCTCTGGCCGCATCGCGGCCGTCGTGATAGCGAGGCCACCGCCCTGGCTACTACCGGCGACGCCGATTCGGGTGCCGTCGACCTCAGGGCGCGACAGCAGAAAATCGATGCCGCGCCAGGCGTCCACATAGAAGCCTCGGTAGGCGTACGTGTGCCGATCGACGATGTTGTGCGTCAGCAGATTGGGGTACCCGGGGTTGAACTGACGATTGCTCCGAAGCTTGCCCCGCGGCGCGACGGAGAGAGCGATGTAGCCTTTCCGCGCCCACTCCTTGGGAATCGGCGGGTCCATTTGATAGCCCGGCAAGAGCATGATCGCCGGTGCGGGCTCCGCCTGTCGGGCGGGACGGCAATACCAGGAGGCGACGCGCACATGGTCGAGGCTGGTGTAGAAGACTTCGAAGACCTCGACGTCGTTCGATGTCCTGAGTGGGTCGGGGACGACCTCGGCCTCGAGGGGAATCGCTGCGGCCTGCCGCAGCACGTCCTCCCAGAACGCGTCGAAGTCATCCGGCTTGCGCACCCTGGACTGGTAATCGGTCGACACGGCTTTCGGCATGGCCGCTCCTTGATCCGGACTAAGCTCGCGATCGCCGCGGCATTTTCTCTAAACCCGGTTCCGATTCGAGCCGAGACAGCAGCTCCGGATCTACTTTGTCCTTTACGGTGCGCCGGTCGAGGTCGAGCCGCCGCGCCGTCTCCTGGTAGCTGCCGGTTTCGGCGTAGACCAGCGTGCAGTAACGGCGCAGCAGCTCGTCGGCGTTCAGTGCCCCGGCCAGCATCTCCTCGGCGACCCGCTGCCTGCCCGACACGCGCGTTGCGTGAGGCGGCCGGTACTCGCCGCGGATCATCACGTTGCGCACGCACTGCTCCAGCTCGCGGACGTTGCCCGGCCATCGATAGCCATCGCCCAGGTGCCCGTCGATCCAGCGCTCGGTCTCCTCCGCCAGACTTGCCGCCTCGCCATCGCCCGCCACCCGCCTCGCGAGGAACCGCACCAGCGCCTGCCGCTCACCGGCCTCGGCGTCCAGCTGCTCTGCCAGTGAGGGCGTGACGATGATGTCCGAGC
>Ga0209160_1005383_pt1 | contig 10109 bp, 11 predicted proteins | sample GraSoiAngelo_153_FD_186167 | JGI IMG/M metagenome (GOLD analysis project Ga0209160, IMG submission 186167) | Grasslands soil microbial communities from the Angelo Coastal Reserve, California, USA - 14_1009_12_40cm (SPAdes) (version 2) | ecosystem: Environmental > Terrestrial > Soil > Grasslands ... | reverse complement strand
CGAGAGAACGGTCTTCCTGGTCGTCGTCATCCTTCACACCCCTATTCGTGATCGCCGAGCGCGCTTACGCACTGAAACGCCGCTGAAGTCCGGAGGTTACGAGCCGTAACCATCTCCCGGTTTAACGGTTATGGAGAGTTTTCCTTCCCGCAGCAGACCGCAAGGCTTTCCTCGAGGATGCGCAATCCCCGTTCGAGCTCGTCCTCGGTGATGGTGAGCGGAAACAGCAAGCGAATCACGTTGTCGTAGAGGCCGGCCTTCAAAATCACCAGACCGTGGCGGTGACATTCCTGCAGAACCTGGTTGGTCAGTTTGGGGGCGGGCTCGCGGGTCACCCGATCGATGACCAGCTCCATGGCGACCATCGCGCCGCGCCCGCGGACCTCACCGATGCACTCAAACCGTTCCATCCACCCGCGCATTCGCTCGAGCGCCTTAGAGCCGATCCGCACGGCGCGCTCGGGGAGGCGGTCTTCGAGCAGGACGTCGATCACAGCCAGCGCGGCAGCGCACGCCACCGGATTTCCGCCGTAGGTCCCGCCGAGGCCGCCGGGCGCCGCAGCGTCCATCAGGTCCGCGCGGCCAACCACCGCCGCCAGCGGCAGCCCGCCACCAAGTGACTTGGCCAGCACCATCAGGTCGGGCTCGACGCCGAGGTGCTCGACCGCGAACATCCCGCCGGTCCGCCCGAAACCTGTCTGGACCTCATCAACGATCAGCGGAATGTCGAACTCCGTGCAGAGCGCTCGCAGGCCGGGCAGGAAATCCGGTGGCGGCACGACGAACCCGCCCTCACCCTGGATCGGCTCCACCAGCACGCCCGCGACGCGATCTGCCGATACCGTGGTCCGAAAGAGCTGGCGCACCGCCGCGACGCAGGCGCCGCCGAGGCTCTCCGCGGCCATGCCGGCCGGCCGTCGATACTCATAGGGGTACGGCACCTGGTAGACCTCGGGCGCGAAGGGCCCGAAGTTCTGCCGGTAGGGCATGGCTTTGCCGGTCAGCGTCATGGCCAGCAGGGTCCTTCCATGGAAGGCGTTGTGGAAGCTGATGATCGCCGGCCGGCCGGTCGCCTGACGGACGATCTTCACCGCGTTCTCAATCGCCTCCGCACCGCTGTTGAGAAGCAGCGCCTTCTTAGGAAAGGAGCCTGGTGTGATCTCGCAAAGCCGGCGGGCCAGGTGCACGTAGACCTCGGGCATCATGACCGGGGCGCCGGAGTGGACCAGGGACTGTGCCTGGCTCACGATCGCGCCCGCCACCCGCGGGTGGCTGTGTCCGAGGTTCATGACGCTGATCCCGGTGGCGAAATCGATGTATTTGTTGCCGTCGACGTCGGTGACGGTTGCTCCCTGGCCGGACCGGGCGAACACCGGGACGGTTGAGGCCATCCCCTTTGGGATGTATCGGTCGCGATCCTGCTGCAGTTTGTGGGACTCGGGGCCGGGCCAGTCGGCGCTCATGCTGCTCCATTATCCCGCGGCTGCCATGTATATTCCGGACAGAAGCAACCACTCGGGAGGGGATTCATGGCCACCACACTGCAGCGGCGTGAGATGTTCGTCGGCGGCAGGTCGTACGCCGGCTCCGGCAGCGAGCGTCAGGCGATCATCAACCCGGCGACCGGCGAGGTCATCGCCGAGGTCCCCAAGGGGACCGAGCAGGACGTCGATCGAGCCGTCCAGGCAGCCCGGCAGGCGTATACGGAATGGTTCGAGACGACTCCCAAGGAGCGGAGCGAGATGCTGCTCAAGCTGGCCGACGCCCTCGAGCGCGACGGCGAGACGCTCGCGGATCTGGAGTCGGAAAACGTTGGCAAGCCACGGCACCTGTTCCTCTCTGACGAGCTGCCGCCCTGCGTCGACAACCTGCGGTTCTTTGCCGGCGCGGCGCGGCTGCTGGAGGGACGCGCGACCGGGGAGTACATGCGCGGGATGACCAGCATGATCCGGAGGGAGCCGGTCGGCGTAGTGGGGTCGATCGCGCCCTGGAACTATCCATTGATGATGGCCATCTGGAAGATCGGACCGGCGCTCGCCGCCGGGAACTGCGTGGTCCTGAAGCCATCGGAGTGGACCCCACTCTCCGCGCTACGGATGGCCGAGCTGGCGGCCGAGATCTTTCCCGCAGGTGTCCTCAACGTCATCACCGGCGACGGAGAGCCGGTCGGGGCCGGGTTGGTGCGGCATCCGGGCGTCAACATGGTTTCTCTCACCGGTGACGTGGCCACCGGAAAGGAGGTGGCAAAGGCCGCCTCACAATCGCTGAAGCGCGTGCATCTCGAGCTGGGAGGCAAGGCGCCGGTGCTGGTCTTTGACGACGCCGACCTCGAGGCCGTCAACGCGGGCATCAAGATCGCCGGCTTCTTCAACGCGGGCCAGGACTGCACCGCGGCCACGCGTGTGATCGCAGGACCCAGGATCTACGACGGCCTGCTCGCCTCCCTCAAGGAGACGATCGAGTCGGTCAAGGTTGGAGATCCGATGAGCCCTGACGTGGAGATGGGGCCGCTGGTCGCCAAGGAGCAGCTCGAGCGAGTCAGCGGGTTCGTCGAGCGGGCCAAAAAGGGCGGCGCCACAGTCCTCACTGGCGGGGCTGCCATCGGCGGACGCGGGTTTTTCTATCAACCCAGCCTGCTGGCCGGGGTCACCCAGGATGCGGAGATCGTCAAGCGCGAAGTTTTCGGCCCGGTCGTCACCGTGCAGCGGTTCAAGGACGACGACCAGGCAATCGCCTGGGCCAACGACGTCGACTACGGGCTGGCCGCCTCGGTCTGGACCCGAGACTTTGGCCGGGCGATGAACGCCGCCCGTAAGCTGCAGTTCGGGACGGTCTGGATCAACACCCACATTCCGCTGGTGAGCGAGATGCCGCATGGTGGGTACAAGCAGTCCGGATACGGGAAGGACCTGTCCATGTACTCAGTCGAGGACTACACCCAGATCAAGCACGTCATGGCGGCGATCAGCTAAGGTCGGCCGCGGCCGATCGCGGAGGATAGCCAAGGCGTCCGCTAAACGGCGGCTGCGCCGGGGAGCGTGATCGCCACCTCCGGTAGTGGCTCCTCCTCGGGATGGGAGGTGAGACCGCCCGCCTGCTGCGTGATCCGCTGGGCGATGTAGACAGGGATGAAGCTGGCCAGGATGACGACCACGGCGACCACGTTGACGACCGGGCGCTGGTTTGGGAGGCGCAGGTTGTTGAAGATCCATTTGGGCAGGGTGATTTCGGCGCCCGATGTGAAGTTGGTCACGATGATCTCGTCGAATGACAGCGCGAAGGCGAGCAGGCCACCGGCCAGGAGCGCCGTAGCGATGTTCGGGAGAATGACGTAGCGAAAGGTTTGCCAGCCATCGGCGCCCAGGTCTGAGGACGCCTCGAAGAGTGATCCGGAGGTTCGACGCAATCGCGCGATCACGTTGTTGTAGACGACGACCACGCAGAAGGTGGCGTGGCCGATGATGATCGTCCACAGGCTGAACGACAGCCCGATCAGCTGGCCACCGATGTTGATCGCAGAGTTGAGCGCCATGCCGGTCACGATGCCGGGCAACGCCAGCGGCAGGATCAGAAAGAAGGAGACTGTCTCGCGGCCGAAAAAGCGGAAGCGATGCACGGCGAACGCCGCCAGGCTCCCCAGCGCCAGGGCGAGGGTGGTCGCGCCAAGCCCTGCCTTCAACGAGGTGATCAGGGCACCCCGAACCTCGATGTTATTCCAGGTCGCGACCAGCCAGCGGGTGGAGAACCCGGGTAGCGGCCATGCCTGCGAGCGCTCTGGGTTGAAGGCGTACAGGAAGATGATCAGGATCGGGAGGTAGAGGAAGAGCAAGACGAAGAGGGTCAGCGCGCGCATGCCGATCCGGACGGATAACGGCTCGATCAAGCGGCGCTCGACACTCATAGTGCGTCGAACGCTCGCATCCGTCGAGCGATGAGCAGGTAGGCCGCCATGACCAGCGCGGGCACGATGGCGTAGGCCGCGGCGAAGGGAATGTTGTTTGCGACGCCGACGCTCTGGTAGATCACGTTCCCGATGAACTCGGTATCTCCGATCAGGTCAGGTGCGATGTAGTCGCCGAGCGTCAGCGAAAACGCGAAGATGGACCCGGCCACGATGCCCGGTAGGGCGACCGGCAGAATGACCCGGCGCAGGGTGGTGAGCCAGCGCGCGCCGAGGTCGGTCGAGGCCTCGATCAGCGAGTTCGGGATGCGCTCGACGGCGGCGAAGGTCGGCAGCATCACGTAGGGCAGCCAGAGATAACAGAAGACGATCCAGAGGCTCCACTTTGAGAAGCCGAGGTTGACTGAGCCGAGGTGGAGCTTCTGCAGGCTCCAGTTCAGGACGCCGTCACCTGACAGGATGGTCCGCCAGGCATACACGCGGACGAGGTAGCTGGACCAGAGCGGCAGAGTCATCGAGAGGAGGAGCAGGGTCCTTATCCGCCGGCCTGCGATCCGCGCGGCGTAATAGGCGATTGGAAAGGCAAGGATGACGTCGGTGACCGTAACCGCCAGCGCGATGCCGACGGTGCGGAACGCGATGCTGCGGTAGACGCTCTCCTGGAGAAGGAAACGAAAGTTGTCGAGGTTCCAGTCCTGGACGATGGCCGACGTCACCGGATCCTGGCGCCAGAACGCCGTGATGAAGAGCAGTCCGAGCGCACCCAGGTAGATGACGGCCATCCAGAGCACGGGCGGGCCCAGGGCGAGCAGCAGCCGCAGACCGGGGAACCTGTGAAGGACCAGGCCTACCCTTCGCCGAGCGGCCGCCAGGGGCGACAGAGGAGGAGCGTGTAGCTCCTCCCCTTCCGCGACAATCGCTTGCGCCATGGATTTACTGGCCCCCGGTTACTTGGTCCCGCGAACCTCCTGCCAGCGCTGCGCCCAGACCGAGTAGTCGGTGCAGGTGTTTCCCCGGCTGTCGCCGCAGTTCTGCAACGGGGTCTTCCAGAGTGCGATGTTGTGCAGGAAGGCGTTGTCGCCGCAGTGATAGTCCGCGTCCGCTGAAGCCCCGATGTGGGTGCGCAGCAGGTCACAGGCCTTGGCATTGCTCGGGGTCGCGCCGTAGAACTCGGCCACCTGGTCCTGGACGCTCGGCTGCTCCGTGTACTTCATCCACAGGTACATGCAGTTGGGATGTTGCGCATGCGAGGACATCATCCAGGTATCCGCCCATCCGGTCGCGCCCTCGGATGGGACCAGCGCGGCTACAGGCTTGTTCTCGCTCTTCAAAAAGCTGACCTGGTAGGGCCAGGCGGTGCCAATCACTATATCTCCACTGCTGAAGGGGTCCGTCTCGTCAGTTGTCGCCGACCAGTATTTCTTGATCATGGGCGCTTGCTGCTTGAGTAGGTTGATGGCGGCGTCGAGCTGAGCGGAAGTGAGCTCGTAGACGTCCGTGATGTTGAGCTCCGGTTTGTGTGCCTTGAGGTAAAGGGCGGCGTCCGCAATGAAGATGGTGTTGTCGTATGCGGCGATTTTGCCTTTGTAGGGAGAGTTGGTCTCCCAGGTGACATCCCAGCTGGTTGGAGCGGGGTTGACCTTCTGGGTGTTGTACATCAGGACATTTGGTCCGTACATATATGGAACCCCGTAGTGGTGCCCGTTGATGGTGTTGTGGCGGGGCGACTGCAGCGACTGGATCACATCCTTGAAGTCGGGGATCAGGTTGACATTCACCTCCGCCACGTCGCCGTGGGCGATCAGGCGGTTGGTGGCGTCACCGCTTGCTGACACCCCATCCCACACCGTGCCGCCACCCTGCCGCATCAGGGTGACCATCTCATCCGAGGTATCGGCGAACTTGACGTTGATTGTGCAGCCCGTCTGCGTCTGGAAAGGCGTCACCCAGTCGACTTTAGGGTCGGTCTTGCCACTCTCCACATACCCGGTCCACGCAATCAGGTTGAGCTTCTGCTCCCCCGGCCCAATGCTCTGCGGCAGATTCGACGCCGGCGCCGAGGTTGTCGAACCACAGGCCGCCATCACGATCACGGCCGCCGTCGCCATCGCCAGTCTGAGTCGAGCCTTCATCCTTCTCCCTCCAGTTGTGTCTTCTCGTCTTGCGCCGCGGCGGGCCTGCGCTCCGTCTCGGTGATCGTCCGATTATGCTGCCGATTCCAGAGGAGCCGGACGGCCCGGCCCCGCGCCTCGAGGACTTCCATCGATGACATGGTCAGGTTTTGTTGAAGAACCACCAGCTCGCCACCCAGGTCGAGGTCGACGATGTACCGCGTGAACGCGCCCACATAGACCACCTCGCGCACCCGGCCCGTGGCCGTGCACTCATCAGGCAATGCCCTCTCCTCAATACTCGCGAGGCGGATCTTCTCGGGGCGGACCGTGAACGCCAGCTCCTGGCCGCTGATGGACCGCGCGGCCGCGCCGGACAGGACGTTCGAGGCCCCCACGAACCCTGCGACAAAGCTGGTCGACGGCTGCTCATACACTTCAGCCGGACTCCCAACCTGCTCCACTCTGCCCTGGTTCATAACCGCCATCCGATCGCTCATCGTCAGGGCCTCTTCCTGGTCGTGTGTGACATAGATAAAAGTCATACGCAGCCGTTCCTGGATACCTTTGAGCTCGATCTGCATCTGCTGGCGAAGCTTGAGGTCCAGCGCACCCAGCGGCTCATCGAGGAGCAACACGCGCGGCTGGTTGACCAGGGCGCGGGCAAGCGCCACGCGCTGGCGTTGCCCGCCGGAGAGCTCGCCCGGCTTGCGCCGGTCCAATCGCTCGAGCCTCATCATCTGCAGGGCATCGTGCACCCGGGTCCGCCGTTCGGCGCGGCCTATCCGCTTGACCATCAGTCCGTACTCCACGTTCGCGCCCACGGTCATGTGCGGAAACAGCGCGTAGTCCTGAAACACAGTGTTGACGTCCCGCAGGTAGGCGGGCAGGCGGGAGACATCGCGGCCCTGCAGCAGGATCCGCCCGGCGGTCGGCTCCTCGAAGCCCGCGATCATCCGCAAGCAGGTCGTCTTGCCGCAACCCGAGGGCCCCAGCAGCGAGAAGAACTCGCCCGCCTTGACATCCAGGTCGACCCCTGCCACCGCGACCACGTCGCCAAACGTTTTACGGATCCCCTCCAGGCGCACCGCCGCCGCCCCGGCCTCCGCCGCCCCGGCCGGCGCGGCCTGCGGCACCGGACTGGCCGCCCGCAACGGAGTAGGAGAGGCTTGCGCCAAGGCTCTCAGCTCCCCCCTTCCGCATCCGGCGCGAACTCGGTTTTAGCCGTCAGTGCAAACTAGCGAAGAGCGGTGGCTTTGTCAATTGGGATCAACACTCTCTAATACGCCCGGGGACAGCCCCCCTCGCGGCATCGTACCCTTTAACCGATATGTGCCGCAGCATCAAGACCCTCCGTCGAAAGGACAGCCCGGCCACCCCTCGGGAGATCGAGGAAGCCGCCCTCCAGTTCGTGCGCAAGGTGAGCGGTTACCGGGTGCCCTCCAAGCGCAACGCGGAGCCCTTCAACGCCGCAGTCGACCAGATCAGCGCCGCGTCCCGTCGCCTGCTTATCGCCCTGGAGAGCTGAACCGCGGGGAACGGCGGGGAGCGGCGCGACCACGCGCCTGGCCGCGACTTCGTATTCGTCATTGACGGCTTACGTAAGCCGGTGCTTAAATATACCGCGTGAGCGCCGCAGCTACCACCGCATGAGCGCCGCAGCTACCGCCGCCGCCGCCGTGAAGGCGATCGCCGATCCCCGCCGGCGGGACATCCTGCGGTTGGTGCGCCGGCGCGAGGTCTCGGCCGGCGACATTGCGCGGCACTTCGACGTCAGCCGCCCCGCCATCTCGCAGCATTTGACAGTGCTCAAGAATGCAGGGCTGCTGGCCGAGCGGCGCGATGGCACCCGGCGGTATTATCGAGCCCGCCCCGAGGGACTTCAGGAGCTCCGCTCTTATCTCGACGGCCTCTGGGACGCCACCCTTCGCGACCTCAAACGCGTCGCCGAAGCCGCGGAGGAGTCCAATACCAGGAGGAAACGCAGCCGTGCCAGTTGAGGTGATCGAGCGCGAGGTCCGGGTGGCGGCCAGCCCGCAGACCGTGTTCCAATTCTTCACCGACTCAACCCAGTACTCGCAGTGGAAGGGCCAGCACGCGACGCTCGACCCGCGGCCCGGCGGCATGTACCGGGTGGAGCTCAATGGTCGCGACACCGCCCGCGGCGAGTATCTCGAGGTCATCCCCTACAGCCGGGTCGTCTTCAGCTGGGGCTTCGAGGGCGAAGGCTCCCCGCTTCCGCCCGGCTCCAGCGTGGTCGAGGTCTCGCTGATCCCCGACGGCGAGGGCACCATCGTCCGGTTGATGCACCGCGGGCTGCCGGGACCGCAGGTCGTCCGCCAGCACACCGATGGCTGGGACCACTACCTCTCGCGTCTGTTGATCGCCGCTCCCGGCGGAGACCCCGGGCCGGATCCATGGATCACGTCGACCACGCAGCCGTCAAATACGCAGACGTCGACCACTTCGTAGGCGACTCGACCAAAACACCCCGAGGAGGGAACACAGATGGGAAAACCGGTTGTGCACTTTGAGGTCATCGGACGGGACGCGCCCAAGCTACAGAAGTTCTACGGCACACTTTTCGATTGGAACGTCGACACCAGCAATCCGGGCGGCTACGGCACCATCACGCCGGAATCAGCCGGGATGAACGGTGGCATCGGCGGCGGCGGCGGCAATCCGCAAGACGCGAGCTACGGTGTTACCTTCTACGTGCAGGTCGCGGACCTGAAGGCAACCCTGGACAAGGCGGAGAAGCTCGGCGGCAAGACCCTGATGCCCCCGACCGAGATCCCGGGCACGGGCGGCGTCACCCTGGCGGCGTTCAGCGACCCGGAAGGCAACCGGATCGGACTGACCAAAGGCTAGATCGGAAGCGACAAAGACTGACCTCCTCGGGCTAGACTCGAACTCGAGTCTGACCTGAGGAGGTTTTCGTTTTGGCAGCGATCGAACTCGATGTCTACATCGACTATTTATGCCCCTGGGCCTACCGAGGCGCCATGTGGTTGGAGCACGTCGAGGGCGCCGGCCGCATCCATCCGCGCTGGCGCATGTTCTCACTGAGCGAGAATCACCGCCGCCGCGAGGGCGTCGATCCGACGCCGGTCTGGGAGAAACAGCCCACCGCCAAGGGCCTGCCGGCGTTCAGGGCGGCGGTCGCCGCGCACGAACAAGGCGAGGACGCCTTCAACAGGTTTCGCATCGCCCTCCAGAAAGCGCGCCACGCGGAGGGCCATCAGGTAGATGACCCCAAGACCCACCGCCTCGCCGCCGAGCGCGCCGGCCTGGACCTGACCCGCTGGGAGCGCGACCTACAAAACGCCGACTTCTTAACGCTGGCCCGCGACCACACCGAGGCGGTTCGCAAGGGCGTCTTCGGCGTGCCCACCCTTGTCTGGCCCGAGGGCCGCAGCTACTACCTCAAGATCAACGACCTGATCCCGGCCGACCGCGCGGTCGCGCTCTACGACGCCATCGAGAGCATCCACCGGTTCGCGGAGGTCATCGAGGTGAAAACCCCCGAGTCCGAGGGCACGCTGGCCGCGTAAACCCACGGGCGGCGAGCCCGGCCCCGTCGACCCACGGGCGGCGAAGCCCGGCCCCGTCGACCCGAGGGCGGCGAGCCCGGCCCCGTCGACGACGGCCGCACATCTCTAGTAACCCTTTCTCCGGGCTCGCGTTGTCCTAACCGGGGGGTTCCGTCAAAGGAGGAGGGCCATGAGAGCCAGTCGCAACCTGCCACTTTTCGCCGTCGGTGTTCTCATCGCAGTCATCGCGGCCGTACTGGTCGCCGCGGCGTTTCGTTTCATCCCGGCCGCCGCCGCGAATGCCCCGGCCGCGACCGTCGCCGGTGCGGGCGGGCCCAGGGACACGGTCACCGTGATCGGCGAGGGCACCCAGCATGCGGCGCCCGACACCGCCATCATCAATCTTGGGGTCAACGCCAAGCGGGCCAGCGCGCGCGATTCCCTGACGGTTGCCAGCACCGAGATCGCGAGGCTGGTCAATGCCATCAAGGCCCAGGGCGTCCTCGATGCCGACATCCAGACCACCTCGCTTTCTATCAGCCAGAACTACGACTGCTGCGGCAA
>Ga0209160_1005375_pt1 | contig 10119 bp, 7 predicted proteins | sample GraSoiAngelo_153_FD_186167 | JGI IMG/M metagenome (GOLD analysis project Ga0209160, IMG submission 186167) | Grasslands soil microbial communities from the Angelo Coastal Reserve, California, USA - 14_1009_12_40cm (SPAdes) (version 2) | ecosystem: Environmental > Terrestrial > Soil > Grasslands ... | reverse complement strand
CGATGTCCAGCCGTTTCTCTGAGACCAGCAGATGCACTGCGGCCGTCAAGACGAGTGCCAGAAAGGCAATCCGATCGAGATGATAGAACTGCAAATCGGGCGGCCGAAACAGCATCACGGTCAATGCGGTTAAATAGATGAACGACGGCGCGGCGATCAGCGCCTGCAAAGGCCTGAGGGCAGTTACAAAGGTCCACTGCGCTGCCTGATTTGCAGAGTAGAAGATTTGTTGTGGAGATCCTATGTGCCGCCCCCGCTCAGGACGGCAGGAACAGTCCTGCATAAAATCTGCAGGTCCATCCAGAAATCCCAATTTTCGATGTACTGCACATCCAAGGCCATGTTGCGCTGGAAAGATGGATCCTGGCGCGCGGTAACCTGCCACAATCCTGTGATCCCAGGGGTTACATCCAACCGGCGAAGATGATCGAGGTGGTAACGCTGAAAATCATCCAGGGTATGTGGGCGAGGCCCGACCAGGCTCATCTCTCCTCGCAATACGTTGCAGAGCTGTGGTAGCTCATCCAGGCTATAACGGCGAAGGAATCGCCCTACACGCGTGACGCGTGGATCGCCTGCAATCTTGAAGGTCGGCCCTTCGCGTTCGTTGTTCTTCCGCAGCCGCTCTTTCCATCCATCCGCATTTACCACCATAGTTCGAAACTTGCAGCACGCGAAGCTCCGGCCTTTTCGACCTGCCCGGGGCGCCCGGTAGAACGCGGGTCCGCGAGAATCCAGCTTGATGGCCAGCGCGATGAGCGCGATCAGAGGCGCGGTTATTAACAAGCCAAGCGAGGAAAGAACCACATCGACCATGCGCTTCGAATAAAGCGCCAGCAGTCGCCTATCCTCGTGCAGCGTCAATAGTGGCAGCCCGCTCAGGCATTCAAATTCCGGGTTTCGCGATTCGCAGTCGAGGTAATCAGGAACAATGCTCACGGCAAGATGCTGGCGCCGTGCCTCGCGAATTAAGCGCCGCTTCAACTCGCTTTTCCCCACACAAGCGACAATAATCTCGTCGATGAATTCAGCACGCGCGATCCGGGAGAGGTCGCTCACTCTCCCGAGAACAGTTCCCCCGAGTTGCTCGTTGTCAAGAAATCCAACCAGCTTGCGGCCATCGTCACTTTCCAGAGCAGCCGCAACTTCTCGCCCCAAGGCCCCTGCTCCGATAATCAGAGCTCTCCTAACTCCTCGACCCCTCGCGTGTGCATGCGCTCGTCGCCATCTGATGAACGTTCGCCACCCAAACATTCCCAGCAGATTCAGGGGGGCTGCAAGCCAGATAATTCTTAATAGGTGCATTCCAGATTGATACACCGCAACACTTATTAAAACTGTCACCCACAGAATCACTTTGCCTAAAATGATTGGGTTCAGTTTTGCGCGATTCGGCTTTCTGCCTTCAAGCTGTTCCGCCTGGAAGAGCAACGTGATCAGAACCGCATAGAGCGCCAGCCATCCCAAAATATTCACTTGCCCGCGAACAAGTTGCCCGAGAAATGCGGCATTGAGATGTGCTGAGTTCTGCGATATCGAGCCAGCGTTCACGATCAAGGAAAAGTCTGTAAACACAACCAGGAAGTCTGCAGCCACAGTTGCGGCGAATTTCAAACTTTTGTGATCAAAGAGTGCGTGCGGTAACAAGCTCTCCGAAAGTACCCGAGAGACGTTTTGTGAAACCCGCTGATCTTCTCGCTCTTCTGTTTTCCAGGGCTGCCGCCCGAAATTAACCGACCCCGCCTTCTTTCGGGAGCTTCCCTCGGCCGGAAAAGGCAAGCGCATCACGGGCGGAACTGGCGCTGCCGGACGGCAGGGGATGCTTTTGTCGAATATCGCGGGCGTGGCCACTTCAGACCAGTTCTAGCTCGTAACCTTCAATCTTTACTGCCACGGAACGCCGAATACAGGCGATTGAGATCACCATTCGTTTTGGGCCGCTCTGCTCCAGGATTCCTTCGAGCCCATCCAGGCAGCCGCCGCGGATTCTCACCTTTTGGCCGATTCTCAGAAATGCATGCAGCGAACAGGGCACTTTTTCAGAGAGCAGACGTTGAAGGTCATCAATCTGCTTGTTGGGAATGGGAGCAGCATCGCCATGGAATTCGACAAATCCGATCACTCCCGCGGTTCGCAGCACTGTTGCCCTTGCCGAACATGGCTCCAATCTGACAAACACGTATCCGGAAAAGAGCGGCACAGAAATAACTTTCTGGCGATCGCTCCAGCGATGGCTCTCTTCGAGCACCGGGAGGAATGTCTCGATACCTTTATTCTGCAGTTGCGCCGCCGCTTTCCTCTCGAACCGGTATCGAGTCTGGACGGCGTACCATGGCAAGCCCTCGAGAGACTGCGGAGCCAGATGATTGGGGATTGCTGTCATTGCGAACAAGACGTCGGATAGAGCTCCGCTAATTGACTCCCAGGTGTGTTTTGGCCGATTTGTCCACAGTTTTGCACTCAGGTTCGGAGTTCGAGAAAAACCCGCGCTCGAAGCTCGCGGACTTCCTTACAGCTTGTTGTAAATTCCAGTTGGGATTGGAAACCTTCTTTGATCCAAGACCACCCCGAGTAATGCTGCATTCGCGGCGCGCAACATATGCCGGGTTTTTTGGGCCGCTATTCTTCTTGTGGAATTAGCTTTCAGAACCAAAATGACTCCATCACTGAAGTGGCCTAGCAGCGCGGCGTCGCCGCTAATCCCGGCGGTTGGACCATTGATTATTGAATAATCGAATTCCAGGCTGAGTTCACGCATCCGCCCCGGCAGCCATTCCGCAGACAAACGATGTCCGTTTCCGCGCATGAAGACATCGGTGGATATCCGCCACAGATTGCCCGAAACCTGTTGCGAGAGTTCTCGCAGCAGCCCGCAGCGGCGATTACCGCTGGTCACTCTTTCTGCCTCGCTCTCATCCATGCCGGTTAACGAAGTGTGCGGGTTCGCGTCTACGATGCACACATTTCCGCAAACCTGTACTGCCAGAGTGTGTGCAACGCTCAAGCAAATTTCGGTAACGTCCCCATTACCCATACCGCAGAAGACCACCTGCCGCGCCGGACGCGGCCATCCTGGAAGGAATACCTGCCGAACTAAATTGCGCACCTGTTCGTCTCGAAACCGATCATGATCCCACGCTGGAGCCGTGGCTTGCGCTGGGACGGGTTGAGATACCTCTGGTGCAAGCGTCTGGTGAAGTAGTTCCGCAAAACTTGTTGACATATGTTCTCCAATAAACTTTTGCGTTCCGCACGGACGTTGACAGCCGGCGAGGGCCGCGCCCCAGCTTTGGCAGCGCGGCCCTCCCCTACGCGTTCCCCTCGGGAAGCGAGGCCAAAACCCGTGTTCCCAGATAAGCCACCACTTCGTCTGGGGTTCGAAACGCCGGATCCAGCCGGTCGGCAGTAAAGGCCAGCCCTGTGCTGAAGGTGCCGCCCAACACAATTCCCCACAGCCCAAAATTCCAGGCCGACCTGACCGGGAGTGCCGGCGCTCTGGGCCGTTCGGCAATCGTCACATTGAGCACGCCGCCCTGATCCAGAGCGTCGCCGATCCTGGCCTCTTCCCGCTTATTCGTGTAAAGCACATATCTCTCTTCCGCGCCTTTTAGATTCTGCAGCAAGCGTGCTTGCTCAATGGCGTGATCGCCGAGCCGCTTAGCCGACTGCTGATAATTAGTCACAAGCTTCGCAGTTTCCAGCGCCCGCGCTTCCAGACCTGTAAGTTCGACCTGCGCTTTCATAAGTTCCGCTTTTGCCCATCCATGATTCGGATCCGGCTCCGTAGTTTGGTCTCGCAACGGTGCTTGCTCTTCCGCGGCAACAGAAGCTTTCGCCTCAGCAATCTGTTGGTTCACTTCCAGCACTAGCCGATAGGTGGGTTCGTATTTGGTTAGGAGTTCGGTACGCTTTAACTCCAGTTCCAGCAGCTTGGATTTCATTTTCTCGAGAAGCTGCGGATTATCCGCATTGCGCATCACCGTGGTTGTTCGCTCTGGCAACGAATGCAAATCCGACTCCAGCATCCGAATGCGCTGCACTGTTTCTGCAATCGCGATTCTGGCTTGACGGGCCGTTGCATCCGCCTCGCTAAGTTTTTGCAAGGCAATGTCGCGCTCCAGCGCCGCCGATACCACACCTTCGTTGTTGCTGAAATCCATCAGTTGAAACTCGGCATCCTCCAGTTTTTGCCGGGACTCCAAGACCTGCTGCTCAAAGAAATTCATCTCTCCCGAAGGCCGCCGCACTTGTAAATTTCGCTCGAGATAAGCGCTTGCCAAACAATCCAGGACCTTCGCAGAGGATTCTGGATCGGAAGCGGAATATGTGATTTCGATGAGATCTGTCTTGCGAATCGGCTCGACTGTCAGCCGTTTGCTTAGTTTGCGCACGGCGCGGGCCAGCCTTGTATCTGGATCATCTCCACGAAATTTTTCAAACCATGATTGACCTTCCGCCAGACCGGAACTCTGGACCACGGTTCGCAGAATTTGCTCATCCCGAAGCAGCTCAACCTGCGAGTTCAATTCAGCGTCGGAAATCTGCTGGTCGGGAAACTGCGGCGTTTGGGTGGGAGTCGGTGCCATCACAGGATCGAGGCGCCCACGCCGGATCATCACTTTCATCTCTGCCTGGTATGAGGGAGCGAACATTCCGTAGAGGAATACCGCGAGAAGCACCATGCAGAAAGAAATTACCCACAGCCGGCGCTGCCGGAAGAAAACAGCCGCAATGTCACGGAGAGTGGGAGCTGGAACCGGCGCGGGTTTTCGGACAATGCTAAGTTCTTCCGCCATAACAGAACTTCTCGCGGCCAGCCGCGCATTATTACAACTGCGTGGAGCAGGGACTCGGCCCTGCACAAGGGAGTTCCGTCAGCTTCTAAAACTGTGTCGGGTTGAGATACGTGTTTAAACTCGAAGCGGGCAAAAACTGCCGGACCTTCGAGATCCTGTTTTGGGGGATAAAAAGCAAATCGCCTGGTTGAATGTGAACATCCTCTGTAAGGTTCCGGGAGTTCATCATCTGCTTTACGTTTAAGAGCTTTGCCTCGACACGATCATCCGAAATGTGCCTGAATAACACCACTTGCGAGTGCCTGGCCTGCCTGGTTAAACCACCGGCGATGGCCAGAGCCTCTGTCACGGTGGCGTCACTTCGTAGTTCGTATTTACCAGGACGCGCAACTTCGCCCGTCGCGATGAAGTAAGGTTTGTCGAAATCCTTTACTGCGACCGTCACCTCCGGATCGTGCAGCATCGGCGCATAGGCTGCACGAATTGCTGTTCGAAGCTCGGGCACAGTCATTCCTTCCACGTACTGCTCTTCCAATCCTCTCAAATCTATGAAGCCATCCGGGCGAACGCTGACCGTCTGATCAAAATCCGACGCGAAGATGAACCTAATCTCCAGCACGTCACTTTTACGGATCCGGTACAGCGGACGGCGGTTCCCCACCAGGAGCTCACCTGATGCACCGTCCGTTGTACCGGGTTTCGTGGCCACCACTGTCCCAGTGCCTTCCTCTGCTACCCTCAGCCGCTGTTCCTGGGCAGTAACGACCACGCCGAGCCCGCCTTGCGAAATCCAGCAGGCAAACAGAAATACCGTGATTGCAATCGGGCGCTTCATCTGCATCGCTTCGCCGTTATTCGTACGGCGAATCTCAATCAAGCTTGCGCGAAGTTACCTTCGAGGCCGATTTGTGGCAAGACATGAGAAGTGCTGCCTACCGAAGTGGTCAATTTGAAATGTCGTTTTGTTCTGGCCAGCCGAGACCCGGCTTATCCGGAAGCTGTGTCGGAAACGGCGTTGGAGTGAATTGAAACCGGAAAGAGTACAACTCTGCCGAAATAGCACTCTGTCTACTTTGGCGATGTCCACGAAAGTAGACTTGTGGGACGTTCGCTTCCCGATCATCAATGACCTCGATCTATACTCGGGTGCCGTTTGGGACTTGCTTTCAGCAACTTACAGCCTGACCTCTTACTCAATATGCACTCTAAGGTGTACCCGTTTCCGCCCACGTTTTCCACATTGCCTGCACATTCGAATGTTGAGATGTCACAGAAACCCATACAGGAAATCCCATAGACTCGGCGCTCAATGGTTCGAAAAGTAAAAAAGCCACGAGGATCCATGGAACCCATATGCGCCACAGCCCAGCCCATCAGTGTCCTGATCGCAGATTCTAACCAGATGCAATGCCAACTCTTAGTCGGTGCCCTTCGCCGCCGCCCGGAATTCCGAGTGGCTTTCTGCAGCGCAGACATGAATTTAATGCTCAACGCAATCGCCGCCTCGAGTGTGCAGGTCGCAATCTTGAACACCGATCATCCCAAGAACGGCCGGCCTGACATGACCATGCTTCGCAGATTGCATTTGGCGCACCCAGAGGTGGCAAAGATTCTCTTGCTGGGTTCCTACGACCGAGACCTCGTGGCCAACGCCTTCCGCTCCGGCGCCAAAGGGCTGTTCGCTTTTTCCGAGTATCCTTTCCGCCTGCTCTGCAAGTGCATACAAAGCGTGCACCATGGCCAGGTGTGGGCGAATAGTGAGCAACTGCAATATTTGATTGAAGTGGTCACGCAGGTGCCTTCCCTCCGCATGGTCAACGCCTTGGGCGTGAAGCTCCTGACTCCGCGCGAAGAGCAAGTAGTCGCCCTGGTCGCTGACGGGCTCAGCAACCGCGAAGTCGCCCACGAACTCTGCCTCAGCGAACATACGATCAAGAAATATTTGTTCCGAATCTTCGATAAGCTCGGAATTTCAAGCCGCGTCGAATTAGTGCTCTACGCCGTAAGTCATGGCGGCGCCCGCCAGGCGGAGTGGGTGGCCGGGCAGTAGATGACCCTGCACCGCTCAGGTCGGTGCCGATCCCGTGACACCGATGTTGTTAGCAAGTTAAAATGTCCGCTTTTTGTAGCATGTGAAGTGTCCGGTTGTTAGTTAACCAGCCGCAGCCGGGGTTGTGGGAAAGTGGGAATCCCGCGCTGTTGGCGGGATTTCCAAGCGCGGAGGGAAAGTTGAGTTTTGGACTTTTCCTCGGCGCGTCTTTTCCACGACCCTTGCTTGCGCCATCGGCTTGGGCAGGAGCTCACCTTGGGAGCTGTATCGGCCCAGCTGTTGTGGTCCGTAGCGCAAACTCAGAGTGCCATCCAGATGCTGGTGCACGGTGACCGAACAGCCGGCCAAGCTGGCTTTCCAGCGTACCCTCTCAATCTGCAAGTTCAGGTTCTGGAACTGCACCGTGTTGTCCCGATTGACCGTACGCTCGAACTGCAACGAGAAAATCTGATCCAGATCGCGCTTCCCGCGGCTTAGAAAAGCACTGCCCGGTTGCTGGGGACTGACCCGAAACCTGCGATTGAACTCGGCCACGTAGTGCTCGCGCAGGAACTGGTTCGCGGCTTCCACCGTCTCGACCCCGTGTAGTCGCAGTTCTTGCGGAAGCCGTCCCTGCCAAGTGCGGAAATTGCGCTCGCTCCGTCCTCGCGCCTGTGGCGAGTACGCCGGAATCATCTGGATTCCCAACTCCCGCAGAGCACGCCCCACTTGGGTCAGGCGATGTGGGTCCACTTTGCCGCCCACCTTGGGAGTGAGCCAGAAATGGCTGCCGCGGTCGCTATACAAGGCGCAAAACACGCCCTGCCGCGCGATCACTTCCTTCAGCCCCGCCATCACCGTCAGCGTGGATTCTTCTTCCACCAGCTGCGCGTAATAGATCTCGCTGGTGGCATCGTCGAGAATCACCAGCAGGTCGTACCAGCGCTCGTCCTGGAACCAGCGATGCCGGCTGCCATCGATGTGCAACAGCATCCCCGGCAGCGGCCGGCGCTGGCGCCGCTTGCGATGCACTCCCCGCTTGCGCTCCCGCGCCACCAGTCCCGCTCCCGGCAGCGCCAGCTTGACCCAGGTGTAACTCAGCCTGATTCCGTGCTCCTCCACCAGTTTCTGGTGAAAGTGCAGCACATTCAGATCGAAGTACTTCTCCCGATAGAACTGCAGCACCTGCTCGGCCAGTGCCATCGGAACCCGCCGCGGAGAAGCCTTCCCCCGCCGCTTATCAAACAGCCCATCGTAGCCAAACTCCTGGTAGCGTTCCCGCCACCGCCGCATCCAGCGGTCGCTGATGCCTACGATCTCCGCCGCCTGCCACCAAGTGATCCGTTTCGCCATCGCCCGTAAAATCACTTCCTGCACTTTCATCGCCCGCTCCATCGCGGCCTTCGAGTAACCAACCATGCTTCCCATGGTCTGCTACTCTCGCCGCCCGCAAAGCGGACAGATCACTTGCTATTTCAAGCGGACATATCATGTGCTACCAACAGATCCCGTGACACCGATTGACAGGCACAGCGCTGAGTAGCAGAATGCCCGTTCGCCGTTCATCACATTCCACGCACGAGGATACGCATGCGCTTGCGCCGGTGTGCTTTGCTTCAGCCTGTCATACTAATCGCCTTCTCTCTGCTCACGCTGACGCCCAAAGCCCAGCAGAACGCGGCAGGTCCAAGTAGCTCCGGCAAACGTCCAATCACGGAAAAAGATCTTTTCAAATTCACCTGGATCGCCAACCCGCAGCTTTCGCCTGACGGCACCCGCGTTGCATTCACGCGTGTAGTCGTCGACGAAAAGCGTACCGGCTATGAAACCTCCATCTGGACGGTAGCGACCGCGGGAAATGAAGCTCCCGTTCGCATGACCAACGGCAAGCACGACACGAATCATCGCTGGTCGCAGGATGGCCGTTACATCGCATTTGTGCGCGGCGGAGAAAAAGACGAGACCGGCAAGCCGCGCCCGGCGCAGATTGCGATTCTGCCGCTCGCGGGCGGTGAAGCCTGGACCATCACCGATCTGCCCAAAGGCGCCAGCAACCCAGTCTGGTCTCCCGACAGCAAGACCATCGTATTTCTCAGTACGACCACGCCGGAAGACATCGCGAAGGAAGAGCGCAAAAAGAAGAAACTCGAGGGCGAGAACAAATCAAAGGAATCCGAAGCCACCAAGAACACCGCAGAGCCAAAATCGCCGGAGCCGGAAAGCGAACACGAATCCGACGTACACGTTATCAACCGCGCGGTCTACCGCGACAACGACGAAGGCTATCTTGATCCTAAACGCCACAATCACATTTGGGTGCTCGATGTGCCTACCACATCCGACGAGCTCACAAAGCCCAAACAGCTCACCACCGGAGAGTTCGACGAAGCCGAGCCTTTCTGGAGCCATGACGGCTCGCGCATTTACTTCATCACCAGGCGTATCGACGAGCCATATTACGAACTGCAGACAACCGACATTTACTCTGTGCCATCTGCCGGAGGCGATCTGCAAAAGCTCGCCACAGTCCCCATGGGCATTGGTGATGTCGCTCTCAGCCCTGATGGCCGCCGCCTCGCATTTCACGGCGCAGTTACGCAGCCAATCCGTTCCTATTCGCAACCCGATGTTTGGGTCATGGACGTTACGCCCAACGCCCAAACCCGAAATCTCACAGCCAACTACGACTTCGACATGGGCGACTCTGTATCCGGCGACAATGCCGCTCCTCGTGGCGGTAACGGACGCACACTGCACTGGTCACTGGACGGCCGCTGGCTCTTCGACACAGTCGCGAAGCAAGGGCGCACGCCGCTCGTCCGCGTAGATGCGCAATCCGGAGCGGTTACCGAAATTACACACGGTGACCAGGCGGTGCTCGATTTTTCCGTCACGCCTGATGCTCGAGCGCTTGTTGCGCTGGTTTCAACTCCCGTCACGATCGGCGATCTTTTCACCATCGTCGAAGATGGCACGCAACGACACATCACCGATCTTAACCAGTCGCTCTGGTCGCAGCTCACCCTAACGCCGCCTGAAGAGTTCAATTACACCAGCTTCGATGGAAAAAAGATTCAAGCATGGATTCAAAAGCCGCCCGATTTCGATCCGCACAAAAAATACCCTTTGATCCTAGACATCCACGGTGGCCCGCACGCAGCGTACGGCTGGGTCTTTGATCACGAATTTCAGTGGATGGCCGCCAAAGGCTATGTTGTGCTCTATCCCAATCCACGCGGCTCAACCAGCTACGGCCAGGAATTCGGCAACATTATTCAGTACCACTACCCAGGC
>Ga0209160_1005374_pt1 | contig 10121 bp, 7 predicted proteins | sample GraSoiAngelo_153_FD_186167 | JGI IMG/M metagenome (GOLD analysis project Ga0209160, IMG submission 186167) | Grasslands soil microbial communities from the Angelo Coastal Reserve, California, USA - 14_1009_12_40cm (SPAdes) (version 2) | ecosystem: Environmental > Terrestrial > Soil > Grasslands ... | reverse complement strand
GCCCAACTGGATTACTACCGAATCGCCGACTGGTCCAGAACAATCGCATCCGCCTTGAACACCACAAGGCTTTGACTTGCGTTTAGTAGCACCCTAACATACAGCCACTCGGAGTACCTGCGGCACTCATGATTGGCCAGACCATCTCGCACTACCACATTCTGGAAAAACTCGGCGGCGGCGGGATGGGTGTTGTTTACAAGGTCGAAGACCTCAGCCTCGGGCGTCATGTCGCACTGAAATTTCTGCCCGAGGAACTGGCGAATGACCCGCAAGCACTCGAACGCTTCCGGCGTGAAGCCCGAGCCGCTTCGGCTCTCAATCATCCCAACATCTGCACAATTCATGAAATTGGACAGCAGGATGATCGGCCGTTCCTGGCCATGGAGCTCCTGGACGGCGAGACGCTCAAGCATCGGATCGGCAGACAGCCAATGCCGATAGAGCTGGCGCTGGATGTGGGAGTTCAGATCGCCGATGCGCTCGACGCCGCGCACGCCAAAGGCATCATTCATCGCGACATCAAGCCCGCCAACATTTTCATTACGACTCGCGGGCAGGCCAAGATTCTCGACTTCGGTCTCGCCAAGCTCACCCCCGCCCGGGGTACAGCAGGGGCAGTAAACCCTTCGGAGATGCCCACAGACACCGATCAAGACCTGCTCACTCGACCCGGGACGGCGATCGGCACGGTGGCGTATATGTCGCCGGAGCAGGTGCGTGGCGAGGAGCTCGACGCGCGAACCGACTTGTTCTCGTTCGGCGTGGTGCTCTACGAAATGGTCACAGGAGTGCTGCCCTTTCGGGGCGACACCTCAGGCTTGCTAACCGAAGCGATTCTGAATCGCGTGCCGGTCGCGCCAGTGCGCCTGAATCCAGATGTACCTCCGAAGCTCGAAGAAATCATCGACAAGGCGCTTGAAAAGGACCGCAAACACCGCTTCCAGAATGCCTCCGACATTCGCGCGGATCTGCAAAGGCTCAAGCGGGACACCGAGTCGGGGTTACTAGTGGCAGTCACTTCTCGCCCGCCACAGCGCCGTGGACTCGCCTTATTAGTTGCAGGCATCGCCCTGGCTCTGCTGGTCGGGGCTCTCGCTCTAACGAATGTCGGCTGGCTACGCGAGCGACTTTTCGGGGACCCCGACCCCGGCACCATTCGATCGCTCGCCGTGCTGCCGCTCGAAAATCTTTCGCACGACCCCGAGCAGGAATACTTCGCCGACGGCATGACCGAGGCGCTGATCACCGAATTAGCGCAGATCAGCGCACTCAAGGTGATTTCGCGCACCTCCGTGATGCAATACAAGGGGACAAAGAAATTACTGCCACAAATTGCCCAGGAGCTGGGTGTGGACGCCGTCGTCGAGGGCGCCGTGCAGCGCTCTGGCGACAAGGTAGAAATCACGGTGCAGTTGATCCATGCGCCGACCGACCGCCATCTGTTGGCCAAGTCCTATGAGCGCGGCCTGAGCGATATCCTGGCGCTTCAGCGCGAGATTGCCCGCGCCATCGCGGATGAGATCAAGGCAAAGCTGACGCCGCAAGAACGGGCGCACCTGACAACCGCCCGCCCGGTCAACCCCGACGCTCATGACGCGTATCTGAAGGGCCTTTATTATTACGGTGCCGGCCACGACGAGGCGGACCCTCGCAAATTTGACCAACTCCTGAAAACCAGCGTTGGGTACTTTTCGCAGGCTACCCGGATGGACCCGAATTACGCCCCGGCGTACGCCGGAATGGGCGTTGCCTATGCTTGGCAAGCTGGGTCTGACAGGAAAGTCAATTTGAAGGCGAGGGAAGCCGCTGCCAAAGCTTTGCAAATCGACGACACCCTCGGAGAGGCGCACTACCTGCTGGGCATCGTGGCCTACTACTACGATTGGAATTGGTCAGGCGCAGAGAAGGAACTCCGACGAGGAATCGAGCTAAATCCCAGCTTCGGAGAGGCGCACTACGGATATGCACTCTATTTGAATTCGGTAGGGCGGCATGACGAGGCGATTGTCAAAATTCAAAGAGCCCAGGAGATCGATCCGATCGTTTTTGTTCAGAAAGTAGACGCCGGAAGGATTTACGCTTGCGCTGGCCAGTACGACCGGGCGATTCAACAGTTGCGGGATGCTCCCGATCTCAAACCCAACGATGCTTACGTGCACGGCGTCCTGGGCGACATCTACTTGTATAAAGGAATGCAAGCGGAGAGCGCGGCCGAATACCGGAAGGCCGGTCAGCTAAACGCCAACGCTGCCGGCCGCCGGCTCTACTTGGTCGCGGCCGACATTGCGGTCGGCAATCGAACTGAGGCCAGCGCTATTCTAAGCGATCTCGCGAATCTGCCTGAGCAGTACGTTGATTGGCCGGTGCACTTGGCAAGGCAATACGCTTCGCTTGGTGAAAAGAATCTGGCAATGGCCTGGCTGGAGAAAGCTTACACAGAACACTCCTATGCGCTTCTGGATATTCGCTGCATGCGCAAATTCGATGTGCTCCACTCCGACCCGCGATTTCAGGATCTGCTCCGCCGGATGAATTTCCCGCAATGACCTCACTTCGGCAAACGCCAATCAGAATCGAGCCCCATAAACGCGCATCATGAAAATGCGCGTTGGCGGACCGTCGCGATGGCCAGAAACCACTTTGCTGTATAGCCGACCGCGCCTGGAAGTGACCTCCTTCGCAGCCGATTAGCGGCGCCTTTCGGGATTGTGCCCGGATCACGGGCAAGCCGGAAGTTATCGGTCGTCCGTCGGATTAGTACCGACAAACGCGCTTGTGTCCACGAATGGAGTAGTTCCCGGTTGGTCGGGTACTCGGAAACCGACTCACTGCCGGACATTCTCGCGTGTGACCGCCCCGACAAGTCGGGCTTCCCGGTAAAAGCAACCGGGACGCCCCGACCAACATCGTCCCGAGAGGATCGGGACAGGTCGGGGTAAACGCCAAGCGCGAAACTCCGTGAGCGGTCAACCTCACGCGTGACCGCCCCGATGGAATCGGGGTAGACGCCGCGGTCATTTGCACGCGTGACCGTGTAGCGGTCAACTTTGGTATGCTGCACGGTGTGCGTAACGCAGCTGTGTTCCCCTTTCTCGCCGGCGTGCTTGTCCTACTAACGTGTGACCCCGACCAGGTCGGGGTCAACCTAACCGGCTTTCTCAAACCCCCTTCGCATCAGGCACCTTCGGCGACTGCTCCCGCCAGCCAAACTCCCGGTGCATCTCAGTCCGGCGTCCCCGTTCGGCCGACTTTGACACCGCCGGCGCGGCCAACGCTCAGTGTCGTCGTCCTCGACCCTGCGCATGGAGGCACTGATCCGGGCGCGCGCGGCGGCGCAGGCTTGCACGAAAGCGATGTCGTGGTGGCGCTCGCGAGCAACCTGAGAGCGGCGCTCGAAAAAGAAGGATTTCAAGTGATCTTCACACGCCAGGGCAATGACAATCCGTCCTTTGACGACCGCTCGGCGCTGGCAAACGCGCAGAGCGGCGCAATCTTCGTGAGCCTTCACGCCGGTTCTACCGGATTGCCGGGCACGGTGCGGGTTTATACCTGCCCCGACGCGCCCGGAAATTTGGCCGCGCCCGGAGGTCTTCTCCCGTGGAACCGCGCGCAAGCCGCGTTTCTGACGCTCAGCCGCAAGCTTGCCGATATTGCTCAGGGGGAATTGGCAAAACAGTTCAAGGGCTCGCCGAACTCTGCTCCGACTGCGGCGATTCGCCAACTGCGGAGCATCGCAGCGCCTGCGATTGCCGTAGAGCTCTCGAGCGTGTCCGTGGACGATCGCAGCGAGCTGGACCGCATGCTTCCGGGCGTTGCCGACGCTGTGGCCCGCGCGATCGCCAGCTTCAAGCCAGTCTACGACTCCTGGCCGCCCGGAGGCGGGGGATGAATCCGCGCTGGCGCCAATGGCTTTTCATAGGACTAGCTGCAGCCGTGCTCGTGGCCGCAGTTTTCCTGCCCTTGCTGCGGCGCAGCGTCAAACGCTCGGCTCGCCTGCAAGTGCAATCGGAAGAGCAGGCTCGGCGCGAATTGCTGCATCCGACAATCGTCAATTCCAGCGAGCCGCGCGTAAAAACATCGCTTTTCTGGGCGAGCCCCGAGCAGGACGGCGCGCTCGCCGCCGTTTCCGTGCAGATGCCGCTCTCGAACGATCCCGTCTTGCGCGCAAAACAGGTGCTGGACACGCTGCTCGCGGGTCCCGTTGACGCCGATTTGCGCACGTTGCCACCGGACGCCGCGCTGCTCGAATTTTATTTGCTCCCCGACGGCACGGGCGTGGCGGATTTTTCCGACCCGATGGCGACGTCACTGCCCTCCGGGATCGAAAGCGAGCAGATGGCAGTGGATTCGATTGCGCGCACGCTGGAAGCCAACGTGCCGCAGGTGCAGCGGCTGAAGATTCTCATTCACGGCCAGGAAGCGGAAACTCTTGCAGGTCACGTGGACCTGACCGGGACGTTTGTGGTCAACACGAAAGGAGCCGTCGCCAGCGCTGCCGTTGCGCCGGAAATGTTGACACCCACCTCTGCGCCCGGCAAACTGAGCCAGCCCGAGCGAAAGCCGTGATTCGGGCAACCCGCCAAAGTGCGTGGGCGGGCGGGAAGGAGCCATTGTGCGAATCGACGGTCGCAGCGCCGACCAAATGCGGCCTGTGAAGATCGCCGCGGACTTCATCTCTACCGCCGAGGGCAGCGTCCTGATCGAGCTTGGAAACACGCGCGTGATCTGCACGGCGACGGTGGACGATGGTGTTCCAGCGTTCATGAAGGGAAGCGGAAAGGGCTGGGTGACCGGGGAGTACGGCATGCTCCCCCGTGCGACCGAACAGCGCACACCGCGCGAAGCGGCGCGCGGCAAACAGTCCGGACGAACGCTCGAGATCCGCATGGCTCGACTGCGACGTCATCCAGGCCGACGGCGGCACGCGCACAGCCTCAATCACCGGCGCATTCGTGGCACTAGCGCTGGCCTGCGAACGGCTGGTCGCCGCGGGAATCTTGAAGACTCTGCCGCTGACCGATACGGTAGCCGCCACAAGCGTCGGGATCGTGGACGGCCGGGCGCTTCTTGATCTCGCCTACGAAGAAGACTCGCGCGCTGAAGTGGACATGAACGTGGTTATGACCGGCAGCGGAAAGTTTGTCGAAATTCAGGCAACCGCGGAAGGCCAACCCTTCAGCGGCGGCGAGATGCAGGATCTTCTCGCACTGGCGGCCGCCGGAATTCGCCGCCTCACCGAACAACAGCGCGCCGTTCTTCCCGTCCAATTCGCTGCCCGTGCCCGCTAGATTGTTTCTCGCTTCTTCGAACGAGGGGAAACTCGCGGAGTTCCGCGCTCTGGCGCGGACCTTCTCACGTGTGACCCCGACCTGGTCGGGGTCAACTTCGGCGACCGCCTCGATCGAGCTGGAAGCGCTGCCCCGGTTCGACGAGATCCCTCCCTTTCCCGAAAACGCTCCGACGTTTGCCGAAAACGCCCTGAGCAAGGCCCTGCACTACTCGCGCGTGCGCGGCGGAATGATTTTTGCCGACGATTCGGGACTCGTGGTGCCCGCGCTCGGCGGCGCACCCGGCGTTCATTCGGCGCGTTACGCCGGGCCGCAAGGGACGAGTCCGCAACGGATCGAGAAGCTGCTGCGCGAAATGGCGGAAAAGAAAGGTTCCGAGCGCGCTGCATATTTCGTTTGCGCCATCGCGCTCGCCGAGCGTGGCCGCGCACTCGCCGTCGTGACAGATCGAGTGGACGGAGAAATTCTCACATCGCCTCGCGGAAGCGGCGGCTTCGGTTACGACCCCGTCTTCTACTTCCCTCCCCTCGACAAGACGTTTGCGGAACTGCGCGCGGAGGAAAAGAACCTGCACAGTCATCGAGGGAAAGCGTTTCGCAAACTGCTCGCCTTTCTTGCGGTCAACTGACGGTGTGACCGCAAGCGGTCAACGCTTCGCCCTAGAGGCAGGTTCCATCCTGCCGCCCCAAAGATATTCGAGCTCAGCGGTGTGCTATAGTTTTCGCTCCCATGGCCCCAAAAACAAAAATCAAGAGGGCGCGTGCCGCAAAAGCAAAGCAGTCGAAGCGCGCAAAAAGGCCTCTTGCGGCAAAGACGGTGCGTCGCGCTGGAATCGATCCCAAGCGCGTGCAGGCGATCCTCGCGAAACTTGACGAGGCTTATCCCGTCGCAAGCTGCGAACTGAAGCACGAGTATCCCTTCCAGTTGTTGATCTCAACGATCCTCTCGGCGCAGTGCACGGACAGGCGCGTAAACGAGGTGACGAAGACGCTCTACGTCAAGTATCCGACTCCGGAAGCTTTCGCCTACGCCACCCCGAAAGACCTCGAGCAGGAAATCCGGCCGACGGGATTCTTCCGCAACAAGACGAAATCCATCATCGGCGCAAGCAAAGCGATCGTCGAGACGTTCGGGGGGAAAGTACCGCGCACGATGGAGGAGTTGCTCACGCTTCCAGGCGTGGCTCGTAAGACGGCCAACGTGGTTCTCGGCACCGCTTACGGCATCTCCTCGGGCATCGTCGTCGATACGCACGTGCAGCGCCTGGCGAAACGTTTGGATTTCTCCCGCAACGACGATCCAAAAAAGATCGAGCAAGATTTGATGCAGGTGATTCCTAAGGACAAATGGATTTTGTTCTCCCACCAGTTTATCTGGCACGGCCGGCGCGTCTGCCAGGCGCGCAAACCGAAGTGCGTGGAATGCAATCTCGAATCGCTCTGCTACTCCAAGGACAAAACGGTGTAGCGCCGCGGCCTTAGGCAACCGAACTCACATCTTCACGCGTGACCGCCCCGATGAATCGGGGTAAACTCCGCAAGCGATCAACCGGCCGATTGAGGCGCCCGCAACACCGCCGGGAGCCGGAGCGAGCGGGGCCCACACGGACAGAAATAGCCTGCCACCTCAAGAAATCGCGTTGCCTGCCATTCGATGCAAAGAGTGATACAGCCCCTCGATCATTGCCATGCCGCGCTTAAGAATTTCATGGTCCGACATTTGCTGTTTGCCCCATCCTTTTAAGACCTCGTCGATGCCAAAGCCTTCTTTGCGGCCGAACTTGTCGTCGCCAAGGTCGGCATCGTGCACCATTTCGGCCATGGCGCGAACTTTGCGATCCCGGATGTGAAATTCCTTCACCAGCGTTTCAAAGGTGCAATCCTCGCCCCGATGGCCGAATCCCCCTTGAAACATATCGAAGGGTATCGCTTTCGCGGGAACGCTCTCCCGGCTGGCGAACGTGAATCGCCCTCGCCGGTCGATGAACCGGCGAAGCAGCCAAGCCGAGAACACTCGATCCACGCCCGGCCGGTGGCGCGTCACCCATAGCTGGTTCTGATACCTCCGAGAATGAGCGGGCTTATCGGATGGCTTGGCAGGCGCCGCAGCAGATTGAGCCTCGAAAGCTTCCAAGGTCTCCGCCGCGCGCTTCCGAAATGGGCTGGTGAAAAAATCCGTCTCGACAATTTGGAGAAACTTGCGTCGCAACGCCGTGCTCGCCGCCGGGCTACGCTTGGGAGTGGGCAGCGAGGCTTGCCTGCGCGCCTCGCGGAGCAATTCCTGGTATTGCGCCGAACTCGCTGCAATGAATCTTTCCCGAAGTTGCGCGTGGGAGAAATTGTCAATCGCCTGCACGGCCACAACGGAAGCCTCTCCCGAATAACTCCGAGTCGCCGTGGCCAGCCATTCGAACCGCTCCCGGCAGACCGGATTGTTCGGCAGCAGGTATCCCGAGTTCCCGAGTGGGATCGCGCCGTACCGTTGGAGCTTGCGCCAGACCTCTACGCGCTGGCTCGCGCGCTTGGTCGGGAGACTGAGGATGAAGAGCAGCCACGGCGCCTCCCGCTTTCTGTTTGTTATAGTCATTACAACCAGCCGTTATACCCATTCGCGAACCTTAAAGCAATCGTGCGGTTGTGGCTCTCGAATGCGTCACGGTGCGCTCGTACCGAACCGGCGGGCGATAGGGTGAGATTTGCCGCCTTTTTCTGCTCCCCATCGTCCAGAAGTGGCTAACGGCTCCAGTTACTGGCAGGTCTGACATATCAGCCTAAAGACCAATTTAATCACAATTTGCCGGAGCCGAGACAAATCGAGGTTCAGGCAAGTCAACAAGCTCGCGCGTCCTTCACGGATTGAAGGAATAGGTCCATTTCACTGCGAAGCGGGTCTCACGGACCTGCGGGGGGTTCGCCGGTGCAATGCTGGCGAATTGTGTCCCAACGTTGCAAATGATGTAGAGGTCGCTGTCCGGGCGGTAGTTATATCTCAAACGCAAATTGGCACTGACCGCTTGCGTGTTTGAAGTATCCATCTGAATGAGGCTCGAGAACGTTAAGAAGCGGCTAAACGAATAGTTCCCTTGCAAGCTCGCGAGCACGACCGAAAAATTTCCATTCGGCAGGGGCAACCGGAAGTGGTCCCACGTCTCGGAAACGGAGATCGAGAACTTTGCAGTCGGGCGATAATCGGCCCGCACGCGGAATTCATTCAGAGTCCCACCGTAATAGCCGCCGAAGCGTTCGAAGAAATTGTAAGTGAACCTACGATCTTGGCCGGACCCATAGGTCAATTCATGGCGGGTAAATTTGTACAGACCGTTCGGAATAAACACGTTCTTGTAAATGTGAAATGGCGTCGTGATCCGCTGCGTAAACACGTCTACGATATCGTCGTCAGTGTAGGCGCCGTTGTTGAAATCGGCGCGGAAAGTGCCCTGCCATTCCTGCGTTTGCACGACGTTGTGAGTGTCGGGCGCGTGAAGAATGAATCCCTCGAATTGCACCTCGCGCACACCATTGATCTTGGGTCTGACTTTAAGAGTTAAATCCCCAGACGTCTCGTTTGAATCGGTCCTTTCAATGAAACCTACCTCCGGGTTGAAGTTTGGACCGATCTTTCGCCGTTCGACGATCCCGTCCAGCCAATTTGATCGATATGACAGCGATGCCCCCGCGTCACTCGCCCCACTCGGGTCTCCGGGAGATCGCGTTCCCGCCATGTGGGCGTCAACGAACCAGTCTTTGAAGAAGATGAGACGGGTATCGACGCCGCCAGTTTGATTGAAACTGTCCTGTATATTCCCCGATCGCTTGTCAATGCCCATCACGCCGATGTAAGAGCCGGCCCACAGGGATTCTTTCACTCGTGCGACGGCATAGTTTGCGTAGGGATTAGGGCCACTGGAACGGGTGTCGACGTCCATTACGCCCACCTCCATCCGACCAAACGTCCCGGTCAGTTTGGCTCCGCCATTGATAGGCACTTGTTGGCCGGTTATCGGATCAATTCCAATCTGACGGCTAAAAAACAATTGATCCTCGTCACCGATATCGAAGTTGAAGATGCCCGCATTTTCGAGGAAGAACTGGCGCTTCTCCGGAATGAAGACTTTGAACGGTGTGAGATTGAACGGCTGCAGATCGACTTCGGCATCGGCAAAATCCGTGTTTCCCGTCAGATTCAAGACGAGGTTTGAGGTAACGCCGTACCTGATGTCGACTCCGCCCGTCAGTGGAAAAAGTGGGGCCTGCCCTGCCTGCTTGTCGTAGCGCGCCAATCCGTAGGGCTTAACAATGAAGAGTCTTCCGCTTTCGATGTCCCTGATGCCCCGTAGATCTCCTGCCTCCGAGACTTTTGTGATCCCAAAAGTTCGCCGGTAAGCGCTCCAGAGGTCTTCTTCGTTCTTTCTACGGATAAAACGTTTGAAATTCAAACCCCAGATCACATCGCTTGACTTAGTGAAATTGAGGGTTGTGAATGGAATTTCTATGGTCGCAGTCCATCCGTCAGAAGTGATGCGCGCCTCTGACGTCCATACTCCGTCCCATCCCCGGTCGAAATCGCCTCCATTTGTGTCTCCTTGCCCCTCCACGATGAGGCCATCGTTTTGGGTACCAAGGGGATTGACCTCGAATACGTATGCGCCACGACGATCGTGATTCGAATCGATCAGGATTTCGAAGTGGTCATCCAAGTCTTGGCTTACGTCCCGCCGGAGTTCGGTCGCGATGATCCGAGAGGGCACAGAGTCATAGCAATGAATGCCGAAGTATACGGCGTGGCGCGTGTAGAGAATGCGTACTTCTGTCTTCTCGGTTGCTGGTTCAC
>Ga0209160_1005369_pt1 | contig 10129 bp, 13 predicted proteins | sample GraSoiAngelo_153_FD_186167 | JGI IMG/M metagenome (GOLD analysis project Ga0209160, IMG submission 186167) | Grasslands soil microbial communities from the Angelo Coastal Reserve, California, USA - 14_1009_12_40cm (SPAdes) (version 2) | ecosystem: Environmental > Terrestrial > Soil > Grasslands ... | reverse complement strand
AGCTATGCTTTAGGTGTCGTCGAGCAACCGAGGATTGGTGTTGTCGAGCGGCAAAAAAGTAGCGAGTGGGGGTTCGACGCTGCGAAGGTTTTCCGGTTCATTCGGCCATTGAAAGGAACCATGCAGGAGGGCCGCTCTCCGGTCCGACGTTTTCCAACTGCAGGAATGTGCGGCACGCCACATGAACCCCGTATGTCACTGAATTGGAGTAGCTTGGTCGGGGCGTGGAGATTTGAACTCCAGACCTCCTGCGCCCAAGGCAGGCGCGCTACCAGGCTGCGCTACGCCCCGACATCTACAAGGTCTTATTCTAGCGCAACTGGCGATTTGTCCTCACCGGCGACCTGCCCACTCCTCCCAAACTGTGCTACTCACTCGATTTCGGAATATTGGCACATGTGTTCTGGAAGTCGCCGCTTCTAACTTCTTAGCCATAGCTGCAGCCGTAATCGAAGCGTAGTCGTACGTCAGTCAAACAGGCGTCAGGTCCTACACGTGAGCAAGTCTTGAAAGTTCATTCGTTCCTGGCTTTGTTCTGTGTGATTCTGGTGGTGGCCTGACTATATGGTTCGCACGTGGAGCTGGATCAAGGCATTCGGCGTCCAAATAGACCGTCGGTTCCTTCTGGTTGTCGAACTTGATGCCATATCGGGAACCGAGCACAATCTCCAGAACCGTTCCACGCAGCGCGAAATATCCGCCGGGCGCCTTTTCGTTGACGATAACGCGCGCGCCGATATCAAATTCTTGATTCGTTTCTTTCTTTTTCATGTGCCTTCCTCGGGTGGCGTTCTGCGACGGTTATGACGCAATTGCGGCCACGCTGATCTTAGGGGCGAAGTGTCTTGATGTTCTTCTGCCGTTCTAGTTCCAAATCCTCCGCATTTTTCTTGGCGCGTGCGGCTTCCTTCTGGGGAGCCTCTTCTTGATCCAGCTTCACGGATTCGGCAATGGAGACCCCAGCTTGGACATCCAATTGTTTTGCAAACATGACGATCGCAAAGGTATCCCCGTAGGATCGAAAAAGGTTGAGTGAATATTGGGAATCCTCCCACCGTGCGATCACTTTTTCGGTGGCCTTGTACGATGGGTTCATGGGGAAATTGACTACGGCGACAGGCCTCGTTGCGCCGCCGTACTTTGCGGAAACGACCCGTATCATATCTTCGTCGGTTAGCCCTTTGGTGGCAGAACTGTCGTAGGTCACCAGCATTCTGTAGAGTGCACCGTTGTCGAAAGAGAAGAGAAGCTGATCAACCGGCTCCGCCGGGCGTGAAGGGCCATAAGGTTGTGGCGGCCACCAGGTCAATTCTTCAATCAGCGCCGGACGTTCGTGGACCACGGTGATATCTGCCGGCTTAGTGTCGATCAGCTTGCAAACATCGGTCACAGTCATTCCGAACGAAAAGTGGCGATACTGGGAGAGATCCTGCGCGTGAATCAGAGGAGTTGAAAGCAGGATCACGACGATCATGAGGAAGCAAACAACCAGACTGCGCATCATTGTTCTCATTGAAAATCTCCTTCAAATACGTACGGATTCAAGATTGGGCGTTTTTGATCTCGCTTAAAGGCAGTTCCTTGCCTGTTGATAGCCCAATGAAGTTCGAGCGAGTATGGCGAATCCTCCCGGCGCGCGATCATGAGATTCAAAATCGCTGGCGCATCTACTTGGATCGCGCCTTCTTCCTGGCCCAAATGGTGTGATTGCCTTCACTCGGGCCAGGCATACCGCAATTCGAAATATTTTGCCGCATTCGTTTTTGCCGGAGCCTCGATGGGTTCGTCGGACACGGTCGCGTTGCGCTCATGGAGATGTGCTTCTTCATCCGTGGAGGTCCAAGCTTTCTCCTCTTGGTGCTGCGCTTGGGCCCTGGGTCGTGCATGGGCTTCTTCCGGGTTTGCTCCAATTCCCAGAGCCTGGACCCCTTTCATCCAGGTGGCGGCTTCCATATGATCATCTCCGTCGGGTGGGTAGATCAGAACCAAGCCATGACGGCCAGCATCGGCGGGACGCGCAAACTGGCCTTGGTTGTTCATGACAAATAGCAAGGCCCGAGCCAAGACGTCAGAATCGTACCTGTTCCCGAAGCATGCCCCGCTTGGATGGGCCAGAGACGCCGATGTCCAGCAGTCGCACACCAAGTCTTGGTAACCTCCAGCTCTGACCGACCACACGCTTAGGTGATCCAACGCGGTTCCTGGTTCACATAAGTACTCAACTCGTATTGAGCGTGGCTCGGTAGGTTCCATGAAGTCTTGCCAGGCTAAAGTCACTGCGTACCTAAAGGCTTTATCTAATTCAAAGCGGCTGCTATGAGTTTCAACTGTCTGTGACATGGCGCTTCTCCCTTACTTTTGCATGTGGCGTTCCCGGACTGCCACGCTCACAACAGGCTTGCCTCTGGTCGGCATAAGGCAGCGGCATCCGCGCTAGCGACTAGCGCTGGCAGAAGGCTGCTTGTGATGTCAGGCGTATCGCTTTCTGCCGCTGGCATAAGCATTAATCCCCGTCACGATCCCGGCACCCAAAATCGCCGCAAAGCTTGTATAGGCCACTCCACCATGGTTCGGCGAACTCGCGAGGCGCGCGACGAAACCACCTGCTACTGCTCCAGCGATACCCATTACGATGTTCACGATCGGCCCGTATCCGCCTTCCCTTACCAATTTTCCGGTAAGCCAGCCGGTAATCAATCCAAGGATGACCCAAGGTAGAAAGTACATACGGCCTCCTTTTTGTCGAACTTTCGCTTATTTGGCCGCTCCCTGCTGGAGAGCCTGCCATCTTCATCCCGTACAACTCGCGGTCTGCTGTTTGAAGGAGGTCTTCGATTGTTCGACCGCCCTCGGGATAGTCCGCCACGCCGATGCTTACCGAAAGTGCGGGTTGCTCGCAGTCCCTTGCCACTTGGTCGCGAATGCGAGACGCGACGACTCTTGCGGCCGTGGCGGTTGTCTCCGGCATGACGACGGCAAAATCGCCGACGCCATTGCCTCAAATAGGGTGCGGAAATTGCTCGCGCTCTCTCGGAAGGACCCGCCCCCTGAGGGCACGTATTCCGCGGGTTCTCTAATTGCTGTGCTCATTGGAAATCTCCCACGTTCTCGCAGGGGCGGTTTGCCCCGCCCCCTAAATCAACGCGAGGACGTGTCAACTTCAGGCCGTCACTGCAGCGGCGATCTTGTGGAAGGTGGAGTTGGAAACTTCAAAGGTTTCTACCTGAGCAGGGCCCTCAACCACCGTGGCAAGGATCTTGGTCACTTCTGGGTAAGTTCCGCGGTTGTAAGCCTCTGCGTTCTCGGCCTTATCCCAGAGACTGATTCCGAATGCTTCCGTCCCCCCGTGGCCGACGAACGAGATCTCGTCCTGGAAGCCCTTTTGTTTTCGAAGCAGAGGGATGATTTCCTTCTCCAGCCTCTGGGTGAACTCGGCGCCGGTATTCGGTTTTAGATGCATATACACTCTGCGTGCAAACATGAGTCACTCTCCTTGGTTTTTGCGCCCAAGGGGGATTCAGATAACCGGTTTCGGTCAGGATGACCTGAAGGCTCCCTCAGTACGTTAACCACCATAGGTTAATTAACTTGACTCTGTCAAGTACTATCTGCGACCATTTCTATCGTATTAATCGGATATAGTTAATCACCGGAGGCCACACGTGGACGTTTGTCTTGTCATCAAGCAGCGGCTGGGAGAGTTACATCTCGAGCAGCGAGATCTGGCGACGGCCGCCAATGTTACGGAATCTTACATTTCCCAATTGCTGACGCGGAAGAAATTGCCCCCCGCGTCTAACCGCACGGATATCTATGCCAGGATGGAGAAATTCCTAAAACTCCCGAGCGGCAAGATATCGAAGCTGGCGGACCACGAACGAAAGGAAGAATTGAGAAAAAACCTCGGAGAGCCGCCCACGCCCTTGCTGAAAGAAGTTCGAGAATTAATCCTTCGCAAATGCGCACCGGACAAAGAGAAACAAGTGCGGGCGATTTTTGAGAAGCAGCCCTTCGGTGAACTCGAACGCCTTGTCATGCAAAAGCTTTTGGACGTGGTCAAGAACGTCGCCAAGGAGGAATTGGAAAGTGAGAATTGGCTCCGGTTAGTGGCCCGGCTGGTCGGACGGAGCTATGAACACATGCGGGTCATCGTGCTGGAATTCCTGGACACGGATGTGTTCAACGTGTCTGTGCAGGACTGCGACTCCTTTCTCGATCCGCTGATTGAATCTTGGGACATCAACCTCGGAACCTTTGCTATGGAAGTCGTCTTAAACAGAAGACTAGCTCCAGGCCACCCGAAGAAATTCGAGTTTGTGGAAAGGGAGGCCCAATGGTCCGAAGAAGAACCCGGGTTCAAACGGTTCCTTCGGGACCGCATTCTGAGCAGGGATGCTACTGAGGAAGAACTTGCGTTCCTGAAGAGACTGAGGTTCAACGGAAAGCGGCCCACTCCACTGTATTATTACCGGGAACTACAAAACCTCAGAGACCCGCTCCATTTCCGATCGCCCTTGCCCCACGGCGCACGTGCAGGAATGCCGAGCCAGTCTAAATCAGAACGGTCAGTCGCCCCAATGCACAAACGTATGGAAGCGAAAAGCGTTGAGAAGCAACTCCAGCTCCATGGCAGGAAAAAGGCCATGGAGCGCTGGGCAGAGAACAGAAGCCGGGGCAAGAAACCAAAAACAAAGTCGTAGGAAGTTTGCCTTGAACTTTATCCATTGACTGAGCACTGTAACTGCCTCACCTCAAAGAGTGCGCACAACTGTACTCGCACGAACTTTCACCGCGGCAAGCGCCCTCGATGTGTCAGAACTGTGCCAGAATCCAGTGTCTGCTTGGAGGCCCTAGCCGGGCGCGTGTCTAAGGGGGGAGCGCTTGGCGCATCTAAAGTAGGGAAAGATTCTATTTGCGAGGTAGTAATGATTAGAAAGACGAGCGGCGGCTACAAGGTTTTGTCCGAGAAAGGTAAGAACCTCGGCGGGCCATATAAGACCGTACACAAAGGCTATTGGGCGATCTCCTCCAGACGGCGCCGTGTCGTTCGTGGTCCCAAGCCGCCGATAACCGCAAACACGATTAGCATGCTGCAGGCTATGAAAATAAATACGCCAACGCTTCCATAGTTTCGGAGAAAAAGGGCAATGAGGAAACTGCTGAAAACGGTGCTCAGTCGGCTCCAGGAATAGACGAATCCGACCGCCCGGGCGCGTATTCGCGTGGGGTAAAGCTCTGATTGGTACGTGTGAAAGGAGAACGACATCCAGTTGCTGCTTAAAGTGATGAGCACTCCGAAGAGCATGACGCCTGCCGCGGTCCTCTGCTGCGCGAATAACAAGCCACAAGCAGCGATAGCAAGGGCCGACCAGGCGATTTGCCATTTGCGCTCGAATACATCCGCGAATGCTTTGCCCACAACCGGTCCCAGGGGACTTGCCAGGGCCATTACAAACGTGTATTGCAATGACCGCATAACGTTGACGCCCTCGGCGATCAGCAGCGTTGGAACCCAACTGGCGAAACCGTAATAGCCGATGGGTTGCAGGACATGGAAAATGATCAGCAAGACGGTGCGCGCCCGATACGTCTTATTCCATATTTCTCTGAGCGACCCGCGCGCCGGGTAAACGTCGCCTTCGACCAGCTTAGGTTCTGGTAACTCCGCTCCGGATTCCGAGCGCACGCGCTGCTCAATCTCCTGCATGATCCGGTCTGCCTCTTCAGTGCGTCCCTGTTGCTCGAGCCACCTGGGAGACTCGGGAATGGCCCGGCGAATGAACCAAACGAAGATGGCGCCCGAGGCGCCAATGATCACCACCCATCGCCAGCCATCTAGACCCAGCAGACGCCGGGGGACGAGCACAGCGGAAATGAGAGCTGCGATCGGCACGGCCGAAAAGCTGAGAAACTGATTGAAGGCGAAAGCCTCGCCCCGAATCTCCTTGGGCACTAATTCGGAAACGAATACACCGATCGTAATCATCTCCACGCCCAGGCCAATTCCGGCCAGAAAGCGCCACAAGTTGATCGCAGCGGGGGTCGATTGCAAAGCCATCAGGAACGTGCAGACCGAGTACCAAAGCAGTGAAAAACTGAAGATTGCCCTCCGCCCGAAACGATCTGCGACTGGGCTGAAAACAAGCGTGCCCACGAAAAGGCCGGCAAAAAGAGCCGCAACGAAACTCGCAAAGCCTTCGATTCCAAGGAATCCCTTCGTAGTCGGTTTGAAAATGCCGCTGCTGTAAAATGCCGGAGCAATGTAAGCGGAAAAAAAGAGGTCGTAGAATTCAAAGCAGGCGCCCAGCGACAGCAGGACGATCAATTTGCGGATATAGCGCGATTTCGGCAGGCGGTCCAAACGGGCGGCGACGGTGATGCGTGTGCCTGCGGCTCGGGAAGGCGTTTCCTGCTGCAGACCAAGTCCCCCGGTGCGATGGGAACGCATGAGCTTGACGAAGACGCTATGCTCGGCCGGTGGTAAGGATCGAGCGTAGCGGCGAGCTAAATGATTTTATCTTCCGAATAGCAAATTCTCTCCAGGTTGCATTCCATGCAACGCGGCTTGCGCGCCTGGCAGACGCGCCGGCCATGCCAAATCAACTGATGCGCAAAAATGATCCACTTGTCTTGCGGAATAATCGTCACCAAATCCTGCTCAATTTTCTTGGGATCCGTATTGCGAGTGAGATCCAGCCGCCCGGCCAGGCGCTGCACGTGAGTATCGACCACAATCCCTGAGGGGATGCCAAAGGCAGTCCCCAGCACAACGTTAGCGGTCTTGCGGGCGACGCCCGGAAGGGTTAGCAATTGCTCCATGGTCCGGGGCACTTCGCCAGAGAATTCCTCGACAATCTTCTTGCTCGTGCCCTGAATCGACTTCGTCTTGGCGCGGAAAAATCCCGTAGGTCGAATTTCGGCCTCGAGATCGTGGGGATCGGCGTAAGCAAAATCCTCGGGTATTCGATATTTCTGAAAGAGCGAGCGGGTCACCTGATTCACCCGCACGTCGGTGCACTGCGCGGAAAGAATCGTGGCGATCAGCAATTGGAAGGGATTCTGGTGCTCGAGCGCGCAAGTTGCCGCCGGATAAGCTTCATCGAGCTTCGCCAAAATTGCCCGGACCCGCTTCGGGTCCGCACCGGCGGCTCTGGCGGTGCCGGAACGCCCGTTCTTGGAAGTTGCGCGCGTGGGCTTCCTCGCCGCAGCGACGCGCGGATTTTTCAGTTTCTTCATCATCAAACCTTGATGGCTGAACCGGGCAAACTATAGCACAGGTGAAGATGCAAAAAAGTCGACCAGCTTGCGGAAGGCTTTGGCGCGATGGCTATAGCGGTTCTTTTCGTCGGCAGACATTTCCGCAAAACATTTGCCGGCGGCGCCAAAAAAGAAAATGGGATCGTAACCGAAACCTCCCGTGCCGCGAGGCTCCTCAAGGATCTCTCCCTCAACCGCATCCGAAAAAACAGCGACGACACGCCCGAGCACAGCCAAGGCAATCACGCAGACGAAGCGTGCCCGACGGTCTTTTGATCCGCCCGCCCGCATTTCCGCCAGCAGCTTAGACATCCGCTCCGCCGAAGAGGCAATTGGCCCCGCGTAGCGGGCCGAACGCACGCCTGGCGTACCCCCGAGTGCATCGACAACCAAGCCTGAATCGTCTGCGAGTACGGGCAGATTGGAGGAGCGGCTATAGTGCAGCGCCTTGCCCGCTGCGTTTTCGCCAAAGCTAGGGGCCGATTCCTCAAAGCCAGGCAGCGCCGAAAAATTTGGAAGAAGTTGCAGGTCCAGCGAAACGGTACCAGCCGCGTGCGCCGCCAATGCGCGGAATTCTTTCAATTTGCCGACATTCGAAGAAGCCAGGAACAAACGAACGGTCACGCCCCGGGCAGACGCCTCGCCCTCCTCGTTATCGCGCACGAACAGTAAAGTTCAGAGGCACGAGTGAGCGTTGATGCTCAGTGAGATGCCGAATGCCGCTGGCAGCCAGATTTAGTAGCCGATCGAGTTCGCCTCCTGCAAAGGGTCTGCCTTCCGCTGTTGCCTGCACTTCGACGAAACGGCCGCTGCCAGTCATAACCACGTTCATATCCACTTCGGCCCGGGAATCTTCTTCGTAGCAAAGATCGAGCATAGGATCGCTGAGCACTAGTCCTACGCTCGTGGCGGCAACGGAATCCAGAAGGGGCATGGATTTCAGAATCCCCGTGGCGACCATGCGCTCAAAGGCCAGGGCGATAGCCACATAAGCTCCGGTGATGGACGCCGTGCGCGTGCCGCCGTCGGCCTGGATGACGTCGCAGTCAAGCCAGACTGTGCGCTCGCCCAATTTCTGCTGGTCGGTTACGGCGCGAAGCGAGCGGCCGATGAGACGGGAAATCTCCAGCGTGCGTCCCGATTGCCGGCCGCGGGTCGATTCGCGCGGCGTGCGCTGCTCGGTAGCGCGCGGCAGCATCCCATATTCTGCGGTGACCCAGCCCTTGCCGCTGCCCTTCAGAAATGAGGGCACGCCGTCGTCGAGGGTTGCCGTGCAGATCACGCGCGTCTGGCCAATCTCAATCAAGACGCTCCCTTCCGCGACGGGAACGAAATCGGGCGTCAACTTTACGGGCCGCAATTGGTCACAGGCGCGTCCGTCAGCTCGCAAATTGCCTCCATTGGATTCGGCGGATAGGGAATCCAGTGGCAGTTTGCCGGGCAGGCCCCGTGATGTCAACCGACAGCCGGGCCTAATCATGCTAAACGCGATTGGCTCTCAGCAGCGCCAGTGGATAATGCGTGCCCCGCCAAGTGATTCCGCCGGTCCACAACGCTAGCGCCATCGATTTCCAGAGAATGTAGACAAAAAGAACGGCGGACAGAGGGTGGGCAAATGCATACCACCACGGCAGTTCGTAGAACCGATTAGCGTCGGATATGAACAGAAGCATCACCATTACGGCCAAGAGATATAAAACCCACGCCAAGCCACTAACCACAAAGATCGCCACGAAGGGCCAAACGTTCAGCAAGAACACAGCCATTCCTGCGGCAATGGACATGGCGGCGTTATATTCGAGGCCTGCAAAGGCATTTTTCATCAGGCCCTCGATCAGTTCGCGCAATGACGAATACCACTCTACAGTTAGCAATCCCATCCCAAAAACCATCTCTTGCCGATGGCCCGCTTTCTTCAAGAGCTTTCCGAGCTTGAGGTCGTCATCCGGGCGCATGGCAATCGCGTGGTGACTCCCCGATGCTTTGTAGGCTTCCGCAGTGAGAAGATTAAGCGCGCCGACACCAACGAAACTTCTGCTTGCGGGATCTTTCGCCTTCCACGGTCGAAGATAACCCAAAAAGAATATGCCAAAGGCCGAGCAGAAAAGGCGTAAAGGCAAGCTAGATAGGCGCACGGCCGGCATCACCGCGAGATGCTGTAGCTGGTTGGCCATGAGATGGCTCACAGCCTTTGCCAGCATGCCCGGCTCCATGATTACGTCTGCGTCGGTGAACAGGAGCAGCTCGCCGCTGGCTCTTTCTGCGCCTTGGTACAAAGCATAGTTTTTCCCGAGCCAGCCTGCAGGGAGTTCCGAGATGCTCACAAGGCGAAGGCGCGCATCTGCTGCTGCCATCTGTGCGAGAATGGCCCCGGTCTGATCGGTTGAGCGGTCGTTTAGAACAATGAATTCGAGGTTGGGATAATCCTGCTCCAGGACAGATTGCAGTGCCTCTCTTATCTTTTTCTCTTCGTTTCTTGCTGGGACGATGACAGAAACGCGCGGAATATATTCTGCCGGATGGCAGGGTGCATCTTTCAGATAAGCCATGGACCGGAGGCCGCGCGCGATGTCCAGCCCCCAAATGGTGACCGCGCAGAGCGTAACTGACGCCAGAAGAGCGAGACTCGTGTGATGCTCCTAGTTGCCAACAGCCGTTCGTCGTTCGCGGGACGGGCCAGCAGGCAACCGGCTCACCGCGGCGGGCTGATCATCGGTCGCTGTGCCGGCAGCTGGCGTTTGCGGAGGTGTTTGAGCAGAGAGGGTAAAAAATTGACTCAAATCCAAATGACCGGCCAGGGTCTCGGCCTCCTGCCCGCGGATCAGTATCTTTAGCCGATATATGTTACTCAGATTTGCGCCCAGCGTGCGCA
>Ga0209160_1005357_pt1 | contig 10140 bp, 10 predicted proteins | sample GraSoiAngelo_153_FD_186167 | JGI IMG/M metagenome (GOLD analysis project Ga0209160, IMG submission 186167) | Grasslands soil microbial communities from the Angelo Coastal Reserve, California, USA - 14_1009_12_40cm (SPAdes) (version 2) | ecosystem: Environmental > Terrestrial > Soil > Grasslands ... | reverse complement strand
GACGTCGACTTGACCGCGCGCACGAGGGCATCGCTGTTGCCGGTCGATCATCCGTTGTTGCTACTGCTGGCCGAGCCTCGACGGCTTCGCGCGAACGTTCGTGACGGGCTCTGGGTTCGGCTCGTCCATGTCGGCGCCGCGCTGTCGGCGCGCTCGTACGCGGTGCCCGGCTCGGTCGTCGTCGAGGTGGCCGACGAGTTCTGCCCCTGGAACCACGGGCGCTGGCGCGTGGGTGCGGACGGCGTCGCGCGCACCCACGAGCCGTCGGAGCTCTCGTGCGACGTGACCGCGCTCGGCTCGGTCTACCTCGGCGGGCTCACCTGGGCGCAGCTGGGGCGATCGCTGCGGGTCGTGGAGCTCCGGCCAGGCGCGATCGCGCGCGCCGATGCGCTCTTCCGCAGCGACACGGCGCCCTGGTGCCCGGAAATCTTCTGAGGCGCGCACCGGCCCGCCGGAGCGGACGGGGGCGCTACTTCATCGTTCGAGGAATGAAGAGCGCGAGATCGGGAAAGAGCATCAGGCTCATCTCGGTCTCCTCGCTGGCGTGAGTTCGGCTGAGATTAGCAGAACCCTGCGCGTCCGGTAGGCAACTTCTGCCGGCCGCGGACACGCCCGGAATCAGGGGCGTTCGGCGGCCGGCCGACTGTCACGATCGAGGAAGTAGTTGATCCACGAGCTGGTGTCGCGCAGCCGGCGATCGGGCGGCGGCACGTACGTCAGAAGACCGTCGAGCGCGTTCCCGGCCTTCGCGCGATCGTACACGGCGACCCAGATGCACGGTTTGTCCGGAGTCACCTCGCAGCGTCCCTGGTCCGTCCCGCCGCACGGTCCGTTCCGGAGTTGCTTGGGACACGTCTGAGGGCAAACGTACTCGAGATGACCGAGCACGCAATTGCCGCACGCCTGGCAGCCGAAGAGCGGCTTCTTGATCGCGAGCTCGGCGCGCTCGAGGAGCGCCGCAACCGGCTTTCGCCGATCGATCCACGCGAACACGCGCGTGAGGACGCGGTGGGTCCAGGTGTCGCGGTTGACGGGAAACGTGCGCCCGAGCCAGTCGAGGACGCGCGGCAGGAGCTCGGCGCGAGGCCGCTCCGCCGCCGCGCCGGCGCTCCTCGATGGTTTCCGAACGGGGAGGTAGAAACCGCCGGCGGCGCCATAGTGGAGCTCGGCCGCCAGATTATCCCAGCTCGGCGCAAGCTCCTCGGCTCGTCTGATGATCCACGCGATCTGCGCCGCGTCGTGGGTGCCCCCGATGTAGGCGCCCGCGTAGCCGAGCCCGCGCAGGACCGCGACGGTCCGCGCCGCTCGCTCGAGCCGGGCCTGACGTCCGCCGTCCGTCGCCCGGCTTTCGGCACGCACGGCGGCGAGAAGCTCGGGCGACACCCAGCAGCCCGGTGGACGGCCGGTCGCCATGCGCTCCGCCGTCTTCGGCCCCAGCACGTAGACATTGCCGAGCAGCGGCGTGCGGAGCCCCCGCTCGTCGAGGTAGCGGCGCAGCTCCGCGAACTTCCGCGCGTCCCAGCCGACCTGCGTGACGGCCACGTCGGCCCCGGCCGCGATCTTCTTCTCGAGCTTGACGTACTGATAGACGCAGTCGGCCTCGGTGTACTTGAAGGGCGAGACGGCTACCGCGACGTGAAAGGGTATGCCGCCCCGGCGCCGCTCGTCGATGAGTCGCACGAGCTGGACGGAGTCGAGGTCGAACACCGGCGGCTGATCGCCGGCGCCGGGGTAGTCGCCGGTCAACGCGAACACGTTCTCGAGCGAGAGCGCGTGCATGTCGTCCAGGCTCTTGGCGAGCCCAAGACGATCCTGGCTCACGCACGTCAGATGGATATTGGGCGTCAGGCCGCGTGCTCGCGCCGCCGCCGCGACCCGCAGGGGATCGTGGCCCATCGCCCCGCCCGCGTAGCTGGTGACGCTGCCGGCCACGACCGCCGGAATGCGAGCCAGGCCCGAGGCGGCTTCGAGCAACCGCGCCTCGCGTGTCAGCGCCGAGGCGACGAGCTCGACGACATAGCAGAATCGCCCCGTCGCCAGCGCGTCGCGCAGCGGGTTGGTCATCCCTGGAGCTCGCGCCGGACGAGCCGCGCTCCCTCCACCATGGCGCCGAGCTTGGGGAAGGCGACCTCGCGCGGGAGATGGAGGAGGCCGCAATCGGGGTTCACGGACAGGCGGTCGACCGGAAGAATCGCGAGCGACTCGCGGATGCGCTCGGCCACGATCCCGGCTGTCTCGACGTCGTGACTCTTTACGTCGATGACGCCGAGACCGAGCGTGAACGGCGCGTCGAACTCCTTGAACAGCCGGAGGTCCTCGCTGCCTCGGCGCGCGAACTCGAGCGTGATCTGGTGGATCCGTGCCTCGAGGATCGCCGGGAACAGATAGCGGTAGCTCCCCTCCCACGACGGTTTGCCGTAGCGGTTGCCGTAGCACACGTGCAGGCTCAATCGCGCGTCCACTCCGTCGACGAGCGCGTTGATGGCGCGCACGCCCCACGGCAGATCCTCGGGGAACCCCGAGTAGTAGGGCTCGTCGATCTGGATCTGCTCGGCGCCGGCGCGCACCAGCTCGCGCAGCTCGAGGTTCATGACGCGGGCGATCTCGACCGCGAACGCCTCTTCCGTCGGGTAGTACTGGTTGCGGATCCGCTTGACCAGCGAATGTGGCCCGGTGACGGACACTTTGGTCCTTCGGTCCGTGAACCGGCGCAGGAAGCGGAAGTGCTCGACGAGCCCGAGCGGGGCCATCGGCATGCGGTTACGCACGACCGTGTCGTAGAAGTCGTAATACGAGGCCTTGGAGCCGCGGTCGATCTCGACCCCGGGAAGCCGCGTCGCGAAGTAGTCGATCATGTTGTCGCGCCGGAGCTCGCCGTCGGAGACGACGTCGAGCCCCGCGACCTCCTGATCCTTGATCGCCGCCTTCACCGCCGCGTCGTGCATTTCGTCGAGGTCGTGGGCGGTGATCCGCCGGCGGAGGAAATCGTTCTTCGCGCGCTCGAGCCAGGCGGGCATCGAGTAGCTGCCGACGACGGCGGTGGGAAGGTATTGAGCTGCCATGGTCTGCCTCACTCGCGGAGTGTCGTGTAGAGAATGCTCGTGCGCGAGCCCGCACGATATCGAAACGGCGCGAAGTGGACGTCATAGCCAGTCCGCGCGCCGACCGCCTGCAGGAGGGCGCCGTTGACCCAGTTCACGACGGAGCCGTCGAGCTTGCCCGGGCCCCGGAATCCCTGGCGGTACTCGTCCATAGTGGCGACGAAGATATCCTGCACCTGGAGATAGCCCCGGGGGTGCAGCAAGGGGACCGTATTAACGAAGCTCTCCACGGCGCCGCGCGAGATATGGAAGCGGATGTCGGCGGGCGCGGTCGCGAGCAGCTCGTCGAGATCGTCGCCGTGGAGCCCGGGCGGCAGCGGCACGTCGGCGGTGCCCTCGAGACGGCGCAACCGTTCTTCGAGACACAGACCATCCCAGGCGGCCTGCCAGAACGCCACACCGCGCTCGCGGTCACCGAAGAGGTCGGGGCCCGTTTCGAGCAGGCGGGCGATGGTCGGGCGCAGCTCGGTCGGGGCGACTCCGTGGGCCGACGCGATCGCTCGCGCGGCTGGTCCCGGAAGGTACGCCCGCGTCTCCACGAGATAGAGCTGGCCGTCGCGCCGGACGAGCTCGTCCACCGGCAGGTTGTCGTACACGTTCGTCAGGTGGACGTAGAGGATCTTGTAGCGGAGGAACGACAGCGCGCGGAGCGGGTTGAGCGCATCGGTGGCGATCATGCTGACCACGTCGCGGTGCGCCTCGACGGCGCTCATCGCGCGATCGAGAGTCGGCAGGGAATAGTCAGCGAGGAGGAAGCGCAGCCGCGGATAGAACCCGGTCGCTCGCGCCTCGTCGATCGCCTTGAAACGATCGAGCCAGAGCCCGGCGCGAGTGCCCGAGCCCACGCCGATCTCGAGCGCGAAGATTTCGGCCGGCAGCTGGCCGCGCTTGTCGAGCTCGACCAGGAGCGTCCAGAAGTCGGCGACCGCGTCGCCCACCGCCGCCGGATCGTTGGCGTCGGACCGGCCGCTCGGCAGCGCCGCCTCGAAGCCGCGGCCCGATTGACGCTCCCAGTCGGCCAGGCGCTGCCAGAACAATCGGTTGAATTGCCAGATCGAGCTCTCGCCCAGCGGCCCCCACTCCTCGACGACGACGCGGCCGCTGGTCTCGCGCTCGATCGCGCCGACGGACGCGAGCGCACCGCCGAGGTCATCGATCAGCCGGTCGCGCGGCGCCCTGCGCAGATCGACCGCCAGTTCGGCGAGCGCCATTCGCTCACCCTGGGCATCGGTGGCGTGGCGTACGGTGACCGGTTCTCGGAAGTTCGCCTTGTACTGGATCCAGTCGAGGTGCAGGCGAAGGCGCGGCAGCATTTCCGCGTCGAGTCGCCCCTGATCGAGGAGCGCGAACAGCGCGGCCAGGACCTCGCCGGCGCCGGTCTCACCGGGCTTCGGCAAGAAGTTGAGGTGGATGATCACGGGGTCCAGATACCACGCGTCACACGGCTTGTCATCCTCTGTTACGCCGCTGTGACGGTCGCTCTCATCGTCGCTCGCAGCAGGGCTCGCACCAGGGCGTAGTATGAATCGTGGGCCGAGCCCTCGACCGCCTCCCAATCGAAGCGAGGCTGCGTGCTCGGGGACCACGGACAATGGAGGTGAAGAAATGAGCAAAGGCGGCAAGGTGAAGGCGATTCCAGCGGGATATCACAACGTCACTCCCTACCTGATCATCGACGGCGCGGCGCGGGCCCTGGACTTCTACAAGCGTGTCTTCGGCGCGACCGAGAAGATGCGAATGCCGGGTCCCGACGGAAAGATCGGGCATGCCGAGATCACCATCGGTGATTCGATGATCATGCTGGCCGACGAGCACCTGGAAATGGGCGCCCGCGCGCCTCGCGCGTTCGGCGGCGCGGCCGTGAGCATCATGCTCTACGTCAACGACGTGGACGAGACGGTCAAGACCGCCGTGGCCGAGGGCGCCAAGGTCCTCCAGCCCGTCGAGGACAAGTTCTATGGCGACCGGACGGGCACCATCGAGGACCCGTTCGGCCATCACTGGCACGTCGGCACGCACAAGGAAGATGTGCCGCCCGACGAGATGAAGCGCCGCGCCGCCGCGCTGGCGAAGAGCGCCTGATCGGATCTCGACCGATCGTCTGCTGGCGGAGTCTGCGCGCCGAACTCGCGGCGCGTGCCGGGAGTGTCGGCGCGCGGACTCCGTAGCTCACGCTCATCGAGACGCTGAGAAAGGTCAGGAAGGAGCCGTCCACGACTCACACCAACATGTCGGCGAGGCCCTTCATATCCGGCGCCACGATGTCCGGCTGGTGCGGCGTGCCGCCGAACGGCCGCTGGCGACGGTCGATGAACGCCGAGTGCATGCCCGCCGCCTTTGCCCCGATGCAATCGAAGGCATGGTTGGCGACGAAGAGGATTTCGTCCATTCGAACGCCCACGATCTCGGCGGCCTTCGTGTACGTCGCCACGTGGGGCTTGAAGGAGTTGGCGGCGGCCACCGAGATCACGGCGTCGAACTCGATCTTGTGAAACGCCTTGGCGGCCTCCAGCATGTCGGGATCACCGTTCGACAGCACGACGATCTTGTATCGCGTCTTCAAACGGGCCAGCGCCTCCGGGACGTCTGGAAACGGCGTGAGCCGCTCGATCTGCGCCACGAGGAAGCGCACCTCGTCCGTCGTGTGGGGAATTCCGGCGCGCTCGAGGGTGTAGGCGACGGCGCGGTGCCCGATCTCCCGGTAGGACGTATGCTCCTTGTGAAGCAGCGCATCGATCATGGAGTTCTCGAAGTGGGTGCGCCGCCACCAGGTCACGAACGCGTCCGGTCGGCCACTCCATCCCTTCTGCTGTAAGTAGGGAGTCACTGCCTCCGTCAGGCCTTTCTGCATGTCGACGACGGTGCCGTACTGGTCGAACATGCACACCTTGATCTTCGCTTTGAGTGCCACGACGGTGGCCATGTCGCTCAGCGACCTCCAGGAAGTTTGCACGCCGACGAGTTGCCCATCGCGCACAGGTATTTGTCGCGATCGTGCCCGCGCGCGAGGTCGTGCGGGACGTAGAAGAGATCGGGCGCCGAACGCTTCCGCTCGGCCTCGACCTTCTGCACGGATGCCACGCACGCTTCGAAGTTCGCATCGTTCGTCCGATACGGATGCTGCTGGCAGCACTCCTTCCGGTAGGCTTTGTGACCACCCCTCGTGCGCGCGGTATCGTTCTCGCACGGGTGATCTTGGGCGCTTGCTGCGGCCGCGACGAGCAGCAGACTGACCGTGAAGAATCGGGCGAGCCTCGTCATCCGGCTTGATGCTATCAGGCCGGGCTGCCATTACCTCCCCCGTAATTGCGCCTGCGCGTGCTCGCGAGCAACCTCAGCTCTCAGGACTCCGACGGCCCGGAGGATATGTGATGACGAGTCTCGATTGCTCACCATTGAACGAAATCGTTGGTGGGCTCCTGCTCCTCATCAGCGCGATGTCGGCCGCGCACGGCACGCGCCGGCTCATGCGCGGTCTTCGCCACGCGCGACCGCTCGACGTCGTTCACGGCATCCGCGGCTCGGTCATCGCCTTGGCGGCGGCCACCTTCGCCGGCGGCGTCCTGCTGGCGCAGACCGGCCTCATCGTCCTCGGGGCCGTGTTCCTCGGCGAGGAGCTGTACGAGACCGGGCTGCTGGCCGCCATCATCCGTGCCGGCGAGCGCGACCAGGGGCCCGCGAAGGGCGCTTAGTCCGGATGCGCCCCTCAAGGGCGTTAGCGCCCCTCGCAAACGTCGTGGGCCCTATGCACACCGGCTTGGACGATCGAAGTCCGTGAACATCCTGGTCGAGCGAAGTGCCCCGTCGGATCAGGCCGCCTTTGCGCTCGGGCCATCTCCCCGAGCGCGCTAAGCTGTGAGATATGAGGCAGAGGCGGTGCTATGCAGGTCTGTGGAATTGGAAGTTAGGCGCACGCAGATGAAGCGATGAAGCCACTTCGCCCGACCAACCCCCGGGACAGCTACATCTACATTGGATGCACGGAGAAGTTCGATCACGTCGGCCAGACCGACGATTCATTTCAGCTTCCTGACGACGGCAAGACCTACTACATCTTCCATCAGCGAGAATATCCTCGAGAACAAAAACCCAAAGTCATCTACGCTCTATTCGCGTTCTTCGGCGCTCGGTCACTCAAGAAAGACCCCCTCGACGAGTTGAGGAAATACGACTCGATTTTCGCAATCGACACGAACTACCGCGATCGTGCGATAACTACGGCCGTCGTGGCCGCATGGTCTAGATCCAAGAGCCGGTTGAACACCAAGATACTGTTCACTCGGACGTTCGTGCCGATTTCGGCCAAGCCTGAACGAGAAGCGTGGAAGTCGTTTATCGAGGACTATGATGTGGGTCAACATCAAAGGTGCACCCTATCGTTGACAGCGACCTGGGCGAGCTCGGCAAAATTAACGCTAGGGAGATCCCCATTTTCGGCGGCTTTGTGCTCCCGGAGACCTGGCAGCTCAACTACGCCAGTAGCGACGTTAGTGACGCCTTCCCGATTGTTCAGATGATGAGGCAGTGTGACGCAGCGAACCGAAGACACGGGAATGGGGCCTAACAAGGCCATCGAGCTGTCGGCTCTGCGCGCCGCAGCTCATAGCCAGCGTTGGACGGCTACGGATTTGATGAGCCCGGTGACCGTCAACGTTACCTGTCAGATTCCGGGTGCCGGACGCTGATTGTCGAACGCGACATTCGTTGTCGACGGCGCTGATCGCGTCGACCTCACGCGCGAGGCCCCCGATGGCTGGGACGTACGGCGGAGTGTCGGCGATGGGCTCTTCTGGTCCGCGTCGTTAGGAAGCGGTCCTGAGGGTCGCCGACAAGGAGAACTCATCGTGGGCATGCGTGCGAAGCCGGGCGACTTTCAAAGACTCAACCTGCGCTGCCACGCGCTGCTCAGCGATGTCCCTCTCCACGATGTCTGGGCGATACCACTGCGTGGCGGCGGCCCCGGTCGCAGCATCCAGGACGCGCGTGCGATCTTGTTCGGCGACCGGCGTCCACCCAATCTCGCGGTTCGAGGACTATTCGCTCTGCGCTTTGCCCTGGGCCGAGCGTTCGGATGGGATGACGAGCGCCATAACCCGCCCAGCGTATCGTACGTCGATCGCCTGACTGATGCCGATCGCTCGCAGTCTCAGGTTGCTCCGGGGACTCGCGAAGGCCGGTTTCGAGTGCTCTACGTTTCAGGTGAGGAAGCCCTCAGCGAGCTTCGCAATGCGACCGTGCATGCCTTCCTGGCGCTCGCTCTCACGCCAAGCCCTAGGGGATATACGCTCTACTTAGCAATCTATGTGAAGCCGGTGGGTCGTCTCAGTACGCTCTACATGGCCCTGATCGATCCATTTCGCCGTCTTGTTGTCTATCCGGCCCTCGGTAGGCAGGTTCAACATCGTTGGTCACGCGCGTATGCGTAGGCGCCGCAGGCATCGCCGGGCGGGTTGAGCCGACAAGCAGGAGAAGAAAGACCGAGCGTGCACATCAAGGATCTTTACTCGGTGATCGTGACGGACAACCGAGCCGAATGCCGGGACTTCTACGTCAAGTGGTTCGGCTTCCAGGTCGTGTTCGAAGCGTCGTGGTTTGTCTACCTCGCTGCCGACGGGGATCACCCATTTGGCATCGCCTTCATGGCTCCAGATCATCCTTCCCAACCGCCGGGTCCTGAGAAGTTCAATGGCCAAGGGATGTTCATCACGGTCCAGGTCGCTGACGCGGCCGCGGAGTTCGATCGCCTGAGTCGCTCCGGCCTATCCATTGCGTATCCACTGCATGATGAGCCCTGGGGCCAGCGGCGCTTCGCTCTGTACGATCCGTCGGGCACGTGGCTCGACGTCATTCAGCAGATCGACGCAGCGCCTGGGTTCTGGGACGAGTACCTCAAGTGAGGAGTGCGGCGGCCCAACAAGCGCATGCAGCCGTTAACGAGCTCGGGGGCGGAGTTTCCCCGAGCTCAGCTGTAGACGATGACGCTCCGCTTGACCTCGCCCTGCAGCATCAGGTCGAACGCGCGATTCAGCTCGCCGAGCGGCAGGCGCCGGCTGATCAGCTCGTCGAGCCGATACTTCCCGTTCATGTAGAGATCGATCAGCATCGGCACGTCGGTGCGCTGATGGCCGCCGCCGAACGAGCTCCCGGTGAGGATGCGCTGTTGCAGCAGCAGTGATGGATCGATGGAGAGGCGCGTGCCCGCCGGCGACACGCCGACGACCACGCAGGTGCCGCCGCGGTGGGTCGAGAGGAGCGCCTGCTCCATGGTCCGCTGGGTGCCGACCATCTCGAACGCGAAATCGACGCCGCCACGCCCGGCGAGCGCGTGAACGCGGGCGACCGGATCCTCCTGCGAGGCGTCCACGACGTGGGTGGCGCCGAACTCCTCGGCCCACGCGAGCTTCTGCTTGACGACGTCCACGGCGATGATCTTTCCGGCGCCCACGAGGCGCGCGGCCTGGATCGTATTGAGGCCGACCCCGCCGCAGCCGAAGACGGCGACGCTCGCTCCGGGCGGCACCTTGGCGCGGTTGAAGACCGGGCCCGCGCCGGCCAGCACGCCGCAGCTCACCAGGCACACGACGTCGAGCGGCGCGTCCTTCCGGATGGGGATGACGCTCTCCTCCGGGAGCACCGAGTGGGTCGCGTAGCCCGCAACTTGGAGATAATGATGAAGGCCGCGCCCGTCCTTCTTGAAGCGTGGGGTGCCATCGAACATGAACCACCGCGGCTTGTCCCGGAGCGCGCACATCGTGGGCTGGCCGCCGATGCAGTACCAACACTTGCCGCACGACGGGATGTAGCTCGAGCAGACGTGGTCGCCCGGCGCCACGGTCTCGACTCCCGGCCCGACCTTCTCGACCACGCCCGCGGCCTCGTGACCGAGCACGACGGGCAGGGGATGGGGCGAGTCACCCGTGATCACGTGCAAGTCGCTGTGGCAGACGCCGTTGGCCGCCCACCGCACCTGCACCTCGTGGGGACCGGGCTCGAGCAGCTCGACTTCCTCCACCACGACCGGCTTCTTCACGTCGTACAG
>Ga0209160_1005352_pt1 | contig 10141 bp, 9 predicted proteins | sample GraSoiAngelo_153_FD_186167 | JGI IMG/M metagenome (GOLD analysis project Ga0209160, IMG submission 186167) | Grasslands soil microbial communities from the Angelo Coastal Reserve, California, USA - 14_1009_12_40cm (SPAdes) (version 2) | ecosystem: Environmental > Terrestrial > Soil > Grasslands ... | reverse complement strand
GAGCAACCCGGTACCGACGCGCGATCGCCCGGGCCTCCCGCCGAACCGTCGCCTCGTCTTTGAATGGGCCCTTCCGATGCACGCGGACGATCAAGGCGTTCGTCTGCGGGCGCACGGAAAACGACTGAAGGACTTGGACGGACCGGTTGTGGCGGAAAAAGCGATCGCTCAGGATCTCGAGGTCGTCGAGGAGGGACGTGGGCACCGTGAGCTCGAGCCGCTTCATCGGTGTATGGTTGACAGGTAAACCAGAACTCAGATATACGTGTGGCCCCTCGATTCCGTGGAGAGTCCCATGGCCCAGAAGCCCTTCAAGGCGCAGACGTCCGTCATCACGTGTGATATGCAAGGGATCGTCCAAGAGTACGCGGCGGATGCCGGCGAGCTGTTCGGGTGGTCGCCCGCCGAAGTCATCGGGAAGTTGAGCGTCGCGACGTTTCACCTCCCGGAGAACGTGCCGACCCTCGTCCCGCGTCTCCTGAAGGAAGCCGTCGAGAACGGGAAGTTCGAGGAGGAGGTCACCCTCCGCCGAAAGGACGGCGAGGTCTTCCGCGCTCGACTTACCGTTCGTCCGGTGTTTCGAGGCGGGAAGCAAGTCGGCTACATGGGGATGACGCATCCCCTGGAGCCGCCACGCCGACCGTGAGATGCGGTTCGGGGGCGCAATTCGCGATGGCCGGACAGCCCTTCGAGTCGAGGACCTCGGTCATCACCTGCGACACGCAAGGCATCGTGCAGGAGTACGCGGCGGACGCGGCCGACCTGTTCGGATGGACGCAGGACCAGGTCATCGGCAAGATGTCCGTCGCGATGTTTCACGTGCCGAAGAACGTCCCGACGCTCGTCCCGCGCCTCCTTCGGGAGGCCGTCGAGAAGGGCAAATTCGAGGAGGAGCTCGTCCTCATGCGGAAGGACGGTTCAACCTTTCGCGCCGTGCTCACCGTGCGACCGATCCTTCGGGACGGGCAACACGTCGGCTACATGGGCATGACCCGTCCATTGACGCCGCCCGGCCCTGTGCCCGTGGCGAGGCTCTGGGTCCAGTCGCTCCGGGCGCCGTTCCTGGTGGCCTCCCTCATTCCGGGGTTCGTCGGGGCCCTCGCCGCACGGGAGGCGGGATACGGGATCGACCTCGGGCTGCTGGGCCTCGCCCTGGTCGGCCTCGTGTTCATCCATCTCGGTACGAACATGGCGAACGACGCCTGGGACTATCGGAGCGGGAATGATTTGCAGGTGCGACATCTCAATCCGTTCGCGGGGGGAGGGCGCGTCCTGTTCCGGGGCGTGCTGAATTTGCGAACGCACCTCGCGGTGGCCGTAGCCTTCCTCCTCCTCGGATCCCTCATCGGCCTGTACCTCGTATCCGTGGTCGGCCTCCCTCTCCTGTGGCTCGGTCTCCTCGGCGTCGCGGTCGCCTATTTCTACGTGGCGCCGCCGCTGCGACTGGCCCATCGAGGGGTCGGCGAGATCGCCGTAGGGATCGCCTTCGGGCCGGTGACGGTCCTCGGAGTGTACTACGTCCTCACACGCGCGATCGATCCGCCCGCGGTCGTCCTCTCCCTCTCCCTCGGTCTGCTCGTCTCCGGCATCCTCTGGATCAACGAGATCCCGGACATCCCGGCGGATGCCGCGGTGGGGAAACGGACGCTCGTGGTGCGTCTCGGCGTTGCACGCGCGACGACGGCTTTCGGTGCGATCGTCCTCGCGGCCTATGCGATTCTCGTCCTCGGCGTCGTCCTCTTCTCCTTGACCCCATGGGCCCTCCTCGCCCTCCTGGCGATTCCCCTCGCCATCAAGCCGATCCTTGGACTACGGCGGGCCGGGGCCGATCCGCACGCCTTGATTCCGTCCAACGCTGGGATGATCCTCGCGACGGTCGTGACAGGAATTCTACTGCTGGCCGGATTGGCCATCGAAACGCTCGTCTGAGGCATGCGGCACGGGCCGGATGTCGGAGGCCGCGACGACGTCACATGCCCGCTGACCGCGCGCCCTCATTCCATGGGAATGGATTTCTCGGGGGCGCGGTAGACCGTCGGTGGCTCCCAGAGTTCGATCCGATTGCCCTCGGGGTCGACGACCCACCCGAAGCGGCCATATTCGAGCTCTTCGATTTTCGGATCGACCGTGACGCCTTCCTTCCGGAGCGCGCGGATGACGGCGTCCAAGTCCTTCACCCGATAGTTGATCATGAACGTGGCGCCGTCCTTTCCGAAGTACGAGGTATCGTCCGGAAAAATCGACCACACGGTGTGGCCGGTGTGCCGACCGTCCTTGCCGCTTCGCCATGTGAAGAGGGCGACCATGGCCTCGATCGAAATGCCGAGGTGATCGCGATACCATCGGGCAAGCGCCTCCGGGTCCTTCGCCTTGAAGAAGATGCCTCCGATTCCCGTGATGCGACCCCGACGCGTTCGCGCGGCCATGCGCCGCGAATGGCTCTCGCAAGGTAAAGGGATTCCCCGCACCGGTGTCTGAGGTGGCCGGCTGGCGGGGCTCAGCTCCCGGCCGCGAGGTCGGAGAAGATCCGCAGATATTCGCGCAGGTACCGCGTAATCAGGAAGTGCTTGCGCACCCGTTCCCGGCCGGCTTTTCCCATCGTCTTCCGCTTCCCGGGACTGCGGAGAAGCTCGATCGTCCGGTCCGCGCACTCCCTCACGCTGGACACGAGGTAGCCGTGACGGCCGTCCTTGATCTGGAGGCGGATTCCGGTGACATCGCCGCCGACGACGGGGACGCTCTTCCACAGGGACTCGCTCACGATGAGACCGAATCCTTCGCGGAGCGACTTTGCGATCGACACGTCGGTCTGCCTCTGAAGGACGTTCACCTCGAGCGCACCGACGCCACGGAGGTCGGTCAGGAAGTGGATGTCCGGATCATCGCCCGCGTGCCGGGCCGAGCGCTCGAACCACAACCACCCCTCGGGATCGTCCCGGGCCATCGAGGCGACCAACAAGAGCTGCACCTTCGGAATCTTCTTCTTTACGAGCCGATACGCATCGATGACGCCGAGCGGATCTTTCCACGGATCGAAGCGGCCGACCTGGGTGATCACGGGTCGTCCGAAATCGACATCGAACCGAGGCAAGATCGTCTCCAGCTCCTCCCGATAGACGTGGCGGTTCTTCGGGCTCGTCGGATCGATCGCGGGCGGATTCACGTAGATCCGCGGGAACTTGACCGTCGGCGGGGCGTACTCGCGGGCGCTGAAGACGGCGGCGTCGTAGGCTTCCAGGTGAGGCGCGAGGAGCCGCAGCACGGACGGGTTCGGGGAGGTCAGGTCGATGTGGCAGCGCCAGATCCACTTCCCTCTCCGCTCGCACAGGTTCGCGAACGGAGCCGGTTGGGGATCGTGGATGATGACGTAGTCGTACTCGTCCTTGAAACCCGCGGCGTTGAGTTCGTTGAAATGGCGATACGTGGCCTCCATGTCCGGCGTCAGGCCCACGTCGGAGCCCTGGAGCGCGTTGTGCATCGTCTTCGTCGCCGTGAAGAACGCGTTCGAACCGTCGAGGACGAACCAGTGCACATCGAGGCCGACATCCCGCTGCAGGGGGACGAGGCTGTGGAGCAGTTCGGCGACGCCCCCGCCGTATCCGGTCGCATTGACGTGGGCGACCCGTTTTCCTTTCAGCTTGCTCGCCAGCGCGAGGATCTCCGCGAACGCGGGCCCTCCGATGATCGCGCGGTAGTCGGACAGACGTTTCTCCGCGACGCGAACCTCTTCCATGGAAATCGGTACGCTCCGACCGCGACAAGGACCCGTAAGCGAAGATTATTTATCCGTTCTTCCCCGTCCAACGTCTCCTTGGCCCGCGTCAAGTTGCAAGGGCTCTCGAAAGCGTACGACGGCGCACCTGCGGTGACGGAGCTCGACCTCGAGGTCCAGGACAAGGAGTTCGTCGTCCTCCTCGGACCGAGCGGATGCGGCAAGACGACGACCTTGCGGTGCGTCGCAGGACTCGAGTCGGCGGACGAAGGCGAGATCTACATCGGAGACCGCCTCGTGAACGACCTCGATCCGAAGGATCGCAACGTCGCGATGGTGTTCCAGAGCTACGCGTTGTACCCGCACATGACGGTCTACCAGAACATGGCCTTCCCGCTCGAGAACGCGAAGGTCGCGGAACGCGAGATCATCGCGTCCGTGAACCGGGTCGCCAAGCTCCTCCAGATCGAGACCCTCCTCGGGCGCAAGCCCAGCCAGCTCAGTGGAGGCCAGCGGCAGCGGGTCGCGGTCGGCCGCGCAATCGTCCGCGAGCCGCAGGTCTTCCTCATGGACGAGCCGCTGAGCAATCTCGACGCCCAACTCCGGGTCCACATGCGGGCGGAGTTGAAAAAACTGCAGAAGGTCCTCGGGGTAACGACGATTTACGTGACCCACGACCAGGTCGAAGCGATGACCATGGCCGACCGGGTCGCGCTCCTCCACAAGGGCGTGCTCCAGCAGTACGACGCCCCCCAGACCCTGTACAATCGTCCGACGAACTCGTTCACCGCAAGCTTCGTCGGGAGCCCACCGATCGACCTCGTCGACTGCGACTTGGCCGACGGAAATGTCCTCGATGCGGGGAGCTTCCGCATCCCGGTCCCCGACCGATTCTTGGAACCGCTCAAACGGACCGCATCGGAGAAGCTCGTCCTCGGGATCCGTCCACAAGACCTTCGGGTAAATCCGACACCGCCTACCGAGGCGGACGGGGTGGTCGTCTACCGTTTCCCGTCGACGTCCGTCCCTGCAGAGATTTACACCACCGAACCGCTCGGAGACTCGACGATCCTCGACCTGAAAGTCGGAGAGACGCTCCTGAAGGCCGTCGTGGGGGCGACCTTCGCGGGCGATACCGGCTCGAAGGTGGAGCTGCACTTCCCTCCGGATCGGATTCACCTGTTCGAGCGCGGTTCGGGACACGCGATCCGGTAGCGGTCGGCGGTGCGGTGGACGCGAACTCGGTTCGTGCGCGATTGCACGAGGACCTGGATCGACTCAGGTCGGCCGATGGCTATCTTCGGGCAGGCGCGCCCCGGTATGCGACGTTGTTCGGTCGCGACTCTCTGATCTCCGCCTGGCAGAGCCTCTCCTTCGACCCGTCGATCGCGGCCGCAACTCTGCGCGTCCTCGCGAGCTTCCAGGGACGAACCGTGAACATGAAGTCGGAGGAGCAACCCGGGAAGATCTTGCACGAGCATCGCTTCGATGCGGGATCCAGGGCCGAATTGCCCGAGTGGGAGTTCCCCTACTACGGGAGCGTCGACTCGACGCTCTTGTTCCTCATCGTCGCCTCGGAGTACGCGCGCAGGACGGATGATGCACGACTCATCACCGACCTTTGGCCGGCCCTTGTTGCGGCGCATCGCTGGATTGGGGCCCACGGCGACATCGACGGCGATGGATTCGTCGAATATGAGCGGAAGAATCCACAAGGGCTGTTCCATCAAGGCTGGAAAGACGGCTCGGAGAATCACCTGGGCATCGAGCCTCCGGTCGCCATCGTCGAGGTCCAAGGATACGCCTACGCCGCCCACCGTGCGTTCGCTTCCTTGGTGGAAACGGACGGTGATGCAGAGGTCGCCAGCTCCGCCGATGCCGCGGCGGACCGTCTCCTGCGTCGATTGAACGAAGACTTCTGGATGGACGACCGCGCATTCTTTGCATTGGCGTTAGACGGGAGGAAACGGATGCGTCGCGCGGTGACCTCGAACCCCAGCCACCTCTTGCTGTGCGGGGCCGTGGAGCCGCGACGAGTCCCAACCGTGGTCACCCGACTGTTCCGAGAGGACCTCTGGACGCCGTATGGGGTGCGCACCCATGCCACCTCCGAGCCGGACTTCGATCCGATGTCCTACCATCGCGGGACCGTTTGGCCACATGACAACTGGTTTCTGTATCGGGGACTCCTCGCCGCGAACCGTCGGGCCGAGGCGCATCGCGTCCGAGAGGCCCTCCTTCGTGCATACGGAGAACTCGGGAAAATCCCGGAGCTCTACGCGGTCGTGGACGACAAACTCGTCGACCTCTCGGCTCCCGGGCTGAATACGAATGTGAAGGCCAATCCGGTCCAGGCATGGGCCGCGGCCGGTCTTCTCGACATGATTTCTGAAGACGACGCCGGCGTCAGCCCTTAATCGTCCAACCGACGAGGCCTCGGATGTAGAACCGCTGAAGAATCGCGTAGAGCGCCACAGGGACTGACATCGTCAAGATGGCCCCCGCGGACAGGAGATCGTACGGACGGACGAATTGACCGACGAGCCGGGGAACACACTGCGTGGACAGGTACCAGTTCGGGTTTTGGATGAGGACTTGAGCGAAGAAGAAGTCGTTCCAGACCCACATGAACTGAAAGACGATGATGGCTGCCATCGCGGGCAACGACATCGGCAGAACGATTTTGTAGAAAATCTTGAAGTCCGAAGCGCCGTCGACGCGCGCCGCCTCCTCGACCTCAAGAGGGAGGGTCCGGAAAAAGTTCCGCATGAAGAGGATGATCCAAGGGATCCCCCAAGCGGAATGGATGAGGATGAGGCTGAGTAGGCTGCTGATGAGGCCCGCTCGGATCATGAGGTTGTAGACCGGGACCGCCACCATCATCTGGGGAACGGCCATGAACAGGACGACCGCCAGGAAGATGTAATCCCGCGAGCGGGTTTGGAACCGAGCGAATCCGTAGCCCGCGAGAGCCCCGACGAGCATCGGGATGATCGTCGCCGGCATGGCGACGAGGAACGAGTCACGGAGTCCCAGGGAGAGCGGACATCCAGGGTTGTTCCAAACCGCGACGAAATTGTCGAGCGTCACACTGAACGGGGACAGGCGCCACCATCCGAGGCTCGTCTGGTCGAGGGGCCGGACCGCCGTCATCGCGACGCCGACGAAGGGCAGTAACCACGCGAGCCCGATCGCCCACGCGACCACGTGGATTACGATGGTCCGCGGGCGGATGCGGACCCACCGAGACCGCGAACGCATCGGCGCACGTTTGGTGGGCGCAGATGCGTTCACGAGATCCCCTCGACGGCGCCTTGAGCCTCGTCCCCCGCTGCCTTGGCCGGTTTCGTTTCGACCTGCGGGACGGAGGGCGCCGTGCGCCTCCCCTTCTTTCGAAGCGGCAACCCGAGGAGCTTGCGGAACAGGCCGACCGCCACGATGAGCGTGAAGATCGTCAACAGGGTCGCGACGACCGCGGCAGAGCTGTAGTTGATGTTTGAGAAGTACCGATACATCTGGAGAGCAAGTACGTCCGCCGCGCCGCCCACACCCCCTTGCGAATTCGTGGCCCCGATGACGATATCGAACAACTTGAGTTCCCAGAGAAGGGTCATCGTGACGATGACGAGGGTGACGGGACGGAGCAACGGCCACGTGATTTTTCGGAAGATTTGCCACTCCGACGCACCATCGACGCGGGCTGCCTCAAAGTAGTCTTTCGGGATCGTGGTGAGGCCCGCGGAGTACACGATCATGCTGAAGCCCGTCCACGACCACACGGTCCCGAAAATCAGCCCGAGGAGGAGGGTGTTGGGCGTGACGAGCCAGTTGACGTCGAGCGACTTGATCCCGAGCCACCCGAAGAAAGCCGGGACGACCCCGATCGGGTACTCGAGGACGAATCGAAGGACGACCCCGACGACGATGAGCGGCGTGACCATTCCAAGGAAGATGAGCGACTTGACGAACGAGGCCCCGCGGACGTTCTGCAGAAGCACGGCGAGGAACAGGCCCATGAAGACCGTCAGCGGGAGGTGGATGCCAATCCAAATCAGGTTGTTCATGAGGGTGCCACAGGGAGGACCGCGTTGGAGGCAGGCCGGATTGAAGGTATCCGGCGAACCGAGGACGGAACCGTAGTTTTGGAGGCCCGCGTAACTACCGTCGGGGGCGACGAAACTCAACGTCAGGGTGGCCACGATCGGATAAATGACGAGGACGATCAGGAAGATCGCCGCAGGGAGGAAAAACGAAAGAAACCTCGCCTGCGACCGGCCCCAACGGCCCATCGAAACGCGATCGCCACGCCGGGGGACGAGGCGGGAAAAAAGCCCGCCTCCCGGAATTTTCATGGTTGCGCTTGCGCAGCCGCCTGGATGTTCGCCAGAACGGTCTGCCAGTTGGCCGGAGTGGCCCAAAGGCTCTGAAGCTCGCTCCAGAAATGACCCTGGAACGGATTGCCGATCGTGTCGTCCAGGTCCGTCAGGACGGCCTTGCCTTGCATGAGAGACGCGACCTGGGCGTCGAGGGCCGGATACGCGGACGCCGAGACCCCTGTGGCCGTGGCGATGTGTCCGCCGACGCCTACCTGGATCGTCTGGGCCTCTTTCGTTGACAGCCACTGGGCGAGGCGCTTCCCGAGATCGGAATGCGCGGCGTACTTCGGCACGAAGAAGTAGTCGGCCGCGAACACGATGCCCTGGTTCGACCCTCCGCCAGGCAAGGAGAACACCTTCAGGTTAGCCGGGTTCGGCACGAATCCCGATGTGATCCAGCTTCCCATGAAATACAGCGGATAGGCGCCGTTCCACCACGATCTGATGACGGCCGGATCGTTCCACGTCTGCGGTGCGCTCCAGAATCCGTTCTGCAAGGTCGGCACCAGGTAATTCTGGAAGACGGCCTTTACGCTGGCGTCGGTCCATGAGAGCGTCCGATTCGTCAGGGCGCGATGCATGGCCGCGCCACCGTACGTCTCGATGAACCCCTCGGTGACATCGGACAGGGGCCAGCCGACGCCGTCCCCGCTCAGGATCGGTGCGCTGACGCCAGAGGTGTTCTTGATGTCCCATAGAAGTTGGCTGAACCCCGCCCAGGTCGTCGGGACGTTCAGGTTGTGGCTCGTGAAGAACGAGGAGTTGTACCAGAAGCCCGGCTTGACCTTGCCCGTGTACGCGCCGCCCCAGACCTTGCCGGTCACCGTCAGCGGGTCGAGCGCCCCCGGCTGATAGCTCGATGGGCTCAACGTCCCGGTGAGATCCGTGACCCAGCCCCTTCCGGCGAACTGCTTGATCGTCGCGCTCGGCATGAAGATCAGGTCGGCCGGAGACTGCTGCGCCTGGAAGTTAATCGGGAGTGTCAGCGAGAGGTCTTCCTGCCGCGAAGTCGTATACTGATACGAAATCCCCGTGGCATTTTTGAAGGCGTCGAGGACCGGCTTGAAGTTCGCCCACTCTCCGCCGGCCCATGGACCGATGACCTGGACCGAGCCCGCTCCGGGTGCCGGCACCGCCAGGTAATAGACCGCGAGTCCCGTGATCACGTTCGTGACCACGAGGAGTGCGACGATGATTGCAACCATTCTCCCCATCGACCGGGCCGGGACGTACGGCGCCGGACCACCTGACGTTCCTGCGTCTGCTGATGAAGACAAAATCCTCCTCCTCCCGTCTTGGGCCCGAAAGGGTCCCACCCCCCATTACCCTTTCGCACACAAACCAAGCCTGCGGCCCTCGCACAATCCTCAATATCATCAAGAGCGGGTACCGGCGCTGGACCATGCCGGAAATCCGCAAGGATTACGCGACGCCGACCTGGGTGGTCTTCTCGGCGGCCCGGTCTCAACGCCCCGGCGCCTTCCGCAACCCGAAAGATGCGACGCCCAAAGAGAGCTGCCCGTTCTGCGAAGGCCACGAGGCGATGACGCCGCCGGAGATCCTCGCGTATCGAGACCGCGGCGGGCCAAACGGACCGGGCTGGTCGATTCGGTGCGTGCCGAACAAGTTCCCGGCGCTCGAACGGGTTGGCGAGGTCCGAGAGCATCGGGACGGGCCGTTCCTCAGCGTGGACGGAGTCGGCGCGCACGAGATCATCGTCGAGTCGCCGGACCACGACGGGCATCTCGCCACGCTAGACGATCGACAGGTCGAGCGGGTCCTCCGCGCGTACCGCGAACGGTATCACGACCTCGCCGCGGACCGGCGAATCAAGTACGTACAGATCTTCAAGAATCACGGCGAACGGGCCGGCGCCTCCTTCTCCCATCCGTACGCGCAGGTCATCGCAATCCCGATCGTGCCCCTCCGGGTTCTCGAGGAGGCGGAGGGCATGCGGGCCCACGCCGAGCAGCGGGAGGGCGAGTGTCTGTACTGCGAGATCCTCCGACGCGAGCTGGCCCTGGGCCGGCGCGTAGTCGCGGAGAACCGAGCG
>Ga0209160_1005347_pt1 | contig 10150 bp, 7 predicted proteins | sample GraSoiAngelo_153_FD_186167 | JGI IMG/M metagenome (GOLD analysis project Ga0209160, IMG submission 186167) | Grasslands soil microbial communities from the Angelo Coastal Reserve, California, USA - 14_1009_12_40cm (SPAdes) (version 2) | ecosystem: Environmental > Terrestrial > Soil > Grasslands ... | reverse complement strand
GCGTGCACGGGTGGAGAGGAGTTCCCTCTAGGATGGGATCGGAGGCCTCGGCCCGCAAGCGCCCGGACAAGGCCTGCCAGGCTGTCAGTAGCAATCCCTGGTACCCGCCACTAGCTTGGGGCTAGGTGCGGAACGGCACAGCTAGACCGCCCTGAGCAGCAGACAGCGGCCACCCAGCCAACGCCTGGGTTGAGCGATAAGACGTGGGCCACGCGAGATCCGCCGATCGATCGGCGCTTCTCGCGTTCTTTTTCCCGGGAAGGGGAGGGGGAACCACCTGACGAAACCGCAGCGGCGCCTGTCGCCCCAGCCACACTGGGTGTATGCCTATCAATTCGAGCCGCCGCAGTCCGACACGCGGTTCCATAAGATCAAGGCGCTGCTCGGCAAGGCTCACGTGGCCGCGCGGCGCGCCGCCCGGATGTGGGCGGGCCGCATCGTCGTGGAGACACGTGTCAGCCACATCCTGATCGTGAGCGACAGCCCCAGCCGGCAGCGCGCCGTCAACCGAGCGCTCGAGAAAGAGCTGAAGCGCATGGGGCTGCGCTTCCTGGTGAACGAGCCCGTCCCACTGCCGGCGGAGCGGGCGTAACCGCGCGGCGTTCGATCACCGCACCGGCCCGGTCGCGCCGAGCCAGCCTCCGCTGAACCCCGCCCGCTTGAGCCCCCGCACGACATACGGATTCTTGCGCATCGTCCGCCAGATCAGCTCGCTGCGATAATTCTCGATCATGGCGAGGATCGGCCCCTGGTCGATCCCGAGGTAATCGACGTCGAACCAGCCGAACACGGAATCCACCTCACCCCGCTCCACGGGCACCTGGGCCGTGAACGTCGGGTTGAAGGCGTCGCGGAAGCCATAGGTCGAGAAGAGATGTGCCCCATATGCCTCGCGCATCGTGATGAGCGCCGGGACGGCGATCTCGGGTGCGAACGGCACCGCGCCGCCGGCGGCGGTCGGAGCGAGCGTGCCATCGTCGTTAGTCTCGAGCGCCGACACGCCCCGGGCCCAGTAGGTGTGGAACTGGCGGGTGTGCCCGTTCAGGACGAGCGTCGTGTTCGCCGGACCATCCGACGCCGTCAGTCCCCAGATGCCGTTCGAGTAGCCGTTCCAGACCAGCGGGTTGGCCGCGGCGTAGGCGCGCTGCGCGTACGTGGCGCGCCGCGAATTCTCGAAATAGTCGAATCCTGAATGCCGCGGAAGTCGATCCAGACGTGCGAGTACTCGTGGCCGAACAGCGGCCCGAACTGCACGTAATCCTGCCCGCGAAACGTCCCCCACTGATAGCCCCCCACCCACGCGGCCCAGGCCGTGGAGTCGACGGCGTGGGTGGGCGAGCCGAGCGCCAGAACGTAGAGGATCATCCCCTCGTTGTAGCCGATCCAATCGGCGGGGATGAATCCACCTTCCGGATGCCACCCCATGCTGACGGCGGGGGGCCGGGCCCGCGCCCAAGTCCAGTCGACCCGATAGTAGATCGAATCCGCGAGCGACCGGATGAGCGACTCGGTCGAGTCGGACGCGTCGTAGTACGATTGGCAGAACAGCACGCCCGCGAGCAGGAGCGAGGTATCGATGGTCGAGAGCTCCACGTTCTGGAAGCGCTGCCCCGTGTTCATATCGAGGAAGTGATAGAAAAAGCCGTGGTAGCCGGTCGCACCCGAGACGTTCGAGTCCTGGGGCGCGGTCCAGAAGAAGCGCAGGGTCGTGAGTGTGCGGGCGGCGGCCTGGGCGCGGGTGATGTAGCCGCGCTCCACCCCGACGGGATAGGCGGTGAGCGCGAAGCCGACGGCCGCGATGCTCGAGAACGACGGGCTGGGCGCGCGGTCCGGGGTCAGGCCGTTCTGGGGGTTGGTCAGGCCCCAGTAATAATGAAAGGTGCGCTGCTCCAACGTGTCGAGGAAGGCGGCGGTGTCACGGGCCGTGTTCGGAGGAGGCGGCCCGACCGCGTTGTTGGCTGCGCAGCCGGCGAGCGTCATGGCGAGGAGCAGCGGTCTCATCGGTCCCGGACGAAGCCGATCTTGTCCAGCGCGGCACCGATCTCCGGGTTCGCCATGAACAGCTTCCAGATGAGGCCGGTGCGGTAGTTCTCGATCATCACTACAATCGGCGCCTGGTTCAGCCCCATGAAGATCGGCGAGACCCAATGCTCGTCGAAGTTGATGGCGTCGCGGAAGCCGTACACCCCCCACAACCGATCCCCGAGATCGCGATAGAAGTGCTTCAGGGCGGCAAGGGACGCATCTGGCGTGTACGGGAACGACGCCAGCGCGCCGGTCGGGGTGAGGGTGCCGGTGTCGACGTGCGGCGCGGGCTCGTGGGCCTCATACCCCCACGGCCCATCGCTCGCCGTCAGCCCCCAGGCGGCGGGTCCGTACCCGGCGTGCCGGCGCGGGTTGGCGATGCAATACGCTCGGTTGATGCGCGCGATGCGGCGGTTGTTCTCGAAGTAGTCGGTGTAGCGGTCTCGCTTACCACGCGGGTCGAAGCCGAGAAACGAGTAGTGGGTGAAGAACAACGGGCCCCCCGTCGCCACGCCGACGGGCAGCTCGATGCCGTAGTAGCTGTGCCCGTTCACATAGTGGTCACCGTGACTCGTCTGCCCCCACCCGCGGCGGTACTCCACCGCACGCTGCGCCTGGCTGGCCCAGCCGCTGTAGTACATCTCCCCCGGCACGCCATGCGTGGGGGAGGCGATCGCCAGCAGGTAGGCGATCATCGTCTCGTTCCACCCGATGAGTGGATGCTCGAGCTTCCAGGCGTAGTCCGGCGACCAGTGCCAGATCAGGAAGGCGCCGTCCGGGGTCTTGCGGTGCCAGCTCCACTCGACGCCCTCCCACAGGGCCGTGATGCGATCGTACAGCGCCTGGTCGGCCTTGAAATACTGCCGCGCGGCCAGCAACCCTTGCGTGAGGAAAGCGGTTTCGACCAAGTCACCGCCGTCGTCGTAGCGGCCGAATAGCGGAATCACGTGGCCGGTGCGCCCACTCATGAAGTGCGGCCAGACGCCGTGAAACCGGTCGGCGGTCTCGAGAAAACCGACGATCTGCCGCATGCGCGCGGTGCTCTGCTCGCGAGAGATGAAGCCGCGCTCGGTCCCGACGATCAGCGCCATGATGCCGAAGCCGGAGGCGCCGGTGGCCACGAGATCGGGGTCCCCGGGCTGGCTTTCGAGCGCCAGCCCGGCGTTGGGATGCGCGCCGTCCCAGTAGTAGCGGAACGAGGCCTCCTGCACCATCGTCAGCAGCTCCTCGTCCGTCATCGTGTGCGTCGCCGCGGTCGCCGTCTCCGACGGGGCCGAGACGTTGTCGTTCAAGTCGACTGCGCGGACGCGGTAGCTGGCTCGCCGTCCCGGCGCGCCCAGGAAGTCGACGTAGCGGTTGAACCATGAGGTCTGCACGTCGATCGTCTCGAAGCGCGTGCCGTCGGTGGATCGCTCGATCCGATATTCCCAGAGATCGGGAGCCTGGACCGGCTCCCACGCCAGCTCGATGTGTCGCTCGAAGCCGCGCGCACGCAGGGCGTGCGGCGCGGGCGGCGGCGTCGTGTCGCGGGGGTCGCCACTCGTAATCGCGATCTCGTCGATATAGAGTGTGTGCGGCGCGGCGTCGTCGAGCCACTGCTCGAAGAATACAGTGGCCGCGCGGTGCGGGTCGAAGGTCCGCCCGTCCTGCAGAGTCATGGAGAGCTGCCCGATCGGCACCGTCACGCGCAGCCACTGCTTGGCGGGGAGCCCGTCCTTGTAATAGTCGGCGAGTCTCTCCTCCCGACGCAATCCTTGCGCATCCTCGATCCCGATCAGGGGAAGCGCCGCCGCGGGAATCGCCTGTTCGGTGTACCCTCGGAACACCAGCGTATCGCCGGCGAACTCCGTTGCCTGATTGCGCCAGCTCTCTCGACGCACCCCCGCGTGCCAGGTGCCCCCCGGGCGGGAGGTCCACGTCAGGCGCAGCGCGTTCGGGGGAGTGAAAACGTGCACGGTTTGCACCGGGAGCTTGCCGTGGACGCTCGCCAGCGTGCTCGGGGTGATCGCCCGGGCATCGCTGAAGTAGTAGGCCGTGTCGGTCAGGCTGCGCTCGAAGAAGACGTGACGATCGTGGGCCGTCTGCGCCACCGCCGGGCCGGCGAGGAGCAGAAACGCAGTCCCATGACCGGCGAGGTGTCTAGTCGGGGCGCCGATGGCCGTGTCGGGTCGTGATGACCACTATGCCGTTCGCACCCTGGACCCCGTACATCGCCGTGGCGCTGGCATCCTTCAGGATATCGATCTGTTCGATGTCACCCGGGTTAAGCCACGACAGCCCGTGCCCGGTGGTTACTTGCACGGGCATTCCGTCCACCACATACAGGGGCTCGGTGTCGCCGTAGATGGAGCCGCGGCCCCGGATTCGGACCGAAATGCCCCCGCTCGGCAGCCGGATGACCTGCACGCCGGCGCTCCGACCTTCGAGCAGCTCTTCGACCTGCGCGGCGGGGATGCCGTGCAGGTCGGCGGCGCGCACCGTGGAGACAGCACTCGCGGTCATTTCCTCCGAGGGGGCGCCGGCCGGCGGCGCGGACGCCGGCGGGTGGGCGCACCCCCACCACGCCAGCGGCGTGGCGACGAGCGCCACGCGCGCGGCGCTCCCAGGGGTGCCCCGCATCACCGCTCTAGTACCCGGGGTTCTGCTGCAGGCCTGCGATAGCCGCTTCACCGGCTGGGATCGGGTACAACGTGTCCCGCGCCGCGAAGGCCGCACCCATGAGCAACGCGGCCCGGCCCGGAACCACGCCGTTCTGCCGGATAATGTCGAACCAGCGCTGTTGCTCCATCCCCAGCTCGACGCGGCGCTCCTGCCAAATGGCATCGAGCAGCGCCTGTCCCGTGGCCGCCACATTGGGGAGCAACGTTTGCGCCGCGATGGTGATGGCCAGCGTTTGCGTGGTGATGACCCCGGTGACGGAGTCCTGTCTCAGGCGCAGCACATCGAGCGCCACGTTGACGCCGGGCGTTTTCGCGTTCACCGCGGTGAAATAATCGGCCATCGTGGCAATCGGCGTCCCATCGATCGCGCGGACGATGTCGATCGTGTCGACCCGCACCGGCGGGATCGTGGCCGAGGCGCAGCCGGCGACGCAGCGTGACTTGAAGGTACGGAGACCCGCAGTGTAGGCCGGACTGGTCGGATTGACGTAGCGTACGAACACGCGGCTCTCTCCCGAGGGTCGAGCGAGCACGGCCGAGTCGATCGGCGCAGCGAGCAGCTCGGGCGTGAAGCCGAGCGTCACCGTTTGAGTGCCGCGCGCCCGTGCGCGCACCTGGTTCAGGTAATTCTGCGCCTTGGCGATGTCCCCCGTCTGATACGCCGCCTCGGCCCCGATCAGCAGCACGTCGGCGTAGCGGAGGCGCCGGAGGTTGATCCCGGAGTTGAAGGCCCCGCCGACGTTGCTGGGAGACATGAACGCCTTCTGGTTGTACCGGTTGTTCAGCATGCTCGGATTCAGGTAGACCACCAGGCCGCTCCCGTCCGGGAGCAACTCCCACGGGTAGAGGATCGTCGTCACGAGGCGCGGGTCACCCGGCTCGTAGGCGGCTTCGAGACTGGGTGACGGCGTGTTAAATCCCCAACCGATGTTGGGCGTGCCTCGCACGCCCTGCACCTCGGCATACTGAATGTTCGCCCCTCCCTGGTCCGGTGCCTTGCCGCCACCCGGCGTCACCGCTGCCTCCACCTCCCATACCGACTCGCTGGAGTTTTCTCCTGCGTCGGTGAAGAGCGTCGCGTAATCGGAGAAGAGACCGTAGCCGGGCTTGCCGATGACCGAATCGGCGTACGCCAGCGCGTGGGCGTAGTCCTTGCGATAGAGGTATACCTCCGCCAGCATGCCCTGGGCGGCGCCCTTAGTGGCGCGGCCCACGTCCGCGGCGGCGTACTGCAACTTGGTCGGCAGGACCCCGCTGGCGTCCTGGAGATCCTGCTCGATCAGCGCGTACACCTGGTCGACCGTGGCCCGCGGCTGGATGAACTGGTCCGGGGTGAGCGGCTGGGTGAAGAGCGGCACGCCTCCGAACGCGCGCGCCAGGAAAAAGTAGTAGTAGGCGCGCAGGAACTTGTTCTCACCGATGAGGCGCGCCTTGAGGGTCGCATCCATCGGCACGTCGGGGATGTGCTGAATCGCCACGTTCGCGCGGTACACCCCTTTGTAATAGCCGGCCCAGGGATCGGCGAAGGCGAGGTTGCCGGGATCGAAGGTGAGGTTGTCCAGATCGCCCAGAAAGCTGGCGTCACCCGGCGTGCTCCCCTTGGTGGCGTCGTCCGACACGATGTCGGTCAGCCCGAGCCACGAGAAAACGTGCACCTGCCACTCGCGTAGCATGTTGTAGGTGGCGTTGGTGGCGGCAACGGCCTGGTCGGAGGTCTTGAAGAAGTTCTCCGTGGTAAGCACGCCCTTCGGCGCGGTCGAGAGGAAGTCGCATCCCGCCGCCAGGCCGAGGACGGCGAGGAGACAAAGCCCGTGCGTTGCGGTCGGTGAAGTTCTCATGGCTCGCCCCGAATCGAATGAATTCACGTTAATAGGTGTCAGAAGGCCACATCCAGACCCACCGTGAACGTCCGCGCCGGTGGGAAGATCCCCCCGAAGGTATCGATCCCGCTCGCGATCACCGACCCTCCCGGCAGCTCGGGGGTGTAGCCGGAGTAGTTCGTGGCGTTGAACAGGTTGGTGCCGCTCAGGTAGATCCTGGCCTGCCCGATGCCGAGTCCGTTCGTGGCGCTCACGGGCAAGCGGTAACCGATCTGCACGTTCTGCAGCTTGAGGAAGGAGCCGTCTTCGATGAAGCGATCGGAGGCGACGTAATTGGTTCCGGCCGTGGTCACCCGCGGCTCGGTGTTGCTCGTGCCCGGCCCGTGCCAGCGGTTCAGGTACGAGGCCTCGAAGTTCTCGACCCCGAAGCGAACCGCCTTCTTCCCGTTGAACACCTTGTTGCCCGCCTGTCCGCTGAAGTTGGCCGAGACATCGAAATCGCCAAAACGCAGACGACCGTTGAAGCCGTACACGACATCCGGAATGGGGCAGCCGAGGAACTGCTTGTCCGCGTCCGTGATCTTGCCGTCGCCGTTGGTATCGGCGTACCGCAGGTCCCCAGGCTGCTCGCCGACGTTGCGATTCGGTGAGCTGGCGATCTCCGCCGCTGTCTGGAAGACGCCTTGCACCTTCAGGCCCCAGAAGCAGCCGATCGGCTGGCCGACCGCCGTGCGCGTCGTGAACTGCACCTCGTTGCCGAGCCCGCCGGCGAGGATCTGGCTGTTGCCCTGGCCGAGTGCCTTCACCGTATTGCTAATCGTGCTGCCGTTGAGACCCAGATCGAGGTCGGCGGCGCCTATCTTGTGGCGCCAGACGAACGAGCCCTCGATCCCCGTGTTCACCACCTTGGCGGCGTTGACGTAGGGCTGGGTTGACACGCCGATGTACGTGGGGATCGGCACCTGCACCAAGATGCCGTCGGTAAGGCGGTGATAGTAGTCAAGCGTGGCCTCGAGCTGGCCGTTGAACAGCACCATGTCGGCGCCGACGTCGGTCTGGGTCGTCTTCTCCCATTTGACCTGCGGGTTAGCCAGCTCGATGGGGCTGGCGCCGTATTGCAGCGTCTCGCCGGTCCCGAACACGGCGTTCAGGTTGCCGGTCACGATCGGCACGCCGGGATACGCACCGATCTTGTCGTTGCCGGTCTCCCCCCAACTGGCGCGCAGCTTCAGGGCCGAGAAGGGCCCTTTCTCCTTCATGAACGGCTCTTCCTTCAGATTCCACGCGACCGCGAACGACGGGAACGAGCCGTAGCGGTTGTCCGGCCCGAACCGCGACGATCCGTCCACACGCATCGTTCCGGTGAACGAGTAGCGGTCCTTGAGGGTGTAATTGGCGCGGAAGAGATAGGAGAGCATCTTCCAGTCTGATGCTCGGTTGAAGTTCGTTTGCCCCGTCGTGGCGCCGGCGTCGCAATACCACAGACTCGGGTCCTCGCCGGCGATGTTGGTGCGCGTGCAGCCGAGCACCTCGTTGTAGAACGACTGCGCCGTGGTACCAGCGAGGAGGTTCAGCCGGTGGCGCTCCGACTGATACGTGTAGGCGAGCGTGTTCTCCCATAGCCAGGAGCTGCTGGTGCCCGTCTCGACGTCCACGCTGGAGATGTCGTTCTTCTGAAGGGTCGAGACGGAGTACACGGGTACGAAGCTCCGGAACTGCGAGCGACCGAGGTCCAGGCCAAAGCTCGAGCGGAACGTGAGGCTGTGGGGGAGATTCAGCTCGCCGAAGAAGTTGCCGATCAGGCGCGCGTTGTTCTCGGTATTGCGCGTGTAGAAAACCGTGGCCGCAGGATTGCCCGCCGAAGAGCGCACCGTGCCATCGGCGAAGGTGCCGGCGGGGTTGTAAGGCGGGACAGTCGGGTCCGCGCGATAGAGCACACTCAACACGTCCGGGGGTCGGTCGTCGCCCGTATACGAGATCGCGAGGTTGTGCCCCAGGAGGAGGTGGTTGGTCAAGCGGTAGTCGTTGTTGAGACGCAGCGTGACCCGGTGGAAGTCCGACTTGGGGACGACACCCGCCTGGCGAAAGTAATCGCCGCTGAAGTAGTACGTGACCTTGTCCGTGCCTCCCGAGCTCGAGAGTTGGTAATTCTGTATCGGCGCGGTTGCGAACATCGCCTTCTGCCAGTCCGTGCCCGCGCCGATGGTGTCCGGATTCGTGAAGTAGGCCGGCGCTCCGAGATTCGTGGCCAGCTCATTGGCGAGGATCGCGTAGTTGTGCGCGTTGACGAGATCGACCCGATGCTCCACGGCCTGCGACCCGGCGTACGCGTTGAAGCTGAAGTGCGTCGGGCGCTCAAGACCCCCACGCTTGGTGGAAATGATGATGACCCCGTTCGCGCCGCGCGAGCCGTAGATGGCCGTGGCCGAGGCGTCCTTGAGCACCTCGACGGACGACACGTCATTCGCCTGCAGGAATGACACGTCGTCGGTCAGCATGCCGTCGACGACGTAGAGCGGGGAGGCGTCGTTGAGCGTGCCGACTCCGCGGATGCGCACGACGGCGCTGGCGCCCGGCCGGCCCGACGAGGGCGTGACCTGTGCGCCGGCGACCCGACCCTGCAGCGTCTGGTCGACCGATGCCGTGGGGACCGGCGTCAGGTCCTCGGCATTCACGGTCGTCACGGCTCCGGTGACGTCGCGCCGCTGCTGCGTGCCGTAGCCCGTCACGACGACCTCTTCCATCATGATCGCCGCGGCCTCCATGGTGGCGTTCACCACCGACCGGCCCGCGATCGCAACCTCGATCGGGCGGTAGCCAATGAACGCGAAGGTCAACGTGTCGTTGGTACTCCGGGCATCGATCGTGTACCGGCCGTTGGTGCCGGTGAGCGTACCGATGCTCGTGCCCTTCACAACGACCCGTGCCCCGGGCAACGGGCTGCCGTCCGCCGTCGAGGTCACCGTGCCAGTCACGCGCACCGGCGGGGTCTGACCCCGAGCGGGTCCGGCCGACGCAAGCGAGAGCAGCGCGAGGATGCCGAAGAGTGTCCGGCGCATGGAACTGTCTCCACTGGAGTGCGTTGCCCTCGTTATCACGCGCGTTAGGTGGTTTGTCAAGTCCGCCGGAGCCCGCGTAGATTCTGTGCACCGCGTTTCACTCTTCGACCTCTCATCAACAGGATCTCGATGCGCATGCATAACCGCTTCTGCACGGCGCTAGTCGCCCTCGGCCTCGCCGCCGGCCCCGCTGCCGCGCAGCGCGCCGCTCCCGGGCGACTGATCGACTCGCTCGTCGCCCGCATGACCCTGGAGGAAAAGCTCGGCCAGCTCAACCTGCCCTCAGTCGATAACCAGCCGAGCCCCGCGCAGCTCGAGCAGGTGCGCAAGGGCCTGATCGGGGGGTTCCTGAACCTGGCGGGCGCCCAGGCGACCCGCGACGCCCAGCACATCGCGGTCACCGAGTCGCGCCTCCATATCCCGCTGCTGCTGGGCCTGGATGTGATCCACGGCTATCGCACGATCTTCCCGATCCCGCTCGCCGAAGCGGCGACGTGGGACCCCGCGGCGGCGGAGAGCACGGCGCGCGCCGCGGCGCGCGAAGCCGCAGCGGCCGGCGTGAACTGGACGTTTGCGCCCATGGTCG
>Ga0209160_1005346_pt1 | contig 10150 bp, 12 predicted proteins | sample GraSoiAngelo_153_FD_186167 | JGI IMG/M metagenome (GOLD analysis project Ga0209160, IMG submission 186167) | Grasslands soil microbial communities from the Angelo Coastal Reserve, California, USA - 14_1009_12_40cm (SPAdes) (version 2) | ecosystem: Environmental > Terrestrial > Soil > Grasslands ... | reverse complement strand
GAACCTTAAGGCGGCGGAGTCGACAGAATCATGGGGCTGCTCCGCGTCGTAGTGGACGATCTGGTCCCCTGATTGCATCTGTCCCATACTGCCATCAATTATGGCCTAGAAGTGGGCCGACAAGATCAGACAAATGCTAAGGCGTTGTGCTCTTCGAGCCTCATTGCGTTCTTCGTGATGTCCTCTCTCCCACTGGCGCTTACGTGCAAGGATCTCTGATCCAGTTTCCGCGATAACTCTTGCCCACTCTTGCCCGCAATGAATGAGCTTTGTTTTTCAATTCTCCAGGTTCCTGTTTTGCAGATCATGGACAGCCACTATCAGCTTTCGGAAAGAACGAGGTCTGATGGTATTTTTCCCGCGCTTAAAGCTTCTTATTGCGCACTCAGCAAGTCTGGACCGGCGAGAGAGAAGCTTAGTGGAAAATTGTTTTGTTGCTGCCCGTATTTGTTCCAAATATTTCGGATCAACAACTCTTTCGTACTCGCGGAAGGTTTCATCCATAGCATCTATGGCTCCGGCTTCGGCCATCATGGACAGATCGGGACCGGTCGCCCAGCGCGTAGATGCCTCTTTGCCGACGTAATGAAACTCACCTGCAACGATGTGCCTACGCACGAGCAGTCCAATTGTATTGCTATTGCATCGGCTCCCGTTCGGAGTGCAAATACTTACTTTCGGTTCTGGCCCGAAGATGATTAATTTCGTCTTCCATCGTCTTCAGAGAAAGCCAGCCCGGAGACTTAGATGAGGTCAATGACTTCTTGTCGTAAATGTAGAACGTTGCGCCACTCACAACATTGACCATCGGACGACCATGCAAGTCATTGAGTTTTTCTGTGTAGGGCATGATGAAGTAACCGGTCCAGAGTTGGCTCACTTCTTTTTTGGGGAATGGAACAGTAACAGTAGTAAAGGGCCGAAGACTATCCTTGAAACAACCGAGCCGTGCCAGCACCTGAGGTGTTGAAATTGGAACCGCCATGACCGCTGGTTGCTTCAACCAGCGCGGCGGCTCATGTGGAAGACCCAGTTCCCGCGAAAGGATAAAGTCCCACGCTTCAAAGATCCAGGGCGGCAAGTCTTCTTCCCATCTCAGTCCTCTCGTTCGCTGCCAGTCCGCGACAGTGTACGGCGGCTGTAAGAATCCCAGGCCGTGGCCAGAAGGCTTGCGGACGAGTAGTCTGTTTCCGTCAAGGTTAAACAGGCATACAGTACGCGTAAAGTTGGCGGCGCTCGCCGTTTGAGTCGAAGTTTTCTTGTTCCAACTTAAGAAATGGAGTTTTGAGCGTATCGCGCCACGGATTCAGCGGTTCAAACTGCTCACGGATACGATCCACGTCAGCGAAGGATAGTTCCCGGATGGCAGAGGGTCCGGTTGGCACTCGGTAGTCTTTGAGCCTGTGTGGACCTGTTAGTCTTCGTAGCCGGATTCAAAACCTACGTAGCCGCAGACAGCTGCAATTTCTTGCACCGCACTTGTGAGCCAGTCGGATTGCACAAAGGCTACAGCGTCGTTCGAGATAGAAAGGGACAATAAGATTTTCAATGATGTGGAAATCTTGATCGCTGACGAGAGGTCGTTCCGAGAGGAAAACTCTCGTGCGGCCTTGAAACGAACCCAAGATTTTCTGAAACAGAAGACTGGGTTGATTGGCCCTACGGCCATAGCACCCGGCGAAGAACAAGATACCGTTTTGTTTTTCTTTGAAAAGGGCCAGGTTCCTCACATAACAAGGGTTGTTGTTTCCCTTGCTGCATTCTACAAGCTGAGCCTGGACGCTAAGAGCAACCGGACAAAAGAAACACACTTTGATTCAGCAAGTGCTTACATCCTGGCGTCCAAAATCAACGGGTACGTGACCGGGTGGTTTATGGGCGTGATGGCGACCATTCCGTAGAGAAGGGGTCGCGTGCTGCTTTGTTGCCGTACCAGTCTTCAGCCACTCGCTATGCCTTCACAATCCGTTCTTCAGCCTCAAGAGCCGAACGATAATGCGTGAGGGCTGATTCGACAGCCCGAAGTTCCGACGCAAGCTGGTTGCGCTTAGCTCTATCGTTCTCATCCATAATTCGTGCGTTGAGGAGATTGAGCTTTTGTTCGAGGGCCTGCATGTGTTGTCCAACGGTCCTATCCATCAGGCTACCCGCCTTTACCGTGACCCCACTCCAAAGCTCCGGCATAAATGCATTGCAAGTTGATCACCGAAATGAGGAGGGTTTTTTCACTGAGCAAGCGATACTAGATTAGGCATTTGGGAGCCGACTCTAAATCGTTGGGTAATACCCTGTAGGCATAATTTACCGTTCCTGTACCATTGGACTTCGCTTGGTCCGGCGAGTGAACGAAATTTTCAACCGCTAGAAGTGCTTGACGACGCGTAGATCAAGAATAGTACTCCGGGAGGCGCTAAGCCGACAAGGCAGATATCCCTGTCTTCCTGCTGCGACATCTAATCTCGCGAACTGGAAGCCATGCTTATCCGCGAACATCCCGCCAAGATCATTGATGGCGATACTACCTACGTCGTGCAGATCTGCGGCGAGGAGAGAATTGACGGAACATGGGAGGGCTGGCTCGAATTCCACGCGACTGATATCAATCAGCCGATCTTGCTCACGGAGCAGGAGACCTCTCAGCCCAACCGCGCCGCGATCGAATACTGGGCGGATGGGCTCGAACCGATCTATCTCGAGGGAGCGCTCGCCCGTGCCCAGGGGCGGTTGCTCTAGTCTTGATTTCTTCAATTGAATTCGCGGATCGCGACCGAACTGAAAACTAATGCCCTGCGCGGGCTTTGCGCTTTAGAGATGCCTTTTTGCGGGAGGCTAGCATTCGTGCCACGGTTCTTACTAACGCATCGATGCCATCCTGGGCGGCAAGAGCAACATCCGCATTGCCTGCTTCGGAAGGCGATGTTTGCTAGAGCGCCAGCACGGGCGTGCCGCGTTTACATATGCTCCGAACGGTTGAAGTGATTCGACTCTTCTCGTTCACATTGAGAACATGTCCCAGAACCGCGAGATCGATGTCCTGTTGTTCGCAAGCCTTGATTACTTCGAGAAGGTTGGTAGCGGCGACAACACTGGTAACCTGCGGACGCGAGGGCCTTGCCGCGAACTTTGACCTGTTCCTGATCAGCGCCGACATTCAATATTTTGCGAGCCATACACCCTCCACTGTAGAGGCGCGACGGCGCTGTTTCTTAGTATACCGCCATGGAAAAGCATGAATGCCCAGTACCGAAAACAGAGCGAAATACACGCGTAGAATTAGCCGCGCAGCTCACGAAAGGTAAAGAGAGCCGTTTCCGGCTTATTGCCGCTAGTTCGCCGAGGTTCTGCCACTTGGGCCGGAAATCTGCTCGCCTGGAACTCGAACGATATTATTGCGGACCGCGTATAGCACCAGTTCACTCACACAATGCAGACCGAGCTTGCGCATCAGATTGCTGCGATGCGTCTCGGCGGTCTTCACACTCACACCCAGAGTCGCCGCCTCTTTTGTGCTTTTCCTTCCGCTAATAGTTGCACGATCTCCCGCTCGCGGGCCGTCAGGTCGGGCAAGACAGGCGCTTTTTTGCGACGGCATCTTACGCGTGTTCAGGAATCCGTTTAAGACGATCTCTCCGACTCGGGAATTGAAGTAAGTTCTGTTTTCCTGCAACGCTTCAATTGCTGCGATCAAGGCCTTGGCCCCATCGGATTTCGAGATGTATGCGTTAGCTCCGGCTTTCAAAGCTTCGTCAATCACCTGCTCCGAGTCCATGACGCTCAGGATCACTATCTTTTGCCGGGGATCGTTGTTCAGAATCTGGCGAGCGGCTTCGAGGCCGTTCAGCGCTGGCATGCCGATATCAAGAATCACGATATCCGGTTTGAGGTGAGCAACCTTCCCCACTGCCTCGCGGCCGTCACCAGCTTCACCGCATATTTCCCAGCCGGAGCGAGATGTCAGCAGAGAGCAGATACCGGGACGCACGATTTCATGGTCATCAGCCACAAAAATGCGGAGCGCCATAGAAACACCTCAATTGGCAATCTGACGGCCTATGGATTTGTCCAAAACCTTGGCTACGCAAGAAAGGAGAACCTCCGGCCCATCCAGACTGTGTAGGTAAGCATCCACCAGCTTCCCATCCGCCTCGCCATCGACGTGAATGCAAACAATAGGAGCCCTCTTTCGTTCCTTCATGGAAACAATCAGTTTGCTTTTCTCTTCTTGCGGGATGGTATGGCAGAGAATCACCAGATTGATGTCGCGAGAGATGAAAATTTGAAACGCATCCCGACTCGTGAAGCTCGGCAATACCGAATAACCGGCTTCGCCCAAAAGGACAGTCCGCGTGCGCATCAGTAGAGGATCACGTCCTACGGATAGTAGTGATTACTGCGGCATCTGAGCTTTTCATTCACGAAGGCTCAGGGTCGTGCTTGAGGTAAACGTTTTCCCTGCCAGAAGAAATTGGCGGAGTGCGTAATTGGGACTATCGCTTCACCTGGTTGCGAGATGCGACATTCACGCTGTACGCGCTGATTCGACTGGGATTTGTCGAAGAAACTCAGGCGTTCATCAACTGGCTGAAGGGGCGGCTCGGTGACGATGCGGAGCGGGGACCGTTACAGGTGATGTATGGGATTGATGGCCGGCAGAAGCTCGATGAGTTGACGCTTGATCATTTGCGGGGATATGAAAATTCGCGGCCCGTGCGTATCGGAAACGCAGCCTATCAGCAGCTTCAGTTGGATATTTACGGCGAAATGATGGATGCCATCTATCTCGCAAACAAATACGGGGACTCAATTTCCTATGCCGGGTGGCAGGATGTTCAGCGCATGTTGGAGTGGCTGGGCAAGAACTGGCAACGGCCCGATGAAGGCATAGGGGAGGTTCGTGGCGGCACGCGAGAATTCCTGCACTCCCGTTTGATGTGCTGGGTGGCTTTCGATCGAGCACTGCGGCTTGCGGAGAAACGCTCCCTTTCGGCGCCATTCGAGGCTTGGCTGCATACGCGCGACGCCATTCGAGAGGATATCTTTACCAACTTCTGGGATGACGATCTGCATTCTTTTGTGCAGTCGAAGGGGACGAAGGACCTGGATGCGTCGGTCCTGCTAATGCCATTGATGCGATTTATCAGCCCGGTCGATCCGATGTGGCGCTCGACCATGAGAGCGATTGAAGGCCGCTTAGTTGAGGATACCCTTGTCCGTCGCTATGAGCCCGAAAAAACGCATGTGGATGGGCTTCCAGGCGGAGAGGGTAGCTTCACCGCATGCTTGTTTTGGTACATCGAATGCCTGGCGCGCGCTGGAGAGTTGGAAAAAGCTCAATTGTTGTTTGAAAAACTTTTGGGATACGCCAACCATCTTGGGCTGTACTCGGAGCAAATTGGCCCAAGCGGGCAACACCTTGGGAACTTCCCACAGGCATTTACACATTTGGCGTTAATCAGTACCGCAACATATCTGGATAGATCTGGATAGAGTGCTTTCCGGCAACGACCAGTCGTTGTGGCGTTAGCATTTTCGGGAGGTGAGTCGAGGCGACCGGTGAAGTCTGGGCGTCACAGCCATCGCGGGATCGTAGCCACAAATCTCGTTGCGGGTTAAACCGGCAGTCAGAACGAATCCGTGTACTTACTCTTTTTTTTCTTCTTTCTTTTTTTCTCGGCGTCCATTTTCTTAACGATCTCTTCCATCAGCTTCGGTTTTAATTCGGCTAGCATCGTATCCACGATACTGGCGATTTCGGAAGCTTCAGTCTGAAGAGGTTCGGAAGAAGAGATATCTTCATTAGACATTGGAGAGGACGGCGGGTCTTCCCTCCCGCTGTCCCGATACCCGGCATTGGCATCTTCCACGTGGGTGGTGGAATCGGATCCCACGATGGACTCGCGGATCTGCCTCCAATTCGCCCAGGCCGCCGTCATTTCAGATTCGCCGTGTCGATCGCCTGGCTCGGGTATCGCGCTATCGGACGGATCTTCTGCGGTGGACGGCAGCAGTTTTATTTCTCTGTTGTTTTCCGGTTCGGACCCACTCGTCCCTGCTGAGGCTGCCGCCGCATAAGCGGCTGGGGCTTCCTCTTTGTGAGATGACGCGAGCTCTGCGCGCTCCGCAACCGGCGTTGTATCGGCGACATCGGTGAATTCCTTGGTCTCTGCTATCGGGGCAGAATAGAACGGTGCATCCGTCTGAATGTTTGAGATCGGTCCCGGGGCAGTTGAAGTTCCTGCCGCGGGCGAAACCCATTCTTCCGTCGAATTATTTTGCGACTCCTCGCAAGGTGGCAACGAGTCCTTGCCCGCCGCTGACCTGACATCTACATTGGCCAACGCTGCCGCGAAAGCCGCATGAGTCTTCTGCACCTCGCGATCGAGGGACACGGTGGCTTCCTGCTCGCCGACTGGAATCTGCTCCGCAACCCATCTCGGACCCGTACTGGCGTAAGAGGCCCAATGTTCCTGTTCACCCTGGGATGCCGGTCCGGGGTTAACAACCTCACCCGCAACCTCTGTCGGGGCCAGAAATTCCAGCGCAGCCGCAACCTCTGCGTCCGGTGCGACAGGCTGATCGGCTTGCTGGTGCCTCGCTTGTTCGAAATTATTGCCCGACTGATCTGCCGGGGCGACGGAAGGAACTCCGTTAGTAGGGGCGCTCACGTCGATTCGGGATTCCGGTGCAACGCTCTGGGTGGGCCCGTAAGTATTTTCGGGCGTCACTTCCCTGCGCTCCCTGCGTTCGCCCTTCCTACGTTCGCCTCGGATAGGTTGAATCATTCCGGCGGTCTCTTCCGAAGTGATAATTTCAGCAACCGGATTTTCAAAGGCCGCAGCCGCGGCCGTAATGGCCGCGATTTCCTCGGGCGTGATGTCCGGCGGCAGACCAATGGGAATCGGTCGCTCAAATCCTGATTTCACTTCCACCGGTTTGAAGTCTTCTCCGCGCCCCAGGTCCCGGAACGCCGTGCCGGTACTGGTGACGTGTGGTACGGGCTCCGATTCTTCCGGCTTCGCTCCGGGTAAGGGGATAATTATCCGGTTTTTCCATCCGGTCTCGGCATTACCGAATCGGTCTCCAGCGTCAGAATTTTCGACGGCGGCGATAGCTTTGGCGAAACGGCCCGGCTTGTAAGTCTCGGGCTGAGGAATGATCTTGTCTTCCAGCTTGGTGAGAGCGGCAAGCAGTTCGCTCACTTCGAATGGCTTGACGAGGAAGCCATCGGCATGCACCCGGCGGGCTTCTTCAGGTTTGAAGGGTTCGAGTTTGCCGACAGTTAACAGAACCGGAATGCGCGCCGTCTCTCGTGTGTCTTTAATGCGCTGGCATACTTCCAGCCCGCCATAGCCCGGCATGTACACATCGAGAACGATGAGGTCGGGCTTTTGCTCGGCGATTTTCTTCAGCGCCGCCGACCCGTTATTGACAGTGATCACCTCATAGCCGGCCTCAGAGAGGATTTTCCGGCCCATGTTTTGGGCTGTCACACTATCGTCGGCGAGCAGTATTTTCCGTGCCAAGGGGAATCCTTTGGTGAAAGGGGGAGATAGGGCGAAGTTAACTGGTCCGTTACCCTAAGTCAATGAGAATGGGATAGTAAGCAGGTTACGACCGGACAGCCACGAGTGGGTGCACTGACTGACGACCAGTCGTCGCGTTGGCTTCGGGCACATCTCCCCTTAGAAAGGCACAATCTTCCGCAGACCCTTCTTTTTCTTGCGTTTGCTGGAAGAGACTGCGGCGTCGTCCGCCGGCTCGTTTGCCGACGAAGCCGTATCGCTGGTCTTTCCATCGCCCGTTTTCGCCGCGTCCGGTATGGCTTGATTCGCGCCCGGGGCGAGCTCGTTCACTTGCTGTGGGGGCGGCAACGCCTGGCCACTTTCGTCGGCCACGTTGGGCTTGAGTTCATTGGGATCGGGCGCGACATTGGGTTTCAGTTCATTCGGGTCCGGAGCAGGCGGAGGTGCGGCAGAATTATCGACTGGCCTCTCGGGATTTGCGGTATCTGAACGTGGGGCGGCCTGATTTGCTGGCGGTGCGCCTTTGCCAACAGTCTCTATGGAAACTGCATTGTTGTCCGCAGGAGTCGAAGTTCCCCTCATGGCATTGGCCGCCTTCTGCACTACTTCCGTGGCACTTACCATCTGGGGATCGACTAACGTGGGATCGCCAACCTTGGTTGCCTGGGCCACGTCGGGATGCTTCTGGAAATTTCTCATGACTTTTCCGAACATCCCGGTTTCGCGGCGGCTGTCTTCTTCGGCTTTGTTCTGTGCTACCGCAGTCTTGGTCGGCTTGGGTACTGGCTGGTGCAAAGCTTCCAGCCGGGCTTTTGCGTCCTCCATCCGGTTCATCAGCGGATATCTGGTCACAATCCGGGAATAAGATTCGGCGGCCCCGTTGGTAAATTCCTGAATCATCCGCGCTTTGGCAACTTCATTTCCCTTGCGGCTGCGCACCATCGCAATTTCGCCTTCGTAGGCCTGTCCAAGTAGATACAGCGCTTCGTCCGCCTGGCTGTACAGTGGGTAGCGATCCACAACCGAGCGCAGCCGAGCGATCGCCGCTGGATAGGATTCGCGCAGGTAGTAGAAACGTCCGACACGAAACTCACGCTCCGCCAGCACTTCCTGCACTTCCAATAGACGTTGCTTGGCCTCGGGCAGGAGCTTGCTATCGGGAAACTGCATAATAAGCTGGCGGTATTCATCTTCCGCGCGCCTGGCATGGGTATAGTCGCGGTCAGGCTTCTCCATTTGCTGATAATGGATATTGGCGATCTTTAACTGCGCCTCGGCCGCTTCGGGCATATTGGGAAAGAAGGTTATGAAATCCTTGTATTGAATCTCCGCCTGCGATAACGACGTGGAACCACCTTCCGCATACCAGGAATCGGCCACCGCCAGTTTGGCGCGTGCGATGTACTCAGAGTCAGGATAGGTGTTGATCATGGTCTCTAGGGTCAGCCTCGCCACGTCGAAGCGGTTGTGCTTCATGGCGTCCATAGCGCGATCGAACAAGACCTTGTCCGGCTGTTTAGAGCCGACGTTCGCCAGCGGATTGGAGACTTTCTTATTTGTGCAGCCAACTGCCAAGGCCAAAACGCACAGCAGGATCACAACTGGAATACGACGTGACATAACACCTCAGAAATGTTTAAGTGCGTTAAACTTTCAGTAGTGTGGCTTCGGTAGCTGCTTTCAGCAATTTTTGGGCGTTAGTCTTTGGATCGCCTTGACCGAACACCGCGTTGCCTGCCACCAGGATTTCTGCGCCTGCCCTCACCACTTCCGCCACCGTGTCGAGGGCGATCCCGCCATCCACTTCTATGCGATAGTTAAGCCCTCGCTGTAACCGCAGATCGGCCAAACGCCGGATTTTGCGTACTGTCTCTGGAATGAATTTCTGCCCGCCGAAACCCGGATTCACCGACATCACCAGCACGTAATCTACGATCTCAAGTACTTCGCTTAGCGTGTCCACTGGAGTAGCAGGATTAATCACCACCCCCGCCTGTGCGTCGTGGTTACGGATCAAGTGCAAGGTCCGGTTCAGGTGCCGACAGGCCTCCTGATGAACAGAAATCCAATCCGCTCCCGCATCCACGAACTCCGGAATGAACTGGTCGGGGTTCTCGATCATCAAATGACAATCGAGCGGCAAATCCGTCGCCTTGCGCAGCGACTTGACCAACGGAGGGCCTACAGTGAGATTCGGCACGAAGTGTCCATCCATCACGTCCACATGGATGACCGTGCCGCCGCCTTCAGACGCGGCGCGTACCTCCTCCGCTAGATGAGCAAAATCCGCGGACAGAATGGAAGGTGCAAGTTCGATCAAACCTGGGCTCTCACGCGACAGAATGCTTGCAGAAATTCTACCACGTGGATGGTGGGCCGATCAGCGACTAAGCAGAGTCACTGCAGCTTCGCGTACTCTGCTTTTGCCTGCTTCAGAATGGGGATGTCAGGGTCCGCATCTTTCCAGATGGAGAAAAAGTCCTGGTACGCGGTTCGGCTCTTTGCCGTATCGCCAGAAAGCGCATAGGCACGAGCCAAGCCGAGATGGGATAGCGTCTGGCGCGGCTGAAGCGGGTTCGCGCGATGATCCAGGATCTTCTGAAATTCCGCTGCCGCCCGCCGTCCAT
>Ga0209160_1005344_pt1 | contig 10155 bp, 9 predicted proteins | sample GraSoiAngelo_153_FD_186167 | JGI IMG/M metagenome (GOLD analysis project Ga0209160, IMG submission 186167) | Grasslands soil microbial communities from the Angelo Coastal Reserve, California, USA - 14_1009_12_40cm (SPAdes) (version 2) | ecosystem: Environmental > Terrestrial > Soil > Grasslands ... | reverse complement strand
CCTTGACATACCGGTCGTAATACTGCTCTGGAACCGCGCCCGTGCCGTGGTCGCGCAGGAACTTGATCAGTCCCTCTGAGGCCTCGGCTTCGGTGGCGTCTCCGATCTCTTTGCGAGTCGACCGCGGCGTTCGGTCCACGGGCACGACGAACTCGACCGTCAGGTAATCGCTGTAGCCCGCGGCGTGCACTGCCTCAACAGCCTTCTTCCAGTCGATCGAGCCTTCGCCCGGAGGCATGCGGTTGTTGTCGGCGACATGGACGTCGTAGAGCTTGCCCGCGTCGCCGGTGACCTTGAGCGCCTTGGCCCAGTCGTCCTCCTCGATGTTCATGTGGAAGAAGTCCAGGCACACGCCACAGTTGCCGCCCACCTGGTGGGCGAGCTCCAGGGCCTGGTCGTGCCGGTTGATGAAGTAGGTCTCGAAGCGATTCAGGGGCTCGATCGCGATCTTCACGCCGACCTTCTCGGCGTGTTCCTGGCATTCCTTGATGCCGTCGACCGCCCATTTCCACTCTTGCTCGACAGAGCTCATCGGCGCGGTCTTGCCGACCGTGGAGGGGATGAGTGTCACGATCTTCCCGCCGAGCTTGGAGGCGAGGGTGAGGCAGTCTTTGGCGTACTGGATCGATCCGAGCCGGACGTAGTGGTCCTCATGGATCAGGTCGCGGCCGTTGACCATGAGGGTCACCGAGCCCCAGCACTTCAAATTGTGCTTGGCAAGCAGCTCCTTGACCTCGCCGGCGTCATATGTCGCCGGCTCGCCAGATATCTCGATGCCGTCGTAGCCGAAGCGCGCCAGCCGCGCCAGCGTCGTCGCGATCGGCTCCGGCCGCATCCAGTTGTGCATCGCGAGTTTCAGCGCCATCTCACCCTCCATTCAAACGTCCAATCCGGACCCCGCATGGTCAGAGTCCGAGCTTCCCTGGATTCATCAAATCGTTCGGATCGAGCGCGGTCTTGATCCGCCGCAGCACGTCTAGGCCCGCGCCATGCTGGGCGGCCATGTACGGAGCCAGCTTGAGTCCCACTCCGTGATGGTCGTTGATGACTGCGCCGGCGCCGAGAGCCGCCGCGACCCCGTCCTTCCAGATCCGATCGTGCAGCGTCACCGAGTCCGGTCCGCCGTCCGGCAGCACGAACCGGGCGTAGATCATCGCGCCCCACGGATACCAGTGGCTTAAATGCGACCGGAGCTTCAGACCGCGCGCGGCGTAGGGTTTCGCCACCGCTTCCTGCAGAGCGTGATATGCGGGCAGCAGCCGAGAGTAGGTGGCGACCACGTCGATCGTGCCCCACACGGCCGGCAGCTCAGGCGCATGCGGCGGCTTGTAGAAGTCATAGCGATGGTTCCACCAGATCTCGCCTAGACCTCCATCCAGCACCTTGCCTCCGCCGGCGCGGACGACATCGAGCATCGATTCCCGTTCGGCGTCGACCACCGCGGCAGTGCCTTCGAAACAAAGCACCGTCGACACCCCCGGCAGGCTGCTGCCGACCACCGGGCTGAGCGTGAGCCGGGTCGCAACCTCGTCGTAAAGCCGCACCACCGACGGACGCAGGCCGCTCTGCAAACTCTTGCGGACGGCATCGACGCCCGTCTCGACATTCGGAAACGAGACCACCTCGAACCGGCGCGCGGCCGGCAGCGGGGCGAGCTGCAACCGGGCGCGCGTGATCACACCGAGGCTGCCCTCGGAGCCGATGAAGAGCGGCGCGATGTCAGGGCCGACCGCATGGCGCGGGACCGGCAGGGTGTCCACCACATCGCCGGTGGGCATGACAACCCGTAGCGAGATCACGAGGTCCTCGATCTTGCCGTAGCGGGTCGAAAGCACTCCCGAGCCTCTGGCTGCAACGTAGCCGCCGACTGTCGCGAACTCGACCGAGGCCGGGTAGTGGGGGAGCATCAAGCCCCTCTCGTTCAGCTCGCTCTCGAGGCGCTTGCCGTTGACGCCGGCTTCCGCCGTGACGGTCATCGAGACCTCGTCGATCTCCAGGATGCGGTCCATCCCGGTGAGGTCGATGACGATCCCGCCGTGAATTGGGATCGATGCGCCCTGCGTCCCGGAGCCGCCGCCCCAGGGCACCACTGGGACGCGGTGCTCGTTGGCGACTCGCACCACCGCCGCCACCTCTTCATCGCTGCGTGGCTTGACGACCACGTCCGGTCGGCCCAGCGGGGCGCCCGCCGCCTGGGCCGCAAGCGCCTTCCAGTAGGTGTCCGCCACGTAACGGTCGAGCACTTCAGGATCCGTCGACACGCCGGCTGCGGGAATCGCCTGCCGAAGGTCCGCTAGGAGCCTGGAATCGGCACCTGTCGTGAGGTTCGAGCTTCCAGGATGTTTCACCGGACCCACCACCTAAGTGCAGAAGCCTTCAAGAATCGCCAGCCCAGCCTAAGCGCGATTGCACTTCCTGTCAACGAAGTTGAAGGATTCGGACTTATTGTTTGAGCGAAGGGCTGATGGCGGACTTGCTCGTGATCGGCGGCGGCATGGCAGGCCTGGCCGCCGCCGCCGCCGCCGCTCAGGCGGGGGCGAAGGTGACCGTCGTCGAAAAGAACCGCAAGCCTGGAGGCTCCGCCGCGATGTCGGCCGGCATCGTGTGGACGGCGCCCGACTTCGAGACACTGCGCCGCGTGGTGCCTGGCGGCGATCCGGCCCTCGGGCGGGCGTTGATCGACGGGTTCTGGCCCGGGGTCGAGTGGGTGAGGTCGACAGGCGTGTCTGTGAGCGAGCGATGGGAGGGCCAGATGGGTTTCGGGTCCGCGGTTCGGGTCGACGTCCCGGCGCTTCTGGCCGCGTGGCAAGACGGGATCGAGTCGGCGGGCGGCCGCGTCGTGGCCGGCTCGCCCGCGCGAAGGTTGACAACGGATCGCGCTGGCAGAGTCACAGGTGCGGAGGTCGACACCGCGGAAGGTCCGCGCGAGCTTCGAGCTGACGCGGTGCTCCTCGCGACCGGTGGATTCCAGGGCGACCCGGAGCTCCTGGTCACCTTCATCGGACCCGGAGCCGGTGCGATGTTGGTCCGTTCGAATCGCGGCAGCGTCGGCGACGGGTTCCGCTTGGGGCGCGGCGCGGGCGCTTCCGCCAGCAGGTGCCTCGACGGCTTTTACGGCCATCTGGTCCCCAGCCCGCTGGCTGAGCTCCGCGAGGACCAATACCTGGGATTGACCCAGTACTACTCCAACCACTGCATGCTCGTGAACCGGCTCGGGCGCAGGTTCACAGACGAGTCACTGGGCGACGAGGTCTCCAACCAGGCCACGCTGCGCCAGCCCGGGGCGCGAGCGGTGCTGCTGTGCGACGAGAGGATCCGCACCGCGTTCGCGGTCACCGCGCCTTACCCTCATGGACAGGTGATCGACCGGATGGCGGCTGCTCGAGCTGCCGGTGGCCGGTACACGAGCGCGCGCACGAAGGTGGAGCTGATCGAGGCGGTTGCGAGTTGGGGCGTAACACGGCGCACTCTGGCGGCGACGATCGACCAGTGGACGGCCGCGTCCGCGGGTGACGACGACGCGCTCGATGTCGCTCGCGCCGCGCGCCCGGAACCGTTCGTCGATCCGCCCTTTCACGCGCTGGAGCTGCAGCCCGCCATCACCTTTCCATTCGGCGGCTTGAGAGTCGATGCGGACGGTCGCGTACTCGATCGCGACGGCAGACCCGTGCCCGGTCTGTTCGCGGCCGGGGCCGACGCCGGCGGGCTCCAGGACCTCCGCTACGTCGGGGGCCTGGCGCTGGGTCTTGTTTTCGGCCCGAGGGCGGCCTTGACCGCATTCAAAGAAACGACTGGGGCTGCCACGAATGGCTGAGAAGGCGCCAGATGTGCTGATCGTCGGCGCCGGCGCGTCGGGCGCCGTGGCCGCGAAGCGGTTGGCCGAAGAAGGTTTCGACGTGGTGTGCCTCGAACAGGGAGGCTGGCCGGACTACAACAAAGCTCGCGCCCCGTATCCGGACTACGAGCTGACGTCGGGTCGCGACTGGGCTTGGGATCCGAACGCGCGCGGCGCGCCGGCGGATTATCCGGTCGACGACTCGGAGTCGGACATCACCGCGCTGATGTGGAATGGGGTGGGCGGCGGCACGGTGGTGTTCGCGGCCCATTGGCAGCGCAACATGCCGTCGGACTTCCGGGTCCGTTCGCTGGATGGCATCGCCGACGACTGGCCCTTCACCTATGAGGACCTCGAGCCCTATTACGTACGCGCCGAACGCGACTGGGGAGTGTCGGGGCTCGCGGGCGACACCGCGTTTCCGGGCGGCGACGGTCCGCCGATGGCGCCTGTCCCGCTCGGCCGCATGGGCCGGCGCGTGGCCAAGGCCCACAACGACCTGGGCTGGCATTGGTGGCCGGGTCCGAACGCGATCGCAACGCAAAAGTACGGCCGGCTCAATCCCTGCACGCAACGCGCGACATGCCTTTGGGGCTGCTCCGAAGGCGCGAAGGCGAGCGTCGACAGGACGTACTGGCCCGTCGCGGTGGAGCGGGGCGTGACGCTGGTGACGGGCGCGAGGGTGAAGCGGCTGCAGCTGGGGTCGAACGGCCTGGTCACCGGCGCGCTGTACGTCGACCGCGACGGAAAGGAGCACGTGCAGCGGGCCGCGGTGACGATCCTGGCCTGCAACGGCATCGGCACCCCGCGGCTGCTTCTGGTCTCGGCCACCGAGACCCACCCCGCCGGGCTTGGCAACTCATCAGGACTCGTCGGCAAGCGGCTGATGATGCATCCCTTCGGGACGGTGGTCGGGTTGTTCGACGAAGACCTCGATTCCTGGCAGGGAGCCTGGGGTCAGCACATCCACTCCCTCGAGTTCTATGAGACGGACCACGCGCGAGGCTTCGTGCGCGGAGCCAAATGGGGCCTGCAGCCGACGGGCGGCCCGCTCTCGATGACGCACTCGTACCCGTGGGGCGAGGAGAACGCGATCTGGGGGCCGGGCTTCCATCAGCAGCTGCGCAAGAGGCTGGGCCGTTCGGCGATGTGGGGCATCATCGCCGAAGACCTGCCCGAGGAGTCGAACCGCGTGGTCCTCGACGCGACGAAGACAGACGACTCCGGGATTCCCGCTGCCCGCATCCAGTACAGGATGTCCGAGAATTCGCGACGCTTGATGGCCTTTCACCAGGCCCGCGCCAAAGAGTCGCTCGAGGCCGCGGGCGCATACGAGACCGTGATCGCGCCCTTCATCAGGGCGACAGGCTGGCACCTGCTGGGGACGGCGATGATGGGAGCGGATCCGTCGCGCTCGGTCGTCGATCCATGGGGTCGCGTCCACGACGTGCCGAATCTCTACATCTTCGACGGGAGCACCTGGCCGACCTCAGCGGGCATGAATCCGACCGCGACCATCGCCGCGGTGGCGCTACGAGGCGTGGATCACCTGATCGCCGAGAGGCGAGATGCGAGGACATCGTCATGAGCGCCGCACTGGCCAGGTTTGATCCCGGCCGCCGTGCGGCCCTTGCGGCGGTCGCCGACCTGCTCATCCCGATTGGCGACGGGATGCCCGCGGCGAGCGAAGCCGGCGTGGCCGGCCGGTGGCTCGACGAGGTCCTACAGCTGCGGCCGGATTTCGGACCGCCGCTCGCGGCGGTCCTCGATCGGCTGATCGGCGTCGATCCCAAAGCCGCGCTGGACCTGCTCCGCGCCGACGACCCGGCCGGCTTTGGCGTGCTGGCAGAGGTGGTGGCGGGCGGCTATTTCCTCAACCCGAAGGTGCGGTCCGCGATCCGCTACCCCGGCCAGCAATCGGTGCCCATCGCATCCGAGGTACCGCCCGACTACGAGCAGGACGGCCTCATCGCCTCGGTGAAAGCGCGCGGTCCGATTTATCGACCGACGCCGCGGCCAACTCCATGAACCCAATCGGGGCCAACACCTGGATCTGGGTCTCGCCGCTGACCGACGAGCGGCTCGCCACGCTCGCGCCGCGCGTGCGCGACTTTGGGTTCGACGTCATCGAGCTGCCGATCGAGAACGCCGGCGATTGGGACCCGGCTCGATCGCGTGAGCTGCTAGACGAGCTCGGTCTCAAAGCGACGACGGCCGCGGTCATGACGCCTGAACGCGACCTCGTCAGCGCGGACCGCGAGGTGATCGAGTCGACGCAGAAGTATGTTCGCGCGGCCGTAGACATGGCCGCCCGCGCCGGCGCCCGCACCCTGGCGGGGCCGATCTATTCGCCGGTTGGAAAGACGTGGCCGATGGACGCGTCCGAACGGGCGACCACGGTTCGGCGCCTGGTGGAGAACCTGCGGCCCGTCGCCGACCACGCCGCCGAGCGGGGCGTGACGCTCGCCCTCGAGCCCCTGAACCGTTTCGAGACCAGCTTCATGAACACGGCAGAGCAGGTGCTGGAGGTTGTGGATCGGGTCGCCTCGCCCGCCCTCGGCGTGCTGCTCGACACGTTCCACATGAACATCGAGGAGCACGATCCAGCCGCGGCGATCCGGTTGTGCAAAGGGCACCTGGCCCACTTCCATGCCTGCGGCTGCGACCGCGGCGCGCCAGGGTCGGACCAGATCCCGTGGCGGCGGATCGCGTCAGCGCTTCGCGACACCGGGTATGGCGGCCCGCTCGTGATCGAGTCCTTCACCGTCGAGAACCAGGCGATCGCGCGCGCCGCGGCGATCTGGCGCCCGCTGGCGCCAACGCAGGATGCCATCGCGACGGAGGGTTTGCGCTTCCTCAAGCGCGCGCTCGTTTAGGCCCTTGACGCTCGAGGAGCAGGCGGAGGCCTGGGTCATGCCGTTTGAAAACGGCCGGCACCTCGTGCGCACGAGAGACTGGCTTGTCGAGCTGGACCCAGGCGCCGGCGAGGCTCTTCGCATCGCGGCCCTGACCCACGACGTCGAGCGCAACTTCCCCGGCGGGCCGCGACAGCCGGCGAACGTGCCGGCAAACGACAGGGCCTACCGCGATGCGCATCAGGCCCGGTCGGCTGAGCTCGTCACGACGTGGCTTTTGGCGCATCGAGCGAATCCGGCCTTGATTCGAGAGGTGGCCGGTCTCGTTCGCGTGCACGAATGGGGAGGCTCACCCGCCGCCGATCTGCTGCAAGCGGCGGATTCGATCTCGTTTCTCGAGACGACCGCACTGCACGCGGGAAATTGGATTCGCGAAGGCCGCTACACACGCGAGCGCACCGAGGAGCAGCTCAACTGGATGCTGGACCGAATCCGAGTGCCGAAGGCGCGCCCGCTCGCCCGTCCGTTCTTCGACGCCGCCGTGAGGGATCTAGGCGCGGACTAGACCGGCGGTCTCCCCAGGCGCGAGCTCGACGAAGTCGGGCAACCCTCGCAATGCCTCCTCTGCGCCCGAGGGGCCATAGATGGCCAGCAGCGAAAGTGGTTCCCAGCCCGTGTTGATCGTCGAGTGATACGCCGCGGTGGGGATGAAGACGGCCTGACCCGCCGCCACGGGGAACGGCTTTCCGTCGTCCACCATCTGCTCGCCGTGCCCGGCAAGGATGTAGAGGATCTCGTCGGCGTCGGGATGGTTGTGACGGGTGTGGCCCTTGCCTGGCAGCAGCACCACGTGGAGCAGGCTCATGGCCGGGTTGTCTGTGTTCGCCTTCGCGACCAGCGGCTTGATCAAGCCCCAGTCAAAGGTTTGGGTTGGCACCTGCTTCGGGTCGACGAGCTTCGAGGGCATGCTCTCCTCCTTTAAATGTGGGCAGGTATTGCTTTGAACCGGCGCACCGTTTCCGTGATCGCCACCTCGGTGGGCAGCCTTTCCATACTGGACGCGCCGAAGAAGCCGACCACGCCGTGCGTCCGCTCGAGCACGTAGGCCGCGTCATCCGGTTCGGCGATCGGGCCTCCGTGGCAGAGCACCATCACGTCCGGATTGACAGCCACGGCGGCGTCGCGCATCGCCTGGATGAGCCGCACGCAGTCGTCCAGCGTCTTGGCCGTCCGCGCGCCGATCGTGCCCTTGGTCGTGAGCCCCATGTGTGGAACCAGCACGTCCGCTCCCGCGCGTGCCATCGCGACCGCCGATGGCACATCGAAGACATAAGGAGCCGTCACCAGACCGCGCGCGGCGGCGGTGGCGATCATCTGCACCTCGAGGTCATAACCCATGCCCGTTTCCTCGAGGTTGTCGCGAAAGGTACCGTCGTACAGACCGACGGTTGGAAAGTTCTGGACGCCCGCGAAACCTGCCGCCTCGACCTCCCGCAGGAAAACGTCCATCAGCCGGAACGGGTCCGTCCCGCACACGCCGGCGAGAACCGGCGTGTGGTCGACCACGGGTAGGACCTCGCCCGCCATCTCCATGACGATGGCATTGGCGTCGCCGTAAGGCAGGAGGCCCGCCAGCGATCCCCGGCCCGCCATGCGGTAACGCCCCGAGTTGTAGATGATGATCAGGTCAGCCCCGCCGGCTTCCGCGCACTTCGCGGACAGGCCGGTCCCGGCGCCCGCTCCGATCAGCACTCCGCCCGATTTGACGGTGGCTCGCAGCAGGCGCCGCGCCTCTTCGCCGTTCATCGCCGCACCTTCATCAGCTCATCGAGCCTGGCCGCCATCGCGTGGGCGAACTCGGGGTCGTTGATGTTGGCGTCGACCTCGTGCATCTCGACGTTCTTCCCCACGTTCTCGCGCAGCGCGCTGAACAAGGCCTTGTCCGCAGCGGCGTCGTAAAAGGGGCCGCCCTCCCCGGAGATCGCAGAAACTCCGCGGAGCGGAATGAAAAGCGCCACCGGCCCGCGGGCCGCCGAGAGCTTCTTCGCGATCTGGCGGCCGAGCTCGGCGGACTCCGCCGGGGTCGTGCGCATGAGCGTCACTGACGGGTTGTGGACGTAGAGATTGCGAGACTCGAACTGCGGCGGCACCGTGTCGCGCGCACCGAAGTTGACCATGTCCAGCGCGCCCACCGACACTACTTGCGGCACGCCCAGCTTGCCCGCCATCTCGAGGCGGTCGGGTCCCGCCGAGAGGACGCCGCCGACCAGCTCGTCGGCCAGCTCGGTGGTGGTGATGTCGAGGACCCCTGTCACGAAGCCCGACTCGACCAGGGCCTCCATAGCGCGACCGCCGGTGCCCGTGGCATGGAAGGTGAGCACCTCGTAACCGCGGCGTTCGAGCTCTTCGCGCGCCGCCGTCACGGACGGCGTGGTGACGCCGAACATCGTGGCTGCGATCAGCGGCCGGTGCGCGCCTAGCTCGACGGGCGGCGAGTTCACCATGCCGGCCATCGCCGCGGCGGCGTTGGCGAGGATGCGGGCTGAGATCGAGTTGATCCCCGCGATGTCGGTCACCGACGCCATCAAGGCGATGTCGCTGGCGCCGATGTAGTCACGGGTGTTGCCGGCGGCCATCGTCGACACCATGAGCTTGGGGACCCCCACCGGCAGCGCGCGCATGGCCTTGGTCGCGATGGCGGTGTTGCCGGAGCCGCCGGCGGCGAGGACGCCGTCGCAGCGGCCGTCCTGAAAAAGCTGTTTCACGACGATCGCGGCGGCGTCGGCCATCACCGAGACGGCCCGGCCGCGATCGCGCGCCGCATTGAGGGCGTCGACATCCACGCCGGCCGCGGCCCCGACGTCGTAGCGGCTGATGTCCGGCTCGGCGAGGGGCGGCTCCAGGGTCCCGACGTCGACCAGGAGGGTCTTGACCCCAGACAGCTTCAGGCGATCGCAAAGGTACTGGTACTCGGCGCCTTTCGTGTCCAGAGTGCCGACGAGGACAACGGTCTTCTGGCTCATACCGCCTCCCTACCCCCGGGGAGCACATGTCCCCCAACGACAAGCCAAACAGTAACAGACCTCCGATAACTCTTCAGTTCCTTTCACGAAGGCGGCAAGGTCTTGACGAGTTTGCCGGTCGGCTGTAGTGTCCGATGACAGATCTTGATAGAGCGGCAAGGAGCAGCGATGTCGCCATTGGGCTTGCCGACATGGGACGGCGCTCATCCGCGCTTTTCGGCTCTACCTTCTTTGGCGGCCTGAGAGTCATGTCGATCCGGCTCGACATACGGCTCGTGCCACGCGCGTTGCTCCTCCTGCTCGGCCTGGCGGTCGTGGCCTGGATCGCCTACAAGGGCAGCCAGGACAGCCGGGTGTTCTGGATCGTGACGCTCAACGGGCTGACGCTCGCGGCCCTCTTCTTTGTCGTGTCGGCCGGCTTCACGCTCATCTTCGGGCTGAT
>Ga0209160_1005343_pt1 | contig 10155 bp, 10 predicted proteins | sample GraSoiAngelo_153_FD_186167 | JGI IMG/M metagenome (GOLD analysis project Ga0209160, IMG submission 186167) | Grasslands soil microbial communities from the Angelo Coastal Reserve, California, USA - 14_1009_12_40cm (SPAdes) (version 2) | ecosystem: Environmental > Terrestrial > Soil > Grasslands ... | reverse complement strand
CTCTATCGGCCCGATGGTTCTTTGCGGCCGGCCGGCGATGCGGTGGGTCGCACGTTCGCGCTCGTCGCCCCCTCAGCTCCACCTCCGGCTGTCCGCTCCCAGGGCGTGGCGGTTGCGATCACTCCGAGCGAACGGCACATGAGACTGCTGCCCTACATCGCGTACGGCTTCGCTCTTCCAGCGGCCGTCCTGGTCGTCGCGATATTCGGTCTGTCTCGAATCAGGCGGCGTCCGGCATGGTGAACGACTTTCTGGTCCGGCTGTCGATTCGCAGCGCGATGTTCGGCGGCGCGATCACCGGATTTGTTTTCGGCCTGTTTGTCGGTGGATTGCTTGGGGCCCTGCTCAGCTGGTTCGCCGGCGCGATCGTCGACTGGCAGTCCCAGCTCGGATACAGCCTGGGCGTGACCCAGCAGCTCCTGCCCCTCGGCGACCAGATCAATTCCCTCGAGTCGCTCTCTGACCGCTGGTTCCTCGTCATTCCCGCGGTCGGCTTGCTGGTCGGTCTGCTCGGCGCCTTCATCGGACTGCTCGCCGGCGGCCTCTGGGCGGGGCTGGTCAACATGGGGGTCCTGCCGATCCAGGTCAGCGTGATCCGGCGCGACGAGCGACCGCTGCGCAGGCGGGTCAGGGCGCCGCGCCGCAAGGCGGTGGGGGAGTAGCAGCGTGATCGCGTGATCGAGAGGTGCTCGAATGGAAGTATTCATCCTCTGTCTGAGTCCATGGCCGTGCGACCGGAAAGCGCAGCGCAAATCGGCCTCGGGCCGTTGAACGCCAGATGATATGTGGCACCTGTCTGGACATCGCATTAACGCCTAATATGCCCGGGTGCTCAACGCCCGCCGACTTGCGTTGGTAGGCACGATCAGTCCCGTGGTCTTTCTCGGCGTAGTGATCGTGGTCACCGCCCTCGAATAGAACTTCCTCCATGGCATCGGGTGGCATCTGATCGAGAACAGTCGAATCGTCTATCCAAGCGCCACGGCCATGGGCCCGTACGGCTTGCTGCAGACGGTGAACTTCATCCAGTTGGGCCTGGGGATCATCGCCCTGGCGGCCGGCCTCTGGATGACGGTGAGACCGCGTCCGCGAGTCGGCCTCGCATTTGTCTTTCTGGCGGGCATAGCCATCGTGCTTTCGATGTTCACGACCGACGGAACTAGTGGCACGCCTACCACGTGGCACGGCACGATCCACGGTCTTGCTTTCATATTGATGCTGTTCTCGACACTGATCGGATCGCTCGTCCTCGCGTTTCAACTCCGCAACAACATGCAGTGGCGGCCCGTTGCAGTCGTGTCAGTGACGGTGCCGATTGTGATCATCGGGACCCTGGTTCTTTCCGGGGCGATCAAGCAGGCGGGCGGGATCATCGGCATCGTCAGCCTGCTGGTGATCTTCGCCTGGTACGAACTGCTGGCTCTGCGGCTGCTGGGTGTGACTTCGAAGCATCCGGCGAGTTAGCAGCGAACTCCTGGCACCGGCTGCAGCGCTCACGGTCTGAGATCAGTTAAGGGTCGGCCGCAGCCTTCGGGCCCTGGTACGCGTAGATAGGTGGTTCGAGTCCACTGCGGCCCACCATTTGAGGCGGTTGGCGTGACTGACTCTTTTGGCGCAGTCTATGGGCCATGAGCAAGCTCGCTGTGATCACCCGCGTGTCATGCGCCTTCCTGCTGGTATTGATCGGCCTTGTTGTCGTGCCTGCAGCAGTTCAGGCGAAAGTGAACGGTGGGTGCACGGCCATCGGCACCGCCTCTAAATCGGGCGCGGTCGACCTCACGACTGCTACCGTCTGGCACGTCACTGCCGCGGATGTACTGACCGGAGAGGCGAAGGCCTCCAGCCCGCAGAAGGTCGCGCAGCTCAAAGTGGTCATCTTCGGCGTTGGCCTTCCGCTCCTTGACCGCACGGGCAACAGCAGCTTTGGGAACGCGGGTCCATATCGGATCTCGGACTACGACCCCTATGCGCGCGTTCTCGCCGTCGCAGGAACGAGCACCAGCTGCGACGGATCGGTCTTGATCATCGTCGATGACGTCAGCCCGCTCACGACCTGGGCCGGAGTATTGGGAGCAATCGCGGCGCTGCTTGGCCTAATCGGGCTGCTGGCCGGTCTTACGCAGGTGCCCAGTGGCAACGCTCGCGTGGTCGGGATCGTCGTTGGTGTAGTAGGGGGCTTCGGAATCGGGCTCCTACTCCAGCAGATGGCAATCCTTGATCCCGCGAACGTGCTGGGTCTACTGCTTCCGGGTGGTGGAGCTGTGCTCGGGGCAATCCTGCCGGGGCTCCTACACAGTCGGAGAACGGCCCGTCCCTGATCTGAGCTAAATGGAACGCGGTGGCTGTGTCGCCATGTACCTATCAGGCCGGCAATTCGGTCGCTGATGGCTCGGTCAGGGTGCGACTGACCTCGCCACCATGACCTGGATCGGCACGGGGGTCGCGGTCGGACTGTTTTCGCCGTGCACCGGAGGGGTCTCGCCATTCGGGCACAGATTGTCCGATCCCGGGCGTGGATACAGCCAATCGGGCCGACATGGTTGTGGTTGACGAATTTGCTCTTTGTCCGAACTCAGGCTGGCTCGCTATCTCACAGACTTCGGGCGTTTACCCCGTGAGCTAGAAGCGATCGACGCCCTCGACCCTCCCTAGCGCGGCTCAGTCACGTCGTCGTTCGTGGATCGACAGACGATTGCTCGGCGGGGTCGGTCGCCTTCTACCGGGAAGCAGCGCTCGCGCGTTGGTGGACGCGATCCAGTCGCGGTAGCGCTCAGTGGACCAAGAGCGCTGCAGTACGAGCAGGTGATAGACGGCCAACGAATTAACAGTCCAAAGTATGTCCCCAGCCTCCTCGACCGAGAGCTCCGGCCTCATCCCACCGAGGTTCTTCAGCTGCTCAGCAATACGCCTCATGCCTGTCAATCGCTGGGCCTCCAGTTGGTTCCAGACGTCCGCGACTTCGGGATCCGCCGCTGCTGCCTCCATCAGTAACCGATACAACGGGCCGAATCGCGCATGGATCCCAGGCTGCGTGGCGGCGTGCAGCTCGAGCACCCGGCGCGGATTTTGCTCCGCGATCATCGCTCGGACCACAGGACGCTCCTCGGGCGGGATGGCGGCGCGGGCGGCGCCTCCGGCTATCGCAGCTTCCACCACCCCTTTGAACAAGGCCGCCTTGCTGCCGAATCCCCGGTAGATGGTCTCCACTGCCACTCCCGCCGCCGCCGCGACGTCGTTGATCGTGGTGCGTGCGTAGCCGACTTCTAAGAAGAGCTGCAGGGCGGCTTTGAGAATGTCCTGGCGAGTCTGGGCCGCCTGCGCCCGACGCCGAGTCGAGTCGTAGCGGCGAGGTGGCTTGACACGCCGACCATTCGGTGGAATACTCATAACTCCAATACAGCCTCGTTCTCTCGAATTCTACGCGGGACGGCGGGACGGCGGGACGACGAGCAGCGACATGGCCGGGAGGCCGAGGGGGATCTGATGTTCGCGGTGGTGGTTGAAGAGAGCGGACAAGCTGAGCAGGTGCGGGGAAGCCGGGATCATGTGGAGGCAAACGTCGTGCCCCAGGTGAGGAATGCTCCCGGGATCGTCTCAGCAACCTTTACGACAGACGAGGGCGGAAGGACGCTGAACTTGTTCCTCTTTCAGACAGAGGATGCGGCACAAATGGCTGTGGAGTGGATACGCGGCGCGCCACGACCCCCGTTCATGCGCCTGGAGACCGTCGAGCTGAGAGAGGTCCTGGCTCACTTCTAGCGGCGGCGACTCGGTCATGCGTGTCGGGCGAACTGAGATTGATTTCCTGACCGACTACCGTTATCTGGTTTGCGTTACGGAAACTACGGCCCTCCAGACCCTGATTCGGGAACTCGTCCTAAGATGCAGTCGCTGGTGCAGAGGGCGTGAGCACGGCTGATCTCGTATTCGGCGGCTGCCTCCTCGTCGGAGGCGGACTCCTCCTGCTGACTCTCATCTTCGACGACCTGTTCGGCGGCTTCCTCAACGCCATCCACGTGGGCTTCGACCTGGGAGGCGTCTCACCCACGCCAATGCTGCTCGGCTTTCTTGCGATGTTCGGGATCGGTGGACTGCTCGGCCTCCACAGCTTTGGAGCCGGCGTTGGGCTCGCCACGGTGATCGCGCTCGTCGTGGGATCGATCGGGGCGGGCGTCGTCTTCGGCTCCTTCAAGGCGCTGCGCCAGGCCGAGTCGTCGAGCACGTTCAGCCTCCAGGACATGGTCGGCTCGACGGGACGAGTCTCGGTCACCATCCCCGCCAACCGCTTTGGCACGGTCCTCATCAGCTTCGCCGGCTCGTCCCACAACATGACCGCCACCGCGGATGCTGAGATCCCCGCCGGGCGCGTGGTCAAGGTCGTGGCGGTCGCGGGCGACAACCTCGTCGTCACTCCCTCTTCAATCGTTAGCACCGAAGGAGCACGTTCCGATGCCTAGTTTGCTGACCTCAACACCGTTCCTCGTCGCCGCGGCGGTGATCGTCCTCGTCTTGCTGATCGCGTTCGTGGCGAGCCGCTACCACGTCGCCGGCGCCAACGAAGCCCTCATCGTCGCCGGGTCCCGCGGCGCGAAAGTTCGTGACGAGCGCGGTCAGGTCGTGGCCTCGCCAGGCGACAAGGGCGTCAAGGTGGTCGTGGGTGGCGGGACGTTTGTCCGGCCGCTGCTGGACCGGGTCGGCAAGCTCAAGCTGACGGCGCGGCAGATCAGCGTCCAGCTCACCGACGCTGTGACCAGCCAGGGCATCAAGGTCCAGGTGCAGGGCGTCGCCACCTTCAAGATCGGCCGCGACGTGGAGTCTCTGCGCAACGCCGCGGAGCGGTTCCTCGACGCCAAGCCCGAGCAGGTCGATTCGATCGTCAAGAACGTGCTCGAGGGATCGCTGCGATCGATCGTCGGCACGCTGACCATCGAAGAGCTCATCCGCGACCGCCAGAAGCTCCTGCAGCAGGTGCAGGACGCGGCCAAGGGTGACCTCGCCACGAGCGGACTGCAGATCGATGCGTTCACGATCCAGAGCTTCTCCGACGAGTCGAACTACATCGAGCTCCTCGGACAGCAGAGCGTGGCGACGGTCTCGCGTGACGCCCGCATGGCCAAGGCCTCGACGGACCAGGAGGCCGCCGTCCGGGAAGCCGAGGCGCAGCAGATCAAGATCAACGCGTCGAGGGATGTCTCGCTCCGCGAGGCCGAAACCAGGACCCAGGTGCAGGCGGCGCAGGCTCGCGCCGACCAGGCGGGTCCGCTGGCCCAGGCGGAGGCTACGCAGGAGGTTGTGCGCAAGCAGACCGAGCTGGCGCAGCTGGAGGCTGAGCGCAAGGAAAAGGAGCTGCTGTCGACTACGGTCAAGCCGGCGGCGGCGGACGCGCAGGCCGTGATCGCCCGCGCCGAAGGCGCCAAGCGCGCGCAGATCGCTGCCGCGGAGGCGGATGCGGAGACGACGCGACTGGAAGGTGGGGCGGAGGCGCAGATCGTGCTGACCAAAGGTGAAGCCGAGGCGAAGGCGCTCGCGATGCGCGCGGACGCCTACAAGCAGTTCAACGAAGCGGCCATCATCCAGACCGTCCTGGCCGCGCTGCCCGACATCGTCCGCGCGGCGGCCGAGCCGATGAGCCACATCGACTCGCTAACCGTCATGAGCGCCGACGGTGCCTCCGACATCGTCCGCAACGCCACCCGCGCCATGATCGAGTCGACGACCGCGATCAAGGGTCTGACGGGGCTCGACGTGCCAAGCCTGGTCGGCGGAGCTCTGGGCCGAGGGTTTGGCGAGAGGCTGCGCACGGGAGAAGGCAACGGCGACGCGTCCGGCGAAACAGCCGCGGACCGGATCAGCCAGATCGCGGGCGAGGGATTGACCGCCCTCAAGTCGCAGACCGCACAACACGCGGCGGCCGCGAAGGCTGACGCCGAGGACGTTGTGGCCAAGGCCCACGCCGAGGCGGAAAGGGTCAGGGAGGCGGCCGAGAAAGCCGGAGCTGTCGTCGAGTCGAAGGCGGCGGCGGTCGCGGCCAAAGCGGCGCCCACCGACACCAACGTCAAGCAGTGGGCGAAGTGGATGGCCGACCAGCTGCGCGGGGTGCCCGACATCAAGTCCTACGGGGCCCTCCGGCTGCGCGACCTCGCCCAGAAGGGTCCGGTGACGGCCAGGGGTATGTGGGCGACCGCGAAAGACGCCCTCAGCCAGGAGTACGGCAACGTCACGGTGGACGACCTCCTGGCCCAGTTCGAGAGGCTCAAGCCGTAAAGAGCCCGGAAAACGGGGAAGCCCGCTTGCGCGAGCTTCCCAAGGCTGGGGTGGGGGCGTGGTGTCGAATCAGGTTGGCCTTCTACGGCCGACCATATGGTAGCACGGTCTTGAGCTGTCCACAAGATATAGACACCTGGGGAAAAGTCGGGTGAAGCTGCCCCTCCCCCTGGACATGGAACCCATGCTGTCGGCCATCTCGGAGGCCGGGATTCCCAAGGGCGATGGGTGGGAGTACGAGCCCAAATGGGACGGCTTCCGCACGCTCGTGTTTCGAGACGGGGACGAGGTCGCCTTGATGAGCCGGGGCGGCAGGCCGATGACCCGCTACTTTCCCGAGGTCCTGCCCGCCTTCCGGGCGCTCGCGCAGAAAAAGCTGGTGCTGGACGGCGAGCTGGTGGTGGTCGGCGCCAACGGGCTCGATTTCGGCGCCCTCCAGCAGCGGGTGCACCCCGCCGAATCCCGCGTCCGCATGCTCAGCGAGGCGACGCCGGCGTGGTTCATCGCATTTGACGTGCTGGCCGAGGGTGAGGCCGACCTGCGCAAGCTGTCCCTCGGAGAGCGCCGCAAGCGCCTCGAGAAGCTGCTCAAGGGGGTCAAGCAGCCGCTCTTCCTGACGCCTTACACCCGCGACCTGAAGACCGCAAAGGATTGGTTCGAGAAGTTCGAGGGCGCGGGCCTCGACGGAGTGATCGCGAAATCGTGGGACGGCGCCTACGTCCCGGGGAAGCGACATTGGGTGAAGATCAAGCACCAGCGCACCGCCGACTGCGTCGTCATCGGGTGGCGCAAGTCGAGCGACGGTTCGACGCTGGGGGCCCTGTTGCTCGGCCTTTACGACAAGAAAGGGACGATTCACTATGTCGGCCACACGTCATCGTTCAACGCGGCCGAGCGCAAGGAATTGATCGCGAAGCTCAAGCCGCTGCAAACCGAGATCCCCGAAGAGGAATGGCGCGCCAATCCTGGACGGATGCCCGGCGGGCTCAGCAGGTGGTCACGGGGCAAAGACACCGAATGGGTGGCGGTTCGGCCGGAGCTGGTCTGTGAGGTGACTTACGACAAGCTGGAGGCGGGCGAGCGCTTCCGGCACGCGACCGGGTTCCTGCGCTGGCGCACCGACAAGCCGCCGAAGAAATGCGGCTTCGACCAGATCGCGTCAACGGCCCAGTTCGACGTTCGAGGCATCTTCCGGAGCAACTAGCAGCGGGCGCGCGCCCGGGCCGCCCGGACCGTAGTACCTCATCGCGACTTTGCCCAGCCCGGTGACCGCGACCCAGTCGAATCCGGCGCCGACACCGATGCCGACACCAAGCGGAATCACGCGCGCGGCGATCTTCGAGGCTCCGGTGGTTGCCACGCGCGCAAGGATGCGGCCGGCAAGCCTTCCCCCACCGTGACGTAGGAGCAACCCTGGCAGCTGGCGAAATGCGGCAACCGCCAGTCGCTCGCCGCCGGCGACGATGACGTCTTCGCGCAGCTTGACCGCTCCGCTCGTGATGCCCACCACGACCAGCGCCTCGAGGACGCGGTCGTCAGACCCGCTGAGCTCGTGCCCATAGATCATCGCGATGCCGAGCACCAGCTCGATCTCCTGCTCGAGGGCGTACAGGGTCTGGCTCGTGATCGTTCCGATGGCCAACACGGTGCCGAGGCCAGGCGCGATGGACGCCGCTCCGCTCAGCGCGCCGGTCGCTGCGACGCGGCGGCGCGTGGAACGGATCAGCTCGCGGGCAAGTTGATCGCTGGTATGAGTCGGGTGGGCGGCGCGGAGACGCTCGACCTTCCCGCGAATCGCAGGCTCCCGGCTCTTGACCGCACTGTCCAGGGACCGGAGGACGAGGCGAAGCTGCGGGGGCAGGTGATCGAGGTCCACCGAGGCCAAGCCTACCTGAGCGTGCTTAACAGGAATCGGTCGCAGCGTGCGTGAGGTCAGCTGAATATGAGTTGCGACTCAGTCGCGATAAGCGCTAGGCTCAGCCGATGGCTTCGATGAGGGCGCTCCTCACCCAGTCATTCGACAGCGGGGAGCGGAGCCGGTTGGCCGGCCTGTTCGGATCGGTGGGCGTGCTTCATGTCGTGGGCTGGGGTCTTTTGCTGGTGTACGGAGCCAACCATCCCGGATTCATCTGGTTGGGGGGCGTCGCCTACATGCTTGGTCTGCGCCACGCCTTCGACGCCGACCACATCTCCGCCATCGACAACACGACCCGCAAGCTGCTGCAAAGCGGGAAGAAACCGCTTGGCGTCGGCTTTTTCTTCTCGCTCGGGCATTCCACGGTGGTGTTCCTGATCGCGGTCGCGTTGGGCCTGGCCGTCAGGTGGATCGTCCAGGGCGTCGTCGCCGACAGCGGGCAGCTGCGCAGCATCGGCGGCGCGGTGGGGACGCTGGTGTCGGGCGGATTCCTCGTTTTGATTGGAATCCTCAACCTGCTGGTGCTCATCGACATCGTCCGCGTCTACCGAAAGATGCGGCGCGGCGAGTACGACCGGCAGGGACTGGAGAACGAGCTGATCGCCGGCGGGCTGATGACGCGCATGTTCGGTCGCCTGTTTCGCCTCATCGAGCACAGCTGGCAGATGTATCCGATCGGGTTCCTCTTCGGCCTCGGCTTCGACACGGCGTCCGAGGTTGCGTTCCTCGCTGTCTCAGCCGGTGCTGCGGCGCAGGGTCTGCCGTTGGGCGCGATCATCTCGCTGCCGCTGATCTTTGCGGCCGGGATGTCGCTGATGGACACGATGGACGGCGCGTTCATGGCCAAGGCTTACTCGTGGGCTTTCGCCAGCCCGATCCGCAAGGTGTTCTACAACCTGACGGTGACGTCGCTCTCAGTCTTCGTCGCGCTGTTCGTCGGCGTGATCGAGCTGGTCCAGATCCTCGTCCAGGTGTTGGGCCTGCGCGGGGGTGTGTTCGACGCAGTCTCGCGATTCAACTTTCTCGGCGTCGCCGGCTACGTGATCGTGGCGGCGTTCATCGTCACGTGGGCGGGCGCCATCGTCTTCTACAAGGTCCGCCGAATCGACGAGCGGTGGAGCGCCGCAGTCGACAGAGTTGCCTGAGCCGAGACCGTTCAGCGCGTGACGGCGCAGGCTCCCTGGCCGCCCGCGGCCTCGTTGCTCCACAACGGCTGCACCGCGTAGTTGTTGCCGCCGAGGGAGATGTTCTGCAGCCCCGTCCATGCGCACTTGTCGCCGTTCTCGCTGCCACTGATATCGTTCCAGCCGTCTTGTGTCCCGAGCTGGTTGTCAGGATCGGTCACCGCTTCTGCGTACTCGTGGCCGGCGACGATGCTGTACCCGTCGAGGTAGCCGTGGCCGAACGCGTCGTTCTGGTTGACGGAGTTGGCCCCACAGCCGCCACCCTGCTCGGGCACGTAAGGCATGAAGGCGTACCTGACGCCGTGACCGCTCGTGTGCGCGGTCTCGGCGTGGTAGGCGCAGTAGACGGTGCCGTAGGCGGTGGCTCCGTGACCTGGCGGGGTGAGGATGAAGTACGTGGCGTTGACGTCGTAGCCGAAATGCGCCGCCGCGGCTACGGCCTCAGCCTCGATTGGATCCGTGGTCGCGTTCTCGGCCAGGCCGGTGGCCACGATGTTCGAGGGAACCGGCGTGGGATCGGTCCACGTGCCTTTCAGCTGTCCGGTCGGGTTGGTGACGAACTGCGCTGACGGCTGGCCGGCGCAGGAGAAGCTGGCGGCCGCGATGTTCTGACAGTACTGCGTCTGCACGCCCGCCCACGGGCTGCCGCCGACGTTGGTGAAGAACGAGTTCACGTAGTTCTGCACCGTCGTGTTGGTGTAGGTGAACGAACCCGCGGTGAACGAGAAACCCTGCTGCCACTCGGGGCCCCAGTAGACGAGATAGACGGACGGCGTCGTCTCGACCAGGCCA
>Ga0209160_1005341_pt1 | contig 10155 bp, 12 predicted proteins | sample GraSoiAngelo_153_FD_186167 | JGI IMG/M metagenome (GOLD analysis project Ga0209160, IMG submission 186167) | Grasslands soil microbial communities from the Angelo Coastal Reserve, California, USA - 14_1009_12_40cm (SPAdes) (version 2) | ecosystem: Environmental > Terrestrial > Soil > Grasslands ... | reverse complement strand
TAATTTTAACATTAGACGATACTACAGTAAACAAGCTTTCCGATTACCTGCAATTACCACAAGTACCTGAAGAATTCCCTATAGCTAGGAGAGCAAATCTATTTTTCATGTTAAATCCTGATACCTTTATCGTAGGAGTGCTTGGTCCTGATGTGATGACTTTTACAAAAGTCACAATAGATCCTAAAATTTCTGAGATGTTGCCACAACTTTTGGATGTATACCAGAGATGGCTCAAGCCAATACAAATTCACCACGCCGCATTTTCTACAATGGAAGGAATGGCAGAATTTGCAGTTCAAAATATTTTAAAAGATGATAAAGAATTTCAAGATTATCTTGTCACTTTTGCCAAGACCGACATTTCTTCATACCAAATAAGAAAGAGCATTGGGATGGATTTCACGTCTACAGTTTTTGCAACACTTGGCAAAAATACACACCAAATATTGATTGAGAATCCGCCTACAACAAGAGAATTGAAAAATCCGGAAAGTTACTTGAAGAGAATATGAGTCAAGATTTCGATCCAATAGTTGTAGAATGGATATCTTATGTCAAAAATTCCAGATATACATTAGTTGAAAAATGTCTAAAATTATCTCAGACTCTGGAATATCCAGATCTGAACGTACGTGAATATGTTCAAAAATTAGATCAATTGAAAGAAAATTTGAAAAATTCCCTTTCTGAAGTAAAGAATCCTACCTATTTGGTGTCTATGCTAAACGAATACATGTTTGATATCTTGGGATTTAGTGGTGATCATGATGATTACTATAATCCAAAAAACAATTTTCTAAATGTAGTACTTGATAAAAAAAGTGGAATTCCCATAATGTTGTCTATTATCTATGTCGAACTTGCAAAACACATAGGATTGGATTTACGTCCTATGGGATTTCCGAGTCATTTTCTTGTGAAATTTTCTGAAGAATTAATTTTAGACCCATACAACAGAGGAAGGCTGCTTTCTATTGAGGATTTGCAGGAAATACTTGACAGAAATTATGGAGGTAGTGTGGAATTTTCACCAGACTTTCTTAATGAAATTGGGCCAGAACAAATTCTTATTAGAATATGTAGAAATCTAAAAAATTCATACATACAATCTTTTAACTACACAATGGCTATGCACTGCATAAACATGATACTTGGTATAGAACCAGATTCACCAGAGGAAGTAAGGGATAAAGGAATTCTAGAAGCAAGACTGTCAAATTATTATCTTGCGTTAAGATCATTAAACAGATACATCGAGCTAGCACCAGAAGCTGATGATGTTGATCATATTTTGGATTTGATAAGAGACATCAAAGAAAGAGCTATTCAATAATTGAGGCAACATCATTGCCTTTTTTTATCAATTTGTGTTCATATCGAATTATTTTGTTACGTAAAGTGGATTTGAGTACATCCATTTCATTTCTCAGGGTAGCAATTTCGTCCTCAAGTCTAGCTACTCGTTCATAAATTGACTCCTCGCTCTCTGCCATACCCATTTTAGGAGTGGAAATTGATCTTAAAAATTTATGGTTTATTTTATTGAGGTATTGGTCAGTTTTTTGCTATAAAACAAATTCAGAGTTGCAAGCCTGGCATTTACCTTTCTCGCTGCCAGTTAGGCCTATAATCAAAATTTTGCCAATTGTTCCGCATTTTGGACATAAACCGGTGGTAACGTTTCTTGGACCGCTTGTTTTTGGTTTTACGGTTTTTCTTCTTACCATCATTTGAGAATCTTGGATTCGCATTATTAAGTCTAAGCGTTTGATCGCAAAAAGCGCGGGGAGTGGGATTCGAACCCACGGGTCCTTACGGACATGGGATTAGCAATCCCACGCCCTACCAGGCTAGGCGACCCCCGCACATAGGTGCTGAAATTAGATCTGTTAATTAATCTAGCTTGATTAACTGAAATAGAGTATTAAATTGCCGCTCAATTAGATTGGCAAATTATGCTAACAATAAATAATTAAAACCATTTAACAAAACAATTGAACCCCCACTCTTATTGACATTATAATACTCAAAAAAAACTCGTGGATACAAGACGAGAAGATGTATGACTCGTGGGCTGGTGTTTCTATCAGTGCAGAAGCTAAGAAATAATTTTAACCTACACAAAACGTTACTAAATTAGTTCCATGTTCGGAACCACCGGGATTAGCGCCTATAATGTCTCTATTTTGGATTGATTTATGACCAATTAGCTTACTCTTCACCAAAACGCTTGTAGTGTGCCACAAGATCTTGTAGTGGGATCCGCTTTCCTGCCACAATTTTTAAATCAACTTTAATTTTGTTTTTCTCAATTGTTATTATATTGAAGGTGTTCTCAAATAATCCTCTCATTCTTTCAGATGAAGCTGTTCCAGCATTTGCGATCAAAAGATTTCCAAAATTCCAAATCCAAGGTCTGTGTTTATGACCACATAAAACAAGATCGACTTTGCCTGAAAGTGCAGTTCTTAATACATCGCCTGCATCAATTACTGTTATTCTATCAGTTCCAGTATCAGGTACTCCCACAAGATGATGGTGCATTGCAACTATTTTGTTCTTCTTTTCATATTTTTTTAAGGTACGTTCCAGCCACAAATTTTGTCTGTATCCTACCTCCCCTTCATCCCTATCTGGTCTTGCCGTACCCAAAGTAATTAGAACTGTATTATCGTCAAGTTCGTTTACGGTCTCAAAAGGAAAGAATTTTTTGAACAATAGATAACCGGTGTTTCTATAGTCGTGATTACCGCTAATTGTAATAATTTTTTCTGCTTCAAACTTTGAGAATTTTGCTTTACATTTTTCATATTCTTTCATAAGCCCTTCATTGGTAAGATCTCCTGTTACAAGGATAGCAGAAGGTCCTAGATCATTTACCTCATCTACAACATTATCAAATATTTCCTCCCTAAATTGAGAACCAACATGAATGTCTGAAATTTGTACTATTTTCATATTGCATTTACCAATGTAAAATCATTGTTTAAGGATTGGCTTTTTGTTTTAAAATTAATTGATCCGTGTATGGAAATGAAAATTTCTTAGTTAGAGTTAAATATACTGGTTCGGCCACCTTGGAATGTTTTGGGGAAAAAAGCTGCAATAATTAAAGGAGATGGTACAGGGCCAGAACTTGTTAATGCAATGTTACATGTACTAAGATCCTGTAATTCTCAAACAGAAATGATCTTGTGTGAAGCTGGTTCAGAACAATGGGAAAAACATGGTGGCGCTACATACATTCCTGATTCTACTATGAAACTACTAGAGGAAAGTAATGCTTGTTACAAAGGACCAACAACTACCATTCCACGTCCAAATGCACCTCGAAGTGTTGCCGTTACAATTAGACAGAAATTTGAACTTTACAGCAATATAAGACCGATCAAGACATATGACAGATTATCACCAAACAGAAAGCTTGATTTTGTTTGTTTTCGAGAAGCCACGGAAGGACTCTATGCAGGAATTGAGTTTAAGATATCAAACGATGCAGCAATAGCGATAAGAAAAACAACACGTAAAGGTTGTCAAAGAATAGTAAGATCATCGTTTGCGTGGGCAAAGAAATATGGCATGAAAAAGATCTTTGCCATTACAAAGCGAAACATACTCAAAGAAACTGATGGTATATTTTGGTCTGAAGTTGAAAAAGCAGTCTTAGATAATCCGGGAATTGAGGTAGAAGAATATTATATTGATAATATGACTCAGCAGCTTGTCAAAAATCCAGAACGGTTCAATAATTCTATATTATTGAGTACGAACCTGTTTATGGACATCATATCAGAATGTGCTTCTGGCAATATTGGTTCTATAGGTAACGTATATTCTGCCAACATTGGTGATTCATATGCCATGTTTGAACCAGCTCATGGAAGTTCACCAAAATACACTGGTTTAGACAAGGTCAACCCCACTGCAGCAATTTTGTCAGGAGCTTGGATGGTTGAGTATCTCGGAGAACCTCAAATAAGAGATGCCGTATTTGCAGCGACAGAACATGTGATTAATGAGGGAAAATATGTTACGTACGATATTGGAGGTAATGCTTCAACATCTAAAATGGCAAATGCCATAGCTGAAACAGCAAAACAGAAGCTTCAAAAATAATTCTAATTGATTAGTCTCATTAAAACTCTATCTTAGAGTGGAGAATTGTTATCTTCATTTTAGAACTGCTTGAACTAAAATTAATTCTTCAAAGAACATTTTCTTTGTTGCAACTATCTTCGCAAAAAATCCTAAAGATTCAGTTTCTTCTAATAATTTTTTGTAATTTGCAAGAGAAGATGTCAAATATAGCATTTTACCTCCTTTTTTTATAACGTTTTTAGCTGATTTTATTATTTGAAGTGGAACTAAAATCCCCTTATCCATGCCATCAACGCTTGGATCACTAATTTCTTCAGAAGGGAGGTATGGAAGGTTACAAATGACAAGGTCAAATTTTATAGTAAGCGGGTCTGCAGAATGACAACAAATACAATTTTCGATTAAATCATGTGCTTTCTTTGTTGCCTCAAAGTTGATGTCAGTTGCTACTATCATCTCAAAGTTTGGCAGCAAAACATTTGCAAGATAACCAGATCCAGTACCAATATCAAGAACATATTTTCCTTTTTCATTTTGTAGATAATTAGCAAAAAATATTGTGTCTTCTGCTGGCAAATAATATTCAGTTTTTACTGATTTGTTTTGCAAGATTAATTATTTCACCATTTGTTAATTCCTCGAATCGTTTGTTTGAATCAATCAAAATTCCAAATTGTTTGGCAACATTATGAAGTGTCTTTCTTCGGTATGAAAAAAGCTTGTTTACTATTTTTATTATATCTTTTGAGATTTGATGTCTTTTGGTCAATTTTAATATGACAGAATCTACCTTTGGGGGAGGGGAAAAAACTGATTTCTTAACATTCATCAAATGTTTAATTTCTGTACAATGGGATGCTAGCACAGTAATTGCCTTGTGGTTTTTGCTGCCTGGTCTTGCAAAGAGCTTTTCAGCAAATTCCTTTTGAACCATTATGATTCCGCAAGAGAATTCTTTTTGAGCAAGCCATTCGATTGCGTTTCTGCTCTCAGAATATGGCAGATTTGATACAAAAATTGAAAAATCAAGATTCATCTTAAAGCCATCGCCATGCTTGAGTGTTAGATTGGGAAAATTTGAGAATTTTTCTAATGCCTTTGAATATAACTCTCTGTCTTTTTCCACAGATATCACTTTTTTTGCTACCTGACACAAGTAAGGAATTAGAATGCCCCTACCAGTACCAATTTCAAGAACTGTATCTTTTTTTGTTATTGCAGCAAAATCAACAATAGATTTTGCGACCGATTCTGAAACTAAAAAGTGTTGTCCAAGTAAATGGCGCTTTTTCATCGTCTAACAAAGAGATTCATTCTGGTCTCGCCAGTTATTTCTTCAAGTATTCTCTTTGCAATTTGTTTTACTGGTTCTTTTAGTCCTACTCGGTCTTGCAGATCTTTGAAATCTGTAAACTTTTTCTTTTCTCTTTCCTCAAGCATACTTTTCATGTAGGTCTTTCCTATTCCTGGGATTAATTCGAGCGCATGGATCCTTGGAGTTAGTGGTTGTGCATTGTTTAGATAATCCACAAATCTTTGTTCATTTTGCAAAACAATTTTTTCTACTACACCTGGAAGCTCGCTTTGCGCTGCTGACGAAATCTCAGAGTATTCTAATCTACCCAAAACTGATAAAATTTTTGTTCGACCTTCTTTTCCAATGTATACTTTCTCTCCAATTTCAAATGTAGAATTTGGTAATCCAAGTAATTCAAGGATTGTCAATCTTTCTTCTCCTAAGGCAGTCACTATGATTCCATCCCTACCTCTAACTGTTGCAGACTTGCCTCTCATTACAAAATCTAAAACGTATGCGTACTCTTCGTACTTTCTAGGTTGAGTTCTCTCCAAGAACATCTACTCCTTTGTGGACTTACACGTTCTCCTTGATAATTTTTAACATTTTTTCTAGCGTTTCTGTCAGGATTAGTTTTTTCCAGCCAAAGGTAAATGCACGCAATTCAGCTTCGGTGGTTGGAAGGTTGTTTACAATTTCTACTGCTTCCTCTTCTGTAATTCCACATTCCTTAACAAGTTGTTGCTTTAGTTTTTTTGCAGCCTTTCCGTCAATTTTTGTAAATTTAGACACATAATCAAATGTCCATCGTTGTATCTGATCCATAGACTCGGCATCAGATTTTTCCATAATTTCTTTAACTTCAGAAATAGAAATTGGTTGTTTCTTTTTTATTTCTTCCATGTTTATACACCAAATGGTTTGATATGGTCTAACCTTGTTATCAGGGTTTTTGTTTTATTACCAAGCTTAACATCCATTGTTACAGTTCTGCGTCCAACACTTGTTATAGTTCCAACTTTCCCATGGTATCTTCTATGTGGTAGTGCCTTGTGTTGTGAAGGATCTATGATTACAAGAGCTTTGTCACCTTTAACAAAAGTTCTCATTAGAAAAGATACGCCTCTTACTCTATCCTTGGTCATTACAGATCGTGACTTGTGCATAAATCCATGAGAATGACCATGTGGTTTCTTAGTAGTCATGTTCGTAAAGACTTGAGTTGCCCATAATTTAACACTTACTAGTTATTTGAGAAGATTTAGATCCTACTACACATGTTCATTATTAGCAACATATTTCCATACACAAAATGGAATAGAAGACTATTCCTCAGATTCGTCCTTCTTTTTCTTCTTTGTTTCTTCTTCTGGATCTGATACGCCAGATTCAGCAAGGGTAAAGAGTACTTCTTGTTCTGGATGGTGTGGACTATCAACCATTCTTGCAATTCTTTTCTTTCCAGATTTCTTAAAGTATACTCGATAGGTGCTTGAATGCGCAACAACGTTTCCTCCAATTGGACGTGTAGGGTCACCAAAGAACGTATCTGGAGATGACATTACTTGGTTTGTTGCAATAGCTGCAATATTGTATGTTTCAGCAGTTCTTGTAAGAAGATGCATGAATCTGTTCAATCTTTGTTGCCTAATAGAGAGCGTACCTCTGCCAAGATATTCTGCTCTGAATAATCCTACAGCCGAGTCAACTATGATTAATTTAATTTTATTTTCTTCTATTACTGGACCTGCTTCTTGCATTATCAGTTCTTGATGTGAGCTATTGTATGCTTTGGCAACAATAATTCTATCTAGTACTTTTTCTGGATCAAGACCTTTTGCTTTTGCTATAGAAACAATTCTTTCAGGCCTGAACGTGTTTTCAGTATCAATATACAAAACCCCTCCATCTAGTCCACCTTCTTCTTTTGGTTTTTGAACAATTACACACATTGTATGGCAAAACTGCGTTTTTCCAGAACCAAATTCACCATAAACTTCTGTAACAGCTTGCGTTTCAATTCCACCATCAAATAACATATCTAAAGCATTAGTGCCTGTAGAAATCTTTCCAATATCCTGCCTTCTTTTGTAAATTTCTGCAGCACTGACAAATTCTTTTTGAAGTTGTCCGGATTCGATAAGAGATTCTCTTGCCTTGGTTACTAGTTTTGCTGCAGTCTCAAATTCCATTCCAGTAATTTCAGCGATGTCTACTGGACCCCTTACGAGAAGATCCATTATATTATGAATGCCTGCATCATTTAGCTTCTTGGTAGTTACTGGACCTACACCATCTAAACTGTCTAATCTCACGTCATCCATGTTACCGTATAGTACGGTACGTGTACTCCATTAACTTGTTTGTAAAATTTGTTCAACATAAGGTTAACAGTATTTTGACTTGTAAAAAATTGTTGGTTCATTGAATCAACCAAATGGATCATCCCTATCTTTTTGCTTGTTATGATAATCTCCTAGCAAGTTTTCTTCACATGTACATGAGCCTAATGTCTTTTTACAGAAATTACATCTTTCTTTCATCTATAACCCTTTTCTATAAAATCACGTTCAAGATATTTATGGATATTTAATAAGGGCTCTGTTACCTTGTAGGTTGATTTCGTTGATTTTTTTCGCTGTTACTTTCGGTTGATGAAATTAAAACAAATTGCTTAAAATTTTAGATATTTTTCTCTGTACGGATTTTACGGCTTTTCCATTATTGAGTCGTTTGTCCATATCAAACAGATCCCCAAATACTTCATTCATTGTTATTTGGTTACTTGTTTTATGAATAAAATAATCATAGTATTTGATACGTTTAGAATTTAGATAACTGAGAGTTTCTAACAAATTCATTTGATTCAATTCCTTTTTGGATTTTGGCATTATTACTAAAGATACGTGAATCAAATATTTATGGATATGTCACAATTCAGAGTATGTTTTGTGTTATTTTGATCGCTATAATGAATAACGGTATCATTAAGTAATTCTGAACATATTTTCAATTATGATAGGTAATGAAATACTCTATCTAATTTGGGCTATTGTAGTCACAGTAATTGTAGTAGGATTATTGGCAATAATTGTAATGATGCGTAGAAAACATGAAGAGATAGTAGAGGAAATAGAGAAAGAGGGAGAGGTGGATCGTAAAAGAACATTAGCATTAGGTAGGGGAACTATACGGGGAGAACTAAATCAAATTTTAGGAACTTATTCCATGTTAAATGATTATGAACATATTGCTTTTCTAACATCAGTGGCAAAACAATTTCCATTAGATTTGATTGGGGTAAATGATAACGGAATTGATTTTATTGAAATAAAATCTTTGAAAACTCCACTATCTCCTAGTGATAAAAAAATAAAGGAGCTTATTGATAACAAAAAAGTTGAGTATAAGGTAATTGAAGGAAACTTACCAAAATCATTTAACATTCAAGAAAGACCTGAAAAGTGAAAAACCGCAGTTATGACAATAGTCAGTTTGTAAACTATCTCTAAAACCTCTATTGCTTTCGACTCGCGTTTTGAATGAGTGTTAGCCATTTGTTATCCCCCTCAATCTTGACCCAGCAAGCTTCGGCAGGCGTTTTACCCTCTAAACCCATGTGTGGTCTAAAGTAATTATGGAAAATACGCACTAAAGTTAAAAGAACTAAAATTTGTTATACAACTATCTTTTTCTTCGTTGTCCTGGTTTGTTTTGTCCAGGAACTCTTTTTAATAGAAATCTTTTTCTAAAATTTTCTCTATTTCGCATGCTGGAAATAATTCCAAATCTTTCTCTGGCTTGGACCTTTGGTGTTTGACCTCTTACCTTGCCTGCTTTTGTAAGCGAACCGTGGGTTGGCACGAATTAACTTTCTTATGATTCAATTTATGTATTTGGATGTATTTACCAGTATTTCGCTTTAATAGTTTCAATAACACGCTCGTGTTCTCTGCCTTTTCGTCTTGCGTATCCTTCCATTGCGCTTAGTGGTACCCCACCTAATGTCTTTGCCAAAGTGGTAAATGCTTTTCTCTTAAATGAGCTGTTATGACTAGTCTTGTGCATGAATTTTTGTATTCCATATTTGAAGTTGTGTTGCCAAGTCTTGTACATCACTCCAAGTTGTGCAGCATCCATTTCGTTTCCTATATCAAAGAATTCTGATTTTTCTAATAGTCCAATTGGAACAAATGTTAACGGGGTTGCGGTAAACATGGATTCTGGTTGTTCTGTTTCTAATTCACTAAGTAGTCTAATGGTCTCCCATGAATCTTCTTCTGTTTCATCGTTATCCAATCCCATAATCAATGTAAATGCAGGAATCCAGTTATTTTCGTTAAGTGTTTTTACGCCTTCTTTTACAACCCAATGCCACTCTTCTGGTTTGTATGGGGAAAGTTTTCTATCGGCGTACTTACCAATTAATCTTAAACTTCCTGTTTCAAATCCACATTGAATCCCTATCTTGTTAGTTGGACTAGCTTTGATGATTTTTGAAATATTTGGAATCAATTTTTCATCTGCAATTGCACCTGCAAGAGTTCCATGTGTTGGATTTGTGTGTCTAATTCCAGTTGACATTACAGCACTGAAAAGTTCCTCCAATGCTTCTCTGTTAGGTGCCATGTTCTTGGTTTTTCTTGGATCCAAACCATAAACAAAAATATCATCACTATGAAGCCATGCGGAATCAGCGTTGCCTTTTTTCATGTTGACTTCGATTTCTTTTTTGACTTTCTCCGGAGGATAGTATC
>Ga0209160_1005336_pt1 | contig 10165 bp, 6 predicted proteins | sample GraSoiAngelo_153_FD_186167 | JGI IMG/M metagenome (GOLD analysis project Ga0209160, IMG submission 186167) | Grasslands soil microbial communities from the Angelo Coastal Reserve, California, USA - 14_1009_12_40cm (SPAdes) (version 2) | ecosystem: Environmental > Terrestrial > Soil > Grasslands ... | reverse complement strand
CACCTATTTCCAGCTGGGCTACATCCCGGCCCCTGCCTCCCCGTTTGCGGACGTGCGCAAGCTCGAGCCCGGTCACACCCTCGTGTGGCAGCGGCAGGGAGACGTCGCCACCCGTCGCTACTGGCACTTCCCGCTGGACAGCGCGCCCAGCCCTCGCGACCCCGAGGCGTGCGTGCGCGAGTGGCTCGACGGCTCGGTGGCGGCGCATCTCGTGAGCGACGTGCCGGTGGCCGTGTTCCTGAGCGGCGGGCTGGACTCCTCCGCGGTGGCCGCAAGCATGGCGGTCGCGGGGAACGCGCCCCACGCGTTCACAGCTCGCTATTCGGGTTCCGGGGCGACGGCGACGGACGAAACGGATCTGGCCCGCGCCCTGGCCACGCGGTACGGCGCCGAGCTCACGCTCGTGGATATCCGCCCCGACATTCGCAACATTTTCGAGCCGATCGTCGCGGCGCTCGACGAGCCTCATGCCGACGACTCGGCGATCCCCACCTGGCTCCTGTCGCAGGCGGTGGGGAGTCGCTACAAGGTGGCCTTGACCGGCATCGGAGGCGACGAGCTGTTCGCCGGGTACCGGCGACACATCGGCCTCCTCGCCGCGGAGCGTTACGCCAAACTGCCCGCGGGCGTGCGGCGCATTGCCGGCGCCGCGAGCCGGCTGCTCCCCGAGCCGCGGAACGGGACGCTCGGCATCGACCGCCTCAAGCGTTTCCTGCGCTCCGGGAACGGCGCCGTTCCGGATCGGTTCCTGGGCCTGATGAGTCGTCTGTCGAACGGCGAGCGTCTGGCCCTGTACACACCGAGCCTTCGGGCACACATCACGGGCGACGCTGCGAGCGCCCGCTTCCGCGAGGTGTTCGGCGCACAGGGTCGCCCCGCCGGACTCGCCGCCGGCCTGTACCTGGATTACATGACGTTTCTCCCCGACGACATCCTCGCTCTCAGCGATCGCCTAGCCATGGCGCATTCCCTTGAGGTGCGCGTCCCCTTCGTCGACCACCTGCTGGTCGAAGCCGTCTTCCCGATTCCCCAACGGGTGAAGATCGGACCGTGGTGGCGGGGCAAGCGACTGCTCCGACGCGCGCTGCGCCCCCGCCTGCCGGCCCGCCATTTCCGGGCGCCCAAGCGCGGGTTCGTGGGCCCCACGAGCGCCTGGCTCCGGCACGAGCTCAGCGATATGCTGGCGGACGAGCTCTCGCCCGAGCGCCAGCGGCGCCTGGGCTATTTCGAGCCGTCGACGGTGGAAACCTTGCTCCGGGAACACCTCACCGGACGCCAGAATCAGGAGCGGATTCTGTGGGCGCTGCTGTGCTTCTCGACCTGGCACCGGTTGTATGCGGAGTGAGCGGGCCGGTCGTTCCAAGGATCCGCAGCCACTGCAGGGTCAACCCCGGCCTGCGCCGTTCGCAAGAAGACGTTTCGCAAACGAGAATACATCCGCGGCTATCGCCAACGGCAAACCGGTCAGCGGCGGGTAATAGAATCCACACACACGCAAGACCATTGCTAGAAGCGAGTTTGCGTTCATCCAGCCAGCCTCTGCAAGCCCGCGGCGATACTTGCGAGCCGACATGATATAGGGAGAAAGTTGGACATACAGGGACTCAAAGAGTTGGCGGCGCCAACCACTAAGCTTGGCACCATGGTCCGTTAACCACAGCTTGCCCCCTACTGCATGTATGAACGGCGGCATACCGTAAACGATATTGTGTAACCGCTCGCTGCAGGTGTATCCATAAACTCCCCAATATTGAATTATGTTCTTACCGCGACGGAGAAACTTGATTGGAACATCCGCGTACTCCTCGCTCGCAAGCAAAGCGGTCAGAACGTCCTGGTCTCCGTACAAGTGAGCCGGTCGCTCACACCAATCCCTCCGCTGAGCCTCACGGTATTTCTCATCTTCCAGAAACGAGACCCAACGCTTGAGAAGGTTTGCGTGCATGGTGGTTGCCCGCACAACCCCCGTATTGGCCGTGAAGGGAAGATAACGACCGACGTTCAGTCCCCAGAGGCGGGCACGGAGACCATGCGGATCCTCGTGAAACCCATCGAGAGCTTCTTCCGTTAGCACCACGACGGTCGGCGGTAAACCGCGAAAATCCTTCTCGAAGTTCCTCGCCACCAAAATGTCTGAATCCATCCACAATACGTCGTCGTAGCCGCGCTCGAACAGCGTCAAGATTGCCTGCGGCTTCACGTTCCATCCCCAGGCCCCAGGCACCGCGGTTGCGTTTAGGTTCACCGCAGGAAACCGTTCTAACCATGAACGAAACTCCTTGTTCGCGGGAGGATAGAACAGCTCTACCTTCTGATCGCCGCAATGTCGCTGCAAACTCATCAGCAGCAGCCGAACCGACGACTCACAAGACAAACGATCTTCGGCGATACAGATGACTGGCATGGCCGCGGCCATGATTCGCTCCTTGAATTCAGGCACGGGACTCTGTCCTCATTGTCGGGGCGCGCCCGCACTGAGGATGCGGAGCCACTGCAGGGTCTCCACGAGGAACGGTGCCGGATCCCGCCAGCGCCAGACCTCGCTGTGGTCGCGGCCTGGGGAAACGCGCAGGAAGTCGCGCAGCGCCCCGAGACGAGAGCCGCTCCCGTTGCGGCGCAGTCGGAGATACAGGTGGTCGACGTCGCCCCAGAACCAGCGACTGCGGACGCCGACGCGGTAGTCCCGGGTTCGAGGCACGGTCTCCCCCGCCGCGCAGCGGACCAGCAGTGCGGGGAAATCGACGCCGGCGTCGATCGCCAACTGCAACGAGCCCCAAAACCGGCCGTTCACCTCCATCACGATCTCCCGGCCCGTCGCCTGCTCTCGCATGCACTCGATCATCGCCACGCCGTTCCAGTTCAGTGCCTCCAGGAGGCGGAGTCCGGGGCCGACCAGCCGCTCCTCGAGCGGGATGCTTTCCCGATACACGCTGACCCCACCGGCGGGCGGCTTCTCCCGCAGGCGGCGATGGGCGAACATCGCGACCGTCCGGCCGCCCCAGCGCAGCGCGAAAAACCCCTCGCCGACCCCGACCACGCGTCGCTGCAGCAGCACCGGAAACGCGCCCGCCGGTAGGGCGGCCAGCGCGCGGCGACAGCCGGCCGCGTCGGCGACCTGCACCACCGCCAGCTTGCACCGGGTTGCCCCGACCGTGACGACGGAGCGGTGGGGCTTCACGACTGCCGGAAAGGAAGCCTCGGCCACGGCAGCGTCGCACTCCCCAGGCGTCGCGATGATCCGGGTGTCGGGCGCGCCGAAGCCGCACGACCGGGCGAGTTCGAGCACATGCGCCTTGTCCGAGGCGGCCCGGAAGGTCGCGAGGTCGGGAAACGGCAGGACGACCCCCGCCGGCAGCGCTTCCGGATGCTCGAGCACGGCACCGAGCGACGGGTCGGTCATCGGCAACAGCAGCCCAACTCTCTCTCGCCGCGCGGTGCGACCCACCTCCGCCGCGTATGCGGCCGGGTTCTGGAGGGGATCCGCCGCGAGCCGGAGTGGCCGCACGCCCCGCGACACGCCGGCGAGGGACGGCGAGGTGAGAGCGGCGACGCTTACGGCATGTCCCGCCCGCACCAGCGAGCGAGCGGCGGCGAGTGCGGCGCGCTCGTTTCCGTCGGTGATCAAGATGTGCATGGTCGTCCTTAACCCGACGCAACATGCGGGCCGGTCGTCGCTTACCCCTGGGCCTGAAGGCATAGGGCTCGTGGTATGGCGTCCGCGCCACAGGCGGGGGCTCCTCGCACCGAACGCCACAGGCTGCTCCGTGGCTTCGGTCTTGCGGTACCAGTCGCACACACGGGCGAGGCAAGGCGCATGGTGAGTGCGGCGCGGTGGCAACGTGCCCAGCAATACGAGCGCGGCTACTGGGAGTCGCTCGCGACCAACATCGCAGGTGGCACCGTCTCGCAGCTGGACTGGTATCGGTGGCGATCCGACCAGCTCGTGGACCGGCTCCGCGCGCTCGGCCTCGGGCGCCTGACGGCGGGGCGCGCCCGCGTGTTGGAGGTGGGGAGCGGGCCCGTCGGCATCGTGGGCTTCTTCCCGGCCGCCGAGCGCGTGGCGATCGATCCCCTCGAGTCCTACTACGCCGCCAATCCCACCCTGACGGCGTTGCGCAGCCCGTCGGTCGAATACCGGGGTGGGTCGGTGGAAGCGCTGCCGTTCGAGAGCGGGCGTTTCGATCTCACGATCATCGAGAACTGCATCGACCATGTCCGCGATGTGAGCGCCGGGATGCGCGAGGTCAAGCGCGTGCTCAGCCGTACCGGTGCCCTCTACCTCACTGTCAACTGCCGCACCGCCTGGGGCTTCGTGATGCATCGCGCGCTTTCGCGTCTGCGCGTGGACGCCGGCCATCCTCACACATTCACCCCCCGTCGCGCTGGAGCGCTGCTCCGGGACCACGGCTTCACCCCGCTGCAGTTCGAAGTCGGCTCCTACGCCGTCGCCCGGCGCGAGGATCTCGCCGCTCGCGAGCTGCGAGCCCGCATCAAGGCCGTCCTCGGGGTGAGCGAGTTTCTGGTCAGCGCGGTGGCCCAGCAGAGCCCGGCGCAGTGAGCCCGGCGATGCCCGGCTCCCGACCCCTGCGAATCGCGTTCGTCGGCGCCGGCAACATGGCCCGGCTGCATCTCGGCGCCTTGGGGCGCGTCCCGACGCGGCACACCGTCGTGGGCGTCCATGACGTTCGGCCCGAGGCGGCGCACGCCTTCGCCCGGCACGGCGGTGCCGCGGCTTACGCGTTCCTGCCCCAGATGCTCTCGGAGGCTCGGCCCGATGTCGTGCACGTCTGTACGCCGGCGGGAATGCACTTCGAGCCTGCCCGGCAGGCGCTGCTCGCCGGGGCGCATGTGTACGTCGAGAAGCCGTTCGTCGAGACCCAGGTCGAGGCGGACACCCTGTTCGCGCTGGCCCGCGAGCGGGGGCTGCTCATGTGCGCTGGACACCAGCTCGTGTGTGACCCGGCGTTCGGCCGGTTGTTGCAGCGCGCCGCGGCCCTGCAGCCCGTCAGCCTCGTGGACAGCTACTTCGCCTTTCGACCTCCGCGGCTCGACGTGGAGCGCTCGGGGCGTCGGGCGCTCGCTGACCAACTGCTCGACATCCTTCCTCATCCGCTGTACACCCTCGTGGCAGCCCTGGAGCGTTTCGGGCCGTCGGGGGCCCCGCTTGAAATCGTCACGACGACAGCGACGCCAACCGTGCTGCACGCGCTGCTCACGGCAGGCGAGGTGATCGGCCGTCTCTGCGTGAGCCTGCGCGCCCGTCCGGTCGCCTCGACGCTCACCGTCACCGGAGCGCACGGGACCCTGACGGCCGATTTCGTGCGCACAATCGTCCTGGGCGCGGCGAACGAGGGCACGAGCCCCCTCGAAAAGATCGCCAACCCCTTCCTCGAGGCCGGACAGCTCGCGTGGCGGAGCGCGGCGAGCCTCGCGGGACGGTTGGTGCGGGGCGCGGACTATCCGGGGCTCGTGGAGCTGCTGGGGGCGTTCTACGCCGCTGTCGCCGCGGGTGAGCGCCCGCCCCTCAGTGTCGACCACCTGCGGCGCGTCACGATGATTTACGAGCAACTCGCGGCCACGGTCCGGAGCGCCGCCGAGCCGCTGGCCCTCCCCTCGGCGCCGGCGCCGCGCGCCGGCCCTCTCGCGGTGGTCACGGGAGCCGCCGGGTTCTTCGGCCGCGCCATCAGTCGTGAGCTCGCCCGGCGTGGGTTTCGCGTTCGGGGCATCGGCCGGTCGGAGCCGCCCGACGATCCGCATGTGCACGAGTGGGTACGCGCCGACCTCGCGAGAGAGATCCCGGCGGACGCCCTCGCCGGCGCCGCGATCGTCGTGCACGCCGCGGCCGAAACCGCCGGAGGATTCGAGGCCCACGAGCGCAATACGGTGGGCGCAACACGCCAGGTGCTGCGGGCCATGGCCGCCGCACGCGTCGACCGGCTGGTGTACGTCAGCAGCCTTTCCGTGCTGCGCCCGCCGCGGCCTTTCTGGGAGCGCCAGGACGAAGGGACTCCGCTTGCAGTCCATCCGGAACGGCTCGGGGCGTACACGTGGGGCAAATGCGTCGCCGAGAACCTCCTCGCGGCGGCCGTGGGGCGGCAGGAGGTTGACGCCCGAATCATCCGGCCGGCGGCCCTCATCGACTGGCGGCGTCTCGAGCTCCCGGGCCTGTTGGGGCGACGCTTGTTCGGCAACTGGCACGTGGGGTTGGGCCGCCCCGCCCTCCCGTTCGCGGTGTGTGAGGTCGGGCAGGCGGGGGCCGCGGTGGCGTGGTGCGCGGAGCATTTCGCGGCGGCGCCGCCAATCGTCAACCTCCTCGACCCGACGGTCCGCACTCGGAGGCAGCTCCTGAAGCTGTTCCGCGACCACGGCTGGCGCGGCCGCGTGATGTGGGTGCCGATCAGTCTGTTGGCCGGCGCCGTGGGGGTGGCGCGTTTCGTGGTCGGCCTCATCCGTCGCGAGTGGGGCCGCCCCCTCGCCGTGTGGTCCGTTCTCCGATCTCGCCGCTACAATGCTGTCGTGGCGGCACAGGTCCTCACGGCCGCGAGCGAGGACCCGCTGCCCCCGAAGCCAGCGGTTCGGGGCGTCACGGCCGCTCGCGTGAGCCGGGCGTATGGCTGAACCGCTGCGCCCACCCGGCGCGCCCTGGGTCGCCGCGCCGCCCCGGCGAGCGAGACCGGCCGGGTGGGATCTGCTGCTCGTGACCTTGGCGGTGTACGTCGCCACCTCGGTGGGTCGTGTGCATCAACTCTTCCCGGTACTGCTCACTCTCAAGCCCGTGCTGGTATCCGCCGTGCTGGCCATCGGCCTGTTCCTGCTCCAGCAGTCGGGCCAGCGCCGCGTGGGTCTCCTCCGCTCGTCCACGACGGCCTGCTTGGTCGGGCTGCTGGTGTGGAGCGCTGTGTCTGTGCCCGCGGCGCTGAACCAGGGACTCGCCTTCCACGCCTGGACGGACTTCGTCAGGACCATGGTGATGTGCCTGGTGCTCGCCGGCGGCCTGCGCGGCGAGCGCGATGTCGAGCGCGTGATGCTCGTCTACTTCGGCGTAACCGTCGTGTACACGGCGATGGTGCTGTTACAGTTCCGCCTCGGCGCCGACAGCTGGCGCCTTGGCCGCCTCTACTACTACGACTCGAACGATCTCGCGACGTTGATCGCCACCGCGATGCCGCTCGGGCTGTACTTCGTGCTCGCGCGGCGCCACCGCGTGGTGCGGGGGCTCGCGGCCGTCGGGCTCGCTGTGTTGGTGGTGGGACTGGTTCGCTCGGGCTCCCGGGGAGGCTTCGTCGCCCTCCTCGCCCTGGCGGCGTTCGTGCTGCTCGGCTTCACGACCATACCGGCGCGAGCGAGGTTGGTGGGACTCGCCGTGATCCTCGGCGTCGCCGGCACCACCGCAAGCGACCGGTACTGGGCCCAGATGCAAACGATTCTCCATCCCGACCAAGACTATAACTCGACGTCCGAGGCGGGACGCCTCAAGATCTGGGAGCGCGGCCTTGGTTACATGGCGGACCGCCCCGTGTTCGGCGTCGGGATGCACAACTTCGCAGTGGCGGAGGGCACGATCTCGCCCTTGGCCAAGATCCAGGAGCGCGGCATCGGGGTCGTATGGCTGGCGGCCCATAACAGCTACATTCAGGTGGGTACCGAGCTCGGGGTACCCGGCTTGCTGCTCCTGGTTGGGGTGATCGCAACCGCGTTCCGATCCCTGCGTCGCGTCGCGCGACACCCGCCCCGGGCGAGTCCCTCCGGCGGTGATGTGGCGCGACTCGCGCAGAGCCTCATGGCGGCGCTCGTCGGGTTCACCGTCGGGGCCTTCTTTCTCTCGTTGGCGTACTCGGACATGCTGTACACGCTGGCGGCGCTGTCCGTCGCCCTGGCGAAGAGCGTCCCCCGCGGGGTTCCGCCGAGCCGGCAACCGCCGCGCTACAACGCGGCCTGACGAGGGCGCGTCCGATGACTGCGCGACCACGTCTGCTGTTCCTCGCCCAGTGCTTCCCGTACCCGCCCCACAGCGGCGTGGCCTCGCGCACATTCAACGTCCTGCAGCAGCTGCAAGTCGCGTACGACATCGACCTCGTGGCGTTCTCCCGCGCCAACCACCAGCCCGATCGCGTCGCGCGGCAAGCGGCGTGGCAGGGGTTGCAGCGGGTTGTCGCCCACGTCGCCGAACCGACGCCGATTCCCAACGAGCGCTCCGCGCTCCGCAAACTCTGGGACCACGCCTGCAGCTTCATCAGCGGACGCGCCTACACCTACTACGAATTCCAGAGCCGCCCGTTCGCCGACCACCTCCGGGCCGCCCTCCGGGCACGCCCTCCGGACCTCGTGCACCTGGACAGTCTGGATCTCCACCGCTGGCTCCCCGAGTTACCGGCGGTGCCGATTGCCTGCACCCATCACAGCATCGAGTCCGAGCTGCTCCGGCTGCGCGCTTCCTGGCTCACGCCCGCCGTCCGGCGGCGCTATGTGCTCCTCCAGGCGGATCGCCTCGAGCGCGTCGAGCGGGAGCTGTGTCCTCGGCTCGCCCTCAACGTCATGATGTCGGAGGTCGATGCCCGGCGACTCCGCGACCTGGCCCCCGGCGCTGCCACGGTCGTCGTGCCGAACGGCGCCGACACGGAGTACTTCCAGCCCAACGGCGCCGAGTCCGTCGCCGGGCGCGTCGTGTTCGTGGGCCCCACGTACAGCTATCCCAACCGGGACGCGGTGGAGTTCTTGCTGCAGGAAGTCTGGCCCCGGGTGCGCGCTGCGGACCGGTCCGCCTCCTTGCGGCTGATCGGGCACAACGCCCCGGAGGACCGGGCGCGATACGATGCCGAAACCGGCGTGACCAGCCTGGGCTACCTCCCCGACATCCGACCTGCACTCGCGGAGGCTCGCTGTTGCGTCGTGCCGATCCGCATCGGCGGGGGCACACGCCTCAAGATCCTCGACGCCTGGGCGATGGGGAAGGCGGTCGTGTCTACGTCGATCGGCTGTGAGGGCCTCGACGCCGTGGATGGAGAGAACATCCTTATCCGGGATACCCCGGATGCCATCGCCGACGCCCTCCTGCAAGTCCTGCGCGATGCCCGCCTGCGTGCTCACCTCGGTCGCAACGCGCGACGTCTGGCGACCGAGACTTACAGCTGGAGCGTCGTCGGCCAACGGATTCGCTCGGCCTACGACGCGCTGCTCGGCCGGCCACGCGTCGTCCGCTAGGCCTCGAGCACAGCCCAGGCAGTCACCACCTCACGGACCCGGCCACCAGTCGGTGCGGATCTGTACGCCGGCGAAGTACCAGGGGAGGCCGGTGTCGGCCGCACCCGCTTGCCCGTTGTTCCCCATCCCGAAGCGCGTCAGCATCGTCGGATCGACACAGAAGCTGTACCCGGCGGCATAAAACGACGCCAACGTCCAGCTGTCGCGCCCGTGAAAGCTCAGGTTCCCCGACGCCCCATAGTCCTCCTGCCGGAACTCCGCATCTCCGAAGATCTGCGTCCCGCTCGCGTCGTACACCCGCGGATGCACCTGGATGTGCGTGGGATCCACGAAGTGCACGTAGTACTCGAAGCGATACCACACCCCATGGCTCAACGTCGCGTTCGTCGGCCCCCAGTGCCCGATCGGGTAGGTGAAGCCGCAGCCGTACATGCTGATCACGAACTGCCACGCCGTGTTGCTACTCGTCTTGCGCATGAAGGTGAGGTTCGAGTAGCCCCAGGTGTCCACCGTGACAATGTGATCGCCGTTGGGCGAGGTGTCGTCGTTGCGCATGTAGAAGCGCACGTAGAAGTCCGTCGAGGGCGGCAGCACGTCGCCCTGTTGCACGTTGGCCGCGTAGGTCGGCCCGCGTTGCAGCACCTTCAGCGCGTTGCGCCCCCCGGGCCCGTTGATGCTCGCTCCCGAGACGACCGACAGCAGCTGCGCGCCCGTGGGGTCGTGGTTCCATTCCCAGTAGTTCTTCCAACGACCGCCGTCCGTCACGGCGCGGCGGGACTTGCCGGTGTCAGTGCTCCAGTCACTCTCGAAGACCACACCATACTTGGCCTCCGCCGGCGCCAGACAGGCGGTCGCGCGGATCATCGCGGCGGCCAGACCCAGCACCACCACGGCCCCAAGCAGCTTCAGGCTCCGTCGAGTCGAAGAGGACACGGCACGGATCTGCGCTGCAAGCCCCGTGCAC
>Ga0209160_1005330_pt1 | contig 10168 bp, 9 predicted proteins | sample GraSoiAngelo_153_FD_186167 | JGI IMG/M metagenome (GOLD analysis project Ga0209160, IMG submission 186167) | Grasslands soil microbial communities from the Angelo Coastal Reserve, California, USA - 14_1009_12_40cm (SPAdes) (version 2) | ecosystem: Environmental > Terrestrial > Soil > Grasslands ... | reverse complement strand
GCCAGATGGCCAGGGCCGACAGCACCGAGCCGGCGATCGCGATCGAGAAGGCCGGCGTGTAGGTGCCGGTGACGTCGTAGAGCGCGCCGGCCACCCATGGGCCGGCCGCGCCGCCGCCGATCGCCGTCAGCATGAGCGTGCCGAAGACCGACCCGTAGTGGCGGCCTTCGAAGATCTCCGCGGGGATGGCGCCGATCACCGAGGTGAGGCCGTAGCCGAGCATCCCTTGCGAGGCGACCATGAAGTAGAGCAGCGGCGCCGTCGGCGTGTGACGGAGCGCGAGCAGCGCCAGCAAGCAGAGCACGAAGCCGAGGCTACCCACCGTCCAGACCCACTCGCGTCCGATCCGGTCCGACAGATGTCCGAGCGCGATCTGGCCTGGAACGCCGAACAGGCTCACGAGCCCGAGCGCCCAGCCGGCGTGGGTCGCGCTGAATCCAACCTCGACGAGGTACTTCGTCTGATGGACTTGCACGGCGTACCAGGCGAAGAGCCCGAAGAAATATGCGACGGCGATCCACCAGAAGCGGCTCGTACGGATGGCGCGGGCGAGCGTCCAGTCGACGGCCGCCCACGCCGCGTCGACGACGTTCGTTCGCGTCGCGGCCGCCGGGCCATGAGGGGCGACGTCGCCGTCGGGCCGCAGGCCGAGATCCTCAGGTCTTCGCTTCAGGACCAGATTCAGCGGCGCCAGCACGCCCAGGACGAGGAACGCCAACGCCCAGCAGGCCGCGCGCCAGCCGGCCCGCGCGATGAGCGTTTGCAGCCACGGCAGCAGGACGATCGAGCCCACGCCGACTCCGGAGAACGCCAGGCTCAACGCCAGACCCCGCCGGCGCACGAACCAGTTCGGGAGGAACAGCGACTGGCCCGTGTAGCCCAGGCAGTTGGCGCCACCGCCGACGAGCACGCCCAGCGTCGCGTAGAGGTGCCACGGTCGGTTGACGAGCGGCGCCAGCATCAATCCGGCCGCCATCACGAGCACGCCCATCTCGATGACGACTCGCGGACCGCGGCGATCCATCAGCCGGCCGACCAGCGGGCTGAAGATGGCCGAGACGAGAAAGCCGAACGAGAACGCGCCCGCGGTCACGCCGCGCTCCCAGCCGAACTCGTCGAGGATCGGCGGGAAGAGGAGCGAGAACGCGGTACGGGCGTTGACGCCGACCGCCATGGTGACGAAGCCGGCGGCCACGATGATCCAGCCGTAGAAGACGGGCGCGCGCAGAGCGGAGTCGCCTGTCAGGTCAGCGAATACGGTTCAGCGGCGGCTCTCCTCGGGCGGTTCGCTGGATGTTCTCGGCGATCAGCGTGGCTCTGGCCTCCAGCATGCCCTCGGTCCAGCCGGACACGTGCGGGGTCATCAGCACGTTGGCGAGCTCGTGGAAGGGCCGCTTCGCGGGAAAGGTTGGCTCGGCGCTCTTGGGATATCGATACCAGACGTCGAGGGCCGCCGCCGCGATGCGCTGGTCCAGCAGCGCCCGATAGAGCGCGTCCTCGTCGAGGATCTCGGCGCGCGCCACGTTGACGAGCACGGCAGTCGGCTTCATGAGTGCGAGCTCGCGCTCGCCGACGAGGCCGCGCGTCTGGTCGTTGAGCGACAGCGTGACCGCCAGATAGTCGGCGCGCCGCAAGACCTCGTCGAGCGCGTCCGGGCCCCCGAGCAGCGACAAGCCATCGGCCGCGGAGCTTCTCACGTCGCGCCGGATCGCGCACACGTCCATGTCGAACGCCCGAGCGCGCCGCGCCAGGGCCTGCCCGATCCGACCGTAGCCGAGAATGCCCAGCGTCTTTCCCGCCAGCTCCGGCCACGGCGCGGGTGGAGAGCCGCCAATGCCCCACTGGCTCTCCCACACCCCGCGCCGTAATGACGCGTCGATCCGACAGAAGCTGCGCGTCAGCGCGAGCATCGCCCCGATCACGTACTCGGCGATGCCGACCTCGTGGCCGTAGACGTTCGCGAGCGAGGCGCCGGCGGGCAGCGCCGAGCGGTCGATGCGATCGAGCCCAGCGCCCGGCACCTGGATGAGCTTCAGACTCTTTGCGGCCGCCGCCATCTCGCGGTTGAAGGCCAGGGTGACCAGCACGTCGACCTCGGCGAGCCGCGAGACGATCCCGGCTTCGTCGCCCATGACGATGTCGCATGGCATCGTCAGGCGCGCGCGCACCGAGGGCTCGAGGGTGGCCGGGAAGGGTCCGGCGAAGGCGACCTGCACCATGGCGATCGTCCTCCTGCCGGCATCCTCACCCGGACCGGTCGAGAGATCAATTACCCCGAAGGTAATGCGACGACCCGGTCAACGCCTGGGCCTTCAACAAGAAGGCCAACCCCATGGGCGCCCGCCTCAACGCGCTCTTCAGCTCAGACATCGGCCACTTCGACGTCCCGGACATGACCGACGTCGTCCCCGAGGCCTACGAGCTGGTCGAGCACGAGCTGATCACCCCGGACGATTTCCGCGACTTCATGTTCACGAACGCGGTCCGGTTCTGGGGCGAGGTGAATCCGGACTTCTTCAAGGGCACGGTGGTGGAGAAAGCGGCGGCTCAGGTGCTGACGAACTAGGGGAGACCGCGGACCAGGTCCATCAGCCGGCCGAGCGTCGACACGCGCGTCTCGAGATCGTCGGCGGCCGGCTCGACCCTCAACGTCGTCACTCCGGCGTCGCGGTATTTCGCGAGCCGCTCGCGGACCATCTTCTCGGTGCCGAGCAGGTTCGTCTTGAGCACCAGTTCGTCGGGCACGCGCGCCGCCGCCTCGTCGCGCTTGCCGTCGAGCCAGAGCCGCTGCACCTCGATGGCCGGGTCGGCATAACCGGCGCGCTTGTACGCGTCGTTGTAGAAGTTGTGACGCCGCGAGCCCATCGCGCCGAGCGAGAACGCGAGCCCGGGCTTGCGCGGCGCGATCAGGCGCTCGAGATCATCGCCGAACGCCACCACGCCACCCGCCTGGAGGTCGAGCGCGCCCAGTGTGCGGCCGGCGCGCGCGGCGCCCGCGGCGATGTGGTCGAAGAAGACGCGCGCATGGTCGGGCATGAAGGAGGTGCCGAGCCAGCCGTCGGCGAGCTCGCCCGTCAGCTCCAGGCTCTTCGGCGACAAGGTCGCGAGGTAGATCGGAATCCCGGGCTCGGCTTTTGCGGCCGACCGGAGCGCCTTGCCCTCGCCGCCCGGCAGCGGCAGCGTATAGACCGATCCCGAGTACTCCAGCCTCTCGCCGCGGATCGCGCGGCGAACGATCTCGGCCGTCTCGCGCATGCGTTGGACCGGACGATCGAATCGGATGCCGTGCCAGCCTTCGATCACCTGGGGGCCGCTCACTCCGAGCCCGAGGCGGAATCGGCCGCCGGACATCGAGGCGAGGCTCATCGCCGTCATCGCGATGAGCGCCGGCGTGCGCGTGCCGGCCTGGATGATCCCCGACCCCAGCTTGATCCGGGTCGTCCTCGCGGCGAGGAACGCCAGCGGCGTGACCGCGTCGTGGCCCCACGCCTCCGCCGACCACACGCAGTCGACGCCGAGCCGCTCGGCCTCGCCCACCCAGGTGCTCGCCCGCGCCCAGTCGTCGTTGGCGAGGCGCAGCGAGATGGCGACCCGCATCAGGGGCGCGGGCCGAGCGTCGCGGCGATCTTCTCGAGCTGGCCCGCATGGTCGAGGTCGTGGACGCGGATGAACAGCAGGGTCTCGCGCCAGTTGAGCATGCCGAAGAAGCCGTGCGAGATCGACTGCTCGAGCCGGGCCATCGGGTCCGCGCGCAGCGCGCGATCGAACAGCGCCTCGCGGTCCCGATCGAGCGTCGCGAGCCACTCCACGGCGGTGTGTCGCGGCGCCGCGGGCCGCTCGGCGGCGTGCCGCCGCTCGCCCGGTGGCAGGCCGTCGAGCGCGTGCAGAATCCCTTCGCCGAAGTGACGTCCGGCGTCCACGACGTGGGCCATCACCTCGTTGGCGCTCCACTCGCCCGTCGCGGGCGCCTCCGCGAACCGCGCCGGCGGCACCGCCACGGCCGCCGCGCGCAGCCGTCCCATCGCCTCGCGCACCTTCTCGACGATCGCCGCCGGGCTCAGCTTGGCGCCTTGCGCTTCCAGGTATCCGCGGATCCGCTTCTGCTCGTCCGTCATGGTCGTCATGACCTCCTTGTACCGCCGTGCGCACCCGGCGCACAAGCCCGGTCTCCGGGTAGACTCGCCATTACCTCGGAGGTAATTGGTCGGCCGCTACCGCCCGCGTATAGTTGCGGCGTGAGCGACGGCAAGAGCGCGCGGCGACATCTTCGCAACGCGAGACCGAGCACCGTCGGCCGGCTCCTCAAGCAGTGGCGCGAGCGACGGCGGATGAGCCAGCTCGGCCTGGCCCTCGAGGCCGAGATCTCGACGCGGCACCTGAGCTTCCTCGAGACCGGCCGCACGCAGCCGAGCCGCGAGATGGTTCTGCTGCTGGCCCGCGTGCTCGAGGTGCCGCTGCGTGGCCGCAACGAGCTCCTCACCGCGGCCGGCTACGCGCCGGTCTATCGCGAGACGGGGCTGGACGCGCCGGAGATGGCGCAGGTGAAGCAGGCGCTCGGGTTCATGCTCCGCCAGCAAGAGCCGTTTCCCGCGATGGTGCTCGATCGCCACTGGAACATCGTGCTGACCAACGAGGCCATGGGGAAGGTGATGGGGCTCTTTCTGGATCCCACCGCCACCGGCGCGCTGGGCGCGCCGAACGCGATGCGCCTGTCCTACCATCCGCAAGCGCTGCGACCGTACATCATGAACTGGGAGGCCACGGCGGCGGCGTTCATCCAGTGGCTCCACCGTGATCTGTTGCGCACGGGCGACGCCGAGACGCGCCGACTCCTGGACGAGCTCCTGTCCTACCCGGACGTGCCGCGTCAGTGGCAGCTGCTCGATCTCGACGCCTCCACGGCGCCGTTTCTCGCGATCGAGCTCAAGAAGGGTGACGTACGCTTCAGCTTCTTCACCTTGCTCGCGAGCCTCGGAACGCCGTACGACATCACGCTGCACGAGCTTCGCATCGAATGCTTCTTCGCCGCCGACGCGGCGACCGACGCGGCCCTTCGCCGGTTGTGAGATTTCCGCAGGGCGCGACGCGTCAGCGCTCCAGGCTCAAGGTCACGGTGGCCTGCAGGGTTTCGTCCGGCTGCAAGAGCAGCGCTCCCGTGTCGGTCCGTCCCGCCGCGGATAGATTGAACGCATCGGTCACGTGGCTCACCGGCTCGGCACAGAAGAACGGGCGGCCGAGCGGCGTGTAGACCACGAGGAAGTCGAGCGGCGCCGCGGCCGTCATGACCAAGCGCAGGCCGTCCTCCGGTCGCTCGACCACCGCGCGGCGGCGCCATCCCACGAAACAATTGTCGAGCGCGACGGTGTCCACCATTAGACCGCGCCTCGGGTCGGCTTCGGGCCGTGGGACCGCCAGGGTGGTCGGCATCATCTCGTCATCGGTTAGCCAGATCGCCCGAGCGTCCGCGGTCAGGGTCGTCCGCGGCGTGCGCCGGAAGTACGGATGCCAGCCGAGCCCGGTGGGCATTGCCGTGTCGCTTTCGTTGGTCATGGTCAAGGCGACCGACAGGCTCCACGGCACGAGCACGAAGCGCTGCGTGGCACGATAGGCCCACGGCCACGCGTCGGCGGCATGGCGGTATTCCAGGACGGCCTCGCGCGCCTGCACCTCGAGGGGACGCCAGCCCGCTTGCCATCCGTGACCATGGATGCTGTGGCGCTCGGGCGGCCGATTCAGCGCTAGCGCCACGTCGCGGCCCTGGGACGAGAACCGACCCGCGCGGATTCGATTCGAGTAGGGCACGAGCGGGAAGGCGGCGGCCTCGAAGGGATCGCCTTGCCGCGGCTCGAGCCACGGACGGAGTACATCCAGAGGCGCCGTGCCGCCGTCGACCCAGTAGCGCGCGATCGAGCCGCCGACCGCCGGCGCCAGCACGAGACCCGCGCCGTCGGCGCGCAGGGTGATAAGGTCCACGCCGGGAGGATGCCATGACCCGGACCGCCTCGTACCCCAGCCTCGAAGCTCGCGTCGTCTTTGTGACCGGCGGCGGCAGCGGCATCGGCGCTTCGATCGTCGAGCACCTCTGCGCTCAGCGCGCCCGGGTCGCGTTCGTGGACATCGATCGCGTGTCGTCCGAGGTGCTGGTCAAGACCATCGTGGAACGTGGCCACCCGGCGCCGACGTTCATCCCGTGCGATCTCCGCGATATCCCGGCGCTCAAGTCGGCGATCGCCGAGGCGCGGACGCAGCTCGGCGCGATCCGCGTGCTGGTCAACAACGCCGCCCACGACGAGCGTCATACGATCGAGCGCGTGACCCCGGAGTACTGGGACGATCGCTTCGCGGTCAACGTGCGCCACCAGTTCTTCGCCGCGCAGGCCGTCGCGCCCGAGATGGCCAGCGCCGGCGGCGGCTCGATCATCAACTTTGGCTCGACGTCGTGGCTCGTCGGCCAAGGCGGCATGCCGGCGTACCTGAGCGCGAAGGCCGCCGTCGCCGGCCTCACCCGCGCGCTGGCCCGAGACCTCGGGCCCATGAACATCCGCGTCAACTCCATCGTGCCCGGCTGGATCATGACCGAGCGGCAGATCAAGCTCTGGCTGACGCCCGAAGGCGAGCAGGAGCTGCTCCGGCGTCAGTGCCTGAAGCGAAAGCTCTATCCCGAGGACATCGCCAGGGTCGTGCTCTTCTTCGCCTCGGACGACAGCTCGGCGTGCACGAGCCAGAGCTACATCGTCGACGGCGGGTGGGTCTGAGACTCTGCGCCCATGACCCCACCACGGGCGGCCGGGCCGGTCGACGCCGAGAAGAGTCCCGCGGCGATCCTGAAGCCGCTCGACGCGCGGGCGGTGACGATCGACGGCGGCGTGTGGGCGCGGGCGCAGTCGGTCAACCGCGACGCGGCGCTCCCACACGGGCATCGCATGCTGGAAGCGGCGGGGAATTTCGAAAATCTTCGCATTGCCGCCGGCCGCTCGAACGGACGGTACCGCGGGCCCGTGTTCATGGACTCGGACGTGTACAAGTGGCTGGAGGCCGCCGCGTGCGAGATCGCGCGAGCGCCGAGCGCGTGGCTCGCTTCCACCAGCAAGGAGGCGATCGATCTCGTGGCCGCGGCGCAGGGCGCCGACGGATATATCAACTCGTATTACACGGTGGCCGAGCCGGGCAAGCGCTGGACCGACTTCGCTCACGGCCACGAGCTCTACTGCGCCGGCCATCTCATTCAGGCGGCTGTGGCGTTTCGCCGCGCCACCGGTGATGATCGGCTGCTGGCGATCGCCCGGCGCTTCGCCGAGTATCTGCATTCCCAGTTCGGCCCCGGCCGGCGTGTGGCGACGCCCGGACATCCGGAGATCGAGATGGCGCTGGCCGAGCTGTACCGAGAGACCGGTGAGCGTCGTCACCTCGACCTTGCGGCCTTCTTCCTCGAGCACCGTGGGCGCGGCTGGCTGGGGCCGGGCCGCTACAACAGCTCGGTTTCCTTCCAGGACCGCGTGCCCGTACGCGAATCCACGACGGTCGAGGGCCACGCCGTCCGCGCGCTCTATCTCACGACCGGCGTCGCCGACCTCTATCTCGAGACGGGCGACCGGGCGCTCTACGAGACCCTGGACCGGCAGTGGCGCGACATGGTCGAGGGCAAGCTGTACCTCACTGGCGGCGTGGGCGCCCGGCACCTGTCGGAAGCGTTCGGGCATCCCTACGAGCTGCCGAACGATCTTGCCTACTGTGAGACGTGCGGGGCGATCGCGAGCGTGATGTGGAGCTGGCGCATGCTGCTCGCGACCGGCGAGTCGCGGTTCGCCGACCTCATCGAGCGCACGCTCTACAACGCGGTGCTGGCCGGTGTCTCGCTGATGGGCGACCAGTACTTCTACGTGAATCCGCTGGCGAGCAACGGCGACATCGAGCTGCTGAGCCGCGGCGGCAATCGCCGGAAAGAATGGCACCTGGTCGCCTGCTGTCCCCCCAACGTCATGCGACTCTTCGCGACGCTCGGTCACTACGTGGCGACCCGCGATGCGGCGGGTCTGCAGATCCATCAGTACGGATCAGCGCGCGTCACCGCCGACCTCGCAGGCGGGAGCGTCGCGCTCCGCATGGAGAGCGCCTATCCGTGGGAAGGCCGGGTGCGGTTGACGATCGAGGACGCGGGCGCGAAGCCGTGGACGCTCGATCTCCGCGTGCCGGCCTGGTGCGCGGGGGCGAGCGCACGTCTCGATGGCCGAGGCGTGGGCGTGCTCGGCGCCGCCGGGTATCTCGAGATCGAGCGCGCGTGGAAGCGCGGCGACGTCGTGAAGCTCGATCTGCCGATGCCGGCGCGGCTGACCGAAGCGCATCCGCGGATCGAGTCGACGCGGGGGTGCGTGGCGATCGAGCGAGGACCACTCGTGTACTGCCTCGAGTCGGTCGACAACCCCCATGGACAGGTCGCGGATCTCGAGATCGACGCGACCGCTCCGCTGGAGTCAGCGTGGACGCCGGACCGTTTGGAGGGCGTCGCCCTCGTTCGCGGCGCCGGCTGGGAGGTCGATACGCGATCGTGGACGAATCGACTCTATCGTCCGGTCGGCGCGCCGCCGGCGGCGCGCCAGCGCGTGGCGCTGACGGCCGTGCCCTACTACGCGTGGGCGAACCGCGAACCCGGCGCGATGCGCGTCTGGATTCCGCGTGGTGCGCCAGGCCCCGCGTAGCCGCGCCGCGCGGTTACGCGCGCGCCGCCGACGGAGTCGAGGCGTAGCGGGGCATCGCCTCGGTCGCGAAGAGCTCGATCGAGCGCATCGCGTCCGCGTGGGAGATGTCGCCCCACTGGAACGAGCAGACGAAGTAGTTGGCGCCGGTCGCCACGTACTCTTCCATGTATTCGAGCACCGCGCGGGGCGTGCCGGCCAGCGCCACGCCGCCGATGCGATTGGGGTGCGAGCCGGCCTTCACCTGATCGAAGCGCTCGAGCTCGGCGTCGATGTCCCGCCGCATCTCGCGCGTCGGCAAGCCCTTCGGGCGCTCACCGACGAAGCCGAACGATCCGTCCTTGGTCTGCATGAACTGCGTGAGCCCGCGCTTTTCGGCCTCGAGCCGGCGCGGGGCAGCCAGGTTCCAGCGATACTTCTCCCACGCGGGCGTGGCGATTCTCATCGCGTCCGCGTCGGTTTCCGCCACGACCAGGTGCACCACGAGGCCGATCATCGGCTCTTGCCCTTGCACCGTGAGCGTGCCCGCGCCCTGATGCTCCTCCCACGCCGCCCGGTACCGCGGGACCGCCACCGCGAGCCCGTCGATCGAGCCGACGATGATCGTGTGCATCCGCTCCATCGCGGCCGTCACCGGATTACGCATGTACCAGAGCGGCGGGTACGGTTTCTGCAGCGGCCGCAGGTACATCGGCAGGTTCTCGAAGCTGTGGAAGCGCCCGGCGTAGGTGAGCTGGTCGTGGCTCAGCCCCTCGCGGATGATCGCCAGGGTCTCCAGATAGCGCGCGTAGTTGGTCTCGGGGTCGGCTTCCTGGCCCCAGAAGAAGGCCTCCATGACCCCGCCGCGCCCCACGCCGATCTCCAGACGCCCGCCGCTCAAGTTGTCGAGCATGCTGATCTCCTCGATCAGCCGGAGCGGATGGTGCAGCGGCAGCACGTAGACGCACGGGCCGAACCGCATGCGCGTCGTGCGCTGGGCCACGCCGCCCAGGAACACGTTCTGCGACGGCGCCAGGCTGTGGATCGCCGGCGTGTGGTGCTCGGCTAGGTGATAAGCGTAGAAGCCGGCGCGGTCGAGGCGCTCGATCTGGACCAACCGCTCGCGGTAGATCTGATCGAGTCGCTGACCCGGCACCGGCTCGATGTGATCGAACACTCCGAATCGTAACGCCATATCGTCCCCCGTCCCGTCAATCCTACAGGATTTCGCGGCTCGGCGGCTTGACAGCCCAGGGGGCGTGGCGTAGCGTCGCGCCATTCATCTCCAAAGCGAGGATCGATCAATGAGGATCTCGCGGAACTTCAGGTATCTGGCCGCGGCGTTGCTCGTCGGGCTCGCGATCGCGTTGGGCGACGAGGTGCCCGCGTCGGCTCAGGGCAAGACGATCACGCTCTCGATGCTCGCCGGCTACAAGGAAGACGTGCTGCGCGCGAGCCTCCCGGACTTCGAGAAGAAGACGGGCATCAAGGTCGTC
>Ga0209160_1005327_pt1 | contig 10169 bp, 6 predicted proteins | sample GraSoiAngelo_153_FD_186167 | JGI IMG/M metagenome (GOLD analysis project Ga0209160, IMG submission 186167) | Grasslands soil microbial communities from the Angelo Coastal Reserve, California, USA - 14_1009_12_40cm (SPAdes) (version 2) | ecosystem: Environmental > Terrestrial > Soil > Grasslands ... | reverse complement strand
AGGATCATCCCCAGATCGCCAACGTAAGGACCCTGGGGGGACTGCTCGACCGCCAAATCATGGAAACCGTGGCGGCCACGGAAAAACACTTTGAGGAAAATATCCGCCCATTGCCTGAGCAGGAGCAAAAGCGCCAGTTGGCGGAAATGGCGAACTCTGTGCAAGCAGGAACTCCTCCGCGGGAAAACACGCGCGTGCATCGCACCATCGATGTGGTTGTCGGACGGGGAACCACCAACTCCGTGCAGTGCACGATGTTTGGAACCTGCGCGTACCGGCAGACTGGACTGGTGCAGGCGTTTGCGGCGCATCATCTTGCGCTGGCCGCGCCTCGCAAGGTTGGATTTGCTTCGCCGTGCGAGGCTTTTGGGCATCGAGAACTTCTCCAGGCCTTGGAGAATTTCGGTCTTTCGAAAGCGAAACTCAGTTCATAAAGAGAGTCTGACAGAATGCGGGCGATCGATTACTTCGACAAGGGAGCGGAAGCGTTTCCCGGCAGAGTCGCGATCATCGATCGCACGACCGAGTATTCCTATGGCCAGGCCCGGGAGGCCAGCCGGCGCATCGCGAAGGCCATGTGGGCCGCAGGGTTGCGCGGCGAGGAACGCGTCGCAATTTTCTCTCCTAACGACGGTCGAGTCTTGCTCTGCATGCTGGGGCTGATGCGTGCCGGTGGAGTGTGGGTCCCCATCAATTACCGGAACGCTCTGGATGCCAACGTGCAATTCCTGAACTATTCGCTCACGTCCTGGCTTCTTTATCACAGCAGTTTTCAGGAGCAGGTGCGCCAGATCAAATCGCTCGTGCCAGCGCTGCGCCACTTCGTCTGCATTGATGCGGAAACGGACGGCGATCCCTCATTGGAGTCTTTCATGCAACAAGGCGAAGGCACAGAGGAGATCGACTGGGGCGACGCACGCGGTAATCTAGAGCGGCTTGCTGGTCTGGTGCCCACGGGCGGCACGACCGGCCCCGCGAAAGGCGTGATGGTGACCAACCTCTCCTGGGGAACGATGACCGAGCTGGCTCATCAAAATCTGCGCTGCGAAGGCAGCGAGCCCATCTGCCTAAGCACCGCGCCTCTTTCGCATGCGGCGGGAGTGGTGGCCTTCGCGATGTTCTCGCTCGGAGCCACCAACGTGGTGTTACCGGCCTTCGACGCTCTGGAAGTGCTCGAGAGTATCGAGCGTTTTCGCGTCACACACATTTTCCTTCCACCCACCGCGTATTACGCGCTGCTTGCCCATCCGAAGGTCCGCGACTTCAACTATGCGAGCCTGCGCCGGCTCTTAATCGCCGCGGCGCCGGTCTCACCGGACAAATTCAAAAAGGGCATTGAAGTATTTGGCCCGTGCCTGTGCCAATCCTACGGGCAAACCGAAGCGCCCATGTACATGACCTTTCTCGATCCCCCGACGGTCGCGGCGGCGGCCGCGGGCGATCATCCGGAGCGCTTGCGAAGTTGCGGCAAACCGACGCTGGCGGTGCGGCTAGCGATCATGGATGACAACGGCAAACTCCTTCCCCCATTGGAGACCGGCGAGATCGTGGCACGCGGCGCACTTGTAGGCGCGGGCTATTACAATTTTCCGGAAGCGACGGCGGAAATGCAGGCCCACGGATGGCATCACACGGGTGACGTCGGATACAGGGACGACGATGGTTTTTTCTACATCGTCGATCGCCAAAAGGACTTGATCATTACCGGCGGCTTCAACGTTTACTGCGCGGAAGTCGAGGCTTGCGTGATGGAGCTTTCGCAAGTCCGCGAATGCGCCGTGATCGGCGTGCCGGACGAAAAATGGGGCGAAGCGGTGAAAGCCATCGTCGTGCTCCGCGATGGTGAATCCCTGGGGGAAGAAGCGGTCATTGCGCACTGCAAAACGCGCCTGGGCGGTGTGAAGTCGCCGAAATCGGTGGACTTCCGGTTGGATATTCCGAAGACTCCTGCAGGAAAAACGGACAAAAGAACCATCCGCAAACCGTTTTGGGCGGGAGCGGATCGCGCGGTGCATTGATTTTGGACCGAGAGGGAAAAATCATCGATCGCGATCGAGGAGGGCGCCATCGCTACGATTTTACGAGTTCCGAAGTCGGGTGGAATTCCGACCACCAAAGTGCGAGTGGTGCGCTGGTTCAAAAAAGAAGGCAGCAAGGTCACGCAAGGCGAGCCGGTCGTGGAACTGGAGACCGACAAGGTCAACTACGAGCTCGATTCGCCTGCCGCGGGTATATTGCTCAAGATCGTTGCCGCCGTCGATGCGGAAGTGCCCGTTGGTGATCCGCTCGGTTGGGGGAGACTCTTCCCGAGTTCTAGAAAAAGGAATTGAAGCAAGGAGATTTCAGTCATGGCAAAGAAAAAAGCGCTCACAAAAGACCGGCTGGTGTGGATGTACAAACAGATGGTGCGCATCCGGGAGTTTGAAGAACGCGTCAAGCGCACGTTCGTCGAACATCCGGGAGTGATTCGCGGGCACACACATCTTGGCGATGGCGCGGAAGCGACCATCGTGGGCACGCTCGCCACGCGCGAGGAGAACGATCTGGCGATGCCAAGTTACCGTTGCCACGGTTACCCGCTGGTGCTCGGCACCTCGCCGCGAAAGATCATAGCGGAGATCTATGGACGAAAAGACGGACTGTGCGGCGGCTTTGGCGGCTCCATGCATCTGGCTGACCCGGAACATCATTTTCCCGGCACATCGGGAATCATCGGGCAGGCCATCGCACACGCGACTGGCGCGGCGCTAACTGCGCAGGTGAAAGATACCGGCCAGGTCGTTCACTGTTTCTTCGGCGACGGTTCGACCAAACAGGGAGCTTTCTACGAATCTTTGAACCTCGCGGCCGTGTGGAGGCTGCCCATCGTTTACATCCTGGAAAACAACCACTACCAGGCCTACACGCACATCAGCCTCGAAGATGCCAACTGCATCGCGGGTGACCCGCTCTCCCAAAAAGCACAGGCGTTTAGCATGCCGGGCGTGACCGTGGATGGCACCGATCCGCTCAAAGTCTACGCGGCAGTGCGGACGGCTGCGGAGCGCGCTCGCAGCGGAAAGGGGCCAAGCCTGATTGAAGCGAAGTTCTATCGCTTGAGCGCGCACGGCAACGCCATCACCGTGCCCCCGGTGCCGACGCAGTTCCCGGAGCACGAAGCGGTGGAAGTGTACGGAAGAAAGGCGGAATACGCGGCGGCGAAGAAGAAAGACCCAATTCCTCGTTTTCGCGCGGCCCTCATTCGAAAGGGCGTGTTGCGCATCGCGGATGCGAAGCGGATTGAATCCGAAGCCCAAGCAGAAATGGAAGACGCTGTGCAATTCGCGCTGGCCAGCCCGCATCCGACACCCGCAGAAGCGGTCAAGTACGTGTACGCATAACGAGGAGGAGCTATGGCGCGTGAAATGATGTACGGCGAAGCGATCGGCGCGGCCATGACCGAGGAAATGCAGCGCGATTCAGGCGTGGTCCTGTACGGCCAGAATCTGGCTATGACCGAGCGTGATCCCATGCTGAGAAAGTTCGGCAAGAAACGCGTCCGTATTGCGCCCATTTCAGAAACTGCGGAGATGGGAGTCGCCGTCGGAGCAGCGATCACCGGACTTCGTCCGATCGTCGAGCTATGGATGAGCGAGTTCATGCTCGTGGCTTTCGACCAGTTGATCAACGAAGCGCCGCGGCTGCGCTACATGTCGGGCGGGCAAGTCAAAGTGCCGCTGGTTTTCAAAGCGGGCTATGGCTTCGCGGCCGGATGGGCAGGACAGCATTCCAATTGCATCTATCACACCATGATGGGAATTCCCGGCTTGAAGATTGCGCTGCCTTCGACCGCTGCGGACGCCAAAGGATTAATGGCCGCGGCGATTCGCGACGACAATCCCGTGGTGTATTTGCACCACTACATGCTAACGCTTGATAAAGGGGCGGTGCCGGAAGACGAGTATGTGATTCCCTTCGGCGTCGCGGACGTGAAGCGCGAGGGCTCCGACGTCACCATCGTGGCCACCGGATGGATGGTGAAGAAATCGCTGGCGGCGGCGGAAGTGCTGTCGCAGCAGGGAATCAACGCTGAAGTGATCGATCCGCGCACGCTGGCCCCGTTGGATATTAAAACGATCATAAATTCAGTTCATAAGACCGGAGGGCTCGTGCTGGTGGACCAGGCGACGCGCCATGCTTCCGCAGCCGCAATCATCGCCGCAGAGATCGCCGAGCACGGAAGCAAGGCCCTAAAGGCACCCATCAAATTGGTGACGGCCTTGGACACTTCAATTCCATTCAGCGAACCGCTGGAAAATTATGTGCTCCCCAACGAAGAGAAAATTGTGTCAGCGGTGAAATCCGTGGTCTCCCGGCAAGCCGCCACAGTCTAGCGGATACCAGCGATGGTGGTGTGCGGCGCAGGACTTCGAATGCTGTTTTGTCTTGTGGAGGACAAATTCCGGAACGGGATCGATGGGGCACGATTCGAGGAGAGAAACGCTGACCGATATTCGCACAATTGCTCGATTAAAGGCTTGACAAGCCGGCGGCGGCGGCGTTAGACCTGCTCGTCAGTTGGGGTGTAGCTGAAATTTTGTTTCCAGGAATTGTCGATTCGAATCGTTTCTCTAAGGGGTGAATCATGAGGCGACGTCTATGTTTATTGACCGTCCTGGGGGTGGCCATTTTCGCCGCTTTGGCCAAACCATCCTTCTCGCAAGTCGGCGCCAGCGTGGCGCAGCTGAACGGGTCGGTACGAGACGAGAGCGGAGGCACGGTCGCGAAAGCTACCATCACGGCGCGAGAGACGGAAACGAATCGCACCTACACGGCCGTTTCGAATGAGAACGGATTGTATGTCCTTGCCAGCCTTCCCCCCGGACGATACGAATTGACGACCGAAGCCTCCGGGTTTGCGAAGTCGACCCAGACCGGTATCGTTCTGACCGTCGGACAAGCCGCCACCATTGATGTCACCGTGAAAGTCGCATCGAGCGCGGAAAAGGTGATTGTGACGACTGAGACGCCGCCCGTAGAGCCGACGCGGACGGAGGTCAGCCAGGTGATCAGCACCACGCAGATTGAGTCGCTGCCCATCAGTGGCCGGTTGTTCACCGATTTCGTTCTGCTGACTCCTGGCGTCACCACCGGCCGCACCAGTCTCCAGTCGACCTTTACTGAATCTGAAGTCACGCGCATCTCCTTCGGCGGCATGCGCGACTTCAGCAATCTGGTCACCGTGGATGGCGCGGACACCATCAACACCGCTACCGGCTCCCAGCGTGCCACTCCTTCCCAGGAAGCGGTCAGCGAATTTCGCGTGGTCAATAACGGCTTCGGGGCCGAGCAGGGCCGCGCCTTGGGCGGCATCGTCAACATCATCACCAAATCCGGAACCAACGACCTGCACGGTTCGCTTTACGATTATGTAGAGAACAGTGCTCTCAACGCGCATAACCTCCTGCAACAGGGGATCTTGCCCGTCTCTGGAAATGGGGTGCCGAATACGCTCCGGCAAAACCAGTTCGGCGGCACGCTTGGCGGTCCCATCAAGAAGGACAAGACCTTCTTCTTTGTGAATTACGAAGGGCAGCGGCGCGGGGAAGCGGCCATCCAATCCCCGAGCTTGCTCAGAAATTTCAATTTGATTAACCAGGCGAAAGCCCTGCTTGGAATTGCTCCGGAGCAGGAAAGCACCCTAAAGACACAGGATTCCGACAGAGGTTTCTTCAAACTCGACCAGCAGATCAACAAGGACAATCGCCTCTCGCTGCGCTACAGCATCGAGGATGCGCGCAGCCTTAATGTGCTGGTCGGCGACACCCTGGATGGGGGCGGTCTCGCGGCTTCCTCGAGCGGGCATCATAACTTCTTGCGCGATCAGTCTCTCGTGGGCATTGTGTCTTCGCAAGTAACGCCCAGCCTGGTGAACACCGCGCTGGGGCAGTACGCGCGGCGTCACTCGACTTTCCCTGGCGCGACCGGACAGCCGAACCTGGACCTGGTGAACGAGGTCATGATGGGCCATAACTTCGGTGTCTTTGATGCCACTTATGAGAGCCGCGGACAATTTGCCGACTCTCTATATTGGGTGAAGGGCTCGCACCTGATTAAATTTGGCGTCGACTATAACCGCATCAACGATCACATCATCTGGCCGGGTTTCTCTCCCATGCGCATCGTCCTCCCTGGAGTTAATTGCCTGGTGGATTTTGCCAACTATGTGCAGCACGTTAGGAATCCGGCGCTCCTCCCCGGGGACCCCAGTTACCTGCCTTCGAATCCCGGTGAGGGACCATGTCCTCTGGCACTCGGTGCCCAGAATGGCCCCCCGCTGAATCTGCCGCCGATCCCTGCCCTGGCGGGTCCCAATCCTGCGGATTTCCTGAATGGCGTACCAGTGGTGTTCTGGCCGTCTCCCCTCGGATCGGGAGACACCTCTGTTGTTGATGGTACGGCGGCCACGGCACCAACCTTTCCCTCGCCGCTGACCTGGAATAACGCCTACCTGCCCAACGAGACTCCCAACTACTTTTCGGACCGGAATCACGGCTATGTCGGACTTTTCGTCGAAGACCAGTGGCGCGTGACTTCCAAATTCACCTTGAACTATGGAGTGCGCTGGGATTATGAGACCGGGCTCGGCGATACCGTTAACAACTACTACAAGGCCTTCCAGCCGAGAGTCGGCCTCGCGTATTCTCCGGACAAACACACGGTGATTCGCGCTGGGTTCGGTCTGTTCAGCGACCGCTACAACATTGGGTTCTTCTTCGTCACGCATCCGCAGCGGCCGACAAAATTCTGCCTGGTCCCGGCAGATCCTTGCACCAGCTTTTACCCCCTGCCGGGCATTCGACAGGGTGGATACAATGCCACGTACGCCCTGAACCAGCTACCGTTTGTTCCGCCACCGTCGCCCTTTGGCAAGGAGCCGGCGGATGCGGCCACCGCCTTGCTATTAAACGGGACCTACACGCCTGTGGCCCTCGAGACGAATCCCTTCCCCACCGCCAAATTCCCCAATGGGGAGTTTTCCACTGTGGGTGACGGAACTGTCGAAACCGGAAGCAAGATGCCGTATGCCGAGCAGGGAAGCCTCGAGATTGACCGCGAGCTTGGACATGGTCTGGTGGTCAACGCCGGCTATCTTTTCGTTTCCGCGCACCACCAAGTCCGTGCCGAGAACTTGAACGTTTGCCCGGAAAACACGAGTGGCGGGGCCAGCCCCAGCGCGACAACGGGCTGGTATCAGTGCGGATCGAATGCATTCGGCAACTTCACTCCGCCGCCCGCCGATTGGACCGCCGGCAAGAGCTACTTCCAGAGCGTGCTCATCCCGGTCGGTCTGCTCTACTACACCGACAACAGCGGTAACAGCGTTTACCATGGCTTGACGCTCTCGGCCACCGAGAAGGTGGGGCAGTATTTCCGGCTCAACGCCAACTACACGTTCTCAAAGACGCTGGACGATGGAACCTTTACCACCTTTGTCAGTACGCCCCAAGATCTCTACCACCGATCTTTGGAGCGCGCGAATTCCAACCAGGACGTTCGCCATCGATTCCTGGCGAACTTCACCGTCGCGGCCTCAAAATCCAAGGATACCAATATGGCCTTGAGGGATTGGGAGGTCAGCGGCATCATTACTCTTCAGGGCGCTCGCCCTTTCACCATTTTCGTCGGACATGACGCCAATAATGATACCAATCCGGTTACCGACCGGGTCGGGCTGGCCGGCCGCAATACCTACTGGGGGGACAAGTTGAAGACCGTTGACCTACGCTTTTCGCGCGCGTTCTCGCTCCGCGAGCACCATAAATTGGAGTTAGCGGCGGACGCCTTCAACATCATGAACCGGGATAACGTTGACGAGGTGGACTCCGTATATACCTCGCCTGACTTCTGCGGCGCGGCGCCTCACAGTTACAACGATGCCGTCTCAAAAAAAATTCAGAACAGCCCGCTCTCGTTTATCGGAACTTGCTCTGGCGGCGTTCCCTTCCCCAATCCGGACTTCGGCAAGCCGAGAAAGGTATTTAACGCGCGTCAGTTCCAGGTGTCGTTCAGGTACACGTTCTAATCTCGCCAGACAGAGTGGCCGGTACTCCGGCCAGCTACTCTGCTCTCCAGGCTTCTGCTTTAGAACCTGTTGTGGTGTTTGCTGTTGTCCTTGGTCTTCAGGGCTACGGTCGCTCCGGGGACGAGATTCAGTTCTCCGCAACAGCAGTGTTTCCCTGGAGAAGAACGGCAAGGCAGCCAAAAAGAAAGCCACGAATGAAGGTGGGCCACAGGTGGTACCTACGGGCGGGCTAGCTTTTTTCGATAACCAGAGAATGAAATGCTGAAGCTAGATTCGAAGCCGGAGCCGATTGAGGTTGAGCTGACCAAGTGCGCGGTCGTTGTCGTGGACATGCAGAATGCGTTTGCCTCGAAGGGCGGGATGCTGGACCTCGCGGGGGTGGACATTTCCAATGCCCCGCGTGTTGTCAGCTCCATCAAGACCGTGGTGAACGCGGCGCGGCAGGCCAGCGTCCCGATTGTCTATGTTCAGATGGGATACAAACCGGACTTGAGCAACAGCGGAGGGCCGCATTCTCCGAATTGGCATAAAGAACTGGCCATGCATCTGATGCGTTGCCGACCGGAGCTGAAAGGGAAACTCCTGACGGAAGGCACCTGGGATTTCGCCATCGTGGAAGACCTGAACCCGGAGCCCGGGGACCTGGTGGTGATCAAAACGAGGTACAGCGGGTTTGCCGGCACGACGCTGGATTCTCAACTGCGGACGCGGGGCATCCGGTATCTTTTTTTCGTGGGCATTGCTACAAACGTTTGCGTGGAGTCCACTCTGCGGGACGCCTATTTCCAGGATTACTGGCCGATCTTGATTGCGGATGGCGCCATGCCAGCGGGTCCGGCGACGCTGCATGAAGCGACCCTTTTCAACGTCGAGAATTTCTTTGGGTGGACGATTCGCGCGGAAGAATTTGTAAGGGCCATCAAAACAACAAAGCCATGAGGCCATCATGCTGACCGCGGATATCGACATCGGCGGAACCTTGACGGACGGGATTTTCATCGATGGCCAGAAGCTGGTGTGCGTGAAGGTTGACACTACGCCGCACGACTTGACGGTGTGCCTGTTCGAATGCCTCAGAGAGGGAGCTACCCAGCTGGGTTACTCCGATGTGGACGCCTTCCTAGAGAACCTCGAGCTTATCCGCTGGTCCACCACGATTACTTCCAACGTACTCGCGGAATCCCGGGGACCGAGGATTGGATTACTGGTTTCGCGCGGTCACGAAAAAAATCTGTACGCACCGGACGCGCACAGCGTGGTGCTGAAAGGGATACTCTCCGAACGCGACGTGATTGGAGTGGCCGTTTCCACCAGCGAGACGGAGATCATGAACAGCGTGCGCGCACTCTTGGAAGGCGGAGTGCGGCGCATCTGCGTCAGTCTCGAGGGCGCGCACCGCAGTCCGGAACGGGAGATGCAAATCAAACGCATCATTGATCAGCAGTACCCGGATCACTTCCTAGGCTCCGTTCCCGTCTTGGCCGGAAGTGATATTTCAAAAAGCGCCGACGACGCGACGCGAACCTATTGCGCGATCATCAATGCCTACACGCACGGCGCGCTGGCGGCTACGCTTTTTAAAGCAGAAGACGATCTGCGGCAAGAGCACGGCTACATCGGAACGTTTCTGGTGAGCCACATCAACGGAGGCGTTGCGGGGATTGCCAAGACCAAGGCGATCGATACGATTGAGTCCGGTCCGATTCTCGGGATTCACGGCAGCGCGCATCTTGCCAAAGTTTACAAGACAGGCGACGTCATTGCGCTGGATGTTGGAGGCACCACGGCGAAAGTGAGCGTGTTGCGAGATTCGGAGGCGGTGCAAAGGAAGCCTTCGGATATTTTTGGCATTCCCGTCGAGATTTCACTTCCGTTTCTGCGCTCCATGGCCCTTGGCGGTGGGAGCGTGGTCAAGGCTCGGGAAAACGGCGAGTCTGGAGAAATAACGCTGGGGCCCGAGAGTATGGGATCGCTTCCCGGGCCGGCTTGCTATGGCCTCGGGGGAGTCAGGCCCACCCTCACGGATGCATTCGTGGCTTCGGGGCTTATCAATCCGGAGTATTTTCTTGGAGGCACGAAAGCGATTCAAGGGGACGCAGCGCGC
>Ga0209160_1005319_pt1 | contig 10175 bp, 8 predicted proteins | sample GraSoiAngelo_153_FD_186167 | JGI IMG/M metagenome (GOLD analysis project Ga0209160, IMG submission 186167) | Grasslands soil microbial communities from the Angelo Coastal Reserve, California, USA - 14_1009_12_40cm (SPAdes) (version 2) | ecosystem: Environmental > Terrestrial > Soil > Grasslands ... | reverse complement strand
CGCCGTGAAGTTCAGCATCGACCGCCTGATGGATCCGGCCACCAAGTCCGGCATGCGCAGCTTCTACGACTCGGTGCACAGCGTCGAGGTGCTCGATCCCGCCTCCGTGCAGATCCGCCTCAAGCAGCCGTACGCCTTCATGCTGCACATGCTGGCCGCCTATCGCACGGGGCTCGTCCTGTACTCGCCGACGGCGACGCAGAAGTACACGCTCGAAGACCGCAAGCAGGGCAAGCCGGAAGCCGTCGTGGGCTGTGGGCCGTTCAAGCTCGTCGAGTGGGTCAAGGGCGGCCAGCTGGTCATGGAGCGCTTCGACAAGTACTTCGTGCCGGGCCTGCCCTACCTCGACCGCGTGGTGATCCGTGTGATCAAGGACCCCGTGACCGAGATGGCCGCCTTCAAGGCCGGCGAGATCGATTTCATCGCCTCATTTTCGCCGGACCACGTCGAGACCCTGAAGGCGCAGAACCCCCGGGCCCAGATCATGACCGGCAAGGAAACGACGCCGATGCTGGCGGCGATGAAGGTGACCGTCCCGAAGGACGGCAAGCCGATGTCCAGGGACCGCGCGCCGCACCCGGTCTTCGGCGACCTGCGCGTGCGCAAGGCGATCGGCTGCTACGGCATCGACCGGAAGGAGATCGTGAAGATCGCCTTCCAGGGCCACGCGACCCCGTGGGTCGGCATGAACCCGCCGGGCACGCTCGACACCGTCGACGTCAACTACATGTGCCCGTACGACCAGGCGAAGGCCAGGGCGTTGCTGGCCGAGGCCGGCTACGGACCGGGCAAGCCGCTGACCTTCGAGCTGATGACCAACACCGAGAAGAGCGTGTTCAGCGTCATCGCCACCGTCATCAAGGAGCAGATGGCGCGCATCGGGGTGACCGCGAACATCCGGCTCGTGGACAAAGTCTCCTGGATGAACACGACCCTGAACGACGGGCCGTGGGACATGTACGTCGAGGATCTGCTCTCGCTGATCACCCTGGACAGCAACGCCTACCTGTCGAACAGCACGTCGACCTGGACCCACCCGCGCCACAACGACAAGCGCACCGACGAGCTCTACGCGCGCTACGCGCGGGAGCTGGACGCGGCGAAGCGCAAGGCGATCGCCAGGGAGATCCAGGAGTTCTTCGTCGAGAACATGTACTGGAACAACATCTCCGGCTCGCCGTTCTACATGGTCGCCCAGCCGTGGATGAAGGGCTACGTGTACAACGCGGAGTTCGAAGTGCACTACGACAGGGTCTGGCTCGACAAGTAACGGGACGCGCGCATGCGGGTCTACGTGCTGCGGCGCTTGCTCGGGATCGTGCCGACTGTGCTCATGATCACCTTCGTGGTGTTCGTGATGATGCGCTCGGTTCCCGGCGACCCGGTGGTGGCCCTGCTCGGCGACGCCTACGACGAGCAGGACGCGATCAAGGTCCGCGCGTCTTACGGATTGGACCAGCCGATTCTCGTCCAGTACGCGATCTGGCTCGGCAAGCTCGCGCGGGGGGACTGGGGCGTCTCGTACATGACGGGGCGCCCCGTGCTGAAGGACGTGCTGGTCCGCCTGCCGGTGACGCTCGAGCTGATCGTGCTCTCGATGGCCGTGGCGCTGGCCATCGCCGTCCCCGCCGCCATCATCGGCGCGCTCCGCCAGAACACCTGGGCCGACTACACGGCGACGACCATCGCCATGATCGGCGTCTCCATCCCCGAGTTCTTCATCGGCGTCCTGCTCCTGCTGGTCTTCTCCATCGGCCTCGGCGGCCTGCTGCCCAGCTCGGGGTGGACGTACTTGCCGGGCACGTGCCCGACCATGGTGTGCGGCGCGAGCCTGTGGGGCAACGCGCAGCACGTCCTGCTGCCCGCGATCGCGCTCGGGGTGGGGCGGGCCGCCATCCTGACGCGGCTACTCCGCGCCAGCATGCTGGAGGTCATCCGCACGGAGTACGTCACGACCGCGCGCGCCAAGGGCCTGAGCGAGCGGCCGGTGGTGCTCAAGCACGCGCTGAAGAACGCGCTGATCCCGACCGTCACTGTGATGGGCCTGCAGGTCGGCTTCCTCATCGGCGGCGCCATCGTGGTGGAGACGCTGTTCGCCATGCCGGGGCTCGGCACCTTCGGCATCGACGCCATCATCGCGCGCGACTACCAGCAGGTGCAGGGGTTCGCCTTGCTGACGGCGCTCGCCTTCGTCGTCATGAACCTGGTCGTGGACCTGACCTACACGTTCCTGGATCCGCGTATCCGGTACGCCTGAGGGCCGATGGCCATCCAACCCATCCGCGGCGGCAGTCTCAGCGAGGCCGAGGTCACGACCGCCCCGCGCGTGGCGTGGCCCGCGCCGGCCGAGCGCTCCGAGTCGCCGCTGGTGCAGGGGTTGCGCCGGCTGCGACGCAGCGGGACGGCGCTGGTGGGCGTCGTCATCGTCGTCCTCCTCGTGACGGTCGCGATCTTCGCGGACGTGCTGGCGCCCCAGAGCCCGATCGCGAGCGACCAGGCGCACACCTTCGCGCGCCCGAGCTGGGACCACCCGCTCGGGACCGACCAGCTCGGACGCGACATGCTGAGCCGCGTCATCCACGGCACGCGTATCTCGCTGCTGGTGGGGGTGTCGTCGGTGCTGCTCGCGCTGTTCGTCGGCGTGCCGTTCGGTATGATCGCCGGCTTCTACGGCGGCCGGGTCGACACCCTCATCATGCGGGTGATGGACCTGATCCTCGCCTTCCCGATCTACCTGCTCGCCATCATCCTGATGGTCATGTTCACGCCCACGGCGGGGCTCATCGGGACGATGAAGGTCACGGGGGCCATCGCCATCGTGCGCATCCCGATCTACGCCCGCCTCGTCCGCGGCAGCGTGCTGTCCATCAAGGAGAAGGAGTACGTCGAGGCCTGCCGCGCCCTCGGTGTGCGCGATCCCTGGATCCTCTTCCGCCACGTCCTGCCGAACTGCCTGGCGCCCATCATCGTGACCACCACGCTGGGCATCGCGACGTCGATCATCGTCGAGGCCACCCTCAGCTTCCTCGGCCTGGGCACCCAGCCGCCGACGCCCAGCTGGGGCTGGGACCTCAAGGCCAACATCTCCTTCATCCAGGCGAACGCCTGGCTGTCGCTCTTCCCCGGCCTCGCGATCTTCGTCACCGTGCTCGGCTTCAATCTCTTCGGCGACGGTCTGCGCGACGCGCTCGATCCGCGCCTGAAATAGGCCTGCGAAGGAGAAGGAGAACCCCATGTCCCGCCAGATTCGGTCACGGCTCCCGCTGGTGCTCGTCGCGGTGTTCACGGTCCTCGTGGCGCTCACGCTGCTCGGCCCGACCGACCCCGCCGACGCCCAGCGAAAGAAGGTGCTGAACATCGCGGCCAAGGAGCCCGACACCCTCGACCCGCATTCGAGCACGCTGGGGCAGTCGCAGGCCATCGCGCGCTTCATGTTCCGCGGGCTGACGCGCTTCGCCATCAAGGACGGCAAGGTCACGACGGCCGAGGTCGAGCCGGACCTGGCCGAGAGCTGGACGCTGTCGCCCGAGGGCACGATCTGGACGTTCAAGCTCAGGAAGGGCGTGCAGTTCCACAAGGGCTTCGGCGAGCTGACGGCGGAGGACGTGAAGTACAGCTTCGAGCGGCAGATCAACAAGGCGCCGGGCACGCGCTACGGCGTCAACCTCGACGTCATCAAGTCCATCGAGGTGGTCGACCCGCACACGATTCAAATAGCTCTCAAGGCCTTCGACCCGATCTTCCTGCTGCGCATGGTGGGCTACCAGCAGGGGTACATCCTCTCGAAGAAGGCGGTCGAGAAGTATGGCGAGCAGTTCAAGTGGAACCCGGTCGGTACCGGGCCCTTCTACTTCGAGCGCCACTCACCACGGGAGAAGGTGGTCCTCAAGGCCTTCGACAAGTTCCACGCCGGCCGGCCGCAGATCGACGAGGTCAACTATTTCGACGTGCCCGAGGACGCCACCAAGCTCATCGGGCTCGAGAAGGGGACCTTCGACCTGCTCTATCCGGAAGCGGTCACCGCCGACTTCGCGGATCAGGTCAAGAAGATGGGCGCGGTCATCGACCGGCGGGGCCCGGGCGGGCAGGAGCGCTTCTACATCAACATGACCAAGCCGCCCTTCGACGACATCCGCGTCCGCAAGGCGTTCATGCACGCCATCGACCGCAAGGCCATCAAGGAGACCATGTATCCCGGCGGGCTGGCGCGCCTGGCGTCGAGCTGCGTGCCTCCGGGCTACTTCGGCCACATCCCGATGCAGTTCCCCGAGTACAACCCGGAGCTGGCCAAGAAGCTCCTGGCCGAGGCGGGCCATCCGAACGGCTTCACCATCAAGAACTACTTCATCAGCAAGTCGTTCTTCTATCCCAAGGTGCTGACGCTGGCCCAGGAGCAGCTCAGGAAGGTCGGCATCATCGTGGAACTGCAGGTGGTCGAGCACGCGACCTTTCACGAGAACATCCGCAAGAACCTCGACCCCTTCGTGCTCTACGGCGGCACGCGCATCACCGACGCCGATCCCTGGCTCTCGCTGTTCTTCGATTCCAAGGAGATCCCCGATCCCGCCACCGGCAACAAGGGGACCAACTTCGCCCACTACCGGGCCATCGACGATCTCCTGGCGGCGGGCCGGGTGGAGCGGGACGTGAAGAAGCGCGCCGCGATCTACGCCGAGGCCCAGAAGCGGATCGAGCGCGACCTGGTCTGCCTGCCCATCAGCGACGTGCCCGGCCAGTGGGCGCGCAATCCGAGGCGGGTCAGTACGCCGTTCGATCCCGAGTACGGCGAGTACTCGCTGCACTACAGCTACAACTACCCGGAGCTCCTCAAGGTCCTGAATTAGTCGGCGCGCCCCATGATCAACTACGTCCTGCGCCGGGTGCTGGTGGCCGTCCCCATGCTGCTCGGGGCCATGAGCATCGTGTTCTTCGCCATGCGCGTCTTGCCCGGCGATCCGTGCGTGGCCATGATGGGCGACCAGGCCACCACCGAGGCCCTGGCCGACTGTACGAAGAACCTCGGCCTCAACCGTCCACTGGCGGTGCAGTACGTGGATTACCTCTGGCGCTCGGTGCAGTTCGACTTCGGCAATTCCCTCCGGCAGGGCTATCCGGTCAGCGAATACATCTCGCGGATGTTTCCCCACACGCTCGTGCTCGTCCTGGCGGCCGCCGTGGTGGCGGCGCTCGTCGGCGTCCCGATCGGGATCTTCTCGGCGCTCAACCGTCGCAACCCGCTGATCGACTACCCGCTGCGCATCTTCGCGCTGCTGGGCCTGTCCATGCCGGTCTTCTGGCTGGGCATCCTGCTCCTCATCGTCTTCTCGCTCCGCCTGGACCTCTTTCCCCTGATCGGCGGCGGCGACCTCGACGGCGCGATCGCCATGATCCGCTCCGGCGAGGTCTTCACCCAGCCGCGCGATTTCCTGGCGGCGGTGGCGGACGTGCTCCACCACCTGGCGCTGCCGGCCCTCGCGCTGGGCTTCACGCTCGCGGCGACGGTCAGTCGGCTCTCGCGCTCGGCGATGCTGGAGGTCATCAGCCAGGATTACATCCGCACCGCGCGCGCCAAGGGTCACCACGAGCGCGCCGTCGTCTACAAGCACGCGCTCCGGAACATGATGGTCCCGCTGCTCACGATCATCGGCCTCTTCGTCGCCATCGCGCTCACGGGCACGGTGCTGACGGAGACGGTCTTCACACGGCCCGGGTTGGGCAAGATGCTCGTCGATGCGATCGGCGCGCGCGATTACCCGCTGGCCCAGGGCGCCATCACCGTCTTCACCGTGATCATCATCACCGTGAACCTCGTGGTCGACATGCTCTACGCGGTCGTCGACCCGCGGATCACGTACCGGTAGGAATTCCGCGGTGGCCATCACCCGCGACGCCCTCCCCGAGCTGACCGCGGTCGGCGCGCGGGACGATCTGCGGGATCGGTCGCTGGGCCGGCAGCTGCGTCGCTACGGGCCGATCGTCATCGGCGTCCTCATGGCGCTGACCATGGTCGTCGTGGCGGCGGCGGCCCCGCTCCTCGCGCCCCTGAGCCCGTCGGCCCAGTACGCCGATGCCGTCCTCAAGGGACCGGGGGCGCAGGACCGCCACGTCCTCGGCACCGACGAGTTCGGCCGCGACGTCTTCAGCCGCATCATCTGGGGCGCGCGGATCTCGCTGCAGGTCGGCCTCGCCTCGGTGATCTTCGGCTTCGCGCTCGGGGTGCCGCTCGGCATCGTCGCCGGCATGCAGGGGGGCAGCGTCGAGACCGCGGTCATGCGGTGCGCCGATATGCTGATGGCGTTTCCCACCCTGCTGCTCGCGCTGATCATCGTGACGGCGCTCGGCGGCTCGCTGGTGAACGAGATCCTGGCCATCGGCGTCGCGCTGACGCCGAACTTCGTGCGGCTGGCGCGGAGCCTCGCCCTGACCATCAGGGAGCAGGACTACATCCTCGCCGCGCGCGCCCTCGGCGGCGGACAGCTCCGGATCATGGCGCGCCACGTGTTCCCGAACGCGCTCTACGCCCTCGTCGTGGTGGCCACGCTCTATATCGCGACCGCCATCCGCACCGAGGCCGGCCTGTCCTTCCTCGGGCTCGGCATCCCGCCGCCCACGCCGAGCTGGGGCAACATCCTGAGCGAGGGCCGCCAGTACATCAAGTGCTGCCCGTGGATCACCACGTTCTCCGGGCTCGCCATCATGCTGGCCGTGCTGGCCTTCAACCTGGTGGGCGACGCCCTCCGCGACCTGCTCGATCCGCGGCTCCGCGGCGAGTAGACTGTCGCGCGTGAAGATCGCGGCCGTCACCCCGTTCATCGTCGACCCCGGCTACGGCAAGAACTGGCTCTTCGTGAAGGTCGAGACGTCCGACGGTCTGCACGGCTGGGGCGAGTGCTACACGCAAGCCGACCGCGATCACTCGATCGCCGCCTTCGTGCCGCAGCTCGCTCGATATCTGGTCGGCCGCGACGCCAGCCACATCCGCCACTTCACGCACTGGGCGTATCACGACTTCGCCGCCAAGCGCGGCTCGCTGGACTTCTTCGGCGCCGTGAGCGGCATCGAGCAGGCTCTCTGGGACCTCGCAGGCAAACGGGTCGGCGTGCCCGTGGTGAGCCTGCTCGGCGGGCCGTGCCGCGAGCGGATCCGCGTCTATGCCAACGGCTGGTACTCCGGCGCGAAGACGCCGGCCGACTACGCGACGAAGGCCAAGGCCACGGTGGCGCGCGGCTTCAGCGCGCTGAAGTTCGATCCGTTCCCCGGCCCCTGGCGCACGCACATCACGCGCGACGCCGAGCGGCAGGTGGTGGAGACGGTGCGTGCCGTGCGCGACGCCGTCGGCGCCGGTGTCGACCTCCTGATCGAGGTGCACCGACGGCTGGCGCCGATGCACGCGGTGCGCGTGGCGCGGATGCTCGAGCCGTTCGATCCGTTCTGGTACGAGGAGCCCGTCTCGGCGCGCGACCTCGGCGCGCTGGCCGAGTGCCGCCGCGAGATCCGCATCCCCATCGTGACCGGCGAGGAGCTCTACACGCGCTTCGAGTTCCGCGAGGTCTTCGAGCGGCGCGCAGCCGACATCATCAACCCCGACGTGTGCAACGTCGGCGGCATCGAGGAGCTCCGCGAGATCGCGGCCATGGCCGAGGCGTACCACGTCGTCGTCTCGCCCCACAACTACAACTCCACCACCGTGGGCCTCGCCGCCACGCTGCAGGTGTCGGCGGCCATCCCGAACTTCCTGATCACCGAGTACTTCGTGAACTTCGAGGCGCGGGGCGCCGAGATCGCCGTGAATCCGCTGCGGGTCGAGCAGGGCTACGTGACGCTGCCGACGGCGCCGGGGCTCGGCATCGACCTCCGCGAGGACGTCATGGCGCGCCATGCCTACCGCGAATTCCCCGCGCGCAGGGTGCCGACGCCGCGCGACGAAGGACCGTAGGAGATCGCCATGCTCGTTCGCGCCGCCGCCGCGCTCCTGGCCGTCGTGCTCGCCACCGGGTGCGTGAGCGCTCCGCCGCGTCCCGCCGACCTGACCGAGCTCACCGTCACCGACGCCGCGCGCCTCATCGCGCTCAAGAAGGTCACCAGCGTCGAGCTGACGCAGGCGTACCTCGCGAGCGCCGAGGCCAACCGCGACCTCAACGCGTTCATCACGCTCGACCGCGCCGGCGCGCTGGCCGCCGCGCAGCGCGCGGACACCGAGCTGGCCACCGGCGTGCGGCCGAAGGGTGCGCTGCACGGCGTGCCGCTGGTCGTGAAGGACAACACGCACGTGGCGGGCCTGCCCAACACCGCCGGCACCCCGGGGCTGCGCGAGTTCGTCCCCCAGGAGCACGCGCCGACCGTGACGTCGCTCGTCAACGCCGGCGCCGTCATCCTCGGCAAGACGAACATGCACGAGCTGGCCTTCGGCATCTCCGCTACAACGAGGCATTCTTCACGGCGCCGCCGATCGGCACGCGCAATCCCTACGACCGCGCGCGTATCGCCGGCGGCAGCAGCAGCGGCACCGGCGCCGCCATCGCCGCGCGGCTGGCACCCGGCGGGCTCGGCAGCGACACCGGCGGCTCGGTGCGCATTCCGGCCGGCGTCACGGGCGGCGCCGGGCTGCGGCCGACGCTCCGGCGCTACAGCCAGGAGGGCGTGACACCGATCGCGCACTCACGCGACACCGTCGGGCCGATGGCGCAGACCGTGGCCGACGTCGCCCTCCTCGACTCGGTCATCGTGCACGGCAAGATCCCGCCGACGGCCTCGCTGAGCGGCGTGCGCCTCGGCGTCAACCGCGCGTACTTCTTCGCCGACCTCGACGCCGACACGAAGGCCGTCATCGACGCCGCGCTGGAGAAGCTGAAGGCCGCCGGCGTGACGATCGTCGAGGTCGACATGCCGGATCTCAAGCCACTGAACGACAGGGTCAGCTTTCCGGTGGCCCTCTACGAGGCCTACGACGATCTGAAGGCGTACCTCGCGAAATACCGGACCGGCAAGACCGTCGAGCAGGTAGCCGCGCAAATCGCCAGCAAGGACGTGAAGGGTACCTACGAGACGCTCGTGGTGCCGCGCAAGCTGCCCGGCCCCAACGGCCTCGTCGACGCGGAACCGGTCTATCGCGGCGCCATGGCCGGGCCGCGGCCGGCGCTGCTCAAGCACTTCGTGGACACGTTCGAGAAGTATGCCGTCGAGGCGCTGATCGGCCCCACGACGCCCGGCATTGCCGTGCCCCAGGGGCCGGAGGCCTCGAGCTTCGAGACGTTCCTGCGCTTCATCCGCAACACCGACCCCGGCAGCAACGCGGGACTGCCCGGCCTCACGATCCCCGCTGGGCTCGGCCCGGGCACGCGGCTGCCGGTGGGGATCTCGCTCGACGGCCTGCCCGACAGCGACGAGCGCCTGCTCGCGGTCGGCCTGGCGATCGAGCAGGTGCTCGGGCGCACGCCGCCGCCGCCGAAGCGCTAGCTCGCTAACGGTCGGTGCGTCCGCGCGCGCGCCGCTCGTCCCGTTCCGCGTGATCGGCGGCCCCTTTCGGGGACGTGCGGCGCGCGTCGCCGCGCTCGACCACGGCCGACGGCGCGCCGCGGCCCGGCGTCGCCGCGCGCGCCGTCGGCGCGGGCGTCCCCGAGTGGCGCTCGCCGCCCTCTCGCCGCCACGGCGACACACGGTTGGCCGGCTCACCCGGAAGCGCGCGCGGCGCCGGCGACGCCTCGGGCGGCCGCACGGCGTCGCGCGGCGTCTCGGGCCGCGACTCGGACCGCGGCGCTCGCGCGTCCGGCCGCTCGACTCGCGGCTCGGCGCGCGGCTCCGTGCGCTCCGGGCGCGTGTCCGCTCGCGGCGTCTCGAAGCGCGGCGGCGGCGACGGGCGCTGGCGCTCGACCTGACTGGCGCCGAACGGCGCGCGCGGCGCCGGCGACGCCTCGGGCGGGCGCACGGCGGCGCGCGGCGTCTCGGGCCGGGACTCGGGACGCTGCGCTCGCACGTCCGGCCGCTCGGCGCGCGGCTCCGTGCGCTCCGGCCGCGCGTCCGCTCGCGGAGGCTCGAAGCGCGGCGGCGTCGACGGGCGCTGGCGCTCGACCTGACTGGCGCCGAACGGCGCGCGCGGCGGCGTCGGTGCGGTCGCCGTCGCCGGCTTCGGCGCGGGAACGATCTGCGGCGCCGGCACGCTGACCGCGGGCGCCATC
>Ga0209160_1005318_pt1 | contig 10176 bp, 9 predicted proteins | sample GraSoiAngelo_153_FD_186167 | JGI IMG/M metagenome (GOLD analysis project Ga0209160, IMG submission 186167) | Grasslands soil microbial communities from the Angelo Coastal Reserve, California, USA - 14_1009_12_40cm (SPAdes) (version 2) | ecosystem: Environmental > Terrestrial > Soil > Grasslands ... | reverse complement strand
ACCGAAGTCGTATCCCCAGACGCGCTCGAAGATGATCGAGCGCGTCAGCACCTGGCGCGGATTTCGCATGAACAGCTCGAGGAGCGAGAACTCCGTCCGCGTCAGATCGATCGGCTCGCCGGCGCGTCGAACCTCGCGTGTGCCCGGGTCGAGCTCGAGGTCGGCGAAGCGAAGCTTCTCGTCCGTTCCGTCGGTGCTGCGGCGGATGAGCGCTCGCACGCGGGCAAGCAGCTCCTCGAGCGCAAACGGCTTCGTCACGTAGTCGTCCGCGCCGGCGTCGAGACCCTCGACCCGGTTCTCGACCGCGTCCCGGGCCGTCAGCATCAGCACCGGAACCGCATTGCCGGTTGCGCGGATCCGCTTGCAGACCTCGAGCCCGTCGAGACCCGGCATGAGGACGTCCAGGATGATCGCGTCCGGTTGACTGTCGCTGTCGAGGCGGTAGAGCGCTTCGCGCCCGTCGCCGGCGAGCTCGATCTCGTACCCCTCGAGCTCGAGCGCACGCCGAAGCGAGTCCCGCACCGCCCGCTCGTCGTCGACTACGAGGATCCTCATCGGCCCATTGTCGCCCTGGCCGCCGGAGCTACGCGCGAAATCCCGCCACGGCCGCCGCCGGCGCTAGGGGGACGGCGACGGCGGCGGCACACCGGAGGAGCGGGCGGGAGGCAGATGTCACGAACCTCAGGCTGGCATCCCCGCTTAAGAGGTCACTAAGAGACGTGTAAGAGATTTCTGAGCGTGGCGAATCGATAGTGGGTCACTTCGGAAATCCGTGCTGCCGCTTCTTGTGGGTGCCAACGGCGGACGGGCGTAGCCTCGGCCTCGGCCAAGCGGATGCCCGGCGGCTCGTCTGCCGAGTGTCCGAATCAGCCGAAGCCTGACGTGTAAGTGACGTCGGGCGTGTCGCGGTACTTCTGACAGTCCTCGCAGCGGCGGAAGGTCTTGCCGTCGTCGGTGACGTGTCTCACCCAGCGATGGACGCCGAGCCAGCATCGAAGCTTCTTCGCCACGCCTCAAGGCTCGCACCGGGAGCCAGCCCTTTCAAGCCGACCTACGACCGGCGAATCTCATCGAGTTCTTACCCGCCTCTCAGGATCGTCTTAGAGACAGGTGTTCCCATGGGCATCGATGCACCTCCCCCGCACTCCGATCCTCGCCGCCCTCGCCGCCGCAATCGCCGTCGGCGCGGGCGGCGGCGTCGCAATCTATGCGGCTGCCACGTCGAACACGAGGACTGTCGTCCGCCAGGTCACCGTGGACAACGCAAGCCCCGCGTCCAGCACGAGCTCGCTCAGCATCGGACAGATCTACAAACGCTCGTACAAGGGCGTGGTCGAGATCACCGTCACGTCGACTCAGAACTCGTCACCGTTCGGCAACTCGCAGACGCAGACGGCCCAGGGATCAGGGTTCGTCTACGACACCGACGGCCACATCATCACGAACCAGCACGTTGTCGACGGCGCCAGTTCGATCTCGGTCAAGTTCTGGAACGGGGCGACGTACAAGGCAACAGTCGTCGGCACCGACGCGTCGACCGATCTCGCCGTGATCAAGGTGAGCGCGCCGAGCTCGCTGCTCGTGCCGCTCACCCTCGGCGACTCCGACAAGCTCGCGGTCGGCGACGGCGTCGTGGCGATCGGAAGCCCGTTCGGCCTCGAGGAAACCGTCACGAGCGGGATCGTCAGTGCTCTTCACCGCGAGATGACGTCTCCGAATAGGTTCACGATCCCCGACTCGATCCAGACGGACGCGGCCATCAACCACGGCAACTCCGGCGGACCGCTGCTCGACCTCAGCGGCCATGTCATCGGCGTCAACGCTCAGATCGAGAGCGACTCGGGCGGGAACGACGGCGTCGGCTTCGCGATTCCGTCGAAGACCGTCAAGTCGGTCGTCTCGGGCCTCCTGGCGAACGGGAAGGTCGAGCACGCCTTCCTCGGCGTCTCCTCCGTGACCATTCCCTCCTCGGTCGCGGCCGACCTCAACCTGACTGCGGGCGCCGAAGTTGCGACCGTGAGGAACGGGACGCCCGCGGCCAAGGCGGGTCTTCGCGCGGCCACCGGCACGCGGACGGTCAACGGGCAGGACTACCCAACCGGTGGCGACGTGATCACCGCGGTCGACGGCGAGAAGATCTCGACCGTCGAGGCGCTGATCGCGGCCGTGAGTGCGAAGAAGCCGGGCGACACGATCTCGATCACGTACTTCCGCGGCGGCAAGAGCCACACGGCTCACGTCACCCTGACGAGCCGCCCCTCCTAGCCCTCCGCCCCGCCAACCCCGGCGGCCGTGTTCGCGCTGAGGCGATGATGCCCGCGTGCGCTCCCTCCGACGAGTCGGCTATCCGCTGCGCCTCGCGTGGATCAGGCTTGCCCGCCGCGGCGAGCGCGTCGTGCTCGTCGCGCTCGGAATCGCGGCCGGTGCCGCGCTGCTCGCTTCTGTCCTCGCGGGGAGCCTCGTCGCGCAGGACAAGTCTCTCTCTCGCGCAACCGCGCGCCTGCCGCAGGCCGATCGCACGGTGCGGCTCGTCTGGGGCGGAATCGGCAGCGGTCTCGGCAACGACCCGGCGCAGGTCGATCGGTTCGCGCGCGCGTCTGTGACGCCGCTCGCAGGCCCGCCGGTGCGCGCGATGCTCTTCCGCCAGAGCGAGGCGGGCGGTCACCTCTTCGACCTCGGCGCGATCGACGGGCTCGCGCGCTTCGTGCGCGTGCAGTCGGGACGGCTGCCGCACGCATGCCGGCCCGAGCGCTGCGAGGTCCTTCAGTTCGGCGGAGCCGGACCGATTCCGCAGATCGGCGGGCTGAAGCTCGTGCGCGTCGGTCGCGCCACCCTGACGTCCAAGTTGCCGCTCGGAGATCTGATCACGCGTGAGACGTACAAGTCGGTTCTCAGTTCCGCGCTCCTGTACCACACCGCAGCGACGCCGCCGCTCCTCCTTGCCGAGGGCATCGCAGGGCTCACGTCCGCCGAGGTGTTTGCGCCCACCTACCGGAGCTACGCCTGGACGGCGCCGCTCGGAGTGCACGAAGTGCACCCGTGGACGATCGACCGGTTCGCCGAGCGCGTGCAGCGCACCCGCTCGGCCGTCGAGGCCGAGTCGCTCGCGTTCGACTTGACTGCGCCGGTCGACGAGCTCCGCGCGGCGGACGCGACGGGGAAAGTGGCCGGACGCCGGCTGCTGCTGATCGGCGGCGAGGCGGCGGCGCTGCTGCTCGCGTTCGCCGTGCTTGCCGCGATGGGGCTTCGGCGCGACGCCGAGGCGGAGTGGCGTCGGTTGACGTGGTACGGCGCGCGGCGCTGGCAGCTCGTGCTCGTCTCCGTCGCGGAGGTCGTGGCCGTTGCAGTCGTCGGCGCAGTTGTCGGCTGGGCAGCGGGAACGGGGATCGGCGCGCTCGTGGCGGACCGTGCGGACGTTCCGGGCGGCGCAATTCTCGGGCATTCGACCTTGGCGGGTCGCGGGATCCTGTTCGCCGCCGCCATCGCCGGCGCTGCGGCGCTCGTGGTGTTGCTGGCGCTTCGCGCCGGCTCGGCCCGACTCGGCGCGTTCACGGTGACACCGGTGGACGCGGCAGCGGGCGGCGCGCTGGTCGCGATCGTGATCGCCCTCGCGCGTGGGGCGGCCAACACGAGCACACTTGCGAACGAACGCGGGACCGGCGCGGTTCTCCTCCTCCTCCCCGCGCTGATCGCCTTCGTCGCGGCCGTCGTAGTCGCACGCGCGCTCGCGCCGGGCCTCGGCCTCCTCGAGCGCTGGGGACGGCGCGGCCCGGCGTCCGTGCGCCTGGCTGCGCTGTCGCTCGCGCGCCATCCGGGCCGCGCTGCGATCGCAGTCGCGTTCCTCGTCGTCAGCCTCGGCCTCGCGGTCTTCGCGGAGGCCTACCGCGCGACGCTGGTGCGGGGGCAGAACGACCAGGCGTCGTTCGCCGTGCCGGTAGACGACATCGTCAGCGAGGACCTGACGAAGCTGGTGCCGGTCTTTCAGACGGCGTCGCTGGACCGCTTCGCGACTGCGGTCCCTCGTGGGCGGGCCTTCGCCGTCCTGCGGCAGTCCGGCAACGTGCGCCGGCTCGAAGGGACCGAAGGAGTGACCGTGCTGGGGATTCCCGCGGGCGAGCTCACGACGGTCCGCTGGCGCGGCGACAACGCGTCCCAGTCACGACGCGATCTTCGGCGCCTGCTGAAACCGGCGAGCTCGGTCGTGCTTCAGGGCATCCACATTCCCTCAGACGCCCGCGAGCTCTCGCTGCCGCTACGTGCGCGCGGCGACGAGCTCGCCGTTCGCGCGGTCATCGTGACGCCGCTCGGCGAGGCGCGCGGCATCGCACTCGGAACGACGCGATCGGGTCGCCTCGCCGGCCGCGTGCCACGCGACGCCCGCGGCGGCGTGCTCGTCTCGTTCACGTTCGGCTTGACGAACACCGGGCTGCACGGCGTCCCGAACGGAGGCCAGAATGCCGCTGCCGTCGCCCAGGGAACGATGAGCATCGGCTCACCGCGTGCCGACGGCCACGCGCTGCCCCTCGACTTCGGCGCGTGGACGGGAACGGGAGGAATCACCCGGGAGACCTCCGGCCGCCTGCGCTACGTCGTCACGGGCAATGCAGTCGCACGGTTCCGCGCGCGGCAGCCGACCGACGGACGGCCCGTTCCGATCGTGGTGACTCGCGCGCTCGCTGCTGCGGCGGGGCCGGGCGGGATCCTCCCGATCGAGGTCGGGAGCGGCACGATCACGGGGCGGGTCGTCGCAACCGCCCGTCGCATCCCGACGATCGACGGCGACGCGGTCCTGGCAGACGGCCCGACGATCACGACGGCGCTCGATGCCGACGCACCGGGAGCCGGATCTCCTGACGAGGCGTGGATCGACGCGCCACGCGGCTCGGAGGCACAACTCGACGCGGCCCTTCGTCGTCCTCCCTTCGACGTGCTGACGGTGACGTCGTACCGCTCGCGGCTCGCCGAGCTCCGGTCCGAGCCGCTTGCGCGCGGAACGCTGCTCACCCTCGTCGGAGCGGCGCTCGTCGCGCTCGGGCTCGCGCTGGTCGGGCTGCTCCTCGGCGTCGTCTCCGACGTGCGCGACGAGCGCGGGGAGCTGTTCGACCTCGAGGCGCAAGGCGCGCAGCCGTCGACGTTACGCGCACATCTTCGGCTACGCAGCGGCCTGGTCGCGGCGTTCGGCCTGGTCGGCGGGATCGCGACCGGCGCGGTTCTCGCCGCGCTCGTCGTCTCGCTCGTGACGCTGACGGCCGGTGCGGGCTCGCCGCAGCCGCCCCTCCTCCTCGGCGTCGACTGGCCGGTCTTGCTGCTCGGCCTCGCCGGCTACATCCTGTTCGCCGCGACGCTCGTCGGCCTTGCGACCAGTCGCGCGTTCCGGGCGGACGTCGCGGGACGGTTTGCAGAGGTGGGAACGTGAGCGCAGCGATCGACGTGCGCGATCTGTTCCGCGTGCACCAGACGCCCGAGGGCGACGCGGCGGCGCTGCAGGGTCTGTCGCTGACCGTCCGCGAGCGGGAGGTGGTGACCGTGCTCGGGCCGAGCGGCTCGGGGAAATCGACGTTCCTGCGGATTCTCGCCGGCCTCGATCGTCCGTCGGCCGGAACCGTGCGCGTCTTCGGAGTCGAGCTCGGGAAGCTGCCCGCCGCCGACGTCGCGCGCTACAGAACCAGCACCGTCGGCTACGCGGACCAGCACTATCAGCGCGCGCTCTCGCCCGAGCTGACGGCACGCGAGCTCGTCGCCTTGGAGCTCGGGCTCGCCGGCGCGACACGAGCTGAGCGACTGCGCCGAGCCGACGAGCTGCTCGAACGGGTCGGTCTCGCCGGGAAGCGCGACGCGCGTCCGTCAGAGCTCTCCGGCGGGGAGCAGCAGCGCGTCGCCGTCGCCGCCTCGCTCGCGCACAAGCCCAAGCTCTTCCTCGCGGACGAGCCGACTGGCGAGCTCGACGCCGCCAGCGCAACGCTCGTCTACGAGACGATCGGCGAGCTCGTCCGCGCGGAGCACTGCACGGCGGTGATCGTCAGCCACGATCCCGAGTCCACGTTGATTGCCGACCGCATCGTGCGCATTCGCGACGGACGGGTCAGCGAGGAAACGGCGCGGGGCACCGGAGCCCAGGAGTCGATCGTCGTCGGCAGGGGCGGATGGCTGCGCCTACCGGAAGAACTACTCCGCCGATCGGGGATCCACTCGCATGCCGTTGCGAAGCTGCAGGGACACGAGATCGTCGTCTCCGCAGCGATGCAGGAGGGCGTCGTGCCGGAGAATCCCACTCCCACCGTGGCGGCGCCGCGCGACACGCGCGTTATTGCCGAGACGCGAAACGTGCGCAAGGTCTATGGAAGCGGCGCGACTGCCCGTGCGGCGATCGACGATCTCGACGCGCAATTCCCGTCGTCCGCGCTCACCGCGGTCACCGGCCCGTCCGGTTCGGGCAAGACGACGCTGCTGCATCTCCTCGCGGGCCTCGAGCTGCCAACGTCCGGACGGGCTGTCGTGCTCGGGACTGAGTTGACAAAGCTCGGCCGCGCCGAGCGGGCGCGCTTCCGGAGCGACCACGTCGGCTACATCGGGCAGCAGCCGGGCCTCGTCTCCGCGCTCAGTGCACTCGAGAACGTCGAGCTCGCGCTTGCGTTCCGCAGCCGTCCGCTCGACGGTGCCCGCGAGGCGCTCGCGGCGGTCGGCCTCGAGGAGCGCGCCAAGCAGCGCGTGTCGAGGCTCTCCACAGGCGAGCGCGGGCGCGTCGCGATCGCCCGGGCACTCGCGCCACGGCCGGAGCTTCTACTGGCGGACGAGCCCACCTCACGGCTCGACCAGGCAAACGCACTCGCCGTCGGTGCGCTGTTCGTCCGGCTCGCGCGCGACTTCGGCGCCGCCGTCGTGTGCGCGACGCACGACCCGCTTCTGATCGAGCAGGCCGACGTGATCTTGCGGCTCGGCTAACCCACGACGCCCGACCCGCTCCGGGTCGAGCCAGGCCGACGAGTTGCGCTCTAGGCGCCGCTTGCGGCGCCGTCGCCAGGACGCTCGGGCACAGCCCGAGCGTCCGTCTGAACTGACCGGTCGATCCGATCCGAATCCAAGACGGAACAGCCTCTAAGCCGCAGGCTCTTGGTACTTCTTCGCCATCGTCTGCAAGAGCTTCCAGGCGATCGAGCTGTGGCTCTCGACGAGCGGCTTGAAGTCCCAGGAGGTCATGCCGTAGCAGCGCAGATCGGTCTCGGCCGTGATCGTCGCCGTGCGCGGGCTGTCGGTCAGCAGCGCCACCTCGCCGAAGTAGTCGCCCGGGCCGAGCCTGCGCCGATCCTTCCCGCCGATCGTCACCCTGGCCTCGCCGGACTCGATCACGAAGAAGCCGACGCCGCCCTGGCCTTCGGCCGTGACGGTGTCCCCGGCATGGAAGGTCCGCTGCTTCATCGAGCTCGCGATCCGCTCCAGCTCGCGGCGGTCCAGGCCGTGGAAGATCGGCACGTGCTCGAGGAGTTGGATGGGCTGCTCGGCCACGCAAGCGATTCTAAGCAGTCATGCTTACCCGGATGAAGGTCACCGTCGTCGGTTGCTCGCCCGCCTGGCCGAATCCGGGCGGCGCCCAGTCCGGGTACCTGGTGGAGGGATCGGGTCGATTGCTGCTCGATTGCGGCCCCGGCGTGCTGCCGAGACTCCGCGAGCAAGAAGGCTGGCCGCGTGTCGACGCGATCGCGATCTCCCACTTCCACCTCGACCACTGGGGTGACGTCGTCCCCTGGACCTGGGGCTCGCAGTACGGCCCGGGCCGAGAGCTGCCCAAGGCGGATCTCTGGGTGCCGCCGAACGGAGGACGGGAACTGGCGAACTTCGGCACCCACTTCGGGAGCGACGGGATGTTCGAGCAGGCCTTCAATCTGCACGAGTACGCGGAGGGCGAGGAGTTCGAGATCAGCGGATTACGCGTCACCCCGAGGCGTGTCCCGCACTACGACATCGAGACGTACGGCTTTCGCGTCACGGACGGCGAGCGCACGCTTGCGTACTCCGGTGATTCCGCGCCGAGCGACGCGCTGATCGACCTGGCACGCGACGCCGATCTCTTCCTCTGTGAAGCCACGCTCGCTGAAGTGGGCGCAGGCGAGACGACGCTTCGCGGCCATCTCGCTGCGGAAGAAGCGGTCGCCGCGTTCGAGCAATCGGGTGCGAAGCGGCTCGTGATCATCCACCGTCCGCAAGAGCTCGGGCTCGACGAAGACCTCGTACGTGCGGCGGACGGCGACGTGTACGAGGTCTGATCGCGCGGCGTCGTCGGTCTCGAGCTCGGACACGCGCAGAGCGACCGCATCACCGACATGTCTGAAAACACCACGGTCTGACCCTGATGTAAGAAAAGTGTGACTTTCTTTCCACAGGATCAGCCGAGCGAACGCGCTACCAATTCGCCCAGAGTGCGGTAGCCGGCGACCGACGGATGGTCGCCGTCTGCATGCGTCCATTCGGGACGCATGCGTCCATGACGCTCGCGATCCTCGAGCGTGTCGTGGAAGGGAAGGAGCAACACGCTCTCGTCGTGCGCGATGCCCGCGATCAGCGCGTTCAGCTCGCGGATCGGCTCCTCAGCGTCCGGCCAGCCGTTGTTCCAGGGAAGGACGTCGGCGAGCGCGACGCGCAGCCCGAGCCTCGTTCCACGCTCCACCATCGCGCGAAGGTTCGCGGCCGCGTCCCCGACCGACCGACCCTGCGCGATGTCGTTGATCCCGCCCTGAACGACGAGCACGTCCGCGCCGGACACGCAGCCCTCGAGCCTGGCGGCGATCTCGTCGGTCCGCTGCCCGTAGATCCCACAGTTGCGGAACTCGAGCCGCGGGTCGGCGCGCGCCGCCCAGTACTCCCACTGGCTCCTCTCGTCTCCACCGCGACGCGAGTCGTACTCGGGCGACCCCTCCGTGATCGAATCGCCGAGCGCGGCGACGACGATCCGCTCAGCTGCGGGGATCGGTCTCCTCTGCGACCTTCGCGGCGGCGCCCACTTGCTTGCGGATCACGTCGTAGCCATTGCGCTTGTCGACGACCTCCTCGACGTCCGAAATCTCGTGTCCCGAAGCGACGGCGAAGTGCGTTGGATCGGCACGAACCGCCTCGTAGTCCGCCCTCGTCAGCGTGATGTGCTGTACGCAGGTGGGATCGCCGCACTCGCAGACGAGGTTCAGCGGCTGATCGTTCCCCTCGAACGATTCCGCGACGTCTTGGATGCGTTCGTTGACCTCACGGAAGACGGCCTCGTTCAGCCCGATTCGTCGCCCTCGCTCGTCGTCCATGTCCCCGGGCATTCCTATGCCGGTCGAGTCTCAGTGGGCACGGTGCCTGCCGGCCACCGCGAGGATCTCGGCCGGCGTCTCCTCGGCGGCGATCACCTCGTGTGCCAGATCCCGGAGACGCAAACGATTCGAGCGCGCAGTCGTGCGCAGCAATTCGAACGCGTCCTCGACGCCGACGCCGAGCCGCTCTGCGAGGACGCCTTTTGCTTGCTCGATCACGATGCGCGAGTCGAGGGCCCGCTGGAGCTGCGCCGTCTTCACGTAGTTGGCCTCGTTGACCTTGAAGAGCCGGGCGAGGGCGACCGAGGCCTCCTCGAGGCTTCCGAATTCAATCGCTTCGATGGCTCCGCTTTCCCTCGGCTCGTCCACGGTCGGCGATCATAGCCGCCGCCTGGGGAACGACTGCGATTGCTATCGCTTCGGGACGAGATCGACGACGAGGTCGCACTCGAGCGCGTCGGCGATCGTGAGCAGCGTGTCGATCCGAGGCGGGCGACCACCGCGCTCGAGCCGCGCGATCGCGGACTGCGTCGTGCCGACGAGCTCCGCGAGCTCACGCTGCGAGAGGCCCTTTTCAGCGCGGCGCGCCGACACCTTCTCCGCGATCGCAGCGAAGAACCAGCCGCGATCGCGGGTGGCGATCTTCTCGTGGAACCGCTCGAGCGGCCTCTTGTCCGACGAGCCGCGGGGGCGAGGCGACATAGACGGAGTTATAGCATCCTTGCTATGCATTCGACGTGAGCCGCTGGTAGAAGAACCCGCCGAGGAGCAGGGCGCCGCCGACGGCGAGGAACGAGACGGCGCGGGTCGCCGAACTCAGGGCGGCGAGGTCGTAGAGGAAGATCTTCACAAGGATGACTGCGAGGAGCGCAAGCCCGCCCCCGCGGAGTCC
>Ga0209160_1005317_pt1 | contig 10177 bp, 14 predicted proteins | sample GraSoiAngelo_153_FD_186167 | JGI IMG/M metagenome (GOLD analysis project Ga0209160, IMG submission 186167) | Grasslands soil microbial communities from the Angelo Coastal Reserve, California, USA - 14_1009_12_40cm (SPAdes) (version 2) | ecosystem: Environmental > Terrestrial > Soil > Grasslands ... | reverse complement strand
ACAACTCGACAACAGTCGTAACGCTGACTGTACTTCTACTAACTCTAACTCTCATCAGCACCACAATACCAGCATACGCCAACACTCCTCAAACACATTCGCGAGCCGCCAAAGGCTTGGACGACATGTTCGATGACGTCGCCACCTCAGTGCCCGGATTCGGCGGCATGTACTTGGACGGCAACACACTCAAAGTATACCTCATCGACCCAGCTCAGAAAGTCATGGCCGAGCATGCGATCGGAGCAGTATTCGGTGCCGCACGCATACCTGCCGGCGGCGTCCAGACTCTCAAAGGCACATACGGATTCCATCAACTTCATACTTGGTACAACCATCTAGGAGCAGTCTTCAACATTCAAGGCGTAGTCTACACCGACATCGACGAGAAAGCCAACAGGTTGACAGTAGCCGTTGAAAATCAAGGACTCGTAGCCTCCGTCCAGACCGAAGTCTCTACTGCTGGCGTTCCGCAAGATGCTGTCAATATTGTAATGGCCGACCCGATCTATACTCAAGTGACTCTCCAAGACCAGGTAAGACCCATTCAAGGCGGTCTACAGATCCAATTCTCCAACTTCCTCTGTTCAATCAGCTACAATGCGGTAAGAGGCGGAGTCGCAGGCTTCGTAACAGCATCACACTGCACCGACATCCAAGGAGGAGTAGAAGGCACACTGTACTACCAGCCGTTAACCTCCTCGAACACATTCATAGGAACCGAGATCGCAGACCCAACCTACACGAAAGCCACATGCACGGCCGCCGGCGTCAAAGGCAACCACGTCTGCAGATACAGTGACACCTCGTTCGAACGATTCGCCAATGGAGTACAGCAGACTCTAGGCTCAATAGAACAGACAGACACTGTCAACACTGGATCGCTCACCATTGCCGGAAGCTTCCGCGTAGTAAGCGAAGGTCCATCCCTGGTTGGACAAACCGTCAACAAGGTCGGAAGGACCACCGGCTGGTCCCAGGGACAGGTAACGAACACATGCGTCAACACCGGCGTATCCGGATCAAAGATCGTCCAGTTATGCCAAGACTGGGTAAGCGCAACCGTCGGCCCTGGAGACAGTGGCTCAGGAGTGTTCGCGATAACCTCCGGCTCTGACGTCCAGCTAAGAGGGACACTCTGGGGAGGGAACGGAGCCGGGACAATATTCGTCTACAGCCCAATAGCCAACATACAACGCTCCGACGAACTAGGACCCATCAGCACATGCGCGTCAGGCTTCACGTGCTGAGAGCAACAATCACATACACGTCCCTATTCTCTTTTTTTGTCAACCTTCGATCTGAAGATCGACTCGTCTTAGAGGGATTCACCCTCCTCACAAGCCTTAACCTACTATGCATCCACAATATTCGAACATAGCTCTATGAAAGCAGGACTGATCCTTGCACTATTACTCCTAGTCTTGGTTGGCGGAACATTCGGCTATTATCTATACTATTTCTACGGTATACAATCCTCAAGCAGCACAACCTCGCCATCCACCTCCTGCCCACCTGGCCAAACGTCGATCAATGGAGCATGCGTCAATAATTGCACCAACGATGCCGCCAACCCACCCAGTTGCACCTCACCGGTCCAATGCACTGATCCAGATGGGATCAACAGCCACGTCTATCATCCCTCCAGACTCACACTAGTCAAATCATGCATCACGGCCTCAGGAATAGTAGACCGAGTTCTCACAGAGAATGACGGCGATCTACACGTAAGACTGAGACTTGACCCGGCCTACAGCAACCTCACCAACAATGCCAATAACCAATACCAATACGGCGACCTTGTCGTCGAGATCATCTGCGTAGGACCCGTTTCTCAAGCAGACGCTGTATCTGCATGTCAAAACTACACCAACAACATTCTGATCCCGCAACAAGGCCAGCATATCACAGTCTCAGGACCCTATGTCCTAGATACCATGCATTACAACTGGGCTGAGATACACCCGGTCTACAGTCTAAAGGTCGACACGTCCTGATGGCAGCAGTTTGTCTTTGGCTATTTTGCAGCTGTTGCGGATCGGTCTATGAGATGGACGACCTCGGCGAGGACCTCTGACCGGACTCTCAACCCCGACCTGACAAGATCTCTCAAAAGGGCCCGAGCTTCCGAGCCAGAAAGCATTCTCTGAGCAACCGCCTCGATGACAGCCTGGGTAAGCCACTTCACAGTTACACCCTGAGCCCTTGCTAAAGCGGCCAACACTCGATCATTTGTAAGTAATGGCAGGGCGTCACGCTTCGCCAGGGCCAACACTTCTCCGTCAACCCCTACCGCACCGGCACGGTTGAGGATTGGAGGGACCCCTACCTTACGCACGATAATCCATCCCTCATCCACTCCGTTCTTCACCTCAGTAGCTCCCGGCCTCTCAGCATCCCCAGCCACTTCTTCTAGAACTCCTTCAGGGATGACGATGTTGCCGTAAAGCCTCCTCAAAACCCCGAGTTGTCCGAGCCTGCCCATATAGATCAGTGGAGCAGAGTCAGCTACGATCAAATGCTTCTCGAATGTCCTTGACACTCGGCCCGGAGTCGATGCCCTGCTCGGACATCCTTTCCAGAATCTCGTGATAGCCTAGACCCGCGAACCTGGCGGCCCGTCTCACCGTCCAACGTCCCTCAGAGATCATCCGCAATGCCTTGGCCAATCTCCATTCATGGACAGCCCTGTCCAGAAGTCTCCTGACAACCTCAGCCCGCTCAGCCCTCTCGTCCCTTTCAATCTCCCTAATCGCCTCAAGCAGGTCATTGGGAATCCTAGTTGTCAATACTTCCATGAGAGCCCTCACGTATACGATATTTGCTGAGCGATACTATAAGCGTTTCTTATCCATTGCAGGCTAGAAGACCTCCCCCAGTCCGATTATTTCGTCGCTAAAAACTGGACATGACAGCGCCAGCAATGACAGAATTCTTCATATAAATAGGCCGGTCGAAAATGCTCCTTGTCGGCTGAACTTTATCCTTAAGTAGTACTACGGTCGATGGTACTACTTGTAAAAATTGTCCGACCAATTGGTGAAAGTGGCCAGAAAGGGGCAGGTGACGATCCCGATCGAGCAACGCCGGAAGTACGGGATCAAGGAGGGAATGAAGATTCTCGTTAGAGACGATCCCAAAGGAATACTGTTGACTCCAGTTCCACGGATAGCCGACTTGGCCGGGATAGATGCCGGGAAGGTCTCGATCGAAGAGATGAAGAAGAGGCTTGACCGGATGCGCTCCGAGGACCGTTATTGAAAGCGCCTCCCACGGTCGACACCAGGTTCCTACTCACCAATTTCTTGGCCGAACCAAGCCCTCTCAGGGAGAAGACAAGGCGGAAAGCGGCCGAGCTTGAGGCCAAGGGAGCGCTAGTTCCGACCATAGTTCTGCACGAAGTGTACAAGTTCGAATACGACACAGTTGGCGCAGACGCTGCAATGGTTAGAGTCAATTCAATAGTCAGGTCAAACTTTCAGATCATCGACCTCGACACCAAGATCGCACTGTCCGCCGCACGCCTCAGATGCCGTCACAAAGATTTGCCGACGGCGGACTCGATAATTGCCGCCACCGCTATAGAACTCAAGTCGAATACAGTCTTCACCGACGACCCACACTTCCAAACGATACGAGAGATTGACGTGGAATGGATCTAACAATCCTGCCCTGGGTTACGGAACACTTTTCGCGAGATTTCTCACAATAAATCGGGTGTGGAAAAGAAAGACATCTTCGGCTTCCGAACTCTTGTTGCCCTGTTCAGCATAGGCTCAATCATAGCATTAGCGACGGGATTCCTTCCGCTTACGGACGCTCCAACACCGGGCGGAGAATGGCAACCTTTCGGTCTACCCATTCCATGGAAAGAATACGAGAGAGGCTGTCCTCCACCCTGCTTACAGACCGGAACCAGCTACGCTTGGCCCTTCTTCGCCGTGGACGTAGTAATCTACGCATTTGTTGGTTACGGCCTGATTCACGTTCTATCAAAGAAACCGGGCAAGGAGGTCGTGTTGGCAAAGCGTCTCGAATCAGCAAAAACCCTGGTATTACTCGCTCTTACAGTCATCATTCTCTTCGGTGGAAACTTGGCTTATGACTCCTTTTTTGGATGGGGGCCAATACATCTTCTAGGCACATGATTAGAGAAGCCTAGGGCAATGATTAACAAAGCCAGTCCTCAGAACTCTCCCTTTTGAGATGCGCCGGCCATTACTCCAATGAAGACGATACTGATATTTGCACTCCTAGTTTTGCCAGCAGCTTTCACTGTGCCTGCTGTCAAAGCGTCCGAACGAGATTTCAGATTTAGTAGGGCCTGTTCTTTCCTGGATGGTCTCTACAATCCATCTCTTGATCTCGTCCGAGAGACACCATCGAGTCATGTCTACTGGATAGCGAGCGACAATCTCCTAGCACAGGAAGCTCTCCAAGAATGCGGCTCCAGCAATGCACAATCCATCCAAGCTATCCTAAACAATGCAACCTGTTGCCAACAAGGAAACGATCGTATGCATGAATCTCTACTCGGCCGTTCAATACCCCTCCCAATACACAACGCAACAATTTACAACGTAACAGGCTATTGGAAGAGTCTCACTAACTCACAGGAGACTGGCAATCACACTGTGAAATGGGAATACCACAATAGCACGGGAACTCTCTCCCCATACGATTACGGAGACATCGCAACCTACACGCTTCTCGAGTACAAGAGACGCAACAACGAAACCGGAGTACAGGATATGATCCAGACACTCAATACAATGTGGACCGGATCAGGAATAGCCGACCAGCCGTACAAAGAGACAGGGGTGCAGTCAGGGATCTACCAGACATACAAGACCGCTCTCTACGCTTATGCACTGACTCAACTATCCATCCCCGTCCCGGCTACTGTCACCGCTGCTCTTCTTCGAATGCAGGGTCCTGATGGAGGATTCCACACAGGCTATGGGACCAACCTAACGTATGCTGGGACGGATGAGAACGCTGAGACAACCTCCATGTCAATACTCGCCCTGAATACCGTTCCGCCTGGTCCCAACTCGACGCTCAGCTGGATTGGCACCAGCATAACCGTCACGCTTCTGTTAGTACTTCTCGTAATCCGCGCTAGTCGTAGACCCACAAGAAAGTAACACAGGGACGGGTCCGGTTCATGCGTCGTCGTGAACCTAGGTTCCATCACAAGGAAAGCTGGACATGAAAGCACCAGCAATGACAAAAGTCCTCATCTAGGGTGAGAGTAATTTTGTCGCAGCTGTAACATGAACGATTCCGATCATACCAAAGTGCCTTTATAGAGAGCGTATACAAATTGTATACTGAATATTAATGGGAGTAGTCCCAGTCAGACTGGACGACCAAGACATCAAGCAGATTGACCGACTGGTTAAGCGACAGTCTTATCGGAGCCGGAACGAGGCGATACGAAAGATGATCAAGGAAAAACTGTCAGAGTCCCTGGAGAATGAGGAAGCTCATGAGAATGTCGAGGAATTGGTCAAGTCGATGTTGAGGATGAAGAAGGCTGGTCGGGAGCCTGTCATGTTGAGGTTGAGGAGGTCGGCGGTGGAATCTGTTGCTGAGGGACGAGATCGATGGCCTACGTAGACACTAATGTTCTGATAGCCGCTTACACCTCAAAGGATCCGATGCGCAAACCCGCCAAAGCCTTCCTGGCTTCAACGACCACCCCTACTTTTGTATCGCCTCTGACCTTCACCGAGATTGTTTCCGTTGTAGCCAGAAACGATCATCTCCTCGAGACTCCTCTATTTCTCAAAGAGGAATCATCTACGCGAAGGGTGAGAGCCCTTGCCGAATACATCATCCGTGACTCAGGCGTCTCAATGGCCAGTCCACAGGGATCGAGTAGGACGCGGATCGGCGGCAGAAGTGTGGTGATCCCAATAGAATACTCGCGAGCGGCATCGTTAGCCGCGGTTCTTAAGCTCCGAACGCTCGACCTATTGCATCTCGCCTATGCCTACATAATTGGACGGATCGAATACTCGCTCACGAGCTTTGTAACCGGCGACGCGTTGATCGCTTCGAGGGCCAAACAGATCCATCAACTGCTCGGCCTAGACGTAAAACACCCCGCCGACGAAACCTAGCAACATCCATCGACTCATCCATACTCCATTATTGCAACTGCATGACAATAACCTACAACCATCACCCCTCATCACCCAAAAAACACTCGAAAGAATCCGGCGCCCCATCACTAGGAAGCTGGACATGACAGCGCCAGCAATGACAGAATTCTTCATCCAGAATCTTTATGCTTTAGAAACAAGTCAATATTTCCCGTGACAGTCCGGGAGTAATCCGGTGCAGTCTGATGGTTTAGGAATCCTCAGGACGCGGCGTTTAACTATGTCAGAGGATCTTGTACATTAACAACCATGGCCACCACACAACTAGAGAGGGAGCTCAAGCTGATCCGGGAAAGGTTGGAGTCGATAGAAGAAGTCCTCTCGGAAGAGATGTCTCATGATGATAAAAGAGAGGCTCTCAACGAGCACAAGCTGGGCAAGGCAACACCCGCAGTGACAGAATTCTTCGTCTAAATCAAGAACCAAATTATCGCGCGGAGATCACTCTCCGAGTAATCCAGGTCTTCTCCAGGGTCCCGAAACTCTTACATGCTTCGTCCATGCATTGTTACATGGAATCGTACATGGAACGAAAGGTTGCTCAGACCGAGTTCGACCCGAAAGAATACGACACATTGGCCAAGGCGGCTCGGAAAAGTGGACTCTCGATCAAGGAAGCTTTGAGGCAGGCCGCGCTTCAGTGGGCGACAGAAACATCAGGAATAGACCCTGCTGACCCGATCTTCCATCTCAAACCAGTCTCGTACGGAGACAAGAAAGCGTCCGAGAGAGTCGACGAGATTGTCTATGGACGAAGAAAACGATCTAGTTGAGACTGTTCATCGACACTGGACCGATCGTCGCCAGACACAACAAGGAAGATTATCATCACAATCAAGCGAACGCAACCCTCGATAAGATCGCCTCCGGAAAAACTTCTTACACAAAACTCTACACTTCTGATTATATCATTGACGAATCCATAACAGTCTGCCGAAGTCGTACCCACTCTCATGCCCAGGCCATAGACTTGGGAGAAGCTATTCTCCATTCCAAATCCATAGTGCTATTGAAAGTTGAAGAGAGAATCTTCTCGAGAGCTTGGGAGCTTTTCAAGGAAAGGAAGGAAGTCGAGCTGAGCTTCACAGATTGTACCTCTGCGACACTCGCGAAGACGAACGGAATCATCGACATCTACACGTACGACAGACATGATTTCCGAGCACTTGGATTCAACACAATAAGCGAACTTTAGCGGGCCGTGCAAAACGCTTTGACAGAGTGGAAACTGGGCATGACAAAATTTACCATACTGCTTCCGAACTACAGCCTGAAGCGGACGATAACCCTATCACCCGGCGGCTTCAATGTAGCGGCCTTCGTGATTCCGTAGAAACGGCGTGCGAACAACTCCTTTCGTCATGTCCCCAATTATATTTTCTTCATGGGGTCCATGGCCCTGAAGGACGAACTCGCTCCTTTTGAGCCCTGATCACCAATCGGAGCACACTTTTTCTGGCCCCCGATGATTCCCTCATGAATTTCCGCTATGTTTAAATGAATAAACCCGTTTCCGCAAAATGCTTTTCTCGCATTTTGAGCGATTAACGGCAGATCTGCCTCATTTTAAGGCGCCGTAAAAAATAAAGTTGGAAAAAAGGGGGGGTAGATTGTAGAGTTTCAAGACGTGAAAGAGACTTATCGAATACTTTCGCACCGACCACGTATAATCCTGACCATGGAAATCCGCTCTTCTCCCCGAACCACCAAACAGGAAACTCGCTAGAAAAAAAGTTTTTACAGGCATTTCTGAAAATTACCCCTAAGAATTGTTATTGATCCCCACCCCCTCATTATTTTTCTGCAGCCAGAGACAGGAACACGTCACTTTCACACACCACTCTAGGGTGACTCTCCCAATACTTTCAGACCAACCACCTAGAAAGTGAGTCTCCTCATCCGCCGCGACACTAGACCTAGATGAGATTCCTAACAGGCGACGAGGCCTTTAAAGGACTCGAAAACGTGGAATTCGTGAAATAGGCCTAGAAACGCGCTCTACTGAAACGTGGTTTTGACCATTTTATTCGCTGAGTGGGCGGAGAACAATAATCCCACAATCGTCCACAAGGCCAACGGAAACACGAGGAGGTAATAGTTGTGAAGGTCAATGGTGAACAATCCACTAATCCCCGGGTCCATCAATACCTGCGCCACTGGAATAACTAGAAACCTAGTTAATACAAATCCTGTGATGATGGCCACAGTACTCAAGAATAATCTCTGAAACACCACTAGATCCTTCAACAATGACTTCTTGAAAGTAGCCCGCAATAGCATCAAATAATCCTCTCTCCTACTTTCAAGTTCTATCTTGCTCAGATTGATCGATGAAGCCACTTCTCTCGACAATGTAACTGTCGACACTACCAGTATCATTACCTTCAACGCGTCATACAGCATGTCAAACCAATGCTTCCCAGACTGGGTCAAATAGATAGAGTTCTGATCCTGCCAATTGATCCTGCTCAATTCTACCGAGGTGATCACGACGCCATGATTTATCGAGATCACTCCACCATTCGCAAGCCCCATACTAACCGCGTTGTACACGTTATAGAAACCGAGAAAGAAGGTGAATATCGCCAGTAAGGCTACCGTGTTCACCGTAGCCTCCAGTGTCATGCGAACGTTCCGTCCCCAGTAGCCCCTAGTATGGGTCCACCAGATCCGGACCAGTCTCAAAGCTCTAGCTTCCTCTGCCAACCAGTAGCAGTGTGAAGCTCATGCTCACATTGGCGCACGAGGTCTTCGCACAGTTGACCGAGACCTGCAGTGTCACAGTGTTCAATGTTGATGGAAGGGCTCCCGCGAACTCGACCGTATTGCCCATGCCAGTGAATGCTGACGTTCGTCCATTGCCTCCTCCCAAAGGAACCGTCACACATGAACTAGGATTGTCAGCACAGTAGCTTCCCTGCAGCACTCCCGTGACCACGACCGTCAACTCCGTAGCATTCGCCAGGCCAGTATCCATATTGCCGATCAAGCCTCCCACACCATCTTTGAAATTCGTCACAGGCACATTCACAGTCAAACTCGCCCTGCCGCTAGAGTCAGTCGTGAAAGCCTGATTCTTTGCCAATACAACTATCTGGTTCTGACTGTTCTGATTAACGGTTCCATTGACGACTCGTCCAGCAAACAATCCACCCAAAGCAACGATCGTTATCAATGCTAAGACGAGCGCACCTTCTGTTCTATCCATCAATTCACCTCCACGTCATCCTTACAGAGACTCTTGTCACGAATGTTTTCGTAGGCGGAGACCAGAAGATCGACCGATCAGAGACGCCGCCAAGAATATTCTTGACTGATACTGGTTGATCCGTCCTATTAACATCGCGTAATATGGAGGCTCAACAAAAAACTCCACAAGAAATTCTTGAGCCTCAGTAGGCTCGTCTCAAAATCCCTCAGGGTCTCCAGGGTCTTCTCAGCAGAACTCTTCCTCCCTATTTTTGATGGCCGACAATACTGAATTCCTCAACTTCTTCCATAACCACTCGAAAGCGAGTCCTCCTCACTCCTGAAAAAATATCGACTACTCGTTCTCTGACTCGTCAGGTCGATCGTCTAAATCCCTCACGCGATCGTTATCATGACGATGAGACCTGGAGTGGCAATCTCGATCCTCGTGGGATTCGTGCTCACGCAATTCATGTTTATCATGACTGTTACAATGACTATCAGAAGGATCCGTAACCGTCACATTGGTCTGTCCTGAACTTGTCAAATGAGAAGCATCACCAGCATAGACACCCCTCAGAACCAGGTCCCCAACATTGTCTTTCACACTAACTCCTGTTATCTTGCACGCCGAGCTATATCCACCCGAATTCGGAATCAGAACACAAGACGATCCCGAATTGTACCAAGCAGAAGATCCCGTGAAAGAGACAATTCCAGTAGGCGCAGCCGCCACTGTTGAAGAAACCGTAACAGTACAAACCGTCGAAGATAGTTGTTGAGCGACAATACTTGTTGGGTTACAAACCAGACTCGTA
>Ga0209160_1005313_pt1 | contig 10179 bp, 7 predicted proteins | sample GraSoiAngelo_153_FD_186167 | JGI IMG/M metagenome (GOLD analysis project Ga0209160, IMG submission 186167) | Grasslands soil microbial communities from the Angelo Coastal Reserve, California, USA - 14_1009_12_40cm (SPAdes) (version 2) | ecosystem: Environmental > Terrestrial > Soil > Grasslands ... | reverse complement strand
TGGGCACCGTGGAACGGCCACGTTGACCCTGCGGCAGTGAGCGTGGCGCGCGTGGACTCGCTCGACAGCAAGGAGTTGCGCCGCCGCAGCCGCAGAGCGAAGGTGGTGACTCCGCCACCAACCGGGCGCTTGCGCGTCCCCAAGCCAATTCGCCGGCTCCAGCGGCGGGCGCCGATGTACGCCGTGCAGGGCCTCAGCGGGCTCTCCACCCGGCTACGTGAGATGACGGGCCGCGAGGTCATCGACATGAACCGCGTCATGGAGATCGTTCAGTTCGTCTATCAGCAGCGCCAGCTCGCCAACCGCGGTCCCGATTATGCGGTCGACGAATTCGGTTTCGATGCGCAGTGGACCGAGTCGCTGCTGACGTTGTTCAACATGCTGTACCGCGACTACTGGCGCGTGGAGACCACCGGGATAGAAAACGTTCCCATCACCGGGCGGGCGCTGCTCGTCGCGAATCATGCGGGCGTCCTCCCATGGGACGGCACCATGATCAAGACGGCGATGTTCGCCGAGCATCCGCATCCGCGCCATGTGCGGGCGCTGGTCGCCAGCCTCTTCATGGGTATGCCCGTGCTCAGCTGGTTTCTGCGTCGCACGGGTCAGACGGTGGGTCATCCGGACGACACGCGCCGCCTGCTCGAACGCGATGAGCTCGTGCTCGTGTTTCCGGAAGGTGTCAAGGGGACGGGCAAGCAGTTCAAGGACCGCTACCGCCTGCGAAGGTTTGGTCGCGGAGGTTTCGTCGCCACCGCGATCCGCGCCGGCGCCCCCATCGTCCCGATCTCCGTGGTCGGATCCGAAGAGATCTATCCGATGGTTGCCGACGCGACGCCGATCGCGAGGGTCTTCGGCTTGCCCTACTTCCCGATCACGCCGATGTGGCCGTGGCTCGGCATGCTCGGCATGATCCCGCTACCCAGCAAGTGGCGGATCCAGTTCCATCCGCCGGTCCACACGGAGCTCATTGCGGCGGAGTCGGCCGAGGACCAGAGCCTGGTCATGTCCATCTCGGACGAGGTGCGCAACACAATCCAGAAAGGCGTCTACGAAAATCTGAAGCTGCGCCGAGGTGTCTTCGTCTAATCCGCCCGCCGCCGAGGGCGTGCGCGTCCACTGGGAGCAGCTGCCGCCGTTCATCAGGCGCCAGATCGAGGAGCGCATAGGCGAGCGCGTGGTGCGAGCGATCACGCAGCCGGGCGGCTTCTCGCCGGGAATGGCGGCGCGCCTCACCACGGCCGCCGGTCGCGAGGTTTTCGTGAAGGCGGTGAGCGAGCAAGCCAATCCCGACACGCCGCAGATGCATCGCCGGGAGGCGGAGGTTGTCGCCGCGCTTCCGCCCGAGGCGCCGGTGCCACGACTGTTGTGGACCCTCGATGAGGCGGGGTGGGTAGCCCTTGCCTTCGAGGCTGTCGACGGCCACATGCCGGTCCAGCCGTGGCGCGACGATGAGCTGGGCCTGGTCGTGGCGGCGCTGCACAGACTTCATCAGGCGCTCACGCCGTCTCCCATCGCGAGCGACACGGCGTCAAACCTTCTGGCGACACATATCAAAGGATGGGGCGAGCTGCGGGAGGCCGGTGGGCTCGATCAGTGGTCGAACCGCAACCTGGAAAGGTTGGTGGAGCTGGAGGCCAGGGCTCCCACCGCTGCGGTGGGCGAGACGCTGCTGCACGTCGATGTGCGCGCCGACAACCTGCTCATCGCCGCTGATCGGGTCTACTTCGTCGACTGGCCGTGGGCGCTGATCGGCGCGCCGCTGGTCGACTGGGTCGGCTTCGCGCCGTCGGTGGCGATGCAGGGTGGCCCGCAGCCCGACGAGCTGCTGGCGATGGCCGAGCTAAAAGTCGGGGCTGACGCGATCGATGCCGTCATCGCCTCACTCGCGGGCTATTTCCTCGCCTACGCTCGACGGCCACCGCCTCCTGGTATTCCGACAGTCAGGGCGTTCCAGGCCGCGCAGGGTGAGATCGCGCTCCGATGGCTTCGAGAGCGAACGGGCTGGGACTAGAAGTAAAGCTCTTCGGCGATCGCCGACTGATGCAGGTACAGCAAGCCGCCCGGCACGATCACCGACAGGGCCGGTGTGACCGCTGAGAACTTGATGACGACCAGCACCTGTAGGCCGTGGTTCGAGCTCCCATCCTGCGGCCGCATCCCCCAAGGCCCGTAAGACATGCACGATCCAAAGTCGCCTCCTCCGCTGAGCTGGCAGGCGCGCACTGAGAAGCACGCGTACTGCGTTCCGCTGAATGCACCGAAAGTGCATCCACTGGCGTCACCGCAGGTCGCCCCCGCACTCGTGCATACACCGTTTGCCTGCCCCGGCCCCTCCGGGCCCCACGCGGCGACGCTGTCGGGGATTCCAGTGTTGGGTTCGGCGCGAACCGCCGAGCCGATGTCGCTGGTGTCGCTGATGCCCATGCGAGCGCCGGCTCGAGCAGCCCCGGCGGCGTCTACTGCCTGGAAGTACGCGCGGCCCACGTCGACCGTCAGCAGTACGAACAACAGCAGCACCGGGGTCAGCAGGCAGAACTCGACCAGCGCTTGACCCCTCTCTCCGCGCCCCCAGCTGTGGAGCCTCACTGGACCAGCGAAACCGAACCGACGGTTTGGGTGCCACCGGCGGGAAGTCCCGTGTTCTTGAATGTGTAGTTGGCGATGTCGTAGTCACCACAGTGGTCGCCGTCGGTGGTGAAGACGGAGATGGCGACGTAGTTGCCGCTCGGGTTCGGAAACGTGTACAGCACCTGCGCCGTGTAATTGCCGGAGTTGGCGTTGGGGATGTCGCTCTGATGTCCCCAGGTCCAGCTGCCCTTGACCTCGATCTGTGCGCCCCCGCTGTTGGGGATGTTGTACAGCCAGTCGGGCGGGTTCATCGACTTGATCACGTAGGCGCCCGGGACCGACGAGCTCGGGTCGGCTGGGTTCTGGTCGCCAGGGTTGTTGCCGGGCGGCGGCAGTGGGGAGCCAGGACCGGGCGTCGATGTCCAGATACCCTGGGAAAAGAAGATCGGGCTCCCGTTGTTGACCTTGATGTAAACGTCGTAGGCATCCATCGCCCACTCGTCGACGTAGTTGACCGTCAGGGTCGAGTAGTTGGGCTGGCCCGCGGCCGCCGTCAGCGAAACGCTGCTGATGATCGAAGTCTCGTTCTTGCCGCTGGTGGCTATACCGGGCAGCGACGAGGACCCGTAACCGCTCTGGAAGTCCATGGTTCCGCTGCCGCCGAAGGCGGTGAAGCTGTACGCCAGAACCTGTCCCAGCAGCGCCGACTTGCCACCGCCGGTGGTCATGCCCATGTTCATCTCCACCCCGCCACCTGTTGCGGCATTGGTCTGGTAGATCACGCCGGTGACGACGTTGTTACTCGAGGCATGGGCGTCGATGTGGATGAACGAGCTGTTCTCCTCATCCAGCAGCAGCGGCGATCCGTTGACCGCGGCGAGGGCTCCAACGCCGGCACCGGACAGCGTCAGGCCTGTCACCTCGTTCGTCGAGACGAACCCGCCCGACTCGAGCCGGAAGACCGCGCCGCTGCCTGTGATAACGGTGGCGTCGCCGCCGCCGCCACTGCTGCCTCCGCCCACGCTGCCGAGGCAAGTGCCGGAGGTCGGCGGCACGTATGCGCCGAAGTTGCCGCCACCGTGCCCGATCCACACGCCCGCGGTCAGGCTCGGGCATGAGTTGGCGAGGCCGCCGGTGCACAGGTCGAAGTCCACCGCTGTTTCTCGGCTGTGGTCGATCCCGTTGGCGTTGTAGCCGGCGCCTGAGGCGGTGTTGACGGGAGCCACGCCGGTGATGTCATAGAGGCCGGGGTCGAACTCATACGTGCCGTGGTTGACAGCGATGTAGCCGTAGATCCCTGGCTTGATCAAGTACGGTTCCTGCGGGTCCGTGCAGGGACTGCTCACCGGCCCGCCGTTTAGGACCAGCGAGCCGCATGACTTCAGCCCGATGGTGCTGACGGTGGGCTTCCAGTAGTACTGCGGTTGAAACGCGGTCTGGCTCGCGTCGATCTCCTGGGGCAGGGCCTGACCAGTCGTGGTGCAGGGCGTGATGATCGCCGCACCGCCACCGAATTTCGAACAGTAGATGTTCGAGCCACCCGGCGTCGCGAAGCCCCTCGGGCCGACGACAGCATTCTTGGCGCAGGCCGCGCCGGCGTACGGGTCGCAGATGGTGGTGCGCTGCTGGATGACCATGTCGCCGTTCGACTGCAGCGTGGTGAGGTCGGCAGCGGGAGTCAGCGTCGAGCCGTCGAAGCCATAGATGCTCACGCTGGCCGTCGTCCAGAAAGTTGGGCAATTGTTGGTTCCGCCAGTGCACGCGAGCTGCGTGCGGCCCACGGGCTTGCTCTCGTCGAAGCACTGCTGGCTGCCTGTGCTGCAACCAGCCTGAGGCTCGTACAGGACGAGCGCGTTGGGCGGCGGCGTATCGAAGGCCGAAGCGGGCAGCGTGACCTCGGCGGTGGCCGCCACGGTCACATACGCGTTCTTGATGCCAAGGATGTTCGTGAACAGCTGGGGAATGCCCGTGCTGATGACGACCTGGAGGCAGCCGAACTGGCCCTGGCCCGAACAGCCTGTTGGCACGGGGTAGCCCGCGAATCCGATCGGGGGCGATTTGATGGTGACCTTGTTAGTGAACCCGGTGGTGGCGGCGCATGGCAGCCCGCTTACGTCGAACCAGGTGGCGGAGAACGTCCCGCCGCCCGAGACATCGCAGCCGTTCGCGTAGATGGTGGAGAAGCCGTTGTTGGCCGCGAAGTCGTGCGCGACCTTGACGGGGTTCGAGTTGGGCGCCAACGGGCCGCTGAGGTTGCCGGAGAGTGAAAGCTGCTTGGCCGCGGCCAGCGTCGCGAAGTCCGCGGCGTTCTGAGCCTGTCGCTTGACGAGGTAGTCGCGGCTGGAGTCGATCGCCAATCCCGCGAGGCCGCACATGAGAAGGAACGCGATTGCCGCAATCGGCAGGAGCTGGCCGGACTGTCTCCGGGGGCTGGCGAACCTCAGCGACCCGATGAGGCCCGTCATTCGACCGTGATCACGCTGACGGTTTTCACCGTGATCCCGTTGGTGAGCTGTGCGATGAACGGAGTCACCGCGACGAAGTGGTACTGCACCTCGACAGCGACGTGCTTCACGGATTGGCTCACAGCCCGTGGCTGGGCGGAGTTGCAGTTGGCGTCGGGCGGGTTGGCCGTCGCCACGGCGGGCCAGATGTATGCATAACCGACGTTGGGCGGCGGATTGCTCGGCTGCAGAGCACCACTGGGGTTGTTGGGGTCGCTGTCCCCGACGAGGGAGTTGGGATCCATCTTCACAGGGAATCCCTGGCCGACCAGCTCGACCTCCTGGATGATCTGGCAGTCGCTGTAGATCGCGGTTTGGAATGACGCCGTTCGCGCTCCATCGCGCGCCGCCGATGAGATGGCGGTATAGGCGTAGAGGAGGCGGCTGATGTCGATGGCCGCGAAAATCACGACCAGAAAAATCGGCGCGACCATGGAGAATTCGACCAGCGCCTGACTGCGCTGCGAACGCCCCCATCGCCAGAGCGCGCCAACGGTTGCGCGTATCCGGTGAACCATTCCTCTCGACCCGCTTAACGAATCAGCGGCGTTGAGGCTTGCACGCAAGTTATCGACTTTCGCGAATTTGAATACGAAATCGGGCGGCGGGGAAATGATTCAGGCCGGTCGAACCTGAAGTGCCGCTTAAGCCGGCGTTTCTATTTCACCACGGGTGTGGGCGGCGCCGGCTCGGGTTCTTCGATGATGTCGAGCGCGCTCGCCTGGCTGATCCAGTACTGCACGTCCGATTTTCGCGGTGCGCCCGCGAGCCCCACGGCCTCGACGAGCTTGTGATGGAGGTCGTCGGCATCCTGCGCCCTCAGGTCCTTGATGGTCTCGACCCCGAACCTTCGCACGATCTGCAGGGAGCGCTCCATGCCGGAAATCTCCATGAGCATGCATTGATGCGCGAACTCGAGAAGGCGCTCGGTCGAGATTCCAGTGCGCTTGGAGAGGCGCTTGCGGTCGATCTCCAGGGACGTTTTGTGGACAAGCTGGTTCGTGTGATTGATCCCGGCCGCTCGCAGTCGCCGAACGTCGGAGTCGGAGATTCCTCTCAGGTACTCCAACGTTCTGTACACGCCTTAAGGATATTGACTTCCGTCCCCGCGTCCTCGTCTCTCCTATAATTCATTGAACCCCGCCGCCATTGGAGTAAACACAGCCTGAATCAGAGCCGGCTCGCAACCCGTGACACAGTGACCCGGGAGCAGTCTGGCCTCGAGATCGGGATCGGGCGGCGCGCGCGACGTGCCTACGGTTTCGACGAGGTCGCACTGGTCCCTGGCGGAGTCACGCTCAACCCGGACGAGGTCGACATCTCGTTTGCGATGAGCGATCACTTTCGCCTGGACATCCCCGTGTGGGGTGCGGCGATGGACGGAGTCGTCGACGTCGATTTCGCGATCGCCATGGGCACGCTGGGGGGCATCGCAGTGCTCAACCTCGACGGAGTCCACACCCGATACGCTGATTCGAGGCCGATCATCGAGCGGATTGCCGCCGCAGACAAGGCGAGCGTCAACGCGGTCCTCAAAGAGGTGTACCGCGAGCCGGTCAAGCCCCAGCTGATCACCGAACGCATCAAGACGATCAAGGCCGCCGGCGTCCCATGCGCGGTATCGACGGTGCCCGCTCGGGCAGAGGAGCGCGCCGCGCTGGTGCAGTCCGCCGGGGCCGACGTCCTGGTCGTCCAGGGCACGGTGCTCACTGCGCGCCACTCGTCGAAGTCCTATCACCAGCTCGCATTTGACGCGCTGGTGCGCGCTTGCGACATCCCGGTGGTCGTCGGCAACTGCGTCCACTACGAGACCGCGCTCGAGCTCATGGAGACGGGGATCGCCGGGATTCTCGTAGGTGTAGGCCCGGGCGCCGCCTGCACGACGCGCGGCGTGCTCGGAGTCGGCGTGCCACAGGTGACCGCCACAGCCGACGTGGCGGCCGCGCGTGACGAGCACATGCGTCGCGGCGGCATGCGCGTCGCCGTGATCACCGACGGCGGGATGCGCATAGGTGCCGACGTCTGCAAGGCATTCGCTTCTGGAGCCGACGCTGTGATGATCGGAACGCCGCTGGCCGGCGCCGAAGAGTCAGCTTCCAGGGGCTTCAACTGGGGCATGGCGACGCCCGACCCGAACCTCCCACGTGGCACACGCGTCCACGTGGGGACCAAGGCGACGCTGCGAGAGATCCTGCTCGGCCCTGCCCGGGTCGACGATGGGAGCCAGAATTTCGCCGGCGCGCTGCGGTCCGCCCTCGGGGTTTGCGGCGCCAACGACATCGCCGAGTTCCAGCACGTCGAGATGGTCATCGCCCCTGCGATCACGTCCGAGGGCAAGTCGCTCCAGCAATCCCAGCACGTGGGTATGGGCAAGTAGGTTGGCGCGGTCTGCTGTGGCCCCGCGCCACCGTGAGGAGACCAGGCCAGTCACCGAACAACAAACCGTCCTCATCCTCGACTACGGGTCGCAGTTCAGCCAGCTGATCGCGCGCCGGGTGCGAGAGGCGAAGGTCTACTGCGAGCTCGTGCCCGGCACGACACCATGGTCGGAGCTGAAGGAGCGCAATCCCGCCGGACTGATCCTCAGCGGAGGTCCCGCCAGCGTTTACGAAAAGGGCGCGCCTCAGGTCGACCCGGAGGCGCTGAAGGCCGGTGTTCCCGTGCTGGGCATCTGCTACGGCATGCAGCTCATCGCGCATCACCTCGGCGGCAAGGTCGACGCCGGCCGCGCGCACGAATACGGCCCCGCGCTGGTCGCAGTCAGCGAAAAGGCCGGCCTGTTCGAGGGACTCAACGGCGAGCTGCCGGTCTGGATGAGCCACGGCGATGCGGTCACTGAGATGCCACCCGGCTTCCACGCCCTCGCCTCGAGCGGAAACTCACCCTTCGCCGCTTTCACCGATGGCAACGGCATCTACGGCATCCAGTTCCACCCCGAGGTCGTTCACACGCCAAGCGGCCGCGAGGTCCTGCGCAACTTCCTGTTTCGTGTTTGCGGCTGTGAGCCGTCGTGGACGGCGGGCTCTTTCATCGCCGACGCGGTGGAGAGCATTCGCGCCCAGGTCGGCGATGGCCGCGTCATCTGCGCGCTCTCTGGGGGTGTGGACTCGGCCGTGGCCGCGACCCTCGTCCATCGCGCTGTGGGCGACCAGCTCACGTGCGTGTTCGTGAACAACGGCCTGTTGCGCAAAGAGGAGCCTGAGCGCGTGCTCGCCGTAATGCGCGGCAACCTCGACATGAACATCCGCTTCGTAGATGCGACCGCGCGCTTCCTTGATGCGCTCCGCGGTGTCATCGATCCCGAGGAGAAGCGGCGGGTGGTCGGGCGCGAGTTCATCTCGGTCTTCGAGGCCGAGGCGACCAGCCTGGGACGCATTGACTTTCTTGCCCAGGGCACGCTCTACCCCGACGTCATCGAGTCGACTGCGCCTGACGTATCCGCCACCGCGGCGAAAATCAAGACCCACCACAACGTCGGCGGGCTGCCTCCGGGCCTGCGTTTCCAGCTCATCGAACCGCTGCGCTATCTGTTCAAGGACGAGGTGCGGGCGGTCGGCATGGAGCTCGGGATGCCGGAGGAGATGGTGTACCGGCAGCCATTCCCTGGCCCGGGCCTGTCGATCCGCTGTCTGGGCGAGGTCACCGCCGAGCGCCTCGAGATCCTTCGCAATGCCGACTGGGTCGTCGTCGACGAGATCAAGCACTTCGGCCTGTACCGCCAGGTATGGCAGTCGTTCGCCGTACTGACGCCTCTGTCCACGGTCGGGGTGATGGGCGACTATCGAACGTACGCAAACGTCGTCGCCGTGCGCGTGGTCACCAGCGAGGACGCGATGACCGCGGATTGGGCGCGGGTCCCTTACGAGGTGCTTGGGCGCATCAGCAACCGCATCGTCAACGAGGTCAAGGGCGTCAACCGGGTCGTCTTCGACATCACGTCGAAACCACCCGGCACCATCGAGTGGGAGTAGGCGGGCTCACAAGAGCCGCGTCCGGTGTGCTTGCGGAACTCGGCACGTGTGACGCCAAACGTGCCGCACTACCGCGGGGATTGCGCACCGCTGGCGATAAACGTCCGTATTGCGAGGACTGTCGATGAAGGTTCTCGTGGTCGGGTCGGGGGCTCGCGAGCACGCGCTAGTCTGGAAATGCGTGCAGTCCGATCTCGTCGAGCGCGTGTACTGCGCGCCGGGCAACGGTGGCACCGGCGGCATGGCGCGCAACGTCCCGATCGGCGCCGCGGATGTGGTGCGGATCGTCGAGTTCGCCAAGCGCGAGCGCCTCGGCCTGGTCATCCTGGGACCGGAGGCCGCCGTTGAGGCCGGGGTCGGGGATGCGCTGCGCAGCGCGGGATTCAACGTGTTCGGGCCCAACCGCGGAGCCGGAAGGATCGAATCGAGCAAGTCATTCGCCAAGCAGCTGATGGTCCGCGCCGGCATTCCCACGGCGGACTTCGCCGTCTTCACCCAACCAGAGCCGGCGCGGGCGTGGGCACGTGAGCGCAACGGGCTGGTGGCGGTCAAGGCGGACGGGCTCGCGCGCGGCAAGGGTGTGATCGTGTGCGCGAGCGTGGAGGAGGCGAACTCAGCCATCGATGCCATGCTGGTCCAGAGTCGCTTCGGGAAAAGTGGCGCCACTGTCGTTCTGGAGGAGAGGCTCGAGGGTGCTGAGCTTTCGGTGCTCGGGATCACCGACGGCACTGATGTCGTCGCCCTCGCCCCGGCGCGAGATTTCAAGCGTGCGCACGACGGCGACCATGGCCCCAACACCGGCGGGATGGGCGCCTACTCGCCGCCGGCCGGCGTCGACCGGACTGTGCTGGGCGAGGTGCTGGAAAAGGTGCTCAAGCCCGCGGTGCGCGAGCTGGCGGATTCAGGCGATGAGTTTCGAGGCGTCCTCTACGCCGGGCTGATGCTCACGCCGTCGGGCATCCGCACGCTCGAGTTCAACGCCCGTTTCGGCGACCCCGAGGCGCAGGTCGTGCTGCCGCGTCTCGAATCGGACTTCGTCACCCTCGCCTTGGCGGCGGCAAAGGGCACTCTGGCGAGCCTCCCCGACCCGACCTGGAGCCCGCGGGCGGCGGTCGGGGTGGTGGTCGCGTCCG